>F42_Fallow_Deer__coassemble_317_pt1 | contig 56145 bp, 37 predicted proteins | sample F42_Fallow_Deer__metabat2_low_PE_003 | metagenome-assembled genome bin F42_Fallow_Deer
ACTTTTCTTGGCGAATCCGCCCTATTCGGGACAGATATGTCGCCCCGTCTAACACGTGGAAAGACACAACCCTCACGCAAGGTGCAGCTTTGGAAATTGTTGCGCATTTTTTCTAAGCCGTGCAAACGTAGGGGAGGTGTTCCCCAAGGCGTGCATTCCTTTTTGCAACAGCCCCGTATATTAAATCTTATAAACCATATTCTGCCATAATAGCTTTGAATTCATTTGACTGAGCAAAACCAGATAAAGCAGTATCACGGCTAGCACCTTTACCAAGCTGATTTTTCCAGTAAATCAATCCATCAGCCTCAGATTCACGATTCATAAAGGTTCTGTATAAAGCCATAATATAACGTTCATCATTGGTCTGCTTGCCCAAATATTCTTCCGAAGTGAAGAATCCTTTTGCGGCCTCTTCTGGAGTGGATACACCGTCAGCAATTCTCAGTGCCCAATATTCCATACCGATTTTTTCGCCGTCTCGCTCAAGTACCATGGTATATAAACGTTCAGCAAACTGGCAAATGCCCGGTGCAACAGCGGTACCGTTCTCTCTGAGGACACCCTTAGAGATTCCGTAGGAAGAACATAAATCGAAGAATTCATTGGAATTTACAAAGCCTGCTAATACAGCTTCTCTGGTCATTCCGGAATTTATTAACCCGCTCCAGTAAGCATTGCCCTCGGCATCTGCCTCACGGTTAAGGAAGGTCTTATACAATACCTGAATAAACTGAGTATTGCTGTAGTTTCTGCCCTTGAATTCTGAACTGAGTATAAATCCACTGGCAATTCCGGCACCATCATTTTCACCGGAAATAAGCTGATTTGCCCAATAACTGATTTCGGAAGAGCCGGCAGAACGTCCCAAAGCAACAGTATACATACGCTCTACGAAGGCATTTACCTGTGCAACTGCATCACTGCCTGCAGTAGAACCGGTATAACCGGAAGCGGCACCGATAACGGTAAATGGAACATCATAATAGGTTACGGTAGCAGGTAACGGACTGCTTCCACTAATGAGTCTGACAATTGGCTCACCTAAAGAAGAATTGCAGTTTACAGTAAAGTATGTATTACCGCCAACGGTAAAATATGGATTTACATAATACGTGTAATAATCCATTAAGTCATATGGGGTGTAAGCAAGCATACCATCATACATGGATTCGGTGATATGAGATTCGTCATCCCAAGTAGAATCAACTGCGAGGAAGGTATCACGGCTCTTGCAGTAATAATCATAATAAATATCGGTACCGTCATCCGGATCTGCCCATGTGGCATCTACTTCATACCATACGCCATAAAGATTTACAGTATTCCAAGCATGTGTCAGACTGGTTTCGAAGGAAGTTTCCACGCCAACAGCATTACCAAGGATGGTTAATGTCTTGGTGTAGCCGGCACATACGGTCTGGCCTAAACATACCATACTGTATGCGGACTGATCATAATCGTTCTTTGCGTACACAGTATTGAGACATATGAGGTCATGTGCAGCCTTGAGCTTCTGTTCCGGAGTAGCATAGGTCTGAATCTCGGCAACCCATGCATCAATCTTTGCGGTGAACTGAGCAGTAGTGCTTGTACGGGCAGCACCGTCTAAGAACGCATCATAGAAATATAAGGTTCCGCCGCCACCGGAGGGATAATATCCGATAGAGGCATCTAAGAAGTAGTACTGTGGATTGCTGTAGATGAAGTTGAACATGATATCCTTCATTCTCTGAAGGGTAATGGAAGAATCACAGGTAACTACCTGCTTGCCTGGATAGGTCGCAGAGGTAGTCGCATAGGTAAGACATACATTTTCCAGACCATCCCAGAAGCTCTTTTCAGCGGAATTTAACTGATTGTAATAGAAATCTGTGCCGAACTTTGTCCAATATTCTCGGTCAGCTTCTTTGATAGAATAAGTATTGTTAAAAAACTTATCATGAGAAATCGTATTAGGATCAAGTGGCACTTCAACCATAGGTTCAAGTCCGGTTCTATCCTGCAGATTTCTGCCTGTTGTTGCTGCCTGTGCCGGTAATGTCTGAACAAGAAGACCAGCTACAAGAGCAAAGGTTATAAACAATTTTTTAAACCCTTTTATCATTATTTTACTCCTTTCAGTTTGTAAAATTGTATTGTTCCCATTATAGCAAAACGTAAAAATTTAGCAATAACAATTAAGTAAAATATAAAATTATATAAACAGAGTATTCGTTATAGGCCATATTCGGCTATGATTTCCTGAAATTCCGCAGATTGTGCAAAGCGTTTTAAAATGATTTGCCGGCTGGTATCGTTTGTGATCTGTTCTTCCCAATACAATAGTCCGTTCAATTCTGCTTCTCTATTCATAAAGGTTCGATATAAAGCCATAATATATTTTTCGTCAGAGGTCTGCTTGTCCAAATATTCGGTGGATAAGAAAAAGCTTTCTGCTGCTTCTTCAGGAGTGCAGATACCATCAGCAATGCGGACAGCCCAATATTCCATGCCGTCTTTTTCGCCCTCACGTTCAAGAACTTTAGTATATAATCGTTCTGCATAAAGGCAAATTCCCGGATTTATGGATTCTCCGGTAGGGCGGAGATACCCTTTGGAAATGCCGTAGCTTGAGCATAGTCCGTTGAATTCGTCGGAATTGACAAAGCCGGACAATACGAATTCTCTGCTATGACCTGCGGACAATATCTGGGTCCAATAGGATAAGCCCGTGGTATCAGCATCTCGGTTCAAAAATGTTTTATATAAAATTTGTATGTATTGTGTATTGTTATATCCGTTTGCACGAAACTCAGGACTAAGAATAAAGCCTTGTGCAAGTCCTGCACCGTCATTTTTACCGGTTATAAGCTGCTGGAACCAGAAATCTATTTCAGCTGTATCAGCTGTTCGACCCAGTGCCACGGTATACATGCGAGCCACAAAAGCTTTTATCTGTGTTGCAGAATCATTATCCGGAGTGCCGTTCTCAGAAGAGCTTCCGCCAATGACGGTATAAGTCTCGTCCTGATAGGTGACTGTTTCGGGCCAGGCGTTGGTACCGTCAATACATATTGCCAGCAAGTCGCCTACAGAAGTATTGCTATTTATAATAAAGTAGGTATTCCCATCAACGGTAAAGTAAGGGGTAAGGTAGTAAGAGCCAGGTACAATATCATAAGGTGTGTATGGAATCATTCCGGCATACATGCTTGCAATATTGTGATTAGCGTATTGGTCTGCTGAGAAGGTTGCCCGGCTTTTATTATAAAAATCATAGTAGCAATTAGATGAATAGCCATCGTCACAGGCCGAATCCAGTTCATACCACACATCATGAAGCTTAACAATATTCCATGCGTGGTCGCTGCTGGATATAATGGCAGTCTCGATTCCAGCTGCATTTGCCAGCATGGAAAGTACCTTGGCATAACCGACGCAAGTGGTTTTACCCAGATATACCATACTGAATGCGGATTGGTCATATTCATTATATATGTAATTGGCATTTTTACATACGATATCATGTGCGAGCTTTATTTTATCTTCTGGTCTGGATGCGGAGGTAACCTGAGTGACCCATTTATCCACCACAGATGTGAATGCTTCGGTATAAGAGGATCTGGTATCACCATCCCGGAACTCAGTGTATAGTGATAGTGAGGCACCACCGGGAGCATAAGTGATATAAGGCTCCAGAAAATAATATTGAGGATTGCTGTAAATAAAAAGCGTCACAATGGTACGGATTCTGGCAGTAGGCACGGAGGAATCACAGGAAATCCATGAGATTCCCGAAAAATCTGTGGTAGTAGTGGCCAGAGTTATACAAAAATCCTCCAGAGAATCCCAGAATTCTTTTTCGGCAGTAGATAGAAAATTGTAATAATATTTGCTGCTGAACTTGGTCCAGTAGTCCCTTTCCGCAGAGGAATACTTGTGCGTGCCGGTATTATATGGTGCAGAGGATTGTTTTGCAAAATCAGATTCTGACAATAATACTGCGGTAATTGGTTCCAGCCCACAACGATTTTGGTGAGAATGAGCCGCTTCTACAGATGCGTTTACGGAGAGGCTTTGTGCCACAATGCCCATGATAAGAACTACGGTTAATACTATTTTTTTTATGCTCTTCAACATTTTACTTCCTCTTTCTTGACTATGTTTATAGAGATTATCCCTTTAATATCTTATCAAAAATTACTTAATATACAATAATACAATATTACCATGTGAAAAAGATACAAAAGGAAATGAATAGTTGTGAGGAATTTCTAAAATGTGAGAGGACGGCTTAAGGTTGCATATATTGTCTTCTTGTGATAGAATGAGGTCAATTAGGATAAAATGTAACATCGATATTTTATTGTTTATTATTTTGAAAGAAGAGGATATAGAAATGAAAAATGCTTTAATTACCGGTATCAATGGTCAGGATGGCTCCTACTTGGCAGAGCTCTTATTAGAGAAGGGCTATAATGTATATGGTATTATGAGAAGAAAGGCAGTCGTAGACTACGGCAACGCAGAGCACTTAAAGGACAAGGTTCACTTTATCTATGCAGATATGACTGACGTTGTTTCTTTAATTAATGCTATGAGAATTTCTGATGCTGATGAAGTGTACAACCTTGCAGCACAGTCTTTCGTTGCAACTTCTTGGGAGCAGCCACTTGCAACGGCACAGATTGATGCAGTTGGCGTTACCAATATGCTGGAGGCAATTAGAACTGTAAAGCCTTCCTGCCGTTTTTATCAGGCATCTACTTCAGAGATGTTCGGTTTAGTACAGGAGATTCCACAGAAGGAGACCACTCCTTTCTATCCAAGAAGCCCATATGGTGTTGCTAAATTATATGGTCATTGGATTACCAAGAACTACAGAGAAAGCTATGATATGTATGCTTGCTCCGGTATCTTATTCAATCACGAAAGTGAAAGAAGAGGTAAGGAATTCGTTACTCGTAAGATTACCGATGCAGTTGCCCGTATCAAATTAGGCGTGCAGGATCATTTAGAGCTTGGCAACATGGATTCTAAGCGTGACTGGGGTCATTCTAAGGATTATGTTTACGCTATGTGGTTAATGCTTCAGCAGGAGACTCCGGATGATTATGTAGTAGCTACCAACGAAACCAGAACTGTTCGTGAGTTCGTAGAGACTGCATTTGCTAAGGCAGGTATCACTGTAGAGTGGTCAGGCACCGGCGTGGATGAGATTGGTAAGGATGCAGCTACCGGTAAGGTAATCGTTAAGGTGAATAAAGACTTCTTCAGACCAGCAGAGGTAGATATCTTAATCGGTGATCCTTCAAAGGCTGAGAAGAACCTTGGTTGGGTTCGTCAGATTCCGTTCGACGAATTAGTAGAGCGTATGGTTAAGAACGATTTAGAATTAGTTCGTAAGGAAATCGCTTATAAGAATATTCAGTAATGTGCGAAAAGGAATTCTGTAAAGAATTCCTTTTCTTGTGAAGGGAAAAGAATATGAAAAAAGGGTTGGTTATCGGTGCAGCAGGCTTTGTAGGAAAGTATCTTCTGGAAGAAATGCATGCATCAGGAATGGAATGCTTTGCAACAAAGCTGGCACATGAAAAACTGGAATTACCATATACGAAGGTATATGACTTGGATATTATGAGCAAGGAGGACATTCTTTCTCTGCTTTTTGAGGTGCGTCCAGATTATATTTTCCATTTGGCAGCACAGAGCTCTGTGGGTCTGGCATGGAAGAATCCGGGACTGACGGTAGATATTAATATTAAGGGAAGCCTGAATGTGATGGATGCTATTCGTGAGCTGGATTATAAGCCTCGTGTACTCCTGATTGGTTCCGGCGAAGAATATGGTCATATCCGTCCGGGAGAGACTCCTATTACAGAAAATAATCTGCTTCGTCCGGGAAATATCTATGCGGCAACAAAGGCGTGTCAGAACATGATTGGTAATATTTACTCCAAGGCGTATGATATGGAGCTGATGATGGTTCGTGCCTTTAATCATATTGGTCCGGGACAGGCACCTATGTTTGTCGTGTCCGACTTTTGTAAGCAGGTGGCAGAGATTGAAAAGGGCCTTCGCGAGCCCATCATGAAGGTAGGAAATCTTGCGGCGAAGCGTGATTTCACCGATGTGCGTGATGTGGTGAAGTCCTATGTGAAGCTGGTGGCAGCAGGACAGGCGGGAGAGACCTATAATGTGGGAAGTGGCAATGCGAAAGCCATTCAGGAGATTCTGGATTTAATCGTATCTATGTCCACAGCCACCATTAATGTGGAAATCGACCCGGCAAAGCTTCGTCCGGTGGATGTGCCGATTATTGAGGCAGATATCGCAAAGATTAAGGAGCTTACCGGCTGGGAACCTCAGATTCCTTTGGAGCAGACTATTCGTGAGACGCTGGATTATTGGCGTGAAAATGTGTAGGAGGTATTTCCATGAGAAATGATGGATTATTTCAAACTAATGATGTGACCAAGTCAGACAGATATCTTCATACTCCAAGCAGTTTTGCCAGACAGAACCTTTTATATGTGCAGGAGGTGGGCAGACTTACCAGTTTAAATCAGCACAGGTGTGTTCGTGAGGGACTGGATTCTTTTCTGCTGATGATTGTATTAAAGGGACAGGGAGTTCTTACGATAAAGGATAAAGCATATAATATGTCGGCAGGTAATATTGCTTTGATTGATTGCAGGGAGCATTATGAGCATATCAGTGATGTTCAGGATGCTTGGACTTTGTGCTGGGTGCATTTTAACGGTGTTTCTGCCAGAAATTATTATGAGCTTTTCTTAAGATATAGTAAGGGAGTGAATGTGTTTTCGGTGGATCATACATCCCCATGGGAAAAGGCAATTGATTCCTTGATGGAAAAGCAGCAGGATAAGAGCATTATTGCAGAAATGCAGTGTGGAGAATTGCTTTTGAAGCTTCTAAGTGATACAATTGGTCATGTTGCTGATGCTTCCATGCTTCGTGATGAAGAAAATCGTAAGCTGGTGCAGGATGTCAGGGAATATCTCCATGAGAATTACGCAGATGCGGATGTGGTGCAGAAGGTGAGTGAGACATATTCTGTAGCTTATGAAGAATTAAATCGTCTGTTCCGTGTTTATTTCAGCATGACTATGGAAGAATATGTCAGCAACAGACGTTTTCTTGTTGCCAAAGAGCTGCTCAGGTTCTCCATAAAATCGGTGAATGAGGTGGCACAGGAATCCGGTATTCGTGATGTGATTGCCATGCAGCAGATGTTTTACGATAAAGAGAATATGACCGCAGATGAATATCGCAGCAGATGGGCACAGTGGATTAGATCATAGATAGAAAGGCAAATGAATGAATATTGTATTATTATCCGGTGGTTCCGGAAAGAGACTTTGGCCCTTGTCCAATGACATTCGCTCAAAGCAGTTTATTAAGATTTTTAAGAAAGAGAACGATGAATACGAATCTATGGTTCAGAGGGTATATCATCAGATTCAGGAGGTGGATAAGGATGCTACCGTAACTATCGCTACCTCCAAGACACAGGTTTCTGCAATTCGTAATCAGTTAGGCGATCAGGTAGGAGTATGTGTGGAGCCTTGCAGAAGAGATACATTCCCGGCAATTGCACTGGCAACAGCATATTTGCATGACGTGCAGGGTATTTCCGAAGAAGATTCGGTAGTAGTATGTCCGGTAGACCCTTATGTGAATACTGACTATTTTGAGGCTCTTAAGGAGCTGGGAAGACTGGCGCAGGAAGGTGATGCCAATCTTGTACTTATGGGTATTGAGCCTACCTACCCAAGTGAGAAGTATGGTTATATTATCCCTACTGACAAAGAGCAGGTAAGCAAGGTTGATACCTTTAAAGAGAAGCCGGATGCCAAGACCGCAGAGGAATACATCTCCCAAGGCGCACTTTGGAACGGTGGTGTATTCGCATATAAGTTAAAGTATGTGCTTGAGAAGGCTCATGAATTGATTGATTTTGTGGGGTATCAGGATTTATTTGATAAGTACGATACCTTGACCAAAATCAGCTTTGACTATGCAGTGGTTGAGAAGGAAGATAATATTCAGGTACTCAGATTCGGTGGTGAATGGAAGGATTTGGGAACATGGAATACTTTGACAGAGGCCATGTCCGAGAATACCATCGGTAAGGTAATGTACAATGACAAGTGTGAGGACATTCATGTAATTAATGAATTGGATGTGCCTGTGCTTTGTATGGGTGTGAAGGATGTTATCGTGTGTGCCAGTGCAGAAGGTATTTTAGTATCGGATAAGGAGCAGTCTGCGGCAATCAAGCCTTATGTAGACCAGATTAACCAGCAGATTATGTTTGCTGAGAAGTCATGGGGCAGCTTCCAGGTTATGGATGTGGAAAATGGTAACATGACCATAAAGGTAACCCTGAACCCAGGAAATGCAATGAACTATCACAGTCATGAGATGCGTGAAGAAGTATGGACCGTTCTCAGTGGTAAGGGGTATGTAATTTTAGATGGTGAGAAGAAGGCTGTTCAGACAGGTGATGTGGTAACAATGCCTATCGGATGCAAGCATACCATCGTTGCAGAGACCGAGCTTAAGGTTATGGAAGTACAGATTGGTGAGGAAATCAGCGTTCACGATAAGATAAAGTGGGAACTAAGCAATAATTAAAATTATATAGTCATTTTTGAAATGGAGAGGCAGAGTATTTGTAAAAGAGATATTCTGCCTTTTTACAAGAAGGTAAGTGTACTTTTGGCTTCGCTGGAGTGGATGGCTATTCGGGAAAAAAGAGTTGAATTATTGATAGCGTGTCAATATAATTGAACTGTGCCTTAATGGCGAAAATGTGTGTTTTTAGGAGGCAGGTATGTTGGATATTAATGAATTGTTGTCGTTAGATATTGATGAATTCATAAAGAGTGTATACAAAACTTTCTTGGGTCGAGAAGCAGATAATGCCGGATATACGCATTATTTGAACGAATATAATAATGGATTGTCAAAGGAAAAAATTATCTTTCAAGTAAGGGCATCGGAAGAAGGCATACAGAGAAATTATCCCATAAGAGACTTAAATGTGAAAAGTATCAGTGTGGATGAGCTGCTTTGGCGTGAGATAGGAAATTTTATTGAGGCTTCTTATATTTCTATCTTGGGAAGAAATGCTGATGGAGAGGGATATCACGGATTTTACCAGAGCTATGCAGCTGGCAACGTGTCCAAGGAAGAGATTATTAAAGTGCTGCGTGATTCCGAAGAAGGTAAGAAAATCGGTGTTGAGATTAAAGGGTTAAAGAAAGTACTGATTAAAAGAAAAGTAAAGAGAATAATTCTCAGATTACCGTTAATCGGAAGACTGGTAGCTTGTGTAAGAAATCTGCTCAATCTGGAAAGAAAAATGGATGCACGTATGAACGAGATACAGCAAGGCATTCATAATCCCCAGCCGGTCAATGTGCAGCAGTCATTTGGCTCCCAGAGTGCGGAGATTGCGCGCTTACAGGAGCAGGTAGAGAAGCTTAGGAATGAAGTTATTATTGAGAAGATTCAGCAAAGAAAAGTGACCGAAGCCTCTATGGGCGTTGCATATAAAGAATACGAAGATAAAATGCGCGGAACCCGTGAAGAGATAAAGCAGCGTTTGAATGTGTATGAGGCTATTATCAATAAAGTAAAGGCAAATAATGGGGACAAGCTGTTTGCAGTTGACCTTGGATGTGGCAGAGGTGAATGGCTGGAGCTATTGCAGGAGAACTATCAGGTGAAGGCTATCGGCGTTGATTCGGATGCGTCCATGTTGGAGGATTGTGAAAAGAATAATCTGGATGCAATTCAGGGTGATTTATGTGAATATTTGAGAGGAATGGCAAGCGAATCTGTTGATATTATAACTATGTTTCAGGTTGTTGAGCATTTACCCATAGGCATTCTTCATGAAGTATTAAGTGAGATCCACAGAGTTTTACGCAAGGGGGGAGCTGTGATATTGGAAACTCCGAATCCGGAAAATATGATTATCGGAGCCTGCAATTTCTATTTTGACCCAACTCATAATCGCCCGATTCCGCCCACTTTATTGAAGATTCTTGTGGAGGCAACCGGTATGGAGAACGCAGAGGTAGTGAGAATTCATCCGTATGCAGCAATTGAGGTGAATGGAATAAATGATGCCGTTTCAGAAGGTGTAGCTATAAAACAAATGGCAAATTTCTTTAATAATTATGCGGATTATGCGGTGACAGCATTTAAAAATTAGTCGGAGGATTACAGAGATGAGAATCTTAATATGCAATGAACGTTTTTTGTTTCGATTTGGTGTAGATAGAGTATTACTGATGCTGGGAAGTCACTGGAAGGCAGCTGGACATGAGATTGTAATGATGGGTAATAAGCTGGACCCCCTTGCCGTAGAGAAGTGTTCGGACCGTTTTATTCCTATCCCGGAAGCACCGGATTATCTGCATGGGAATGATTATACCCTATCTTATTTGAAGGAACACTGGAATGAATGGTTTGAAGATACCAATAAACCGGATATAGCTTTTGTGGCAGGCTGGCCATTTTATGCATCCATTGAGTTCTTAAGAGAACAGTGTGGCAGTGCAATCTTCCATGATTATGGTGCAGTTCCCACAGATGGAATGAATGAGGCACAGATTATTACACAGAACGAGTTGCGCAGGTTGAGACGGGAGAATCTGCGTAAAGCCAATAAAGTAATTGCAATCAGTAGCTTCTTGGAGGAGACACAGAGCAGGAAGGATGTGGAAGGTCTGATTCCTACTTCATATGTGCATCTTGGTATCGATCATATCGTACAGCAGTTATGGGCTAAGGCAGAGCTTGATATTGAGCAGAATGATGTTTTACAGGATATTGCCCGGTACAAGGCAGAGGGATATAAGATTCTTTTTCAGCCGGGACGCTGGGAAACCGGTAATTATAAGAATTCCCCCGCCAGCTTTGATATTATACGGATAATAAAGCAAAAGTTCCCATTGGTAAAGGTACTGGTCCTAGCTAATGAAGAAGGTATGGGCGGGATTCCTGAGGATTTAAAAGATAACTACTATTGCATGGGATTTGTGGATGACGCAACCATGAAGGAGGCAATGATCCTGAGTGACGCCGGCTTTTCACCTACCTTATGGGAGGGCTTTGATTTACCCTTAGGTGAAATGCAGTATCTGGACAGATGTATGTTTACCTTTGAAATCGGTGCACATCCTGAAGTGGCTGTACATCCTTATTTCTTGTGCAAAGATAATGAAGAGATGGCTGGGAAGGTGATAGATTGTCTTTCTGATACAATGTCTCTTGGTAAAAACCAGATCTTACAGCTTTTTGAAGCTTTTAGAAACAGCTTTACATGGAAGAATTGTGCAGAAAAGCTTCTTCAGGAAATGAAGGAAGTGATTCTTTCCACTACTATTGTATTTATTGATGTTACAAATGCCTGTCATGATACCGCCAATTCCGGCGTAATGCGTGTAACCCGTAAAGTATCTCATTATTTGCAGAGACTAGCCCAGACGGTATTTGTTTTATGGGATGATAGTATTCATGAGTATGTATTTCCATATCCAGAAGAGGTAAATCTATTATGTAGCTATGGTGGCCCGGTAAGGGAGAAAATTCAGTATCGTTCTGTGGATGGAAGGGAAAGAAGCCGTCTGAGTGCGTATTTATCGGAAGATAAGGGCGGAAAGAAGGTGCTCTTATTCAGTGAAACCATAAGTTATAAAATTATGAATGAAATTATTCCTTATGCACATGAAAAAGGAATTGCTGTAGCTGCAATATTCTATGATGCAATTCCCATTATCAGACCGGAGCTGTGTAACAAGGAAGTGACAGACAATCATGCAAAGTATATGCTGGGACTGTCAGAGTGTGAGTTGGTTATGCCCATCGCAGCTCATAATGGATTGCATTTAGGTGAGTTTTGGGATGAGAATAAAGTAAAGCATACCTGTGTAAAGACGATACCTTTGGCTGCGGAAATGGATATGACTTCCAGATGTGTGGAGAAGGTAAAGGCATTTAATAATGAACAGGTTAATATTCTATTTGTTTCAACCTTAGAGCCTAGAAAGAATCATATTCGTTTATTAAAAGCCTTTGAGCAGATGATGGAGCATCATCCTGAATTGGAAGAGCGGGTGAAGCTACAGCTTGTAGGAAATAGATATGCGGGAAATACAGAGATTCCCGAGTTTGTTCAGGAATTTGAAAAGAAGCATCAAAATGTAAAATGGCTGGGAGTAGTGGATGACGCAAAACTGAGAGATCTATACAGTGGATGTAGCTTTACGGTGTATCCATCAGAAATTGAAGGCTTTGGAATGCCTATTATTGAGAGTCTTTGGTTTGGCAAGCCATGTATGTGTAGTAATAGCGGAAGTATTGGCGAGTTGGCAAGTGGAGGTGGATGTTGTCTTACCGATGTTCTTGACATTGACGCCATAGAAGAATCGCTTTATAGGCTCACAACGGATGAAAACTATTATGTGGAATTACAGAATGGAGCAGTAGATTGTAAAATAACTACTTGGACAGAATATGCGGAAGGTATTGCAGATGCCTTTCTGGATATTGACAGTTCTTTCCTGAAGAGAAAGAATAGACATATCCTGGGGGATAACAAAAATACAATTTTACAGTACTTCGGTGATGATAGTGTTGAAAAAGTAATCCTATGCAGTAATTATTATCCGCCTAATTTTGTGGGAGGAGCAGAGATTATCGCACATAATCAGGGACGAACCATGCAGGAAGATGGTATTGCGAAGGTTATGGCATTTTCCATTGATGTCTCCCAGAAATTTATGGATGGAACTGTTTATACAGAGATGATGGATGAGGTACTGGTGGTTCGACTTTGTAGACATCCACTTTGTTTTGATATGCGAGGCTTTAACTTCTTCGATGAAACGGTGAACGACGTTTTTGAGGAACTTTGTGAAATTGTGAAGCCGACTGTGGTGCATGGACACAATATGACGGGAATGTCCTTGGGTATTTTTGATATTGCAAAGAAGCACGGGGCAAAAGTATGTGTAACATTACATGATAATTGGGGCTTCTGCTATAAGAATACGATGCTGGATAATAATGGTGAGCTGTGCAGGAATATTTGGGGATGCGACCAGTGTATGCCGCAGTTAACATTAAATGGCATCAAGGTACCAATGGGCGTTCGAAAGAGATACTTCAGACGAATGTTTGAAAAGGTGGATGCCTTGATTTCCCCGAGCCAGTATTTGGCTGATATTTATACGAGAGCCGGATTCGGATATCATAAAATGAATGTTCTTTGGAATGGAATAAATGTTGAGACTTTCGAAAAGCTGGAGAAGCTTCCATCAGATAAGCTTCGCATATTCTTTGTAGGATACTTTGGCAAGCATAAGGGCGTAGACCTACTTATCAAGGCAGTTTCTTTATTGGAGAAGTGTGAGCAGATTGAGATTAATCTTGTTGGTGCCGGTGAAGAGCAAGAGCATTACAAGGAATTGGCTGCGGAAGTGGGCGTATTAAAGCAGCTTAGATTCTGGGGAAAGCTGGCTAATCACGACATAGAGAATGCCTATGCGGAGGCAGATATTTACTGTCTTCCATCTAGGTGGCCGGAAAATCAGCCGGTTAGTATTACAGAAGCCATGGCTTGTGGAATACCTGTAATTGCATCTGCGCTTGGTGGAAATCGCAAACTGGTGCAGGATGGTGTGAACGGATTTTTATTTGAGAAGGAATCCGCAGAAGACTTAGCCGCAGCAATTCAGAAATTCCTAGATGACAGGACTCTGCTAACCAAGATGGGTGAGGCAGGAAAAGAGATTATCCATTCCAATGATTATCATTGTCAGGTTAAAAAGCTAAAAGCGATATATGATACAATTGAAGCCGGAAAGAAGGTTAAGAGTAAAAAGATCATTGCCTTTAAGGGAAATGTTCTTCCAGCACACATTGATGATTGTACCGCAGACGATATTATGCTTTCAGACTGGATTTTATCTGAAGATGATTGGGAAGATGTGGTCTGCTATGTTATTTCTGATGGTCAGGTGTTGGAAAAGAATGAGATTCAGATGTTGAATGAAAAAGGCATTAAGGTATTACTTCCACAGAATGAAAGGGAAAGGTACTTGACGAAGTTTGACACTATGTGTACTTACAAGGATGTGGGGGATATGATGCAGCAGGTATCTTTACTGTAAAAAGAATCACAATGTTTTGGATGTAAAAAATAATGGGGGCTGTTGCAAAAAGGAATGCACGCCTTGGGGAGGCATTCTCCAAGGCGTGCATTTCAATTTTGCAACACCCTCCATTATTGTGTAATTAGAGTATTTTTCTGGTGAAAGGGATGAGCCTTACCAGGTAAGTGATAATAAAGCAGGCGGTAAATTGAAGGGCGATGGATAATAAGCCGGTATTATAAGGTCCAATCAGATCAACCATAGGAGTCAGCTTCCAGTTGATATAATTTATAAGTTCACTATGTGTCTCTATAATGAAAATTCCAAAAGTGGTGCCGGAAATAGTGACAATGATATTGTTTACAAAATTCTTTTGGAATAGTGGAATGTATTCATATATCTTTTTGCACAGATAGAAAATCAGGCAGGAAGGGGCAAATATAAAGTGAGTTCTTAAATGCTCTGTGTTTATACCTGCATTGAACTGTATATCGTTAATGACAAAATACACACTTAAGAAAAGAGTCAGAACAGTACTTATAAGTAAAGTAATTTGCCCCCCCCCCATTTACTAATTCGTGATGCGTTGCTATAAAGAAACCCATCAAAGGAAAAATGATACTCCAGCAAAGGCTTGCAAATTGCGTGTTAAATATTGGTGCAAACTCAATTAAGCCGGTGTAATAGTTAAAGTAATAGAAGCATCCGCCGATGGTATAAAATACCATTACCAGAATGAAAAAGCTCCGTGCCTCGGCTTTGGAAGCATTCTTTGCAATTAGTCTTAAAAATGGCAGCATTAACAAATAGTCTAAATATGCGTATAAGTACCAATTAAGTCTGGTGAACAATACTTCAATCAAGTTGTGCAGAGTGAAGTCAGGGTATGCTCTGATGATTGTGCAGAGCACCATAACAATTAATATTCTTAGAATGCGGTGCTTGAATAGGTGGGCTAAGGATTCTTGTTTTTTTAGGAGTAGAACACCGGATGCCATAAAGAATAATGGAACACCGCACCTGCAAAGGGTTGCCAGTAATTGAAGTAGTATGTATTTAAAGTTAATGGCACTGTTTGTCTGAGCTAATGTATATGTTGCACGATGATTGTATAAAACCATCAAGATGGCAAGTACTTTGATGAAATCCAAGTAAAATGTTCTGTTGTTTGTTATTTTTTCTTTCATGGTAAAACCTCTATTAATAGATTCAGATATACGCAGGGAAGGTATTCAATTTATTGTACCACAGAACCATGCTGTATTGGTACATATTTCTCATATGAAGGAAGTAGATGGAGAGAAAAGTAGTTGACGCAGACCTTTACTGTTTTGCATGACAAGGACTTGGAAATATAGTATACTAAAGAGAAAAAGGTTTTTACGCGTGAAAAGTACAAAAGTAGTTGGTTTTGCAAAAAATGTTATATATGCACTGGGAGCACAGGGCGTTTCTATAATGCTCAGTATATTTCTGGCATTGATGTTTCCGAAGCTCTTGGGAGTGCAGCAATATAGTTATTGGCGTCTTTTTTCTTTGTATATTGCTTATGCCTATGTAGCGCATCTGGGGCTGAATGATGGTGTATATCTCAGACTTGGCGGAAAGGAATATCAGGAGTTGGATTTTCCTTCGCTGAAATCGAATCTGCTGGTTTCTGTGATTTGGCAGGTTTTATTGGGGATTTTGGTTCTGTGGACTATTATCGGTTTTTTTGATCTGGGTGAGAAGCGTGTATTTGTAATTGCATGTACAGCAATATATATATTGCTGACCAATGTGGTTAATTTTCTGCATTGTATGCTACAGGCCACCAACTGTATCAAGGAATATTCGGGGACGGTGCTGGTGGAAAAGCTGTGTTTTCTTGCTGTAGTGGTTGTGGGACTAATTGTAAGATGCAGAACGCTGGAAGTGTATGTGATTTCGTTTATCCTCGCAAGGGTGATTTCATTGGCGTGTACGTTCTGGCTGTGCAAGGATATCGTGAAGTGCAGATTTGCTTCCTGGTCAGTAAGCTTTCAAGAGGTCATTACCAATATCAGTACTGGTATGAGCCTGATGATTTCCAATTTTACCAATATGCTCCTTTTAGGGGTTGCCCAGTTTATGATTGACGGACGCTGGGGAGTAGAGACCTTTGGAATGTTTTCTCTGGCACTGGCTCTGTCGGAATTTTTTGTGACATTTATCAGTCAGGTGAGTGTTGTATTGTTTCCGGAATTCCGCCGCATGGAGAAGGAGGCTCTTTCCAATTCCTACCGCGCGCTTCGAACAGGCTTGGGTGCACTTCTATTGCTGGCAATGTTTGGATATCTTCCTATGTATATTTTGGTGGAGCTGTGGATGCCCCAATATGAGGAGTGTCTGAGATATTTGATTTTATTGTTCCCGATATGTGTGTTTGACGGCAAAATGGGAATGTTATGTAATACATACTTTAAAGCACTTCGAAAGGAAAAGGATTTACTGATTATCAATGTTCTCGCACTGATGCTGGGGACACTGGTATATGCGTTAGCTACCTTTGTGCTGGACAATATACTGCTGGTAGGTATCGGTATGATGGTAACCATTGGTATTCGCAGTATTGCAGCAGAGTGGTATTTGTCCATTTTATTTGAGAAGGATACTCTTCGGATGCGTATCTGGGAGCTTGTTCTGGTAGCTGTTTTCGTACTTTCAACATGGTTCCTTGGGCCGATGTGGGGCTTTGGTCTGTATTTGGCGGCATATGTAAGCTTCTGTGCTTCCTACAAGACCCAGCTGAAATGGCTTTTGGAATATGGAAGGTTAAAATAGTTGGGAGATTGTGATGAAAAAGGAAACCATTTTTAAATGGCTGGAAGCATGTGTAATTCTGGGCATTGGTTTTGTTCTTATCGTAGGAATTTTATATAAATCGGGAGTAATGAAATCCGGCTATCATTTTCTGGACGACCATGAGGTAGTGCGCATGGAGATGGCCTTTAAAAGTGGAACCGCCACGGTAATGGAGCAGATGAATGCATGGCTTCAGAATGACTTGAGCTGGAGATTTCGTCCATTTTACTGGGCAGAGCGTGTAGTGGGGAGCTATCTGTTTGGTGCGGACATGCTTCTTTGGAATCTTTACACTGCCGTAAAGGGGGTTCTTTCTTTTGTACTACTATATTATGTGGCAAGGTATCTGGGACACAATATAATGATTAGTACCCTGTTTCCCGGTATTATTATGCTGGGGGCGCAGTTTACCCCTTGGTATCGCAGTGCCAATCAGGAGAATACCGGTCTGCTTTTCGTGGCAGTGGTACTATATCTGATTACCAGACAATATGCCAAAAAGAAATTCCGGTGTCCGGTGTATAATGTACTGATTGTGGTGTTCACTATTTTATGCGGCTTGGTGAAGGAGAGCTTCGCCATGTGCATTCCGGCGTTTATGGCACTGAAATTCTGGCTGGAGTATTGCGAAGCTGGTAAAGAGGCAGGAGAGTATCAGAAGGTTTCTTATCTTGCAGTATTTAAGAAAAATATATGGACCTATGCAGCCATGTTCCTCGTAGGGATTGCAGATTTACTTTGCATCATGTTCCTTGTGGGAGTGGATAATGTGAGCTATGCGGGATTTCAGGAGGGAACCTCTCTCAAAGACTATATCAATGGTATCAGCAATAGTCTGACGGTATATTTGAAATGGTACACCTTGTTTGGCGTCATGATTAGCTTTATTGTGCTGATGTGCTATCAGCTGATTTCAAAGAAATTTTGGAAGCAGTATTTGGGTTTTGGACTGATTGGGTTCTATATTATTGGAATCCAGCTGCTGGCGCATGCGAAAAGCCTTATGTGGGAGCGATACATTATACCCTGTATCATAGGGTATGCACTGGTATTTGTGCTGCTCGGATATGATTTATTCCGCAAGCATGTATTCCAGAGAAGAGTGTATACTGGGATTTTGGTTCTTCTGCTGATACTGGAAGTGCCTATGGCTTATGATAAGGCCAAAGCATGGGCGTATGACGGACAGATGATTGCCCAGTATTTCCAGTGCATTTTGGACAATTCCACTCCAGAGGATGTGATTCTCTGTGGATTTAGTGATGAGGAACTGAATTTATCCTCTGACTACTGGCTGGATGCTCATGAGAGACCCAATGTAGAGTATTATCAGGGTGGTGTTATTAACACGGATGCTTATGCAGCAGTGACCTGTTATAATAATCAGGTGGCAGGTATGGTTGCTATGTTGGAAGCTTCGGGAGAGCTTTCCTATAGTGTTTTTGAGTATATGAATTACGCAGTAATTGTGCTTAAGTAGGAGGTTTTATGGGGGTGGTTTTATTATTGCCGGCTACCTTGATTGTGGCTGTGGCATTGGCAGCTTTGCTGGATGCAAAGGTGGAAGAGGCCGTTCCTCTTACGGTGTTTGGCAGTATTTTGATATTATATGTGGTAGGGCTGGTCTCACCATCTCTGATGTGGGGCTTTGTGGCAGTGATATTGTGTTATGCGGCCGCCGCCGGATACCTTGTGTTTCTGCTTTGTACGGAACGGGAAAGATTAAAGCAGGTACTTTCCACACCGGCACTGCTTGTGTGGGCAATTCTGTTTGTATATATTCTTGTGATTAACTGGGGAAGAGTGTACTCCAGCTGGGATGAATTCTCCCATTGGGGTCTGGTTGTGAAGAATATGTATGTATTTGATTCCTTCAGCAATCATGAATACTCTACCGTGACCTTTGGCGAATACCCGCCGGCAATGGCGTTGTGGCAATATTTTGTCAGCAAGTGGGCGGGGGCCTATTCCGAAAGTGCTGTGTACATGGCTACGGGATGGTTTATCGCAGCGATGTGTATGCCCTTGGTAAGTCGATTCTCTGTAAAGAAGTGGTGGGGAGCACTGGCAAGTGCATTTTTAATGCTCTTTCTACCACTGATTTTTTACCGATGGTATATTGTTCTCCTTTATGTAGACCCATTTTTAGGGGTAATGCTGGGGTATATTCTGCTTTTTGATTACCTGAATGAAAAGAGAGGACTGTTTTACAAGCTTCATATGTTTGCCGCATTAGTCATACTTTGTCTGGTGAAGAGTAATGGTGTATATCTGGCAATCGTTGCAATCGGTATTATTGCAGCGTGCGACATCTGGAAGAAGCGTGGAAAGGAAAGCATTCCGGTGTGGCTGGTACTCTTTGCAGGTATCTTGTTTGGAAAGTATTCCTGGTCCTTATACCTAAATCTTTCCGGTTTTCAGGCAGCGTGGAATACTGGAAGTATTAGTATACAGAGTATTCTTGCTCTGGCGACTGGCAATATGCAGGTGTACCAGAAGACCTCTATTCTGAATTTTGTGGATGCATTGTCAGAGTACCGTTTTGGAGGATATGCGTTCCCCATGTATATTCCTACCTGGCTGGCGGTGTTTTCTCTGGTGCTCCTTGTTAATATCTGCAAGGGCAGAGAAGAGAAAAAGAAGCAGGGCTATTGCATGCTTTGGGGAATGCTCATTGGATTTATGATCTATGCCATCGGACTTATGGTACTTTATATATTCATTTATAACGAAGGAGAGGCCATGAGTCTGGCTTCCTTTGACAGGTATATGGGCACCTTCCTTGTGGCAATGATGATGGTGGCTGCAGGTGTGACAATCGATACCTTTGCAGAAAAGGGAAAAGCAGGTCTGGGAACAGGTACTGTGCTTTGCGTGATGTCCTTCTTTCTGCCGCTGGCTTATATCTGGGATATTACCATATATGTGCCGGTGGAATGCAACAAGTCTCAAAGCTACCGGGAGGAGCATCTACAGGTAAAACAGTATAAGAATATTTTGGATTATAAAACACATAAGGTGATGTATATCTCTCAGGAGGATAACGGCATTGATAAGATGATGCTGAAATATATAATGACTCCTGTTCCTACAGATTCCTCGGGAAGAGCCTGGAGTCTGGGTGGACCTTATGCGGCGGATGATAATTACTCTGCGAATTTCTCGGCAGAGGATTTACGGGATTATATTGAGAGTGAGGGATTTACCCATGTGTATCTGTTCTCGCTCAATGACTTTTTCTACGAGACCTATGAAGAGCTGTTTGCAAATGGCGAAATTATGGAAAAGGGAATGTATGAATATGACGCAGAAGCAGGGCTTTTGCAGTTAGTGAGGTAAAGCTTTAACGAAAAAGGATAAGGTACAATGAGTAAAGAGAAATGTGTAGTCGTGATTCCGGCACTGAATCCTGAAGCTAAGATGGTGCAGCTTTTGCAGGAGTTGAAAGAGGCATCTTTTGATAAAATCGTAGTGGTAAACGACGGAAGCAGTGCAGAATATGATGGCGTTTTTGCGAAGGCACGAGAGCTTGGTGCTTCCGTTTTGGTACATGAGCAAAACGGCGGAAAGGGTAAAGCACTGAAAACTGCCATGGAATATGTGTTGAAAACATATTCGAAAGAGGAAATTGCAGGTATCATCACGGCAGATGCGGATGGACAGCACAAGGTAAAGGATATTGGTGAAATTGCTGCAAAGCTGATGTCGTCGAGTGGAGAACTGGTTTTAGGCTGCCGTCATTTTGTAAGCAGCGAAGAGGTAAAGATACCTTTAAAAAGCAAGCTGGGAAATGAGCTTACCAGGCTGGTAATGCGGATTTTCTGCGGAATTGCTTTATCGGATACCCAGACCGGATTGCGGGGAATTGCCTATGATTCTCTTGGGGACTTAAGTGTGCTTGAGGGTAATGCCTATGAGTATGAAACCAATATGCTTTTATACTATTCCGAGCAGGGAAAGGGCTTTATTGAGGTTCCGATTGAAACCGTATATGAGAATAACAATGAGGGCTCCCACTTCAATCCGGTGAAGGATTCCATCAAGATTTACAAGGTGATTTTAAAATATTCCATGTCATCGGTGATATCGGCAGTAGTGGATAATCTGGTGTTTATACTGTTGATGCCCTACATCTCCAATATCTGGGCATTGACCTTTTCAGGCAGAGCGGTATCCATGCTGGTGAACTTTACCCTAAATAAGAAGATGGTCTTTAAGAAAAAGGGACATACAGGGCAGAGCTTTGTGAAATATGTGGAACTGGTGATTTTCTCCGCATGTATGTCTGCATTTTTACTTAGTATCGTCAGTGGAATTATCGGCAAGACAAGTGTGCTGGCTAAGATTATTATTGAGGTAATACTATATTTCTTTAATTTTTACGTGCAGAAGAAATACGTGTTTAAGTAGAGGATTACGAGGGGTATGCAAAAGAAGAATGTAAACATGCCGAAGTGGCTTACACAGGGGATAAAACTGTTTTTGATATTATGGGCGTTGTCTTCCGAATCATTAACCGTGCTGGAATGGGGCTACGAGGTAGATATTCCGGTGATTAAATGGGTATTCCAGTGTTTTAAGTCTATTGATGGCTGGGGACTGGACACCATGTTTATGGCGGTAGGAATGGGAGTGGTTCTTTATCATATACACAATCATCCCAGACAAAAGAGTATCTCTTTATCGGTACTCAGTGCCTTTTTTGCGGTAAGTACTGTATTTGGTAAGAGCTACTATGAAATCGGTTCTTGGGATTATATTTTCCATGGGAAAGTGCAGTTTGGGCTGGCAGTCGTTGTAATGTGCGGATTTTACTTCGCATACAAGAATGGTATTATTATGATTGGCTATCTGCTGGAAAAGACACCTTCCCTATTCCGTAAAGATGTGATAAATAAGGTGGAGCGGTGCTTGTTCGAAAGGCATGCATTTCTGCTTCCGTTCCTTATCATTATGGTGTTGGGGCTTCCTGTGTTGATTGTATTCTGGCCGGGACCACTGCATGCAGATGCATTTGCCCATCTGTGGCAGTATTATGGGGTGACTCCTATAAACGATATGTCCCCCATTGCAGTCACTAAGCTGATGGGCAAGGTAATGGATATCGGAAAGCAGCTTTTTGGCTCTGATAATGTGGGACTGTTTTTATATAATGGTGGACAGTTTGTGGTGCAGGCACTGATTTTCGCCTATTCTTTTTGTGTGCTTAAAAGAATGAAGGCATCAGTAGCATTAAGATGGATTACTCTTGTGTGGTATACCATTTTACCGATATTCCCAGTCTGGGGATATACGCTGACCAAGGATACCGGATATTACTTGTGCATCTATCTGTTTATTCTGGCGATTATTGATGGTATCTGTGATAGAGATGCAGGTATGAAATGGTGGCGTTTTGCGCTGCTTTTTACAGGCAGTATCGGGGCGTCCCTTTTTAGAAATAATGGTAAATACATCGTGCTTGCCACTCTTATCGTCATGATAATAGCGTATCGAAAATATTGGAAACAGTATGTAGCTGTTTTAGCAAGCTGTGTAGTAATTCTTTTTGTATTCGAGCATGTGTATATTCCGGCGAAGGGATATGCGGAAGGACCGGTAAAGGAGGCTTTATCCATTCCGTTACAGATGACTGCAAGATATTTGAAGGAGCATATGGATGAGGTGACCCAGGAGGAGTATGATGTACTTTCCGGTATGTTTACCACATCCTTGGAGGAAGTGGCGCAGAGCTATCATCCTGAGGTGTCCGATTATGTGAAGGGGTATTTTGCGGATTATCCTGCCTCAGAGGATATGGATTCCTATATGGAGGTGTTCTGGCAGCAGTTTGTCAAGCACCCAGATACTTATATGCAGGCATTTTTGAATCATACCTATGGGTATTTCTATCCGGAACGGGAGAACTTCTGGGATGCCATCGGGATATTCCGGCTCTTAGGTCGTCAGACGCTGGAGATGGAGGCTGTAAATGTATCCTTTGTGGAAGCCTTCCAGGAGGGAAGGGATTTCTTTGAGGAGTACACCTATTTAGTGGAGCGCATGCCGGTAATCGGAATGATTTACAGTGCCGGATTGCATATTTATATTCTGCTGGGGATGTTTACATACTTGATATCGCGCAGAAAGGGTCTGGGGCTTGCAGTGCTACTGCCAAGTCTTTGTATGATTTTGTGTATTGCATCACCGGTAAATGCATACTTTAGATATGTGATGCCATTGGTGGTTACGCTTCCGGTGAATGTGGCATGGTGCCATTATATTGGTGGAGCAAAGGAAGAATTGGGATAGTTTTGATGAAAAAAGGGAAAGTAATAGGTTTAGTAATAGGGTTAATCTGTGTGGCTGGTGCTGTGGCAGCTTTTTGGTTGTTCTACAAGCCAGAGGAAATGCGTAAGGATTTTGAACGACTGGAAAATGATACCTATAACGGGATTTTTGTTTCTGCTTTTGCAACGGACAATTATGCTGAGGATGTGTTTCTTACGTATCGTGGCGTTCCGGTAGTGATTGCAGATTATCAGATGAAGAAGGCGGAAGATTATGCAGATTATTTCAATGAGGCATGGGCTTCCGGCAATCAGATTACCAATATTTATATGGGAGTGGATCCATATGCGCTCTGGGAAGAGGCTGGCGGTAATCAGGAAAAATGGGAGGAACTGATTTCCTTTAACATGACTCGCTATGTGGTGGCGCACCCGGATGTGACCTTTGAGGTTCTGCTTCCCTACGATAGTCTTGAGAAGTGGCTTGCGCTGGACGGTGAGGAGTGTCAGCAGCGATATGAGTGCTATTATGCCTTTGTGGATAAGCTGGATGATTATGCTAATGTAACCCAGTATTATGTAGGTGGCCAGGAGTGGCTGATAGCCAATCCGGGTAACTATGTTGATGGACAAGCTGGCGAGGATATTGCCAAGAAATTGCAGCTTTTGTGCTTTTGCGATCATGAGTATGTGATTGCATCAGGAAATGCAGAGATTTTATTGGATGGACTGACCATGCTGCTGGAAAAGGAACGGGAGAATCCTACCGTATACGCAGACTTGTCCCAGTATGCCTTTGTGTTCTTTGGGGATAGTATTATTGCAAATGCAAGGGGAAGTCATTCCATTCCCGGTGTTGTCAGCGGACTTACCGGTGCCCAGTGCTATAGTCTGGCAGTGGGAGGGATTGCAGCTGCCGTTGACCCAAAATCAGATTTTTCGCTGCCTTATATGGTGGAGACCTTTATCGCCGGTGGGGATGAAGGCGTGAAGCTTGAGAGTGATTATCAGCTTGGTTTGAATGAGTACCTTGCTGCCGATGTGAATAAAAAGCATGTTTTTGTGATAAATTTCGGATTGAATGATTATTTTGGAGGGCATCCGGTATCTACGGATAATCCACAGGATTTAGGGACTTATACGGGAGCACTTCGTCAGGGCATTGCAGCCTTGAAGGAGGCGTATCCAGAGGCGGCGATTATTGTGCAGGTGCCAACTTATACCAACTTCTTTTCAGAAGGAACGGACATTCTTTGCGAGGATGGTACAGCACGGGTTTTAAAGGACTATGCAGATGCCGCCATCATGGTTGCTGAGGAAATGGACGTGCTGTGTCTGGATAACTTCTATGATTTTGCTATGGATGGAAGCAATTATGAAACCTATCTTGCGGATGGATGTCATCCCAATGATTACGGACGATTTGTATTAGGAAAGAGATTAGCCCAGTTTGCCGGGGAGAATTTGGTGAATGAGTAGTAGGAAGTTTGATAAAAACAAAATGATAGTGGGAGTCCTGGTAGCTACTGGTCTGGGAATGCTTCTTCGCTGGACAGGAATCGACTTTGAAGGTGTGGATTATCTTAAGAGCCTCCTTCCTTGGTATCAGGGGCTTGCGGAGAATGGGACGCTGAAAGGTCTGGCGGAATATAACGGAGATTATAATATTCCCTATGTAACATTGCTTTACTTTCTGACCAAGATTCCCTTGGAACCACTGGTGAGCATAAAGCTGTCCTCTATTGTGTTTGATGTGATGGAGGCACTTGTGGTACTGATTATTGTGGGGGAGATTGCAGAGGAAGAGAAGAAGAACTGGTATGGCTTTCTTTCCTATGCGCTGATTTTCTGCAATCCCGTAGCAGTGGTGAATAGTGGATATCTGGCGCAGTGTGAAAGCGTCTGGGCAGCACTTGTACTTTTGTGTTTCTGGTGCTTGTGGAAAGAACACCCGGTGTGGGCAATCCTTACTTTCGGTGTCGCCTTTGCTATGAAGCCTCAGGGGATTTTTATCCTGCCGATTATCATTTTATTGTATTATAGATTAAAGAATTTTTCCTTACTGCATCTGGTGTGGTTTCCGGTGGCAATACAGATACTGTGCATTCCGGCCATTATGGGTGGCTGCAGCTTTGATGTTTTTATTAAGAATCTGAAGATGATGATGGGACACTATCCTTATGTGTACTATTATTATCCCAATATCTGGACCTACATTCAGAATGCACCTTATTATGTGTTCGGAAAGGTGGGAATTTGCAGTGCCTTTGCAGTGCTTCTGGTGTTTATGCTGATTTTTGCATGGAGCAAGAAGAAGCTAAAGCTGGAGGACTATTTTGAGTACATTATTTTCACTACCATGACCTGTGTTATGATACTTCCCTGTATGCATGAGCGTTATAATTACATGGCGGAGATTTTACTCCCTGTATGTGCTGTCTGGAAGAAGAAGTATCGGGTACCCGCACTTGTACTGGTGATTTGTTCCATGCTGTGCAATGGACAGAGCTACCTTGGCTGGCCATGGGTTTCTCATGAACTGCTGGCGGCCTGCAATATTGCAGTATATATCTATCTTGCGGTGGAATGTGTGAAAGGACTTGGCTTTAAGGTTTTTCCCGGAAAGGAGGAGACCTTATGTTAAAGATGGAAAAGAAAATATTTGAGCTGGTAGATAAATATCGTCTGGCGTTGTCATTACTTTTGGTCTTGGCACTCACACTGTATCTTCGAAAAATCGGTGTATGGTGGAATTATTCCCGGGTGGCAACCGCTTTTGATATGCACCAGAATTATATAGAAAGCAGTCTGTATCACCTGCTTGTGAAGCTTGTGCAGTATATTCCCATACTGCCTCTTCATAGTATCAAGTGGCTGGCGGGATTGTGTGATTATATATTGGTATTCTTGTGTGTCTATAGCGTGGAAGCGTCCGTAAAGAAATGGCGGGAGCGGGAAATCATCACTTATATTGTGCTGATTTTTTCACCGGTTTTATATATTCGCGGTATTATTTGGGGACAGATTGATAGTGTTGCCATGGTATTTCTGGTGCTGGCATATCTTCTCTGGGAAAAGAAGCGTATTCTTCCGGCTCTTGTATCCGCCACATTAGCGTGTGCATTGTATCCCTGTCTGCTTCCTATTGTGGTAATATATTTCTTTTATGTGGATAAGGAGAAGAGTTTTTTCTTTGTAATGTGGATTCTTGTGGGTACCTCAGTTCTGCTGGGGTTATGTTCCATGGCTTTGGGAAATGGCTTTTTGGAGGGTGTGGAAACCATGCTTCGGTGGGGCACATACAATATGCTGTACGGAACTTTGTTTTCCTTTGGCACAGATTGGCTGCTACAGTTATTGGTGTTGTATGGATTGCCGGTATCGACCTTGATGATTCTTGGAACATTGCAGGGGAAGGTGTCTTATAAGTGGACTGTTTTGCTGCACGTTCTTGCGACAATTTGGTATGGAAGCATAATTTTTTTGGAGAAATTGTACTAATCAAAGGATGAAAGGTAAGACATGAAGATATTTGATAAGATAAAATATAAGAAAATTGTTGCAGCAGGAAGTCTGGTGTTTTTTATCGTAACGCTCATTCCTCTTCTGTACGCGAGTATATATAACCATCCCACCGGGGATGATATTTATTATGGCCTGCAGGCGCATCTTGCATGGGAGGAGACCGGCTCTGTCTGGGAGGCATTTTTGGCCGCTATAAAGGGAGTCGGTGAGTATTATTATAAGTGGCAGGGAACCTTCTCGGCTATGCTCATTATGCATTTGCAGCCTACCGTTTTTGCAGAAGAGGCATATTTCCTCACTCCTTTCATTGTGCTTGGCAGCCTTCTGACCGGAAGTGCGTATCTTTGGAGACAGATTACCCGTTTTATACTTCCGGTGGAGAAGACGGAGGCTGTGGGAATCTGGTCCATTGTTATGTTTGTAGCAGTGCAGTGGGTATTTAGCATCGGAGAAGCCTTTTATTGGTTTAATGGAGCAGTATATTATTCTGGCTTCTATGGCATGATGCTGTGGATGTTTGGTCTTATCTGCAAGTATTTGTATGTGGGGGGCAAGCATCGCATTATTTTAGCATATGTTTTGGCGGTGCTAATCGGTGGAAGTAATTACATTACCTTATTGTTTTCAATGATTGTGCTGATGCTGCTTAGTGATTTTTTGATTTGGAAAAAGAACCCCAAGAAGTGGCTGGTGCTTGGGATGTTTGTGGTAATAGGAATCTGTCTGTTCATCAGTGCTTCTGCACCGGGAAACAGTATTCGTGCAGCCACAGTTGCTTCATTGCCGGCGTATAAGGCTGTTCTTTTCAGCTTGTGGAAGGGAGTGGGCTTTACGGACTTATGGCTGGATGCCTGGTGGTTTATCGGCGCACTGCTTCTTTTGCCTTTTTTTGTTTCGATTATACGAAGGCTTCCATGGAAATTCTCGTATCCCTTGTTGTTGGTGGGATTTTTGTATGGAATGTTTTGTTCCATGATATGTCCCACTATGTATGCCCAGTCCACAGCAGGCCCGGGGCGGGCGGTGAATTTGTACCGCTACGGCTTTGTGCTGTTATCGTATATTGCGGTGTTCTATGTGACCGGCTGGTGCATCCGTAAGCTGGAACAACACGTAAGTGATATAGAGAGATTGATACAGAGCTTTAAAGGGTTCGGAATTCTTGCAATAGGCTGTATGATAGTACTTCAACTGGGAATCAGTTACAATAACGGTTCCATAAAGGATATTTCTGTGGTAAAGGCGGTTAGTGATATCATCAGTGGTACAGGGGAAGCCTATAATGCAGAATACGAAGCTCGTCTGGAGGCACTTCGGGCGGAGCATAATGGGGATGTGGTGTTTACTCCTTTTGTGAACCAGCCACAGACCGTGTACGTAGGAGATTTGGGACAGGATGCATCCTTTGGAGCTAATCAGGCCATGGCGCAGTGGTATCATAAGAATAGTGTCATTGTTGATTGGGGAATGTAGTGGAAAAGCTATGGTAAATATCGGGTAGATGTGCTATACTCTATGCCAGTAGAAAACATTTTGAAAGAGGTTAAGTATGTTAAATAATAAATCCATTTTAATTACCGGTGGTACCGGAAGCTTTGGTAAAGCATTTACCAAGTATGTTTTAGAGCATTATGAACCAAAGAAGATTATTATCTATTCCCGAGATGAGTTTAAGCAGTTCATTATGCAGAATGAATTTAAGCAGTATGCGGACAAGCTTCGCTTCTTTATCGGTGATGTGAGAGATAAGGAAAGACTCATGAGAGCCTTTGAAGGCGTGGATTATGTAATTCATGCGGCAGCTATGAAGCAGGTGCCTGCATGCGAGTACAATCCGGCAGAGGCGATTAAGACTAATATTAACGGTGCACAGAATATTATTGATGCTGCACTGGATATGGGCGTGAAGAAGGTGGTTGCGTTATCTACGGATAAGGCTGTAAATCCTGTGAATCTTTACGGCGGTACCAAGCTTGTTTCGGATAAGCTTTTCATTGCGGCAAATGCTTATGCAGGCAATAAGGATATCAATTTCTCCATTGTAAGATATGGAAATGTAGCAGGCAGCCGTGGAAGCGTCATTCCATTTTTCCATAACATTATCAAAAATGGTGGAAAAGAGCTTCCCATTACCGATTATCGTATGACCCGTTTCTGGATTAGCTTACAGCAGGGCGTAGAGCTGGTGGTTAAGGCATTGGAAGAGGCTAAGGGTGGAGAGACCTTTATCTCCAAGATTCCATCCTTCAAGATTACGGATCTTGCACAGGCCATGTTACCGGGCTGTGAGATGCCGGAGGTAGGTATCCGCGAAGGCGAGAAGCTTCATGAAATCATGGTAACTGTAGAAGATTCCATGACTACCTATGAGTATGACAAGCACTTTATCGTATATCCGCAGATGACCTGGAGCGAGTCCCATAAGGCTGTTCCTACCGGTAAGAAGGTTCCGGAGGGCTTCTCTTACAGCTCAGGCAACAATGACTGGTGGCTTTCTGTGGAGGAGATTAAAGAGCTTCTTAAGACAGTAGATTTAGAGAAATAAATATGATGAACAATCCTAGGCTCAGGTCTGGGATTTGTTTTTATGAGGGAATAAAATGGTAGAGAAGGCAGGCGGAAAAAGGCAGGAACAATGCATAGCGGCAATGTTGCTGTTGGGGTTAGTAATTATTTTAGTTCCATTAGTTGCAATTACAAGATATAATGTGCCCTCTGTGGATGATTTTGCATATGCCACAATGGCAGGATATGGTCACGGTGAAAGTCTGGGCTTTTGGGAAATTATCTTGCTGGAAATAAAGCAGTCCTATGTCCAGTGGCAGACATGGCAGGGGTTATACTTTTCTAATTTCGTGTCGTTTTTGGTAAATGCACTTTGTATGCGGGAATATTACTTTTTGACAACGTTGTTTTCCCTCGGATTTTTGGTTATCTCTGAGCTGCTGGCAGGCTGTATGCTTTTGAAGCATGGCTTTGGAATTTCAAGGGAACTGGCACTTATATTCATCATTCCCTGTATATGCTTGCAGGTGTTGTTAATTCCTAGTCCTGCGGAAGCTTTTTATTGGATGTGCGGTGCAATCATTTACTCTACCATGCTGGCAATTACTTTTATCTATGTTGCCCTTCAAGCAAAGCTTCTTTGTGAAGCGGGCTTGAACAAAGGGAAACGGCGTCTTTTAAAGAGTCTGATTCTTCTGGGAACCATTATGGCAGGGGGCAGTAATTATATCTGCATGATGCTGGTAATAGGAATCGGTGCATGCATTGCGCTTTATTCTGTTGTGAAAAAGCATCCGAATTTCCGTTTCTTTATCTGCAATTATCTGCTTTTCATTGGTTGTGTCTGCCTGTGTGTATTCAGCCCGGGAAGTGCAAGGAGACAAGCCGGTGCCGGAGAACATTTACCTGCAATGGAAGCAATTCTGCGCTCTTTTACAGAATCCTTTCACTATATCAAGACCTGGACGATTTTGCCGGTAAGGCTGCTTGTGCTGTTGATGCTTCCGGTGGCGTGGAAAATTGTTTCGGTGCGGAAATATAAATATCCTTTGCCGGTGTTGTTCACGCTGGGAACCTACTGCATATACGCTATGTTGTTTACCCCCAATCTATATGCATTGGGGATTATCGGAGCGTATCGTATTCAGAATATTTATCGCATTGCTCTCTATATCATGTTATTTGTGAATATGCTGTATTGGACGGGATATATCAGACGGGTGATTGAGAAGGTACGAGGTGTACAGCGACAGAAGGTAAATCCCCTTTTGACAATGGGATATTTCGTAGGAAGTGCCGGAATCGTATTATTATTAATTCTATATTATGGTGGTTCCACAGTAACTACCTTGAGTGCATTCCGGTCTTTGCGAAATGGTACCGCACAGGCTTATTACACAACCTTTCAGGAACGCTTAATACAGCTGGAGGATGAAAGCGTAAAAGACGCAGTATTGAAGCCTTATATAGATGCGCCATATGTGCTGTTCTTCGGCGATATCAAAGAAGAGGCTACGGCATGGGAAAACGTAGCCATGGCAGAATACTATCATAAAAATTCTGTGGTACTGGAGCCATAAAAGAGGGGCTGTGCAAACACAGGGAGGTATTCCCCAAGGTCTGCATTTCAATTTTTGTAATACCCCCTGTCATTTGTGGTGTGTGCCGGTTTTATCGTTTGTATAAAACAAATTCTTCGTTTTCAAAGACACAAGTCATATCATTTTCTTCTAAAATCAAGCGGATTTGCCCCTGTGGGTGGCATAGGATGTAACCTGCTTTCAGATTGTCTGGATTTTCATAGTAATCTTCGAAGTCCAGACTGATACCCACGCCGGCAGGCATGGCATACATCAAACCGTAATAGGTTGCAACGGTCTGGTTCGTGTTTTCCTGATGTCTATCGGAAGTGGGCATGGCTACCAGATTGTCATAGGATAATTCATCCGACACAGTCACATGCTCTGCAAAGGTGCTTCGTAGGGACTGGAAGTAAGGTTCATAGTCTGCATTGATATATGATGTGGGATTAATATTACCAATAAACATCCAGCATCGAATGCTGATGTATACAAAAGCAGCGCACCATAACTCATGGAATTCCATCAGAATTATAAAAATCATAGCAACATTCAAGGAGAGAATGTGTCTGGCACTTACCGAAAGCTCATAAATCAGAAGAATACTGAGTAGAATTAGCGTGTTTCCGATTAAGGTGGAAACGAAAAGGAAGGATACCGACTTTCTCCGAAGCAAGCGATAGATGCAGTGTAGCAGCATCAGTCCCATACCAAAGAAAAATACAATATAATACCAGCCCATATCGTAGTCATATTGAATGGAAGCGAGAATGCTATCCCATATTCGGTATAGAGAATCCGCAATTTTGGAAATACCACCGCCGGAAAAATCCAGCATATTATTGAAATAGGTGGAGCAAAAATACTTGTTGTTAATAAAAAAGATGATAATGCTAAGGAGTGCACTGACGGGCAGTGCAATGCAACCGGGAATGCTCTTTTCACGAATGGTTTTCCAGAAAGGAATTAAAAACAGTACGGCGTAATAAGGCCGACAGATGGTAATGTACATAATCAGTATGGTAACACCAACAAGTACGATAGTATTCTTTCGGGAGGTGAAGCAGCGTCCGGGCTGCTCCCTTACCATAGAGGAGTGCAGATACATGCCACAGCTGTAGATAATAATCAGTGTGGAGATAAAAAATGCTTCGATGACACCGGATACTACATAACGGTTTAAAAAGTAGTAGAAAAGCCAGCAGGCAGAGAAGCCAAGCATTTTACTCCATCTGGGACGAACCATAATAATAAAAATAAGCAATGCTATGGTACATAAAAAGATATTGGCATAAATAGGGGACTGGTAGGTCCAGCCGAAAATCAGACCAAACAGATAATAGGGAATCAAAGGAAAAATGCCCCATACACTGTAGGGACCATACATGGCCTTGGACTGATTGTAGCCAAAGTATCCTTTAGGGGAACCATATTCTACCATTCCTTCGATTTGCTTGAAGTAGGTAATCTCGTCACTCCAGCCGCTTAAGTATATGCAGACCTCATTCAGCATACGTCCGTCCTTTAAGCAGAAAACCATGGCAGATAGGAGGGGCGTAAGCAAAAAAATCCCTGCGGACAATATGAACAATACTTTTTGTGTAGATGGTTTCTTGTAAAAATCAATCATTCTCTTAGTTCCTTAGAAGTATGAATAGGTGACAAAAACATTGCTGCATAGGGGATCATTAAGAGCCAATATGCAAGAATGTAGCGGGAATTCGCTTCCCAGATAAGGTGGAACAGGAAGCCACCGATGATACCGATGATGCCAATATATAAAGGCAGTTTTCCTAGATGTCGATTACGGATAAGGAAAATGAGCACGCATATATAAATAAGGCACTGATAGATATTGCAGTACTCTGTAAATACTTTGCCAAGAGTGCCGTCAAAGAGGCTGGCAGAGAGACCACTTCGATTACCAAAGGCACTGACAATGGCCTGCCTGCAGGCGTAACTGCCGTCAGTCCACTGGGATAAAAGCTTGTCCCGGTAGAAAATAAATGCATATCCGGGATTCTCAGCAAATTCTTCCATTCGCATCGATATTATTTCCTTGCTAATAGTATCCGTAAGCTCCTTGTCCAGACCGGTTTCCAGATACGTATTGAAATTGAAACCGTTGTACCATCCGTTTCCTCTGGTGGATTCCTGCATGCCCATGGCAAAATAGCTGTATGCGGAGACCCCGGGAAGAAGATAGTTGTCTGCACGAAGCTCATACCCCTTTTGCACCGTGGGAAGTACGCATACTGACAGAACGGCTACAATAACGCCATAGATGGCAAGACTGTGCTTGCGGGTCTTTAACCAGTGGAAGAAAATCGCCAGTAAGACAGCGATAATCAATATCAGTGTATTCTTTCGCAGCATAACGCTCAGCATAAATGAAAACGCACTTAAGATGAGATATCTGCTTTTTTCTGCTTGAAAAAAATATGCCAGCAAAAAGTATAGTCCCATGGAAAAAAAGGCAAAGGAAGGAATTTCCCCATACACGAAAGAGGTGTAGAAAATCAGGGGGAGATTGCCCATTGCCAGTAGTAAATAGGTGACCGTTGCCTTTTCAGAGGCGGTAATCACAGCCACACTGCGATACTGAAAGTAGAGAATGCCGCATGCCAGCAGGATATTTAAAAGCTTAATCACATGATAAGCAGGGGTACTGATGGGAAGGAGCTTCCACAGGCGAATCACAAGCTCGTAGTAAGCAATTAAGCCAATTTGCTGGGGATAAAAGGAAAGATAGGTGTTACCGGTAGGCTGGATAGCAGCCAGATTTCCTTCCGCAAAGGCTTCTCCAATGGCGTAGACGCTGTAGGAGTCTGCTGCCGGAGTGAGGCGTCCGAAGACCAGTAATAATCCGCCGCCACAGAGAAGCACTCCAATGGACAGAGGCAACAAAACACGGCGAAGCTTTCTAAGAAAGGTATCCTCCCCCGTCTGGACGAATATGATACCCACCAGAATAACGGCGATAACCGGAATATGAATCCACAGTGGGTCAAAGTGTGAGTACATAATCTGCGAATCCATTTCCTCTGCATAGAAGCTTACCAAAAGAGTGGAAAGGGAGAGGATGGAAAACAGCGCAATACTTATGACAGAGACTGTTTTAAAGGCGAGATTATGCAGTTTTTGACAAAACAGATTCCATGTCTTCATCTTCTTTATTGACAATTCCTTTATTTTTGTTTTTGTCCCGGGATAATACAAAGCTAATAAATACCGGGAAACCGTAGAATAAAATTAAATAATAGCGAACCAGAGAAATGGGGCCTAGGAAATTGGTGAAGCAATAAGCCAGAACCAAAAGCATGGGCATAATGATTTCGTATCTCTTGTTACAAATTCCATATACAAAAGAGAACAGTGCGACCCAAAGCATGGCACCGATGGAAAAAAGGAGGCGTACCCCCGGGATTTTCTGGTAGTAGTAATCACTGGAGATTTTGTCATAAAAGAGCACTAAATCCAGATTTTTGGTTTCACGAACCACATTTCCACTCATATCGATAGAGAAATAGAAGGTTTCCTCTGCACCGGGTCTGTCATAGATGGAGGTGCCGGGATACCACGCCTGATAGGTGTTCTCTAGGAAGGAGCGGATATACGCCATGGGATGCTCGATACCAGCCTTTACCCATAGCTTAAATAAGTCCCCGATATTGGCAAAAAGCGTGTCGTTATCGATGTGGTTTTTTATATTATCCGAAGAGAACGGATTGTAGGACATCAGGGTATCGTGGGACACGATAGTGTATAAAAACTCCAGTTCCTCTTCTTCAAAGATTTCCGGGCCATGGTCACGGTAAGCTCTTGCAAGCTGCTGCAAGGGGACGGAAAGCATTTCGATTTTGCCGCCCTTCTTTGCCTGTAAGCCGATTTCCAAGCCCTTGGAGCATCCGGTGTAAATGCAGAACAGGCATGCAGATAACAAAAGGATTTTTAACCGATATTTTTTCTGCAATAATATGGCACATACGGCAAAAAGCAGGATGGCATAGATGCCGTTATTGCGAAGAAGGCTAGCCGGCACAGAGAGCAGGATGAAACGAAGGATTTTGCCCTTACTGTGAAAGAAGGCATCCATATCCAGATTCATTTCGTAAACGCAGAGCATCACCAGATGGAAAAACAGGGAAAATAGAACGTCCTTGGTGGTACTCATGGCAAAAAGTACAATGGTAGGAAAGAAAGCATAGTAAAGGAAGGCGATACCTACCACCAGCTTTCTTTTACAGATTTTCAGCATGCTGTATAAGGAGTATGCCAAAACGGCAGAGCATACCAGCATCTGGAAAATACAGTATACTAAAATTCCAAGGCTTAAATCTGCACCGGTAAAATCCAGTGTCCACTTTACAATTTTTCCCATAATCAAAGTGTGTAATAAAGGATGATGGGAAGAATAGGGAACGGTATCATACATTGCCTGAGGGAGCTGTCCGATGGCGTCGTAATTATAGCATCCCGGGTAGCAGGCCATCAGTGCAGGAATCCAGCATATAAAAAGCAAAGCGGTAATGCCCACCCAGAGAACCGGATGCGTCAGGGCAGAAGGCAGTGTGTCTGTCATTTTATCAGATAGTTTATCCAGAAAGCGGAAAAGAAATGTTAAAATGACAAACCATAAAAGGAACTCTACAACACCCAGTAAGAGGCACTGGGGAAGAGTCAGTACACCGATATTCTGAAAAAGGGCAGAGCGGTGTACGCTGGTGCCATAAAACATACTCAATTGATAGCCGATGATCTGCATTGCTGTGAATGTCAGAGAAAGGGCTGAAATACCAAGAAGGGTTTTCTTTTCTAATCTCATAATCTGTCTTCCGTTTATCGTTTTGTATTTACATTTTAATATAGCATAAAATAGGAGGGTAATGCTATAATTATGTTGCATTTTGCTTTTGAATTGGACATGCTGGTATAATGCAAAAAAATGTGGTAAAATGTGAAAATCAAAGATTTTCACTTGCTGATGGAAAATGTGCCGCTGGCACATGAGAAAGCGTGGTAAAATGTGAAAATCAGAGATTTTCACTTGCTGATGAAAAAATGTGCCGCTGGCACATGAGAAAGCATGGTAAAATGATATATCATTCATTAAATAAAGGGGTACGCTAATGGATAAAATAGCAGTATTAATTCCTTGCTATAACGAGGAAAAGACAATTGGAAAGGTTGTAAGGGATGTGAAGGAAGCACTTCCGGAAGCAACCGTTTATGTATATGATAATAATTCTAAGGATCGTACCGTGGAGCTTGCGACAGAGGCTGGTGCAATTGTACGTTATGAGCACAAACAGGGCAAGGGTAATGTTATCCGCCGTATGTTCCGGGAAATAGATGCACTTTGCTATTTGATGATTGATGGGGATGATACATACCCCTTGGATTGCGCACAGGAGCTTGTGGACAAGGTGCTGAACTATGGTGCGGATATGGTTGTGGGAGACAGGCTTTCCTCTACTTACTTTACAGAGAATAAAAGACCCTTTCACAATTTCGGAAACAGTTTGATGCGATTTTGCATTAACCGCCTGTTCCGTTCGGATATTCAGGATATTATGACCGGATACCGCGCATTTTCTTATGAGTTTGTAAAGACCTTCCCAGTGATTTCCAAGGGCTTTGAGATCGAGACGGAGATGAGTATTCACGCAGTGAATTATCACATGCAGGTAGAGAATGTGGTAGTACAGTATCGTGACCGCCCGGAGGGAAGTGAATCCAAGCTGAATACCTATAGTGATGGGATGAAGGTCATTATGAAGATGCTGCAGCTTTATAAGAATTATAAGCCGCTGATGTTCTTTAGCTGGATTGCATTGTTTTTGGTAATTGTAGCAGCGATTTTGTTTGCACCTATCGTGGGAACCTATTTTACCACCGGCCTGGTGCCCAGATTCCCGACACTGATTGTGTGTGGATTTATTGTACTTGCGGCAATTCAATCCTTTTTTACCGGTATGATGCTGGATGTAACGGTTGCTAAGGATCGCAGGGATTTTGAATATCGTCTGAATCGTGTGAATTCAGAAAAGAAAACGAAGATGAATTAAAATGGTAAAGGAGAAAACGTAATGAGTAAGAAAAGTGGTTATGCGATATTTTCAGGCATTATGGTTTTCTTCTTTTTCTTTTGCTTTACCGGAGCTCATCTGGCAAAGGAGGGCAATATTATCTGGGGAGGCAGGTATGTGCTGGTGCTTCTGGGCTTGTGTCTTATCTGTGGAATGGTAGCCGGTGTGGCACTTACCCATGTGATGGGACTTTTGAAGAAGGATGTGCATCTGGAGAAGCGAAGTAGGGCAGTAAAAGCAGGACTTGTGTCCTGGCTGTTGTTTGCCTTGGCGTATCTTCCCACGTATCTTGCCTATTATCCGGGGATTTGTTCCTATGATATTACCATACAGTTAGAACAGGTGGCTTCCGGGAATTATATTGACCATCATCCGCTGGCTCACACACTTCTGGTGGAGGCATTTCTGGAGCTTGGAACATTTCTGGGGAATACCAATCTGGGAATGGGATTATATACCCTGCTTCAGATGATATGCTTATCCGGTGTGATGGCACTGGGGATGGGGATGTTGTATGCAAAGGGGATTTCATCCGGTTATCTGATTGTTGTGCAGCTTCTGGGAATGCTCCTTCCAGTAAACTGGTATATGAGCGTCAGTGCTACAAAGGATATTTTCTTTACTGCCTTTGTTCTGCTCATGATGTTTTCGCTGTATGCACTTCTTTCCGGTGCTGGGAAGAGGGACACATGGAAAATCGGCAGATGGGATGCTTTGTTTGCCGTGGCACTTGTGGGCGTGATGCTATTTCGTAACAATGGCAAGTATGCTTATCTGGTGTTCTTTATATTTGGCGCATTGACCTGTATTTTTGCAAAGAAAAATAAAAAGCTTTTCCGCAGAATATGGCTGGTGGGACTTGCAGGCTTTTTGGTAGGAAATCTGTGCCTGAGTGTTCTGTTTCGCGTCACGGATGCTACCCAGGGGGATAAGAGGGAGATGCTCAGTATCCCTATCCAGCAGCTTGCCCGTACCTATGTCTATCATGGCGGAATCGGTGTGGTGGAAGAGGATGATAATACTTTGGACGAGGCATCGAAAGAGCTTTTAAATGCCTTCTTTGCCAATGAAGCCTATAGAGATTACCGTCCGGATATTGCAGACCCGGTGAAGAAGCATACCCAGACCTCCGTGGCATTACAGCGTGCAGGAGAGTGGATCGGGATGTATCTGGGACTTTTGGTGAAATACCCCGGGGATTATATCAATGCGGTGCTGGCAGTGGATGCCGGTTTTGTATATCCCTTTGATACCAGTCATGGAGATATTAATTTTAACGGACGCGACAGAGGGCTGGGATATATTCAGACCCGCTGGGTGGAGAATGAGCTGAATCCTATGGGAATTTATAAGGATTCCAGGTGGGAAGGGCTTCACGAGATGCTGGAGGATTTTGCAGATACCAATGCGTATCAGGATATCCCGGTATTAAAATATTTGATGATGCCGGGCTGTTATCTGTGGTTTTATTTACTTTTTGCCGGATATTTGCTTTGGAAAAGGAAGTATCGGATGCTGCTTCCATTAAGCTTTGTGCTGGGATATTATCTGACCTTGCTGCTGGGACCCACAGTGCAGCTCAGATATTTATATCCGGTGATGGTATTGCTGCCATATGGGTTACTTTTTTCTACAGGAGAACAGATTAGTGAAGAATAAGAAGTGGCTATATGCATTATTGTTTGCGTGGATTGTGGTAATAGACTGGCTTTATGCAACCCAGAATGGTTATTATAGAGTGGTATTTGCCAATACGCTGGGGATTGTGATGGGTATTTTGACTCTAATGCACTATCCCTATGAGAAAGAGAAATATAAAAAGCCGGATATTCTATGGCTGGTACTCTGGCTTGCATTCAGTATGGTGGGAAGCTTTGTCTGGATTCAGATTAAGGGGCCTATCAATGCACTACAGTATTTAACCGCCGCTGTGGCAGTGGGAATCTTAGGATTTACAATCATCCGGGTTGTGCAGACGAGATTTTGGGAACGGATTAACTGGAAGAGAGAAGGACTGGTGGCAGTGCTTTTCGGTGGAATGAGTCTGTGGATGGTACTTTCCAGATACTATGAAATCTGGCAGCTCTGGTTCTTTGGAATGTTTTTGTGCTTTTATCTCACAGACATGGATAGGGAAGAAGAGGCAGTGATGTGGGATTCTCTTTCCACAGGATTTATCATTGCCTTTTTCGGAATCCAGATCTGGGCATATGGGTTCCGTCCCTATGATGAGGTGCGTTATTTAGGTCCCTACAGCAATACCAATATGACAGCACTTTTCTATCTGGTAACGTATATGATGGTGCTGTATCGCATTCATGTGCTGCATTTTAGGATGAAGAATGGAACTGCTTCGGAGAATAAGAGGGTAAATACATTTTGGAAGGTGTTCTATTATGTGCTGGCAGGCGGACTGGTAAGCTTTGTTTTCTTTACCATCTGCCGTACCGCATTGCTGGTGATTTTCGGACTGACCTTTTTGTATGGTATTATTTCCAATCTGTGGCTGCTTAAGGAAAAGGTATATCGCTTGATTATAAGATGGGCAGCACTGGTGCTGTGTGCGGTCATTACCTTCCCTTGTGTGTACGGAACCATCCGTTATCTGCCCTGTATTCTTCACCATCCGGTCTGGTTTGGCGCAGAGTATCGTATTGAAAAGGTGCATTCCTTTGACCCATGGGACTCCTGGAAATATGTTTCTTTGGAAGAGTTTTTGGAAACTGCCGTGGGAAGAATCAACTATGGTGGGATTCTGGATGCAGAGCCGGAGGAAACGGAGCTTTCTGCAGAGGTCATTTCGGGTGCTGCTGAGGAGGTACCCCTTGCAGAAATTCAGGTAACTTCAGAACTGCCTGCGGAAAGCGGAGAGACAGAAGCGGTGATGGCGCAAGATGAGGATGGTCTCCTTCGGGGAGAAGATGCGCTGAACTCCGGAAAGATTCGTTTGGAAATCTGGAAAAATTATCTGGCAGATTTAAATATGACAGGTCACACCGTTTCGGAAGGACACTACCAGATTACCGAGGATTTCCATGCATGGCATGCACAGAATATTTTTATTCAGATGCTTTATACCTATGGAATTCCTGCTGGAGTGATGTTTATCCTTCTGATGGTATGGTATGGAGTAAAAAGTCTGGGGCTTTTGTGGAAAGCAGAGGAACCAACCGTACTGTTGCCCGGAATGATATTTGTAGTATTTATGGGCTTTGGCCTCTTAGAGTGTGTCTGGTATCCCGGACAGGCGATATTGATACTGATGTATCTGGTAGCCAGAAGATTACTGAAAAACGTGGAGAAGTAAGTAGTGAAGCTTGACAGTAAGAAATGTAAGTTAATCGATTATGGTTTTATGGTGCTGCTTTTAGCAGTTGTTGTGTTGGTAACAGGACGTCTGTTTGTGCTACAGGCAACACATGCTATGCAGGACTCGCCTCTTTATCACAATGATATGAAGGCGTATATATTGGAGATGCAGGGACTGGACAGTGGTTATAGCTTTCCCTATCCCATCTTTTTCTGGATAGGAGGCGTGTTCCATCTGTTTTTAGAGCCGGAGATTTCCATGGCGATGGCTACCCTGTTATTAAATACCTTAAGCATATTGATTACCATCTGGGGGCTGCGTCAGGTGGTATGGAAGCCCCTTCAGAAGCGATTTGAGGCATACCCTTATCTGGCTGGGATTTTGATTACTTTGGTAGCGGTAAGCTTACATTTTGTATCCATGGTGTTTCCACCGGAGGGTTTGTATCTTCCGGGAATCCCTTTTCGGTATCTGGGTGTTTTTACGCCGAATCCTTTTCACAACGCAACCTACATGGCTACAAGACCTTTTGCCATATTGGCTTTTTTGTGGTATATCAAGCTGCTGCCTATCTATGAAACAGGGAGGGTGGCTTTCAAAGATTATGTGTTGTTTTCGGTATTTTTGCTGTTAACGACCATGACAAAGCCAAGTTTTACGATTGTCCTTGTGGGTACGGCGGGACTGATTATGTTATACCGTATAGTACGCAGTAAATTTCAGAATTTCTGGCCGACTATTTGGCTGGGTTTATGTTTTATCCCTACATTTATTGCTCTTTTGTATCAGTACAGTGGTGTCTTTGTTCCAAGCGATGGTGCAGAGGGTGGAATCGGTTTTGGCTTTGCAGAGGTGTGGGGATTGTATTGCGGCGATATCCCCCTTGCCATTGGGCTGGCAGCAGGTTTCCCGATATTGGTACTTGTCTTGAATTGGAAGGAAATAAAGACAAATGTTGCCTTCCGTTTTTCTTGGCAGCTCTATGGAATGAGTCTCGCCATGGCACTGATTTTATATGAAAAAGGTTTCAGGCAGCCGGATTTCAATTTTTCCTGGGGCTATATGCATGGTATTTTCTTTGCATTCTACGGAGCTCTTGTGGTGCTTTTGCAGGCGACGGCGAATAGGGAAAGCAAAGGGTGGAAAATTGCCCTGCAGTGGCTGGCATATCTGTGGCATGTAGTGTGTGGAATATATTATTTTGCAGGCATTGCAAATGGTGCAATGTACTATTAGAGGTAGGAATGAAGAGATATATTGATGAAAACGCAGGTATCTATCTGCGCCCCATAACCTATGAGGATACGGAGAATATTGTTATGTGGAGAAACTCCGATGCCGTGAGAAAGAATTTCATCTATCAGGCACTCTTTACCAAAGAGGGACATGAGAACTGGATGCGAACCATGGTAGAGACCGGTAAAGTGGTGCAGATGATGATTTGTGAAGTTAACGGCGACAGACCGGTGGGTTCTGTATTTGTGAGAGATATCGATAAGCAGCATAACAAAGGGGAATATGGTATTTTTATCGGTGCGGATGGCTGTCGAGGAAGAGGTCTTGGAACTGCGGCAGCAAAGCTGATGATAGCGTATGCATTTGAAGAAATCCAGCTGCATCGTCTATTTTTACGTGCGCTTGCAGATAATAAGCAGGCAATTGGAAGCTATGAAAAGGCGGGCTTTGTACAAGAAGCATATTTACATGAGGATGTATGCATAGATGGTCAGTACCGGGATGTGGTTCTTATGGCAATATTGAATAAAACGTGCTAAAATAATCGATAATTGTACGGTAAAGAGGTGTAAGCGAAATGAAAATGGTCAGTTTTATCATTCCCTGCTATCGCTCCGAGAAGACGCTTCCGGCAGTGGTGGCGGAGATTGATGCTACAATGGGAAAACTGGATAAATATACATATGAGATTATCTTGATTAATGACTGTTCGCCGGATGGGACTTTTGAGACAATTAAGAGTCTTTGTGCAGAAAAACCTTATGTAAAGGGAATCTCTTTTGCAAAGAATTTCGGGCAGCATGCCGGACTGATGGCGGGTCTGCGTCAAAGCACAGGCGATTATGTGGTGTGCTTAGATGATGATGGTCAGACTCCGGCAAACGAGGTGGGCAAGCTTTTGGACAAGCTGGAAGAGGGCTTTGATGCAGTGTATGCAAAATATGAGCATAAGCAGCATTCCTCCTTCCGCAATCTGGGAAGCAAGATGAATGAGCTGATGACAAGGGTGATGCTGGGAAAGCCTTCCTGGCTCTACATTTCCAGTTACTTTGCTACCAAGCGATTTGTGGTGGAGGATATGATTCGCTATGAGAATTCTTATCCGTATGTAATTGGTCTGGTACTTCGTGCTACTAAGAATATTACCAATGTGGTGGTAAATCATAGAGAGCGTGAGGTGGGCGAGTCCGGTTATACCATGAAAAAGCTCCTTGGGCTTTGGTTTAACGGGTTTACTGCATTTTCCGTAATTCCTCTGCGAATTGCTACCTGTGTTGGTGCGGGCTCTGCCGGAATCGGTTTTATCTATGGGATTTATACTATTATTAAGAGGCTGATTAATCCGGATGTGCCCATGGGCTTTAGTGCTATGATGTCCGCCCTAGTATTCTTTGGCGGAATGATTATGATTATGCTGGGACTCATTGGAGAATATATTGGTCGAATTTATATCAGTATGAACAACTCGCCTCAGTATGTAATTCGCGAACGTATTAATATTGGTTCGGAGAAAATGGATGAAGAATAAGCTGAAAGAAAACGGAATTTTATATTTACAGGCCGTACTTATGGGGCTGTTGCCCCTCGTATGCTGTCTGGTGTACTGTGCAGATATGGGGGCTTCGATTGGACAGGTATATCTGCCGAATTCAGAGTGGAATGATGAGCTCTTTTATTTTAAACAGGTGGAGGCAATTCTGTCCCATGGATATCCGCAGGGGTATTTTGGTTTTAATGAAAGTCACGCCCTAAAGCTTTCCTTTGCGGCGTGGAGTCCGGTGTTGGTGTGGCCCTGGCTGGTTTTGGGGAAGGTCTTCGGCTGGACCTTGATGAGTCCCATTTATTACAACATTTTTCTTTTGATGATTACGATGGCAGGCTTTGTACTGATAGTGCGGCCAAGCTGGAAGCAGACAGGGATTCTTGCGATTCTATTTTGCTTCTATACGCCCTTTGTCCGGTATATGCTATGCGGTATGCCGGAGGTCATCTGCTTCAGTATGCTTATCACATATTTTGCAGTGATGCTTAGCCACTTGGAAAAGCCCTCTCGCAGTAAGCTGGTGTGGCTGATTTTGTTAGCATCGGTGATGACCTTGATGCGCCCTTATCTGATATTGTTCCTGTTATATCCGCTGGGATGTCTGCTCTTGGAGAAAAAGTGGAAGGGTGGATTTATTTCCTTTGGTATTTTAGGTGTTGTTGCAGTGATTTATGGGGCGATTAATCATTACCTTGGAGCTGAGTATTTTACACCGTTATTTAAGACAGATTGGCTGACCCCCTTTTTTGAGGGACAGTTCTTTGAGGGAATAAAGGGAATTTTTGTCAGCCTTTATTATAACGGGAGTACCTTCAAGAGTCTTTTGATAGAAGGGCTTCGCAGCGGCTTGTGTGAGGGCGCTATTTTTGCAGGATATGTGGCAATGATGGCTCTCTTTGCATTTCAGGCGGTAGTGGAATTTGTGAGGAAAAGAAAGAAACAGGCGTTTACTTACGGATATCTTGCATTTACATTTTTTGCCATGCTGATAGCATTGCTTCTGATGTACAAGATGAAGGAGGGAAGTAAGCATCTTCTTACCTTTATGGCAGTGGGAATCTTTGCAGTAGCCATGATGGAGACCAGATATTATAAGAAAGCCATGTTTATCGGTGCACTTTGTGTGTATTTGTACGGTATCAAGGCGGTGTCAACATACGATTACCGGGTGCCCTTTGCAACACAGGAGCGTGTAGAGCAGCTGGCGTACTGGGAGGATGTTTTTGAAGAGAAGCTTTTGCTGGAGAAGGAAAATGTCCCGAATTATGACAATGTGGCTATCTGGGTGTTCAGCGACAAGGTTGGGGAAGAATATCAGCTTACAGACTGGCAGATTTTTTATGCGATGCCAGAGGGCTTTGGAATCAGCTGCTGTTATGACAGCTATATTGTGGAGAACTTTGATTCCCTGCAAAGTAAGTACATTGCAGTACCGACGGATGGTGTGATTGCCCGGATGTGTGAGGAAGCAGGAAAAGAACTGATTGGTGCGGACGAGAAGGTTTGCTTTTATAAGCTGAGATAATTTGTGCGGAAGATAATCCTGTTTTATGTGGGGGAATTGTATGAAAAGAGTAATGCATAAAAGTATATTGGTAATCATGGTACTGTTGATGCTGTGCGTGTGGCCGTTTTGTCTGCTGAGAAAGTCGGTGGAGCTGAATTCTAATATGGCAAGCTCCTATGGAACTACTACCCAGTATATTGGTTCAGATACGCCCTATGTACAGGTTTTTGCGGCGCAGACGGCTAAGCTGGAGTACTTTGATTTTAAGTTCAGTCACGAACAGGATATCTCCGGACTGGAAGGAACCTTTTATATTACTCTTTTAGATGGGGAGGATAAGTTTATATCCCAATATGAGATTGGCTTTGATGATATTGAGAGTTATCTCTGGCGTGTGTATGTCCATGAATGGTTAAAGAAGGGTGAGACATATAAGTTCTGCATTACGGTAGATGACGAGTATAGTAATATTTTTAAGCCACTTTACACTTTGACGGAAGCGGATCACGCTACTGGAAGTGTGGCACTGTATGTAGGTGAGGAAAAAGCGGAAGGGCAGGGACTTGCACGCTATTGCTACGGCTACCCTTTGAATATAAAGAATGTAGTATGCATATGGGCGTTTATACTGGCTGTCGGATTTGCGGCATATTTTTGCTTCGCAGAAGAGAATGGCATTAAACTACCTGTGAAAATCAAGGGACTATGGGGCAAGGTATGGGCTTTGTTACACAAATATCAGTTAGTGGTGCTTCTGGCAGAGATGCTTGGAATCCTTTTCCTCACTGCAATGGTTTGTAATAATCGGTCCATGAGCTGGGATGAGGCATATTCCTTTATGATGGTAACGCGGCTGAGTCTGGAAGAGATGATTCATGCCACGGCTCTGGATATGCATCCACCATTATTTTACTTGGTGCTGCGAGTATTCTGCACAATCTTTGGGAAGGAATTCTGGGGACTAAAGCTGATGTCGGTACTCATCAATGGATGTGTAATGGTGCTTGGCATTACTTTGGTTCGAAAAAACTGGGGGGCGAAGGCTGCAGTTCTTTTCAATTTGGTTGTGGGTTTGGGACCACAGTTTATCAGTAATTCCATCCATATCAGAATGTATGTGCTGGCACTGTTTTTCGTAATGTGGAGTGCACTGCTGGCATATGAAATTGTGCAGCATGAAGGAAAGCGGAATTGGATTTTATTTGTATTATCCAGTCTGGGTGGTGTGTACACACACTATTTTACAGTATTTCCTTTGATACTAATTTATGGCTACTTGTTGGCTGCACTGTTTTTGGAAAGAAGAAGAGAATGTAAGAATTTTATCTTCTGTTGTATCGTTACGGTAGTGGGATATGTTCCATGGCTGGTAATCTGGATTGCGGATTCCATCAAAGGAATCGATGCGGTGTTGGGACATTTGCCATGGCTGCCAACAGTGTTGAAATCCTTTGCGAAAGAATCCACTGGCGAGGCAATGAACTTTTCAAAGGTGAATTTCCCGGATTTATTTGATTGGATGTATTCCACCAATATAAAAAGCTCGGTGCTGATGGGTGTGGGCATGTTGGCGGCAGGCATTATAATCTTTCTTTTGAAAGCGAAAGAATACGGACGTAAAAAGGGATTATTCTTGGGGATGTGTGCCACAAATTTGTTGGTATCCTATGTGGCAATAGCACTGCTGGCATCTACAAATAAGCACTTTTTTGATAATCGATATATTTTCTCTGCGTTGGCAATGATTTGGCTTTTTGTAGTCATTTTATTTGCGGATAGGGGAAGACTGGTATCTTGTTTTCTTTTCTTAAATCTTACCATATTGGTATTGTCTTCCTATACCATCCAAAGGAGTAAGGAGCAGGAAAAGGATGCTTATATTGAAAACACATATGCAACGCTGGAGCAGCTACGTGGGGAAAACACGATTTTATACGGTTTCCCTACATTTCATATCCTATATGGTGCTCATTTGCAGGAGCAGGAATTTGTATCCTTGGAGGAGATAAACTGGGAGACTTGGGAGCAGGACCACATTTATTTCATTAATTGTGGACCATGGGATGTTCCTGAAAATATTAAGGCGCAATATCAGATGCATTATGTTGACTGCGGACGTCTGGATTTCCAGGATGGGCATAATAATGTAGCCTTATATCGGATTGATTTGCAAAAATAAAATGAAAAACCACTATTCTTTTCTGTAAAAATTGAAGAATAGTGGTTTGTTTTATTTTTTATAGTGATTTATAATCTTCTTTACTGCATGAATGACATCTGCTACATCTTCATTGGTCATGGAGTAGAAGAGCGGAAGGCTCATGCTTTCCAGATAAAACTTTTCGGCCTCCGGGCAAAGTCCTTTCGGATAACCAAGCCCTTCGTAGTAAGAGTGCCAGTATACAGGTAAGTAATGTACCTGAGAGTAGATACCCTCGGCGCGGAGTGCGTCGAAAAACTCTCTTCTGGTGCAATTTAACTGTTCTAAATGGAGTCGTAAGATATATAAGTGTCTGGTAGTATCCGACTGCGGGATTTCTTTCTGAATCTGAATCTGTGGCACGTCTGCAAACGCTTCGTCGTAAGCTTTTACGATTTCTTTTCTACGTTTAGAGAAAGTATCCAGCTTATCCAACTGACTCATAAGAAGTGCAGCCTGGAATTCTGTCATTCGATAGTTATAACCGAAGCCTACCTGCTCGTTATACCAAGGGTCATCGGTTGGATTTTTCATCTGGTTGATATCTCTGGTGATGCCATGAGTGTGGGCTAAAACCAATTTTTTGTAGAGTGTCTCATCGTTGGTAGTGACAGCACCGCCTTCGCCTGCGGTAACAGTCTTTACAGGATGGAAGCTGAAGGTGGTCATATCCGCAATGCTTCCTATTGGCTGACCGTTATATTTGGTACCGATGCTGTGGGCAGCATCCGTGATTAAGGTTAGATTGTGTTCCCTACAGATGGCACGAATCTCATCCAGCTCTGTGGCCTGACCGGTGAAGTCTACAGCAACTATAGCCTTTGTCTTGTCAGTAATACATTTTCGGATGGAGGCTGGGTCGATGTTGTAGGTCTCGGGATTGATGTCTGCAAAAACAGGCTTTGCGCCTACATAAAGGGCACAGTTTGCGCTGGCTGCAAAAGTAATGGGCGTGGTAATCACTTCATCCCCCGGACCAATGCCGGCAGCCATTGCTGCGATGTGGAGAGCAGCGGTACCATTACTTACAGCAACGCAGTATTTTGCGCCTGTAATTTTGCAGAGCTTCTGCTCCAGCTCTTTAATCTTAGGTCCTACAGTGAGATAGTCACTGCGCAGGGTTTCTACTACTGCCTGAACATCGGCATCATCTATATATTGTCTACCATAACTGATGGGTGTCTTTCGAACGGGAACGCCTCCCAGAATTGCTAATTGTTCCATGTCAATATCCTCCTTGACTGATTTACAATAGTATAGCACTACTGGAGTTTTTTCGAAAGAGTACAAAATGAATCCTTTATGAGGAATTCCTTAATTTACTTTTAACAAATGGTTAAATATGATAAACTGTTTGCAGGCAAAAGAGAATAAGGAGGATACGTGCGTGATTAGGCTGGAGGAAAAGTTCATTGATTATTTAAAGCAGCATTGCGAAGTGTTGTTTTTGATATGTGTTTCTTTATTGGGAATTGCTATGCGATATACAGGAAGGGATTTTGTTTCTGATGATTATACAATCTATTTGGGAGGCTGGTATGAGCAAATAAAGGATTTGGGGGGCTTTAGAGCATTGGGGTTCCAAGTGGGGAATTACAACGTTTTATATCAGATGATAATTGCCCTTTTAACCTATTTGCCCGTTGAACCCTTATATGCATATAAGCTGGTATCTTGTATTGGCGATTTTTTCTTGGCGGCAGGCTGTGGACTGCTGGCGGGGGAAGTGTGTAAGAACAAAAATCGTGGGCTGTTTTTGATGGTATATTCCGTAGTGCTGATAATGCCTACGGTGGTAATGAATTCTGCATATTGGGCACAGTGTGATTCCCTGTATGTTTCTTTTATTATTTTTGCACTGGTGGATATCTTGAAGGGGAAAAATCATAGAGCGTTCATTTTACTGGGGATAGCACTTGCGCTAAAATTTCAGATGATATTTGTTTTGCCCTTTCTTTTATTTTTTTATGTGCTTAACAAAAAGTATAGTATTTTTCATTTCTTATGGGTGCTCGTTGTGGCAATAGTGACCACAGTGCCCGCAATAGTGTATGGAAGAGGCTGGTTTGTGCTGTTTCAGATTTACTGGGCGCAGCATAGTGAGAATCCGCATATGACCATGAATTATCCCAATATTTGGGCAATTATGGGAGGCGACTATACGACGAATAAAGCATATGCAGTATTTCTTGTTATCACTATTTTAGGTATAGGACTATTTATGCTGGTGAAGAAAAACTATCGTGTGGATAATACGGTTCATTTTATGAGTTTGCTTATCTGGACAGTATGGACCTGTCTGATGTTTATGCCGGTGATGCATGAAAGATACGGTTACCTATTGGAAGTATTGTTCGTTGTAATGTGCTTTATAAATGCCGAGAAATATTGGGTATTCGGAGTGGGGATATTGACAAGTACCCTATTGACATATAGTCATTACTTGTATGGCGCGGAGATTAATCTGCGGTTAATAGGAGTGGTGTGTTTCCTATTGTATTGTGCTTATACGTTTGATTATTTTTCGGTATCATTAAAGGAGAAGGAGACCCTTCAAGCTACTTAGTGGCTCGAAGGGTTTTATAATGGTCAGGATAGGTGCGCATTTGTAACAGTTCAGACGCACCATTCGCAAAGCTGCCTCTCCGAGGTTTTCTCGCTGCTTCGCAGCTAACTTTGCTCATATTCAGGTGCTCAGCACAACCCTTTGCACAATCAAAAAAGCATGCTGGCATGATTTTTGATTTTATGCAAGGGTTGTCTGAACTGTTATGGTCACTTTCTTAGGAATTTCTTAACAATAACAATTTACTTTTAAACGCAGGTAAAACGTGGTAAAATATTATGAATAATGCTATGAAAATGGGAGGAGTCTGATGTCTTCCAGAATATATATATGTCACACCTATTATCATGTATATGTGACGTTTTTGAAAGAATTAAATTTACCCAAGGAGTGTGGCGGACAGGCAACTCTGGTGTTGAGCAGTCTTTCCATTGATTTTGAGAATTTGAAAGAGCGGGTGGAAAGTACCGGGCTGTTTGAGGCAGTGTATGAGTTCGACGAGAAAAGAGATACCTTTTTCCCGGAGCTTGCAAAGTACCGTCAGAACCGGGGGAATATTATTGCGAATCTATGGCAGAGAATTATTTTTACCAGAAAGTTTGCAAAGGCACTAGAGCCCTATATTCCGGTAGATTTGAAAAAGTATGATGAGGTCTATGTGTATTGTGATTCGGACCCTATTGGATACTATCTGAACATGAACCATATCAAATATCACGCATTGGAGGATGGTCTCAACTGTCTGAAGAATTACGATGCGGCCAGATATGATAATCGTGGGCATTTTGGGTTAAAGGCGTTTATGTCCGAGAAGCTGAATTTGATTTTTATCCAAAATGGATATGGTAAATACTGTATCGATATGGAGGTCAATGACAAGTCGGTGATTAAATATCCCTATCATAAATACGTGGAGGTGTCCAGACAAGGTCTGGTGGACAAGCTGACTCAGGAGGATAAGGACATCATCCTGCAGGCCTTTATCCGGGATATGGATGCCTTGAAAAAGCAGATTGCAGCTTCGGACGGAGTGAATGATAAGATTTTGATTTTGACGGATCCTCTTTGTACTCTGGATATTCGTGAGAAAATTTTCAGGGATATTATCGGAACTTATGAAAAAGAGGGAACGGTATTTATTAAGCCCCATCCCCGGGATGAACTGAACTATCGTGAGATTTTTGCAGAGTATCCCCAGTTTGATGCCACGGTGCCCATGGAAATGTTGAACTTCTTCCCGGGGCTACGTTTTAAAAAGGTGGTGGCTGTTTTGACAGAGATTAAGTTGATTCAATTTGCAGATGAAGTGGTACGTCTAGGGGAGGACTTCATGGATAAGTATGAGGATCCTCTGGTACACAGGCAGAATGAGCAGATTTAGAGGAGTTTTATGAAACAAATTTTAAAGAAACTTGGAGTTTTATTGGATAAAAAGCAGAAGCGTACCATGATTGGTCTGGTGTTTCTAATGATTATTGGGGCAGCACTTCAGACTCTGGGCGTCAGCATGATTCTTCCGGTAGTTACTATCGTAATGGACAAGGGAGCCATCTATGAGGAGGGGCTTTTAAACCAAGCGTTTTTATTAATCGGCGGAGGGGATGAGACCCGTTTTACCGTAATTGTGATGCTGGGCTTAATCGGTGCATTTATTCTGAAAAATGGTTTTTTGTATTTTCAGCAGAAGGCCACATTAGCCTTTGTTTATACCAATCAGTTCCGTACCTCGGAACGAATGATGAAGAATTATCTGCGCAGGGGCTATGAATTTTACCTGAATGCGGATACTGCAGTGGTGCAGCGTAACATTACCTCCGATGTGAACAATATGTATGCACTGATATTGGCACTTCTCACTTTAATGTCTGATGGTATTGTATTTGTATTTTTGGTGGCATATTGTTTTATGCAGGATGTGGTAATGACCATTCTGATTGCAGTGGTGCTGTTGGTGCTTTTGGCAGCTATTAAGATGGTGCTCAAGCCTATCTTACATAAGGCAGGCGAGGATAATCAGAATTATTACAGTGGTCTCTTTAAGTGGATTTCCCAGACTGTGCAGGGCGTAAAGGAAGTAAAGATTGCCTGCAAGGAGCAGTACTTTGTAACGGAATATGTGAAGTGCGGTAAAGGCTATGTGGATGCGGTACAGAAGTACAGCTTGTATAATCAGGTTCCCAAGCTCTTAATTGAGACGGTTTGTGTAGTGGTGATGGTGAGCTATATGCTGTTTATGCTTCTTAGCGGTATGGAGAGCGACAGACTGGTTTCTACACTGACTACCTTTGCAGCAGCAGCTCTTGTGCTTCTTCCCTGCGTAAACCGTGTAAATAACCAGATTAATAATATCTCTTATTTTGAACCCTTCTTTATGGGCGTCAGTGATAATTTACAGGACGAAATCAGTGGCGAGCATGTGGATATGACTTATGCAACGGACAATGATGAGAAGCTCCCGGTACAGGATAAAATCGAGATGAAGGATATTGTGTATGCATATCCCAATACGGACAAGCTGATTTTTGACCATGCTGATGTAACAATTCCGGTGGGCTCCAGTGTAGGTATCGTAGGAACCTCCGGTGCGGGTAAGAGTACTGTGGTGGATATCTTACTGGGACTTTTGGAGCCAAAGAACGGAACCATCTATGCGGACGGTGTGGATGTGAAGGAGCATTATCGTCCTTGGCTGAAAAATATTGGATATATTCCCCAGATGATTTTTATGCTGGACGATACTATTCGGAAGAATGTGGCATTCGGCGTGCCAGAGGATAAGATTGATGAGAAGAGACTGTGGGAAGTTCTTAAGGAAGCACAGTTAGATGAGTTTATTAAGACGCTCCCAGAGGGGCTGGATACCGGTATCGGTGAGCGGGGGATCAGGCTTTCCGGTGGACAGAGACAGCGTATCGGAATTGCCAGAGCGTTATATAATAACCCAGAGGTACTGATTTTGGATGAAGCAACTTCCGCTCTGGATAATGATACGGAAGCAGCAATTATGGAGTCTATCAATAGGCTTCATGGTAAGAAGACATTGATTATCATTGCACATAGATTACAGACGATTGAAAAGTGTGATGTAGTTTACCGAGTAGAGAATGGTAAGGCAACCATCGAAAGAGGTCAGATTTAAGAATGAAATTAAGTATTATCGTGCCGGTATATAATATGGCTGGTGGTGGGAAACTGGCATTTTGCCTGGATTCCTTGTTAAATCAGACAATTTCAGATTATGAGATTATCTGCGTGGATGATGCATCTACGGATAATTCGGTGGAGATTCTGGAGCAGTACAGTCTGGAATATCCGGAAAAGCTTACGTTTGTGGTTCATGAGCGGAATAAGCGTCAGGGAGGAGCCAAGAATACCGGACTTTCCCTTGCGAGGGGTGAGTGGATCGGCTTTATCGACAGTGACGACTGGATTGCACCGGATTTTTATGAGAAGCTTCTTAAGAAGGCGGAAGAGACCGGGGCTGACATGGTGGGCTGTGACTATAGTTTGGTTCACGAGCATACCTTTGAAGTGGGAAAGGTAGTGCAGAATAATGCGCCCGAGCAGGCTGGCGAGCTGGATGAAGAGAGGCACAAAGCTCTGATTATGCGCTCCGGCAGTATGGTGATTAAGATTTATAAGCATCAGGTGATTAAGGAGCATCAGCTGGATTTTCCAGAGGGAATCTTTTACGAGGATAACTGTGCAGGGCCGGTATGGTCGGTGTATTTTGAGCATTTTGAGAAGGTGAATGAGCCCCTATATTATTATTATCAGCATGATACCTCTACGGTGCATTATGTGACCGAGGAGAAGTGTCGGGACCGCATGGTTGCGGGGGAAAAGCTTTTGATGGAAATGAAGCAGAGAGGCTTTTTAGAGCAGTATCATGAGGAAATCGAGTATCGGTTTGCAGAGCTTTATTTTGAAAATACATTATTTTCCTACATGCTGGGTGCAAAAAAGAAGCGCATCGGCTTTGTGGAAGAATTGAAGACTGGTATGCTGAAAGCTTTTCCAGAGTTTCGGAAGAACAAATATTATCAGCAGTATGCCGAAGCAGAGCATAAGGAAATGATTGATAAGCTCATTGACTCTACACGGAGGTTCTACTACGTGTACGGGCTGAAGGTGTGGGTGCGCACCATGCGCAGGAAATGTGGTATTTAAGGAGACAGTGCAGTAATGTTAGGTAAGCTGAAAGAGTTACAACTGACAAAGAAAAAGAGCTTCTGGATTTTGTTGGCATTACAAATTATGCTGCTTATTTATGGTGTCTTAAATTTGTGTGGACATGATGAGGTGTATTCCTTCTCGCCGAGTCAGATGCAGGTGAATGTGGGATATTATGACAGTGTTTTAGATGCAGTTGTGGTAAATGGTGATGAGGGGCTTACCGGCAATGCAGTGGATATTAATATTCCGTATTTGCCGAAGGGCGTGTATAAGGTGGCCTTACGATACGAGTCCGGTACCAGTGGTATCAGCTATTGCAGTGTGACAGCAGACAATGCGGGACTTCACAATTTTTATACCAATGGCGAGCATCTTCATGAGGCCCTTAGTGCAACAGGTTTTGATATGTGGCTGATGGAGGATGTGGCCAATCTGATTGCACATGTGAGTTATGAGCAGGGCACCTTGAAGGTGTATGGTCTGGATATTTATGAGACAAATGCCCTTGCCAGAATGAATTTGTTTAAGATTGTGTTATTGTGCTTTGGGCTTAGCTTTTGTTATTTGTTTAAGCAGGTGGATGATACCTATGGGGTGAAGAGGGATACCAAGAAAGCACTCTTCGGTTGTATTGTGATTACTCTTATGGCTTCTCTTCCGCATATGGTGGATTATATTGTCAGCAATGGTGATGTGGGATATCACCTGATGCGGATGGAAGGCTTAAAGGATGGTATTTTATCAGGACAGTTCCCCGTGCGCATTGCGCCCAAGTGGCTCTTTGATAATGGATATGCTTCGGCTATTTTTTATCCAGAGACCATGCTTCTGCCGGCAGCACTGCTTCGTATGATTGGCTTTACGGTAACCACCAGCTATCATATGTACATGATTATGATGAATGCCCTTACGGCGTGGATTGCATATTATTGCTTTAGCAGGATGTTCTCCAGCACCAATGTGGGGCTTCTTTGCAGTATGCTGCAGACCTTATCGATTTATCGTATTTTTAGAAATTATTCCTTTGGTTCTATCGGGGAAACTCTGGGATTTATGTTTGTGCCATTGATTATTTATGGCTTTTACAGAGTATTTACCGAAGATTATAAGGCAAAGGAGTATAAATGGTGCTTTCTTCCGCTGGCCATTGGATATGCAGGAATTATTCAGACCCATATGCTGACTTGTGAGATGGTTGCCGGATTTACCATTTTGCTTTGTATTATTCTTTGGAAAAAGGTGTTTAGGAAAGAGATTTTCTGGGCACTTGCAAAGACGGTGATTTGTGCAGCATTCCTTAGCCTTTGGTATATTGTGCCATTTCTGGATTATATGATGACGGGAGACCTTACCATACATCATGTATCCGGCAGGCTGATTCAGAACAGAGGAATTCTGCCGGCGCATATATTCCTGGGCTTTCAGATACACGGGGGTAATTTCTACTTTGATGAAACCGGTATGGTGAACTCCATGCCTATGGGAATTGGTTTCGCCTTGCTTGTTGTATTGCTTATCTGGCTGTATCTTCTTTTTGTAAAGGGAAAGAAGCTGGTGTCAGAGAATTCTTTAAGTAGCGTAGAATACAGGACCGGAATTGTTGTAGTCAGTTTCTCCATAGTGGCAATGATTATGAGTACCTCCCTGTTCCCATGGGATAGATTGCATGGAATGAATAAATTGTTTGAGGTACTGGTGTCCAGCTTGCAGTTCCCTTATCGTTTCTTGATGCTTGCTACTGCAATGCTGGTATGTGTGGCAGGAGTGGTAGGAAGATATGCAGAGAATCAGGGTGAGGCATTATATAAAGCTGAATATTATGCATTGATTACCGTTTTTACCGTGACTACCAGTGTGTATCTTCTTACAGATGTGTTATATAAAGGTAACTTTATGAAGGTGTATAATGCCGCAGGTATGGGTTACGGCTATATCTCCGGTGCAGAATATCTTCCTTATGGAACAGACCAGTCCCTGATGGGCTATGGACTGCCGGAAGGCTCAGAAAGCATCGAGATGGATGGTTACGAAAAGGGTGTCTTATCCTGGGAGGTGAACTGCTACAATCCGTCCGGGGAAGAGGGCTTTGTGAAGCTGCCCCTTCTTTATTACAAGGGATATCAGGCAGCGGATGCGGATAATGGTGAGAAGCTTACGGTATATGATGGGGATAATCATGCAGTATGTGTGGAGATTCCTGCGGGTTACAGTGGAACATTTAAGGTGGAATTTGTCAGTCCATGGTACTGGAGAGTAGCAGAGATTCTGAATTTTCTGGCACTTGTGGGTATGGTGGTCTGTTATAGAAGAGATAAGAAAAAGCTTTGTCTGGAGAAAAAAGAAGGTTAATGAAAACAGTTGCAATTATTACCGCCAGAGGCGGAAGTAAGAGAATTCCAAGGAAAAATATTAAGGAGTTTTGCGGAAAGCCCATTTTGGCATATTCTATTGAGGCTGCAATACAATCTGGATTATTTGATACCGTAATGGTATCTACAGATGATGAAGAAATTGCGGAAATCGGGAAAAAGTATGGTGCAGAGGTGCCTTTTTATCGTAGCGAGAAGACCTCCAATGATTTTGCCACCACCAATGACGTGCTTTTGGAAGTACTGGGAGAATATGAAAAGCGGGGAGAG
>F42_Fallow_Deer__coassemble_318_pt1 | contig 52683 bp, 44 predicted proteins | sample F42_Fallow_Deer__metabat2_low_PE_003 | metagenome-assembled genome bin F42_Fallow_Deer
CTGAAGCTGTTCGTAAGTAAAGCCTAAATGACCGCCGGCCTTTGGCCCTTCAATAACTACCATATCCGGTGCCACATTGTATTTCTTTTCCCAGTATTTCCAGATAACCTGAATGGATTTCAAGCTGGAAACAATAGGAGCAATCTTGGTCTGGAAGCCTTTCGTCAGCTCCGGAAGAGTCATGGGAAGACCTGCCCCGGAAATGATTAAATCCACTCCCGCCTTTACCGCAGCCTTCACATACTCCTCGTACTGTCTGGTGGCAACCATGATATTCACACCAATGATTCCTTTAGGTGCGATTTCTCTGGCCTTCTTTACTTCTGTGTCAATGGCTTTTAAGTTTGTTCCAATAGGGTCTGTGTCAAAGCCCTCTTCCTTGTAACCAATCTGGGCTGTAGAAATAATACCTACGCCACCTTCCTTAGCCACTGCTCCGGCAAGTCCGGATAAGCTGACACCGACGCCCATTCCTCCCTGTATCACAGGGATTTTTGCTACTAAATCACCTATTTTTAATGGTTTTAATTCCATAATTACCTCGATTATTGTCCGATTGCAAAGGTAAGCTCTGCCTGGCAAACTAACTTGCCGTTTACAGTAGCCTTCGCCATACCTACGCCGATAGGTCCTTTACACTTTGTGATTTCGGTTTCTAACATCAGAACATCGCCCGGCATCACTTTGCCCTTGAATTTCGCATTATTAACTGCTGCAAAATAAGCAATCTTGCCTTTGTTTTCCGGCATTCCTAAAATAGCAACCGCACCTACCTGTGCCAGTGCCTCGATGATAAGCACACCGGGCATTACGGGCTCTGTAGGAAAATGTCCTGCAAAGAAAGGCTCATTATAAGTTACACATTTCTTGCCCACGGCTCTCACCCCAAGCTCTAATTCCTCAATGGTATCAATCAAAAGGAATGGCTGTCTATGTGGAATGATTTCCATAATTTCCTTAGTTGTTAATACAGACATGACCCTCTCCTTATTCGTACTTCTTCATTAATAAACTTGCATTGTGACCGCCGAAGCCAAGGGAGTTGGATAATGCATATTCAAATTCCTCCTCATAAGCTTCCTTGCAGTAGTTCAGATTAAGCTCTTCATCAGGATTCTGATAACCAACAGTCTGATGGATGTAGCCTTCCTGAAGCTCCTTGATACAAGTAATTGCTTCAATAGCACCAGCTGCACCAAGTAAGTGACCTACCATAGACTTGGTAGAGTTAACCTTAAGGTTCTTTGCATGTTCGCCAAATGTAAGCTTAATTGCTCTGGTTTCAAATAAATCGTTGTGATGTGTACTGGTTCCATGCGCATTGATATAGGTAACCTGTGAAGGAGCCACACCTGCATCCGCCATAGCATTTTCCATTGCCTTAGCAGCACCGCTTCCATCCTCTGCGGGGGAAGTGATATGATATGCATCAGAGCTGCATCCGTAGCCTACGATTTCACCGTAAATCTTAGCTCCACGAGCCTTTGCATGCTCCAGCTCTTCAAGAACCAGAATTGCTGCACCTTCACCCATTACGAAGCCGCTTCTGTCCTTATCGAAAGGAATAGAGCATCTTGCAGGATCCTCCGAAGAGGTCAATGCCGTTAATGCAGTAAATCCTGCCACACCAATAGGAGTAATGCTGCTCTCAGTACCACCTGCAAGCATAATGTCTGCATCACCATACTGGATGGTACGGAATGCTTCACCGATACAGTTGGTTCCGGTTGCACAAGCCGTAACCACGTTAATGCTCTTGCCCTTTAAACCGTACTGGATAGATACATTACCTGCTGCCATATTACAAATCATCAAAGGCACTAACAAAGGATTTACCTTATTCGGTCCCTTTTCTAATAACTTCTGATGCTCTCTCTCAGTAGCCTGAAGAGAACCAATACCGGAACCTACAGCCACACCTACACGGTATGGATCTTCCTTCTCCATATCCACTGCTGCATCTTCCATTGCTTCCTTCGCTGCTGCCACTGCATACTGGCAGAAAAGCTCCATTCTCTTTGCAGCCTTGAAGTCCATAAAGTTCTTGCCCTCGAAGCCCTTTACTTCTGCTGCGATTTTACATTTATATTCAGATGCATCAAATTTAGTAATAAAATCAAATCCGGTTACGCCCTTTTTTACGTTTGCCCAGAATTCTTCTACATTAAGACCAATAGGAGTGATAGCACCCATACCGGTTACAACTACTCTCTTTTTCATTTCTTCCTCTTTCCGCAACCTTATTCGCCTCTATATACTATTTTTCTGACACGCTCTCGCTCCTAGAAAAACGTAACAGTACTAGGCTCGAAAAAACCTCACCAAGTGCTGACGTTTTTCAAGGGTCAGAAGAAACAGTATATATTCAGCTCATAAGTTGCTAGTCTATGATAAAATATAAACCGATAACCACTATTTATTACATGTGTAATCCGCCATCAACCGATATAACCTGTCCGGTGATGTATGCTGCCTTGTCGCTTGCTAAGAATGCTACAGTCTCTGCGATGTCCTTTACATGTCCTACTTTTTTCATAGGAATCTGGGATAACACAGCTTCCTTAGCTGCATCGGTCATCTTTGCAGTCATATCTGTTTCGATAAATCCCGGCGCAATGGCATTACAGGTAACACCTCTTGCCGCAAGCTCCTTTGCTACACTCTTGGTAAGACCTACCACTGCCGCCTTGCTTGCCGCATAGTTGCTCTGTCCGGCGTTTCCGGAAAGACCGGTTACAGAAGACATATTAATGATACGCCCGCCTCTCTGCTTTAAGAAGCCTCTGTACATATGCTTAATGGTAAGGAAGGTTCCCTTTACATTGGTATCCATTACTGCATCAAAATCTTCCTCAGTAATCTTCATCATCAGATTATCCTTGGTAATACCTGCATTGTTTACTAAAATATCAATCTTCCCAAACTCCGCAAGCGCATCCTCAATCATCTTCTTACAATCTTCATCCTTTGCTACAGATGCCTGCACAGCCTTGGCCTGTCCGCCGTTTGCTAAAATGGTATCTACAACTTCCTGCGCTGCTGCTTCCGAACCATTGTAATTTACAATTACGGTTGCTCCGTAGCCAGCCAGTGTAATAGCGATTTCTCTTCCGATTCCCCTGCTCGCACCGGTAACCAGTGCCACTTTTCCACTAAGCATGTTTTCTATCCTCCTGAAATACGAATTAAACAAGTTCGTCTAATTTCGCTAAATCTTCTACCTTCTCAATATTTAAAACCGTTGCTTCCTTGCAAATCTTCTTCATAAATCCACTTAAGGTCTTACCCGGTCCGATTTCTACAAAGGTATCTACACCGTCAGCAAGCATCTTCTCGATGGTCTGCTGCCAACGAACACTGTTAGAAACCTGCTTCTGAAGTAAATCCTTCACCTGTGATGCGTCTGTTACATAATCAGCAGTCACATTGGTAATGTAAGGGATTTTAATTTCGTTTACAGTAATCTCTGCAAGAACCTCTCCCAGCTTCTCACCTGCACCTGCAAGCATCTCTGAGTGGAAAGGTCCACTTACCTTAAGAGGAAGACATCTCTTTGCACCTGCCTCGGTAAGCTTTGCCGCAGCAGCTGCCACAGCGTTTACCTCACCGGTAATAACAATCTGTCCCGGACAGTTATAATTTGCAATAGATACCTGTCCCGGTGTCTCCTCACAAACCTTCTCGATAGTTTCTGCATCTAATCCAAGAACAGCTGTCATACCGCCTCCGGTAGGAACTGCCTCCTGCATATATTTGCCGCGCTTACGCACTACCTTGAATACATCTTCCATACTCATAACGCCGCTTGCTACCAGTGCGCCGTATTCTCCAAGGCTAAGTCCCGCAGTCACATCAGGAACAAGTCCCTTCTTCTGTACTGCGGAAAGCATTGCTACCTCTGTTGCCAGCATAGCAATCTGTGTATATTCCGTAATATTGATTTCCTCGTTCTCGGTAAAACAAAGTGCTTCTACATCCAGTCCACTTGCCTTACTTGCTGCCTTATAAATTTCCTTACAGGTCTCATCTGCATCGTAGAAATCCTTACCCATTCCTACATACTGAGCTCCCTGTCCCGGGAAAATAAATGCCAATTTATTCATAATAACTCCCATTTCTAACGAATAATCCGGTTCGGCTCTGCCTCACCGGATTATTCATCACTTTTCAACTATTCTCTGTTCAGTAACTTCTTCGCGTCAGTCATAATCTCTTCGATAATGTCCTTACAAGGCTGAACCTCTTTTACCATAGCGGCAATCTGACCAGCCATTACAGTACCGTTAATGGTATCACCATCCATAACGGCTTTTCTTAAAGAACCAAGAGTTAAGTACTCCAGCTCTTCCATTGGAACACCTGCTTTTTCCAGCTTTAAGTATTCCTTTGTCATATTGTTGCGAAGCTGTCTTACAGGGTGACCATGGGATAAACCGGTTACCTCCGAATCGATATCCTTCGCCTTAATAATTCTGAGCTTATAGTTGTCATGGGTAATCGCCTCCTGCGCCACGCAGAATCTGGTCCCCATCTGCACTGCTTCCGCACCAAGCATCATAGATGCCGCGAAGCCTCTTCCATCAGCAATACCACCTGCTGCAATGACAGGGATATTGACTGCATCTACTACCTGAGGAACAAGTGCCATAGTAGTAGTAGAACCAATGTGTCCACCGGACTCAGTACCCTCCGCAACAACTGCATCTGCCCCAGCTCTCTCCATGAGCTTAGCCAAAGCCACACTTGCCACTACAGGAATCACCTTTACTCCGGCTTCCTTCCACATCTTCATATACTTTGACGGATTACCTGCACCGGTAGTTACTACCTTTACGCCTTCCTCCACAATAACCTGTGCAACCTCATCGGCATTGGGATTCATCAGCATTACATTCACGCCGAATGGCTTATCTGTCAATTCCTTGGTCTTGCGAATCTGCTCACGCACTACCTCTGCCGGTGCACTTGCTGCACCGATAATACCCAGGCCCCCTGCGTTTGAAACAGCTGCTGCCAAGTGATACTCAGCAACCCAGGCCATACCACCCTGAATAATCGGGTATTCAATTCCAAGTAATTCCGTTACTCTAGTTTTCATTTATCTCTATACTCCGTCTACCTTTTAATTTGTATAACCATTCAGAACCATTCGCAAAATCGCTGCTTCGCAGCTTTACTTTTGCGAATGCTTGTTCTCACCAAATGCTTTCAAGTCAAATTTTGTCCTTACAGGCAAGCTTGACGTTCAAAATTCGCTTGTAAGCACTTGGCTCTGAATAGTTACAAATTAGTTAACACCCTTTGCGTTTAAGTAATTTACAACATCACCAACAGTAGCGATAGACTCTAAATCTTCCGTAGGGATTTCGGTACCGAACTCCTCCTCGAATGCCATAACGATCTCAAATAAATCTAAAGAATCTGCGCCTAAATCCTCTTTGAAGTTTGACTCTGCGGTGATTTCCGTTTCAACATTTAACTGCTCTTTTACGATTTCGATTACTTTTTCTAACATGATTTTATCTCCTTTTATTTTGATTTGCAATTGTTTTGATATTCAAACTATATCATAAATACTTTGAATGTCAAGATATTTTTTTTTGGTACTTTCATGCTAAAAAAGGAGCTATTGCTCCAGTAGCTCCTTTCTACTACTTTTACAATAGCCCCTTGGGGTTATAACCCGTATTCCTCTAACATCGTCTGAAACTCCGCAGACTGTGCAAATTCGTTCAATGCCTGCTCCCGGCTGGTTCCCGAACTAAGTAGATTAAGCCAATACTCTAATCCCACCGGCTCTGCTTCTCTATCCAGTAATGTCACATACAAAGTCTTCACATATTTCTCATTCGTAGTATTCTTAGCAAGATATTCACCGGATCGGAAGAAGCTCTGCGCTGCGGCCTCAGGTGTATCCACCTTGTTTGCAATTCGCTTAACCCAGTATTCGATTCCGTCTCTTTCTCCGCCACGTTCCAATATTTTCGTATAAAGACGCTTGGTAAAACGATAGATTCCTGCATTCACAGCAGTTCCATCTTCGTTCATGTATCCCTTGGAGATTCCGAAGGTTGCACAAAGCGAGAAGAATTCATCGGAGTTAACAAAGCCTGCAAGCATATATTCGCCGCTACATCCTTCATTCAACTTATTTGTCCAGTATGCCAACCCTTCGCTGTCTGCCTCTCTGTCGAAGAAGGTTCGATAGAGAATTGCCATGTATTCCGCATCACTGTAATTTCTGGAAACAAACTCAGGACTAGTGATGAAGCCATTTGCAATACCTGCACCATCAATCTCAAAAGCAAGTAATTGCTTTGCCCAATATTCAACGCCTCCCGGCTCAGCCTCACGTCCCAAAGCGATGGTATACATACGATTTACGAAGGCATATACCTGAGCCTCTGCTTCTGACATTCCAGCTTCTTCGTAGATGGCAGTTAGTTGCCATGGACATCCATAGTCCGCAACCAGCATGTCCTCTTCCCAGTCGATATACTGTGGAACCCATTCACCATCAATGTATTCGGAGTCAATATAACACTTGTGACCATCCGTAATTTCCCATCTAAGGAAGTTGTAGCCCTCTACCTCATTCGGCGCAGGCATTTCCTTCAGAACGTCACCCACCATCATTCCTTCTTCCAAGAAGAAAATCTTGTTAAGACTTATATATTGTCCGTCCGTGTCCAATACTTTGGTGGTAATCCTCTCATATTCCCCCTCATACATTGCCTCAAAATATTCCCATGCTGTATGAACAAGCTGTTCTGCTGAATACTCATACACCTCTGCACTCCAACCAATTATCTCATGCTCTCCCTGAGAAGGTGCATCAGGAACGTTCCCTGCTTCCTCCAACATCTCAAGCAATTCCAAAATGGTGCAGAATCGTCCAATCCGCACAGCTTCCCCTTTCTCTATGACGTAGGTTCCCTCTTCATCATAATAGCAAAATACCGGTGTTACATCCGTATAAGTATAACTGGGATATAAAGTCAGACTATTATTAACTTGAATGGCGGCATCTAATTCATAGAAAGAATCACTCTTCATATAGCCGGTCAGCCAGCCATCACAAGTAAGACCATCCTCTCTTGCCGTCTTAGCAATCACCTCCGCATACTGCTCTTCTCCACCAAATAATTCCTCCAAAGTCAGTGTATTATCCACGCCTGCCAGATACACTGTGCCACTGTATAACTCCTCGGTTTTATAGCTTCCGGATGCCCCTCCAACGCCCCTACAGACACTAATGGGTATTTCTCGCTTCAGCACATCATACTGTTCGCCACACTTTATATTAAAATACGGCTGCACACCATTGTTGAAGGAATAAAGCGGATACTGATAACCTCTATGCAAACACAGCTTCGCAAGTACATATTGTGTATATAGGAAATCATCATTAATCGTAATTTCACCACTATACGCACCATCTGACTGCTTCACCAGTTCTACGGATCTGACATCGAATTCCAGTCCTCCCAGATAATCCTCTAACACTGCCTCCAGCTTCACTCCATCCGGAATATCCTTATCCAATGTGAAGGAAATTATCAGTGTATATTCCTGTCCGTCCGCCACATCAAAATATGTACCATTCTCCACCGTTTCTCCGGTTTCCTTATTCGTTATGGAGATGTCAAGTACGCGCACCGGACCTTCATTCATTTCTCCCTGCCAAGGTGTACTGTTTTGTACCTGAAAGCCTCCGACACCGTCCTCATAACCGTACTCAAAGCTCTCTTGCCAGTTGCGGATTCCTCCACCCTCTACAGTCTCTGAAACATTCAGCCACACCTTAAGTACATTTTCCATGCCGGATTCCACAAGCCAGTCCACCGGATAAGTACCGGTTATATTGCCCTGTTCATCCATGTACAGGTTAATATAATCCGAATATTTATATGCCAGATAACCTACTCGGTTATCATTGGCAGCGTCCTTTACAAGATTTTCGTTGCCACGGTCTAATAACACTGTGACTGTAACCTCTTCTGTCTTTTCCTCCGAAACCTCTACCATTTCCTCAGAAGCCGTTATATCCGCAATAGCCACCGGGCATGCATATGACGAATTGGTTACTGTAACCACATAGCTATCATTGGGAAACTCCTTAAGCGCGGTATTACCATCCGAATCAATCATTTCTACATAGACCACGATATATCTACCATTAGGAAGCTTATCTGCGGAATATTCCAACCGATAGGGATTCTCACTAATCTGATCCCGACTTATGCAATAGCGGGTTCCTTTACCATCGCTAAAGGATATATTATACTGCCAATCCGCACTATCCTCGTCATAGCCATTTAACACAAACACAATTGCATTCTTCTCAGCGTCATAAGACGCGGAAATCCCCTCAAATACTGGATCCTTAGAGGTTACTTCTGCTGTCTTCCACTGGGCATAAAACATTATTCCATTCTCATCAATGGAATACGACAGCATTTCCTCCGTGGTATACTCGCCAACAAAACTATAGGTTTCCGTTTCATAATCCCATTTCTGAATACTCCAGTGTGAAAACTGTGTCACTCCGTCCGGAAATATCGGATCACTGATACTCACATCATACTCAGCCAAGGACTTTCCTTCCTCCACCATGTAATAAAAGCTGTCCGTGATCGTGGTAGTGCCATCTGCGGTTGCATTAAAGCTGCCACCATATCCCTTGACTTCTACAGAAAAGGTCTGGGGATAATCCCACTGTGCACTAAAGGTTATCGTCCTATCCGGTACGACATAATTCATTAATTCTTCTGTTGTATAATTTCCCAGTGTATTTAACGTAATACCGTCTTCATCAAACTGTAATGCGGTCCAATACAAGAACTCCGTTTCTCCATCTTCATGCATGGGATCTGTAATTGTAATTCCACACTCCGCAAGGGTTTTGCCCTCCTGCAGGGTAGGTGCATAGTATCCGGACTTGGAAGCTTCTCCATCCACAGTTAAATCAAAAACTCCACCGTTTCCGTTAATCTCCACGGTTACATACTCCGGTTGTTCCCAATGGGGCGTTATAATTACAGCCGCCTCCGGCAATGTATAATCCAATAAATCCTCTGTGGTATACCAATTAGGTGCTCCAAGCATATCATCAATCATGGTATCCACATACCAATATTCAAATGCAGTTTCTCCATCCTCATTTACTGCATCCGACAGAGAAATGCCACACTCCGCCAGTGTCTTCCCGGCTTCAAAGGTATTAAAGTAGCTGCTTGTTTCTCTGGTTTCTCCACCTTCTGTAAGATTAAATGTACCACCATAACAATTAATCTCAACAGTCGCCGTTCCGGGCTCAAGCCACTCTGCCACAAACTTTACCGGTTTGTCCGTGATTGTATACATTCCCACATTGGTAGTGTCGTAATAAAAATGCCCTGTGTCCACATAGCTGCCCGTCTCATCCATTTCCATGAGACTCCAGCCCACAAAACGCATGTCTCCATTTGTGAGCTGTGATATTCCGAAATCATAATCAAATAGGCAAGAACCCACTCCAAATGTACCGGAATAGTAATCGGTCTGCCAAAGGTTTTCATCCTCTATGATAAGATTGAATGTAGCACCATTGCCGTCAATACACACGTTACTATAGTAAGCATCCTTATTTCCGTTCCACTGTGCATAAAACTCTGTTTCATCTTCATTAATCGGATATGCCAGCATTTCCTCCGTGGTATACTCGCCCACAAAGCTATATGTTTCTGTATCAGCATCCCACTGCCTGATGCTCCAATGGGAGAACTGTGTTCCTTCCTCCGAAAATACAAGTGTGTCGATACTTACACCGCATTCCTCCAAGGTTTCGCCCTCCGACAATGTCGTGCCAAAGCTATCTGCTTCTGTGGTCGCACCATCCGCAGTCATCTGAAAGCTACCACCATAGGCCTTTACCCTTACCCGGCAATCCATAGGATAATCCCACTGCGCATAAATGCGTATGGTCTTATCCGGCACGACATAATTCATTAACTCTTCCGTTGTATAAGTTCCCAGAAGATTCTGCGTAATGCCGTCATCCTCATACTGATAAATTGCCCAGTACCAAAACTCCGTTTCCCCGTCCTCATGCACCGGATCTGTAATTGCAATTCCGCACTCCGCAAGGGTTTTACCCACTTCAAGAGATGCGTTATAGGAGCTTGACGTAGTTGTATCTCCACCCTCGGTCAAATCAAAGCTTCCATTGTTTACACAAAACTCTACGGTTACATATAGTGGCGGCTCCCACCTTGGTACAACAAATACGGCTCCCACCGGTAATTCAAAATCCGACAATGTTTCCGCAGTATACACATTATATGGAAACATCATATCATCCACCATATAATAAACTTCCCAGCCTTCAAAACCGGTTTTACCATCTGAATTTACTGCATCTGACAATGATATGCCACACTCAGCCAAAGTCCTCCCTGCTTCGTACGTACCAAAATAGCTACTGGTCTCCTTAGTTTCTCCTCCTTCTGTAAGATTAAAGGTACCATCATAACAATTAATCTGCACCGTTGCAGTTCCCGGCTCTACCCACTCTGCCACAAACTTTGTCGGCTTATCCGATATGGTATAAGTCTCCATATTAGGCGTCAGTAGGTAGCCTACTCCGGCATCCACATAGCTGCCTGTCTCATTCTTTTCCCAGACACTCCACCCCACAAAACGCTTGTCGCCATTTGTAAGCTGCGTAGGTCTGGCTCCGGCATCAAACAACGTAGCCCCCACTTCTACCGTTCCGGTATATGAACCGGTCTGCCAAAGATATTCTGTTCCATCCGTTGTGATAACATTAAATATACCGCCGTTTGCATCAATTACCACTTCTGTTGTTGCCACATCGTTAGTGGCCAACTGCTCTTTCGTCACAGCGACCATCTCTTCTGTAGCATAAGCCTCCTCCGACGCCTCTACAGCCTCAACAGCGTCCATGCTTGTTGCATACACCGGCATTACACTTATACTCGTATTCAAACACAGCACCGCACATAATACCATCGCAATCACACGAACTTTGGTTAAATAGTGATTCATTTTACATCCTCCTTCTCTGCAATCTGCCAAAAGTATATCTCTTACGTTTACCTTCTCACTCACGTACATATAACTTATTTTCATCTTAGTACTTTTGTCACACTTTATCAATGACGCTCAGGGAAACAAGTACCATTTTCGTCATTTTATCCAAAAAAGAAGCGTCTTTTCAGACGCTTCTCATAAAACATATTAATAAATCTCATATTCCTTGCCATCTCTGATAAATACCGGAATCACCTCAATGGGTGCTGCCGCCATCACCTTCTGACCGCCTTCGTATACCTTTCCGGTATAGGCTTCCTTCCATGCGGCTCCCTTGGGAAGGTATACTTCACGTTCACGGATGCCCTCTTCCATAACCGGTGCAATAAGAAGGTCAGGTCCAAACATGTAAGCATCCTCCACATTCCAGCTTGCCTTATCCTCTGAGAAATCAAAGAATAGCGGACGCATTACCGGACTGCCATTCTCGCTGGCTGTCTTCATACACTCCCGGATGTAGGGACGAAGTCTCTCACGGATAAATAAGTACTTGGTGAGGATTTCGTAGTTCTTCTCTCCGAAGCTCCATACCTCATTGTCCTGTCCAGAGGTAAGCTGACGTACATTGTTGATGAACTCCTGCTCTCTCTCATACCAAGGAGAACGCTCCCCATGCATGCGGAATACCGGGCAGAATGCGCCCCATGCAAACCATCTAACCAAGAGCTCCTGAAAATGCTCATCCTGAATATTTCCGCCCAGGAAGCCACCGATATCGGAGGTCCACCATGGAATACCTGCGGTACACATATTTAAGCCCGCCTGAAGCTGCTCTCTCATGGAGCGGAAGGAGGAATGTACATCCCCGGACCAGGTGAGCACACCATACTTCTGGCTTCCAGCCCAAGCACAACGCACTAGGCTTAAGATTTCCGTCTCGCCCTCTGCCTTGAGTCCATCATAAAAGCCCTTTGCATATCCCACCGGATAAGTGTTGGTACACTGTAGTGCCGGTCCGGCGTAGTAGCGATAGTTATCAAAATCATAAGGACCATACTCCGGCTCTGCCTCATCTAACCAGAAGCAGCGGATTCCCTTGTCATAATAATTCTTCTTACAGCGCTTCCATACGAATTCCTGCGCGCCCGGGTGGGTAGCGTCATAAAATACGGTGTTGCCCATCCATGACATGTGGTAGGACATGCCTCTGTCTGCGGTAACCAGATAGCCCTTTTCGCTCATCTCACCATAATTTTCACTACGCTCATCAATGGTAGGCCACACAGAAACTACCGTCTCGATGCCAAGCTCCTTTAATTCCTTTACCATACCCTCCGGATCCGGCCAGTCTCTTGGCTCGAACTTAAAATCACCCTGCATGGTCCAGTGGAAGAAGTCCACAACGATGGCATCCATAGGAAGACCACGCTTTTTATGTTCTCTTGCCACCGCCAGAATCTCTTCCTGATTGCGATAGCGTAATTTACACTGCCAATAGCCAAGACCATATTCCGGCATCATGGGAGTTCTTCCGGTTGCTGCGCTGTACTGCTCCTCGATTTCAAAAGGCGTATCCCCAGCAGTGATAAAGTAATCCAGCTTCTTACAGCTCTTAGCGTACCATTCGGTCTTATTGGTAGCAAAGGTTGCGGTTCCGATGGCCGGATTGTTCCAGAAGAAGCCATAGCCTCTGTTGGAAATCATGAAAGGTACACTTGCCTGACTGTTACGATGTGCCAGCTCTAAGGTTGCCCCTTTCTTATCCAAATGCTTATCCTGATACTGACCCATACCGAAGATTTTCTCATCATCATATGCTTCAAAACGCAAAGTCAGCTCAAAGTCGGTGCTGCCCTGAATCGGCTTCAGCTCTCTGGCATCAATACGGATGGGCACACAGTAACGGTTGATTCGATTACGATTTCTCCAGTACTCTGCGGTAAGAAGCTCCCCCTTCTGATTGTAGTAGCTAATCCACCCTTCCGGATTAATCACTGCGGTAATCTTACCATTCTTCACGGTGTACTGCTTTCCGGTGGAATGATAGTGGGCATACTCCTCAGAAGCATACCAAGGGTCGGTAGTATCCAGCTCTTCCACATGAATATCCAACTGACAATCCTCTACTTTTTCCGTGAGAGCCCAGTCATTCTCATCCATCTTAGCCTCTCCGGTCATACGCACTCGGAAGCTGTTCTTCCCCCATGGCTCCAGCCACAAGGTCTGCTTTCCGTTTGCAATGATTACTTTATTATTCTCTGTATAAACTGTCATTTCTACCTCCTACTTTACCTGCTCGCCATACAGAACTCCTCTGGAGCCTGTAGCGATGAAAAATCTTCCGAATACCCGCTTGTCACCGTCGCAGCTGTTTATCTCGCCATACATCTGCTTCTCCGTATTGATTCGCTGATAGGTCTCGCCCTCATCCAACGTACGATAGAAGCCATAGATACCATCAATGCTTCCTACCACATAAATCGCCTTACTTTCTGTGAGATATTCGCCGCCCTCTCTACCAAGTCCCAGTCCCACGCGATGAATCACATCCCCATCCTGACTAAGTCTCTGAGTGACAATACTGTCATCTTCCTTGTGATATATAAACTTCCAAAGTCCGTGCTCCCCTAGTGCCATGTAAAACACACCACTCTTACCGGCTTCGCCCCTGCCTTCTGTCTTGTTGGCAGTATCAATCAGTCCAAAGTCCGCAGCCGGGAAGCCGGGCACAGCCTTCTCATGGAAGCTTGCGCCCCCATCCTTACTTATATATACTTTACCTTTCTCATCAAATCCATAGAAAAGGGTATCATCTATTCTGTCAGAATATGCCTTGAAGAAGCCCTCCGTAGTCTGCCTTCCTTCTTTATCATAGATAGCGACCTGAGCAAAGCTCTTGCCTGCATCCTTGCTGTGAATCACCAAATCCTTGGGCAAGCGGATGATATCCGCCACTGACCAGACAATATTCTCACCCTTTGGCGACATTGCCACCCAGCCCGGATTGACATTGGGCTCTTCTATCCAGTGCAGATATTTATCCAATCGTTCACTAAGACCAAATGGCATTGGGATTCTTTCGTAGCTGTGATAGCCATCCGTAGTGCGGATAAGTCCACCCTTGGTCTTGCCCTTCCAGTTGCCACGGGCAGTGATAATCGCCAGTTTTTCATTCTCATCGGACAAGTCTGCATTGATACAGGTGATGTAGCGATTGCCCTCCGCATCTGCAAAAGAATTCTTACAAGGCGCATCTAAATCACGGAAGGCAAAGCCGCCCAAGTCCCCTACAATATCCAGAAGCTTTACATTCCCCTTTAAAGGTGCATACACATTTAAGTGCACTGTCTCCTCGATTCCATCACAGTAATCGTGGTATGCCGGATTCTCTGAAAGTAATGCATCCGATGTAAATACCCCGGTTCCGGAATTAAACCACACTTTATTCGGATTAAAAGGATCAATCTTGATATCGCTGAGCCAGTGAAGCAGGCAATGATTACCATTGTACTCCGGCTTCATATAGGAAGTTCTAAAATAGATACCGCCTACCTCTAAGCCCTTTAAGCTGACACGCCAAGACTCACCACAGTCCTCAGATATATATACACACTCGTCACCCATCTTCTCTTTACAAAGAGTTGAGCACACCAAGAGGCCCGGCTTACTTGGACAGGAACATACACCCCCAAAACCATAGTTCAGATACCCTGTGGTTCGCGCTCCCTCTTCGTCAGGAGTAATATCGGTATAGCCACTAATCTTGCCATCCTTGAATTCATAGCGAAGTACCTTGCCGCCAATCACGTCTCCGGTATCGCAGCTATAGCCCAAGTCCACAATATAGTTCCACCTGCCGGTACTGTTCATAGTCACATACAGATAGGTTCCGTCGTAGTCGTATCTGGATGCCACCAGCCCGTTCATCTTGGAATCTTCTATAATCACATTCTCCGGCTGCATCAGCTTCTCAAAGCTTGCGCCTCCATCATAGGACACATATAAGCTGTGACCGCGAAGAGTATCATCCGCTCTGGTGGTGTACCCCGCTGTTCCCACTACCAAGGTCTGGGAATCCTCCGATACCCACACAAAGGTGGTATAATCCTCAGGCACAGACAGCTTCTCCCAGCTTTTTCCACGATCTGAGGTCTTTAACAAGCCTCCTACCTGAGACGCAAAATATAAGACATTACTGTCATTTTTATCCACAACCAGTCGATAGCCAACACCACGGCCACTTAAGTTGCCATGAACCGGTGTAGGAATCACTTCCTTGGTAAAGGTCTCCCCATAGTCCTGGGATATGCTGAGCACACCCTCGCCCTTTTGAAAAATGCCACTGGCGATGTATAGCCGCTCTGGATGCTTCTCATCCAGCCCAAGCGCAATGGGATAGGTCTCCTCCAGATGCTCTCCGGTCACGTGCTCTATCAGACTCTTCCACCGATTTTTCTCAAAATCAAAGCGATAGGTACCGCCAATATCCGTTCTGGCATACAGCACATCCCTCTTCGATGGATGATACTGAAGTCCCGTCACATATCCACCACCCGGAATAGGGGCATTTTTATATTCATACTTTACTTCTCCGGTAATCCGCATTATGCAACCTCCGCAAAATCATTCTGTAACTGTTCAGAGTCATGCAGATTTATACAAAATAGGCTGTTCAAGCTTGCTTGATAAAGACTATTTTTATAAATCTGTATGGCGAGAAGCCATACATGAGCAAAAGAAAAGCCTCGTTGAGGCGATTTTGCGAATGGGCTCTGAACAGTTACAACATTCTCGTCCATTTAGATTTTCACATAAAGACTTTGGAAAATCTATGTTACAATTAGAGGTGTTTAAGGGAATTTTTGGAGAAAGCACTGATGTAAAGAAATTTCGACATGAGTATTCACTCAATGGAAAACACTTTTGATAGATCCCCTTTGTACAATCTGATATTCTCACAAATGAAGGAGGACATATATGGGAATCAGAACAAAAATTAAAGAAGCACGCACAAACAAAGGCCTTACACAGGAGCAGATTGCTGAGACAGAAAAGGAAATAATAAAATTTGCCTTTATCTGCATTGCTATTGGTGCAGTAATACTGGCTCTTAGTCAGTTTTTCGAAGGCAACCCCATTATCGGCTTCCTAAATGGTGCAACTCCATGGGTATTGCTGGGACTAAGCTTTCTGTTCGATATTCTACATCTGAACAAAGAAGGCACCGTATAAACGGAAGCATTCTTTTATTGACAAATGAATTCAAATATACTATGATTGCCCAAAGCGATGAAAAGAGATAGTAAACATTTTGGATATCACAGAGAGAAGCCACCTGGTGCGAAGCTTTATGGAAGGAATGTTGAACCAGTCTTGGAGCCGTATACCGAGTGCGTAAGCGCAAGGCTATACTGGGTGCGCCCATTACAGCGTCAGAGTATCGACGAAAGGTCCGTACTTGTCGAGGCTGATACTGCGAGGTATCAGTAAATCAGGGTGGTAACACGAAGCTTATAGCTCTCGTCCTTGAAATCTTTCAGGGAGGAGGGCTTTTTTGTTTGACTATTCAGAGCCAAGGCAATTTACAAAGAGCATGAATTATGCTCGCATAAATGAATGCTACTTTGTAAATTCCTTTGGCGAGATGCCAACATGAGCAAAAGAAAAGTCTCACAGAGGCGATTTTGCGAATGTTGCTCTGAATAGCCCACTACATTTTCATAAAAATGCTCTGAAAACATTATTTTTTCACAGAGACCCTTTTTTCTTGGAGAAACGTCACTTTTTCCTATTTTTAAGAAGGAAAAGTGCTCCAACAAACAAGAAATTTTACCTAGACCCTACAATCCAACCAAAATAGGGTCTCTGTAGAATTTTTACTCTTTCAGAGCAAAATATGATGAATTTTAGTGCCGATTTCATCACCACAACTATGTATATCGGGTCTATGCAAAATTATTTAAACTTTAGAGCAACTTTGCAGCTATTAAAGCGCATCAACAGATACAAAACAGGAGGAACCACATGAAAAATTATGTTATAGAAAGTTATGCAAAATCCAAAGAAGAGAATCGTTTAACCACCAATAATGCAAGAAGAATCGAATTCATCACCACCGCCCGGATAATGGATGAGCTTCTGGGGGCGAATCAAAAAATCTTAGATTGCGCTGCCGGCACAGGCATCTATGCTTTTCACTTAGCCGAGCAAGGTCATGAAGTGACTGCCACCGACCTGACGCCAAGGCATATTGAGATTATTAATAACACGTTACAAGAAAAGGATTACCAAATGAACACTGCCATCTTGGATGCAACCGATATGAGTATCTTTGCAGAGGAATCCTTCGACGTAGTGCTGAACATGGGCCCTTTCTACCATTTAATCGATGAAGAGCAAAGGAAGAAATGTCTGTCCGAAGCTTTGCGTGTACTCAAAAAAGGTGGACTGCTTTTCACTGCGTATATACCTCGCTATTATGTATTCCAGTACATTGCCATGAGCGACAAAAAGTACCTTGATGCAAGGTTAGCCACACAGCTTGTTGAGACCGGCATATTAAAGCATGATGATGAAAAATGCTTCTGGACGGATACTTACTATTCCACCAAGGAGGAGATGGAGCGACTTTACTCACAAAACGGATTAGAAATCATCGACCACTTTGCCCAGGATGGTCTTACGCCTTCCTTTGCCGGCAAGGCGGATGGCTGGAGCGAAGAAGAATTCAAAATCTGGTGTGACTACCACTACAGCGTATGCAGAGAAGAATCCCTTCTGGGAGCCAGCAACCATGTGATAATCGTTGGTAGAAAGCTTTAAGAAAGGTTGGTACTATTTATGAAATATGATTGTGAATTGGCCGGAAAAATCGGCTCTATGGCACTGATAAACCAGGAACTGGGGGAACTAGATTACAATACCTTCAGCCGCATCGGAAAATATCTACAGCCCGGTTACATCTGGGTAAGCTCGGGAGCTGTGGAGATTGGGAAAATTGATTACTACAAGAGACACAGCGAATATCTGACACCGGAGAATGACATTACCAAATCACTCTACGCCTCTCAAGGACAGTGTATTCTGATGGAGAATTACCGAAGATTTATCAAACCAGAATATTCTGTTCGCCAGCTTTTACTGGAGCACAGTCATTTCAATGATTCGGAGAAGAGTAACTACATCAAGACCCTTCTATTCGAATCCATGAGGCAGCAAGCCATCCCCATCATCAACTGCAATGACTCTGTCAGCAATGATGAAATTCTCAAGATGGAATTGAATGAAGTCCGCAGGGCTCAGGAATCGGTAGCGGAATGTATTGACAATGATGAAACTGCCTCCAGACTTTCCGTATTGCTGCATTCAAAATATTTATTGATTCTAACTTCTTCGGAAGGTCTGCTGAAAGATGCCCATGACCCAGCTTCTATCATTCCGGCAGTGGAAGGGAAAGACACCTATGAACTGCTTGAGAATATGAATGAGCTCCTCACCCTCTGCGATGGTGCAAGCAGGAAGGGTGTCAATGGATTGCTGGCAAAGCTACAATATATTCAGGAACCAATTAAGAATGGTACAACTGTGATTATCGGTAGCTCTAGATATTCCATACCGGATTTAATCAATGGAACTGTCAATCGAACCATTTTTAGAGTAAGATAATTTATTTACAATAGCTTTTGCTACATGTAAAGTATAGATAGACTTCGGGAGCTAATGTATAATACAGATGATACAAAGGGTCGCAGATGCTGAAGGATTTCTCTGTATATAATAAGACCGGTGTAGATGCCGCTATAATGCTTATGAATGAGGGATTCTTCGATATGCGGCCACTTGAAAAAATCACTGTGTCTGATGTATTTGATTCTTTAGCGGAAAGATTTGAGGAATAAGATGTCATGCTTGCACTTCACCTCAATGAGAATAGTTAAAAAACTAAGGGCGTGCATTCCTTTTTGCAACAGCCCTTTCTCTTTAACTATATAAGCGGTGCAAATATGGAAATCGCAGCCACGGTCAGCACGCCGGTCACAACGATGGACAGACTGCTCATGGCACCTTCTATCTCGCCCATCTCCATTGCTTTTGTGGTTCCAAGAGCGTGGGATGCAGTTCCGATTGCCAGTCCCTTCGCAATAGGTTCTTCGATTTTCAATAATTTCAAGAAGCTCTCCGCAATCACATTTCCAAGAATTCCGGTAATACTGATAGAGACCACCGTAATGGTTACAATTCCGCCCATTTTCTCAGAGATTCCCATACCGATAGCCGTAGTGATGGACTTAGGCAAAAGAGTCACATACTGCTGATGATTTAATCCAAAAGCAAGGCTCATCAGAAGGATGCTCACCATAGTCGTAAGTACCCCTGCGATAATTCCGCCGAAGATTGCCTTGGGGTATTTTTTCAAAAGCTCAATCTGACGATACAACGGAATGGCCAGACACACCGTCGCCGGAGTCAGGAAGAAATTGATAATCTTCGTCCCTTCCTTGTAGCTCTCATAGGGAATATCAAAAACTAATAATACCACTATAATAATGATGGTTGCCGTGAGCAGCGGCGTCGCTACCGCCCAGCCCGTTTTCTTCTTAAACCAGATGCCGAATTGAAAGCAAAGCAGCGTCAACACTACCGCAAAATAGGTCGAATTCGATAATAATTCCTGCACTATTTCTCCTCCTTTTTCGTTCTGCGGATAATGAACTGGCTCACCTTACCCGTTACGGCCATAATCAGTACCGTTGATACCATGGAAATCACAAAGAGCGGCACCAGCATGGCTTTCATCTCTTCCACACTTGCCATAATTCCTACTGTGGGTGGAATAAACATAATTGCCAGATTCCCGGTCAGGAAATCCGCCACATCCTCCACCTTTTCCAGCGGAATAATTTTCGTCATCAACAATACCAGCATAATCAATAATCCATAAATACTGGCAGCCACCGGCAAGGGAATAAAGTATTCCATGGCCTCTGCCACAAGACATACTGCGGCTATAATACAAAGCTGTTTGATATATTTCAAGTTAAGTCGCCTCTTTCCTAAATCTGATGTCTTACCACCGCATACTCATCATCCAATCTAAAGTAGGGACATTCCCTCTGCGTACCGGTAATGAAACGGTACATTTCATCCTCATCCAGATTCACCAGACAAATATAGCATTCATCTTCATCATCATAAACATAGTTTACACAATTTTCGCACATATTACTCACCTCTATAATTTGAGCATCTGATAAATATCCCGCTTGCCTACTCCGCGGTCCTTTGCCACCTGCTTCATGGCAGCTTTCTCATCCAACCCCTGATTCTGGTAATATGCCATGTGCTCTTCCACTGACATATCCTCCCAGCCTGCAATCTCTTCCTGACGCTTCTCCTCTAAACTCTTACCTTCTACCACCAGCACGTACTCTCCACGAGGCTCCTCTTCCTCATAATAAGCAAGTGCTCCCTCTAGTGTGGTAGGAAAAACTGTCTCAAATTTCTTGGTAAGCTCCCTGCACAGGGTAATCCTACGGTTGCCCAGTGCTCCATACAATTCTTCCAACGTTCTCACCAGATGATGAGGTGCTTCATATAAAATAATGGTCCGGCTCTCGTTTTGCAGCTCCTTCAAAATCACAGTCTTTTCCTTCTTCTCCACCGGTAAAAATCCTTCGAAACAAAATCTTCTGGTAGGGAGTCCAGATAACGTCAGTGCTGTAATGCATGCTGCGGGACCGGGCAGGGAGGTCACAGTAATCCCCTGCTCAAGACACATCTTCACCAGCACCTCGCCCGGGTCAGAAATGGCCGGAGTTCCTGCATCGGTAATCAGCGCAATGTTCTGACCCTTCAGCAGCTGTCCGATTAACTGATGGGCTTTCTCTACCTTATTATACTCGTGATAGCTTGTCATGGGCGTATGTATATCAAAGTGATTCAGCAGCTTGATACTGTTTCTGGTATCCTCCGCCGCAATCACATCCACCATATTCAATGTTTCAATTACCCGGGGCGTCATATCCCCCAGATTCCCTATGGGGGTGGCGCACAAATACAATTTTCCTGCCATGTTCTTCTCCCATTCTTTCTTTAAAACTAGCCTATTCCGCCTAATGCATTACAAAGCAGAACCAATAATATCAGTAAAGCTAACAATACCAGTTCCAAAATTGTGCAAATTCCATGCACCTTCTATAATACAGCTAACGCAGCCACATACAATCACTACACCTGACACCATGAATAACGCTCTAGGTACGCTGACCGAAAGATTTCCATTCACATCGGCGATGCCGAAATACTCAAGAATAGTTGCTTTCTCAAAATGATGATTCGCTTTAATGTCACAACATCCTCATCACTGTACTCCCGGTATCCGTTCTTGCCTCTCCCCGGATGGATTAAGCCTTCCTTTTCATAAAATCTGACTGTGGCTCTTGGCACCTCTAACCTCTGCTCACCTCTTTGATTGTCATTTTGTTTTCCTCCAATTTTCTTATAAGATGAGCTCACAGTGAGGTATAAACAAGGTTTACAGTCAAGGACTTTTTTCTGGATACTACGGATTGCTCCGTAGTGCCTTGCAAATGGATACTACGGATTGCTCCGCGCTTCGCACTCCCGCAATCCTACAAATATTCGAAATCCGCCCTATTCGGGCTACTTTCTCATATTTGTTCGGGTCTTAAAGTCATGCATTTTCATGCAAGCATGAAATGCATGACCCTTAGACCCTAGTATCCATATATATCATAAATCTCGGGCATGTACACTCCCGGTTCCTTATAAACAATCAAGGGCTTCTCTACGGTCATACGGGATTTCCCACCGCGGCAGCCTTCGATAAGTACCATATTGGGCTCCTTGTCCACATATGGATATACAAGCTGCATGCGCTTAGGCTCTAGCTTATACTGTACCATCAGTGTAATAATCTCTGCCAGACGGAAAGGTCTATGCACCATGTAGAAATTGCCGCCGGGCTTAAGAAGCTTCGCCGCCTGCTTTACCACATCCTCTAGGGTACATAATATCTCATGCCTTGCGATGGCCTTGGGAGCATCCGGGTTAGCGATGCCATGCTGTCCTATCATGTAGGGCGGATTACAGGTAATCACATCAAAAGAAGCAGACGCGAAATACTTGTCTGCTTCCTTAATATCTCCTGTCACAATATCGATTTTATCAGACAGTCCATTAAGAGAAACGCTACGCCTTGCCATATCTGCACTTTCTTCCTGCACTTCCAGCCCGGTCAGATGTGCCGCCTCCGTCTTTGCCTCCATGAGGATAGGAATGATTCCGGTACCGGTTCCCATGTCCAGTACCACATCTCCCTTCCTTGCTCTGGCAAATCCAGATAACAGCACTGCATCCATCCCAAAACAAAATTTCTGTGGATTCTGGATAATCTTGTATCCGTTGCGTTGCAGCTCGTCGATTCGTTCATTCTCTTTCAAATTACTCAGATTTTGGTTTTCCATTCTGCTCTCTCTGTCTGTCACGCTTGTCATTGTTGTAACGGCGTCGGTAATGAGGCTTGCCCTGTCCTTCTGCCTTCAGTTGTCCGTCAGTTTTGGGCTGATGCTCTAACTTTGGCTGAGATTCCCTCTTCGGCTGGCTGTCCACATTCATATTCTTCTCTCTGCGGTCTCCCCGCTCTGGACGATTGCCTCTCTCTCGGCGTTCCTTTCTTTCCGGGCGTTCCTGACGCTCGCCTCTCTCGTATCGCTCTCCACGTTCCGTACGTTCGCCTCTCTCATGACGCTCACTTCTCTCTGAACGTTCCAAACGCTGTGGCTTTTCATTCTTCTCCTCAGATTCCTGACGATCCTGCTTCTCCATCAGCTCTAGTGCCCTCAGTTCTTCCGCAGAAAGCTCAATCTTTTCCTTTCTGAAGCCACGCTTCTTGAAGGAAAGGGATGATACCGGGTATTCCTTAATTTCCTTTTCATCCCCGTTCTCAACCACAACCTTTACCAGCTGGCGAAGTACATTTACACTCTGTACCTCTCCCTTTAAACCATCTTCGGTATTCACATAATCTCCCACATTTGGAAGTGCCTTGTTCAGCTCTTCGTAAGTCTCTTCCTCATGCTTTAAGCAGCACATCAGTCTGCCACACACACCGGAAATCTTAGTAGGATTTAAGGAAAGATTCTGCTCCTTGGCCATCTTAATAGATACCGGAATAAAGTCAGATAAATGGGTATGACAGCAAAGCGGTCTTCCGCAGATACCGATACCGCCCATAATCTTAGTCTCATCTCTCACACCAATCTGGCGAAGCTCGATACGAGTCTTAAATACTGCTGCCAGATCCTTTACCAGCTCACGGAAATCAATACGACCATCTGCGGTAAAGTAAAACAATACTTTATTATTATCAAAGGTATATTCTGCATCAATCAGCTTCATTTCCAAGCCGTGCTTGCGGATTTTCTCAAGGCACACCTTGTAAGCTTCCTTCTCTTTTTCCTTATTATTGGCCTCCTGCTGCACATCTCTCTCGGTAGCGATGCGAAGCACCGGTTTAAGAGGCTGGATAACCTTATCCTCCTCTACCTCTCGGATATCTCCCACAACAGTACCAAACTCAATGCCTCTGGCAGTCTCCACGATAACGTGGTCACCTCTCTTTATATCAAAGGTAAGCGGGTCAAAAAAGTAAATCTTTCCCGCAGTTCTAAATCTCACACCAATTACTTTAATCATCTCTATAAACCTCACTTTATTTATTAACCATTCTCCTGAACTGTCAACATTAACAATTCCATTACCAAATCAAAATTCACATTAGCATCCAGACGCTTCTTGGCCGTTTCCAAAGCGCGAATCACCTTCTCGATTCCCTCGTAGCTGCTTCGGGATGCCACCTTGCGAATGGTACCCATCTCCTCGCGGAAAATCAGATGGTTTAAATCGCCGGTTGCCTTATATAAAAGTACATCCCGGTACCACACTGCGATAATATCCAGTTAATCGCTTACTTCCAGCTTATATTCATTAATTTTCTTAATGGCTGCAACGATTTCCTGAATCTCCATATCCTGAATGTATTTCAGCAGGGACAACGCTTCTGCCTTTACATTATCAAAATCTTCGCTGGAAGCCAGTGCCTTTGCCTTGCCGATATTACCTCTGGCAAACGCCACGCACACCTCTGCCTTATAATCCGGTACTTGCAGCTCCTTCATCAAGTAGCTTCTTACCAATTCGTCCTCAACCGGCTTCATGTTCAGTACCACACATCTGCTGAGAATGGTCTGTAAAAGCGCATTGATATTAGACACCAAAAGAAGAATCACCGCATAAGCAGGCGGCTCCTCCAAGGTTTTCAGCAGTGCATTCTGCGCCTGCACAGTCATCTTTTCTGCTTCATTTATGATATATACCTTATATTTACTACTGTAAGGCTTGATTGCGATGTCGTTATTCACCTGCGTACGAATATCATCCACACTGATGGTTCCGGGCTTCTCATGCATCACACGGATAATATCCGGCTGATTATTGGTAACTGCCTGCTTACAGCTCCGGCACTCATTACAAGGCTCCTCTCCTCCCTGCTCACACTGCAAGGTCTGTGCAAAGATTCGAGCAATAAACTCCTTACCGGATGCCTTTTCCCCATTAATTATATAGGCATGGGATACCTTACCCGTGGAAAGGGCGTTATGTAAATGTTCTTTTATCTGCTGCTGACCGATAATGTCCTTAAAATCTGCCATATCTCCCCCACCTTTCTCCATCATGTAAAGATGTCCAGTAATAACCCTCTTATTTCTCCCAGCTTCGCCAGAATGGCAAGATTATCCTTTTCATCCTTCATCAGCTCCTGGGCAAGCTCGTCCAGATTTTCATCAATACGTCTGATGATTCCATATACTCTGTGACGACCACGTCTGTCTAAGAAATTTTCTCTGGTAAAGGAATGGGAACGAGTCACTACTTCATTCAAAAACTCCTTCACAAGGCTCCGATAGTGTTTCATATCCTTCAAATCCTTGCGCTTAGACAACTTGTCACCTTCCATGGTAATCTGTTCCATCAAAAGCTGAAGACGCTGCTGCAGCTCCGCTTCCTGAATATGGCTGGCAAGAGTAAACTTAAAGGTACCATCTGTAGGTGCCTGCTGGGTCGTTTGTTCCACCGGAATGGTATTCTGTATATGATTTACTTTAATATCCACGGCTCCTACCTCCTTCTCTACCTGCTTGTCATTATGTAATCCTCAATCTGCCCAGTGCACTCTGAGAGCTCATTGTTATAAAAACGATGGGAGATTCCTGCTTCTGCAAGCTTTTCCTCCGCAAAATCCTGACAATCTGCAATAAAACGTCTGCACATCTCTATGTATTTGGGGTGTTCCTGAACCCGCTCTCTGGTCAGAGCCCTCTGCAAACGTTCCCCATCATCTATATCTACTAATATCGGACAAACTTCCGTTTCTCCAAAGTATTTTTTCAAATTTACAAAGGCCTCCACGGTACCGATTAAAAGGTAACTATGCTCTTGTAAATCCAAAGATTCATCTGCCACTGTAAAATATCGCCAGATTCCATGGGCAGTATCATAGGCTCTGGCTTCGATAACCTTCCCCGCCTCTAAAAGCTTAAGATACCCCGCTTCATCCGTAAAATGATATTCCCGACCTTCCTCTTCCCCAACACGGATAGGTCTGGTAGTATAAGGAACTATTGTTTTCAGTCCCAGCGATTCTTTCTTTAATAGTTCTTTGTAAATTGTATCCTTCCCTGTGGAGCTCTTCCCCATGAGACAAAATATCTTCCCCATTTTTAATCCTCAAATCCTTTGCTACCGTTCAGCCATATGACCCAAAGCAAGAGAAATGTGCTTAGTGAGCAAGCTCCCTCGCGAATTTCTCTTGCTTTGGGTCGCATGGCTGAACTTAGCACTCTATTCTACCTCAACTACACGAATCATATTAGTACGTCCGCAGATACCCAACGGTACACCAGCAGTAATAATAACAATATCCCCCTTGTTAACCATTCCTGCCGCTTTTGCTTCCTTCACCGCATCTGCAAATAAATCCTCAGCATCCTCGGCCTCTTTAATCAGAAGTGGCTGCACACCCCACAGCATATTCAGCTGCTTACTTACTCTCTGGCTTACGGTACAACCGATAATCTTGCAGCTTGGCTTGTACTTTGCAACCATCGCCGCGGTAAAGCCGGACATGGTAATCGGAATAATTGCTGCCGCATGTAAATCCATTGCGGTAGTACATGCTGCAAAAGAAATAGCGGTAGTTACATCCGGGTTCTCCGGAAGACCAAGCTTACCCATTCTGGTACGATAGTCGATGTGCTCCTCGGTAGTCTGTGCAATACGTGCCATGGTCTTAACCGCCTCTACAGGATATAAACCGGCAGCGGTTTCACCGGAAAGCATAATTGCGGAAGTACCATCATAAATTGCGTTGGCAATGTCCGTTGCCTCCGCTCTGGTAGGTCTTGGATTCTTAATCATGGACTCCAGCATCTGGGTAGCGGTAATAACGTGCTTACCCTGCTCTACTGCCTTCTTAATCATTCTCTTCTGAAGCACCGGTACTTCCTCTAAAGGAATCTCCACTCCCATGTCACCACGGGCAACCATAATACCGTCAGATACACTTAAAATCTCATCCAGATTCTCAATCCCCTGCATATTCTCAATCTTTGCAATAATCTGGATATCACTTCTATGAGCATCTAAGATTTCACGCACCTGTAAAATATCCTCCTTAGTTCTTGCAAAAGAGCATGCAATAAAATCAAAACCCATCTTGATACCGAATTCAATATCTGCTCTATCCTTCTCGCTGATGTAAGGCATGGAAAGAATTGCCCCCGGTACATTCACCCCCTTATGGTTTGATACCGGGCCTCCATTGATTACGGTACAGATAATATCTTCTCCGTCAATCTTCTCTACCTTCATCTCAATAAGGCCGTCATCCATAAGGATGGACATGCCTTCCTTAACATCCTTCTTCAGATTCCGGTAAGTGATGCTTGCCTTTTCTGCAGTACCAAGCATCTCCTCTGTGGTAAGGATAAAGGTCTGACCTGCTACCAGCTCCACCCTACCATCTACAAAGTCCTTTAAACGGATTTCCGGTCCCTTGGTATCTAACAAGGTCGCTACCGGAAGACCTACTTTATGTCTTACCTTTACAACTCTCTCAAACTTTTTCTTCTGTTCCTCATGAGAACCATGTGAAAAATTGAAACGGGCAACATTCATACCCGCACGCATAAGCTGCTCTAACTTCTCTTCGCTCTCACTGGATGGTCCAATGGTACAAATAATCTTGGTTTTTCTCATAACTTTTCTCCTCTTAATCTATATATTATATATTATTTATGGGCTCCGTGCCCTTTGTGAATTTTCAGAGTCTCCAGCAAGGAACACCACTTATCTGCTGTGGTTACCACCCACGCCTCCTTACACATAGGCGGCATCAGGGTCAACGGCCACATATGCTTTCTGATGATGTCCTTTTCCTTCTCTGATAAATCATATTCCTTAGAAGCATTTTGAAGTGCAATCTTCGGGTGCTTTAATCCATGCAGCCTGTAAAATTTATTGTGCTCATCATCATGCCAATCATACAAAAAATAATCGTGCAGTAAAGCACCGCGTATCATTTTTCGCCTATCCACCGGTATGTGAAGCTTCTCGCTAATGGCAAGACTGTACTTCGCCACATTGATACAATGAGAATTCACTGTCATATTGCCATGCTGGATGAATTTCTTGGTCTTCTGGAAATTACGGGATTCCAGAATATCTCTGCCGTGTTCACGTACCGCTTTGTGGTATTTTTTCTCTTTTTCGTAAAAATGGCGAAACCGTTTCTGATATTTCATTCAATCAACCATGCCCTTCCACAATCTGCGAACTTTGGCCCACAGGTACAAAGTCGCTCCGAGAAAAAACTGCATATATGTTTTTCTCAGTACTTTCCCCATTTAATCACATACTCTAAAATATCATATCATAATTTAACTCAAAAGAATACATGCAAAATATGGTATTTCCGTGCTATAATTTATTTGACTTGTGCATTTTTGCATAAAAATTTGGAGGTATTTATGATTAAGTATTTGAAGAAATACTGGTTCTTCGCACTTCTGGCTCCACTCTTTATGCTGGGCGAAGTATCCATGGATCTGCTTCAGCCCCGTCTTATGAGTATCATCGTGGACGAAGGTGTTTTAGGATTATCCAACAACAATGTAGGTGATTTATCCTTAGTAATCACCACCGGCCTTAAGATGATTGGCCTAGTGTTAATCGGCTGCCTTTGCGGTATCTTATCCGGCGTTTTCGCCAACCTGTGCAGTCAGAATTTCAGTAATGACTTACGAAAGGACACCTTTTCTAAAATCATGTCCCTGTCCTTTTCCCAGACGGACCAATTCACAACCGGCTCTCTGATTACCCGTGTTACCAACGATATTACGCAGGTACAGAATCTGGTTATGCAGGCAATCCGCGGTTTTGTGCGTACCTTTCTCCTCTTTGCAGGCGGCATCGTATGCATGCTTTCTCTAGACTTAAGCTTCGGTGTAGTAGTTGCCTGTGCACTGCCATTGGTTATTCTCACGGTTGTCTTTTTCCTCAGAAAAACCAATCCACTGTTCACTGTTTTGCAGAAGAAATTAGACGGTGTGAACAATGTCATGCAGGAAAATGTATCCGGTTCCCGGGTGGTAAAGGCATACGTTAAGGAAGAGTACGAAAAAGATCGTTTTGAAAAGGCTAACGATGGCTTGGTTCATACCCAGCTGGATGTACTTTTGCTCCTTTCCTACATGACTCCGATTATGAATATCATTTTGAACATCTCCATCGTTGCCATTATCAAGGTGGGAGCCATTCAGGTACAGGGCGGTGCCCTCACTCCCGGTAACGTAATGGCTGCTATTACATATATTTCCCAGATTTTGAACGCCGTAATGCGAATGTCGATGATTTTCCAGACAGTTTCAAGGGGAATGGCATCCGGAAGACGTATTCAGGAGATTTTAGACTGCCAGCCAGCCATTCAGGGTAGCGATAGGCTTCCGGAAAGAAAGGATGTCAAGGGCAAAGTAGAGTTTCGAAACGTATCCTTTTCTTATCCGGGAATGGAGCATGAAAAAGTGCTTGATGGCATCGATTTAATCATTCAGCCCGGCGAAACCTTTGCCATCTTAGGTGCTACGGGCTGTGGCAAGACCAGTCTGGTAAATCTGATTCCCCGATTCTACGATACCACGGAAGGCACTGTACTCATCGATGATGTAGATGTAAAGGACTATCCGCTAACCACTCTTCGCGACAAGGTTGCTGTGGCTCTGCAAAAGAGTGAGATTTTCCAGACCACTATCCGTGAAAACATTTCCTGGGGTGACCCGGCGGCAGATGCCGCCACAATTAATAAAGCAGCGGATATCGCCCAAGCATGGGAATTTATCAGCAAAAAGCCTGAGGGCATGGACACCATCGTGGCACAGAGCGGTGCATCCCTTTCCGGCGGTCAGAAGCAGCGTGTGGCCATTGCCCGGGCGGTATTAAAGAATAGTGACATTCTCATTTTTGATGATGCCACCAGTGCTCTGGATTTACAGACGGAAGCACGATTATATAATGCATTGAAATCGGAGCATCGTGATATTACCAAGATTATCATCGCCCAGCGTATCGCTTCCGTAAAGGATGCGGACTGCATCGCGGTACTGGAAAACGGCAAGATTGCTGCACTGGGTACTCATGAAGAGCTTTTGGCTACAAGTAGCATTTATCAGGATATTCATCAGTCACAGCTTAAGGAAGGAGGCGGGGAAGATGGCCGCTAATCAGGCACAGCTTAATAATTACAAGGTTCCGGGTATGCGTGGTCCTCAGAACCGCATGAACAAAGAACACGCAAAGGACAGCAAGGGCACCCTGATACGCCTTGCCCGATATTTCATCGATGAAAAGTGGCGAATTCTTCGCCTGATGCTGGTAGTTTTAGTGCTGGTTATCTGTAGCGTCTATGCCCCCAAGCTTCAGAGTGAAGCCATTGACACCATTACCACAGATGTGGTTTCCGCAGTAGGCGGGGAAATAAATCTCCCATACAGGCCCGGTAAGCTGACCACCATATTAATTACCATGCTGGTTGTATATTTGATTCACAGTCTGTGCAGCTTCCTGCAGGCAAGAACCAGTGCTATCCTCAGTCAGAATATTGTAAAGAAGATGCGTGAGGACTTATTCTCCCACATTGTAAATCTTCCTATCCGATATTTAGACAGTCATCCCCACGGTGATATTATGAGCCGTATGACCAACGACGTGGAAAACATCTCTAACACCGTTTCCCAGTCCTTAAGCTCCCTTTTCTCAGGGGCACTGACCATTGTGGGAACCATCATCATGATGCTTTCCTTATGTCCTCAGCTTACCCTGCTTTCCTGCATTACCGTAATCCTTACCGTAGTTGCAACCAAAGCATTGTCTAAAGCCATGCGTGCTTTTTTCCGCAAGCGTCAGATTCTTCTGGGCAGCCTAAATGGTACCGTAGAGGAGATGGTTTCCGGCTACAAAACCGTTGTAGCCTACAATCGTCAGGACGAGGTTATGGAGGCATTTAATAAGACCTCTGACGAACTGACCAGAACCGGCATCATCGCAGAGATTCTGGGCGGCTCCATGGGACCTGTCATGAACGTTATTAACAATATCAGCTTTGTGATTATTGCAGCCTTCGGCGGTTACTTTGCTATCGAAGGAATCATTTCCATCGGTATTATCTCTGCGTTTATCGTGTATGCCAAGCAGTTTGGAAGACCGATTGATGAGCTTGCTCAGATTTACGGTCAAATTCAGACTGCCCTTGCCGGAGCAGAGCGTGTCTTCGCCATTATGGATGAGCCTTTAGAGGACAAATCCGGCTCCACTCATATGGAAAACACTATCGGAAATATTTCCTTCAACCACGTAAACTTCTCCTACGAGCCGGGAAAGCAGGTACTTCACAACTTTGACTTCGAGGTGCGCGCCGGTCACAAGATTGCACTTGTAGGTTCCACCGGAAGCGGCAAAACCACCGTAGTAAATCTGCTGATGCGTTTCTATGATGTGGATGACGGGGAAATCTTGATTGATGGTGTAAACATTAAGGATATCGATTGTAATACTCTCCGAAAGAACACTGCCATCGTATTACAGGACACGGTACTTTTCTCAGATACCGTAAAGAACAATCTGAAGTATTCCAAAGAGGATGCTACGGATGAAGAAGTAGAAAATGCAGTAAAGATGAGCAACTGCTACAAGATGATTCGTCACTTAAAGAAGGGGTATGACACCATGTTAACTCAAGGTGGTCAAAATCTTTCCCAGGGGCAGCGTCAGCTCTTATCCATTGCCAGAGCCTTCCTGGCTCAGCCCAAGATTCTGATTCTGGACGAAGCAACCTCCAGTGTGGATACCCGTACCGAGAAGCACATTCAGGACGCCATGGTAAAGCTGATGGAAAACCGCACCAGCTTAATCATCGCCCACCGCCTATCTACCATCCGCGACGCCGACTGCATCGTTGTCATGGATCAGGGCCGCATTGTAGAAACCGGCAGCCACGACGAACTCATCGCCAAGAAAGGAAAGTATTACTCCCTGTACAACACCCAGTTCGCAGGAAATGCAATATAACCCGGGGATATGGGACGGTAGAGGGTATATCCACCCCTGCCGCCCGGAACACCTTCCCCTTGTGGGCAGACTGTTCAAAAAAGCTTGAATTTCTCAAAGCTGCCCTTGCGTTCCCTTATCAGTTGAGTTTTTCCAAGGTTAGACTGGTCTCCTATCTGTCCGCATAATAGGCGGATTCTATTGTTGTAAGTGTTATTGCCAGCCTTCTTTTAGGGATAATGTCTTAAATATTTGTAAGCTTAGAGAAAGTGCGTAGAAATTTCCAAAGTGGCGGACTACGTTCCAGTCCGTGTCGGGGCGCGCCTTCGACAAAATAAAAGAACTGTACGGATACAGAAGAAACAATAAAATCCTTTCACTGTTAACGCTTTTCAAACTAGTAGAAGGATTATTATTGTTTCTTATGGTAGACGCACAGTTCTTATTTTGCTCGAAGCTCGAACAGACATGGACTAATCACAGAACATAGTCCGCCACTTTGTGAAATTCAAGCAGTTTCGAACAGTTTACAAATACTTAAGACATTATCCAAAAAGAATTGGCTGGCATTCAGCCCTCCATAGAATCCAGCCCTATGCGGCACAGATAGGAGACCAGTCTAACGCGTGGAAATAACACAACCTGAACGCAAGGCGCAGCTTTGGAAATTGCTACGCTTCTTTTCTAAGCCGTGCCCCACAAGGGGAAGGTGTTTCGGGCGGCAGGGGTTAATATACCCTCTACATTTCCCATATACCCGGTCAGATTTTCTCCATGAAGTACATACGGGCATCAAAGTCCTGGTACACGCGGGTGCCCTGGTTGTAGCCGGTTCCGGCAAAGCTCTGGGCTAGTGCTACGCCGCAGTTATTCAGGACGCTTCCGGGAAGGGTGTAGTCCTCGGTCTCTCCGTCCATTTTGATGAATTTGGCTACAGTATTGTGTACTAAGGAGTCCTTCTTAATGTGCACCGGTGAAATCATATTCACAAGATCTCCGAACAGCTTGATATCATGCTTTAAGGTTCGAGTGGTGAAGTGATACATATTCTCTGGGATAAGTCCCTTGGTACGCAAGGTGATCTGACTGGTGTGAGGTTTTACCGTTTCCTGCACCATCACCGCTACCGCTTTCTCCCCATCCTCTGATACCACATTCCACTCTACCAGATTATTATTACCGGGCAATCCCACATCAAGTGACGCACCCGTCAGCTTTCCACCGATACGATAGAGCTGACCGAACTGCAAGGTTTTACGCCATTTTTTGTAAAGAGCAATTTGTTCCTTGATGGCATCTACTTCTTCCTTCTTCATTTCTGCAAGGTTGCATTCATATCCCAGTACACCCACGCTTGCCACTGCAAACCGTGTCTCCAATGGTGTATTTCGCAGTGTCTGATGGTTGGGACAGGAGGATACATGGGCACCTATCACAGATTGTGGATAGCCGTAGGATAGCCCATTCTGAATATAACATCTGCTGATAGCATCGGAATTATCACTTGCCCAGATCTGGGGCATGTAACAGAAAATGCCTAAATCAAAGCGGTTTCCGCCGGAAGCACAACCTTCAAATAAAATATTCGGGAATCGCTTTACAAGCTCTCCCATAACACGATAAAGTCCCAGCATATACCGGTGCAGCAGTTCGCCCTGTCTCTCAGCAGCAAGAGCTGCGGAATACACATCCGAGAAATTACGGTTCATATCCCATTTTACATAGGTGATATCCCCTGATGCGAAAACCTTGCTCATAGCTTCAATAAGATAATCCTGCACCTCTGTCCTGCTAAGGTCTAAAAGCATCTGATGCCTTCCTTCACCATGGCAGCGGGACGGATGCTTTATCGCCCAGTCAGGATGCTCTCTATAAAGATTAGAATCCTCATTCACCATCTCCGGTTCCACCCAGATACCAAACATCAATCCCATTTTTACGATTTTATCCGCCAGTCCCTTTACACCACTGGGAAGCTTTTTGGTATTCACTTCCCAATCTCCCAAAGAACAGGTATCATTATTACGCTCTCCAAACCATCCATCATCCATGACAAAAAGCTCGATTCCGGCTTCTTTTCCAGCCTTTGCCAGCTTCAGCAGGCTACTTTCCGTAATATTGAAATAAGATGCCTCCCAGGAATTTAAAAGCACCGGGCGTTCCCTCTTCTTCCAGACGCCTCTGACAATATGTTCCCTAACAAAGCGGTGCATATTCTGAGATATTTTACTATACCCGCTATCCGAAAAGGTCATCACTGCCTCGGGTGTCTCAAAGCTCTCTCCCCTCTCCAGCATCCAGGAAAACTGCTCCGGCGAGATTCCGGCCAGAACTCTGGTCTGTCCCTGACTGCTCACTTCTGCAAGCTCCATATGTGGGCCGGAATAAATCAAATTAAATCCATATCCTTCTCCGGCTTCCTCGCTGCTGCCTTCTGCAAAAAGCATCACGAAGGGATTTGCATGATTGGAAGAAAATCCGGTTGCCGAGGTGTTCACCACTCTGCCGCCCTTCACAGGCGTATCACTGCGGTTCATCTCTCTTGCCCAATCTCCATGGAAGCTGGTCATCACCATACCGCTTCCGTTAACATCCAGCTGCATACTCATAAGACCCTTTATCTGCACACTCTCTTGTCCTTCATTCACCAGCTTACAGCTTCTGGTAATCACATCACAGTCCGAAAAAATACTGTAGTAAAGCTCCAGCTTCACAGGCATATACTTTTCTTTTAATACAATCCTCAAGGTCTGCACCGCTTCTCCTTCCGCATAGGCAGAAGGCAAAGTCTCCAGCTCCCTCTTTCCCTCCAGAAGTTCATGAGCTTCATACACAAAATCCACCGTGGAACTACCATCCGCAAACACCAGCTCTGCAAGGGGACTACGCATATCTCCGGTCCCCCTGCCCGACACCTCCAGCATCATATCATTCATACACAACGCCGGATGCTCCTTATCATACTGAATGGCACAACCATTTAAGCTCACATGCTTCACAGATATCGCTTGGACAACTTCCTCATTTATCGGAATCCTTTTCCCATAATACAAGTGCTCCAAATGTCCGGTATCCAGCACTTGAAAGGCGTATGTAGTCGTGGCAGTTTCCAGCACAAATACCTTGTCAAATATCTTAACCATTCGCCTTCTCCTTTAAAGTGTCCGCAATTTCCTGTACCTTCTCATCGGTTAATATATACCTCCTGCGGAAGAAGCTGAATGCAACCAATAGTCCCGCAATGGGGATTACCGTCATGGTAAAGCGAAGTCCCATAACCGAACTTCCCGCCACATCCACGGCAGCCTCGGTGTTGTCACTGATACGAAAGATTTCCAGACAAAGGGACGCCAACAGTGCTGAAATACCGGACGCCAGCTTCACCACAAAGGTCTGCATAGAGAAAATGACACTCTCGTCACGTCTTCCGTTCTTCCATTCCCCATAATCTACGGTATTAGCAAGAAATACCGTAGTAAGCACAGTCAACACCCCCGTAGCAGCGAAGATGAAAAAGCCCGGAATCAGAAGGAACACTACATTTGTCAAGTTCAAACAGACAAATACCAGAAGTACCACATACCCAACAATCTCCATAATCAAGCCAGTACGGAATACCTGCGTGGTGGACATCCTCTTACGAAGAAGAGGATAGAGCAGCATCATGGATAAAATCTGAGTTCCGCCACCAAAGGATGTGAATAATGTATAAGTATTTCTCCAGCCCTCTCCACCGATATCGTATTTAAAGAAATAGATTACCAGGTTGCTGGTAAGATAAGTTGCACAGTTTAAAATAACAATGGCAATTACTACCGCCATGGCCTGATCGTTCTTAAGAAGTGCCTTGAACATATCCCTAATGGAAGTGGTCTCCATATCCACTGTGGACTTTTCCTTAATACATACGCACATCACAATTGCCGAAAGGGCAAATAACACTGCAATAAACAGCGCAAAATACTGAAATCCCACTCTCTCATTGCCACCGCCTAAGATTTCTACTGCCTTTACTGTAATAATGGTAATAATGGCACTACCTACACCTGCACAGGTTCTGCCAAGAGTGGATAAGCTCTCCCGCTCCTTACCATCCTTGGCAAATGCCGGAATCATGGACCAATAGGGAATATCCATCATAGTGTAAGTCACACCCCAGAGGATGTAGGACACCGCTGCATAAATCAGCAGCTTCGTCCCCTGTACGCTCTCAGGGATGGCAAACATAGCATATAGCACCATCGCATTCAAAAGTGTCCCAATCAAAAGCCATGGTCTGAATTTACCGAACTTTGTTTTTGTCTTGGCTACGATAACACCCATTATCGGATCGTTCATAGCATCGAATACTCTGGCCGCCATCAGCAGCACTCCGGTAAATACTGCACTGATTCCCAGCACATCCTGAAAATAATATAAAATATAACCTGCAGTCAGCATATATACCATGTCTTTGCCCACTGCACCAATCCCATAAGCAGCTTTCTCTTTTCCTGAAAGTCTCATCTCTATACCTCCTTATGAATCTCGAATCTGAGTTCTATAGTCCGGGTATCATCTCCCTTAATCCGAAGCACTCCTTCGCCCGGCTCTCCGGTGGTCTTCACATAGGTTCCACCCATCCCCCCACGAAGGGTAATTGCAGACGGACCAATTAATTCCAGTGCCCCCTCTACCTCCAGCAGCAATGGCTCCTGATAAAACGGAAGTACCTCTCCGGTTTCACTGACTGCCTTTATCCGCACCGCAGCCACATCATAGGTGCTTTCTTCTGTCAATACCTGATGGGAAGCCTCTGCCACCACTGACACTTGTGTCATTGGCTTCTTCAGTACCGTCTTAACCACTTTTCCATCCTTAACAGCTTCAAAACGATAAGTGGTAAATGTTCCGCCCCAATTTCCCACATATTTATTATAAAGTGCCACTGCATCGGACATTTTCATTCCCCGGAAAATCATACACTTTGCCGCCAAAAGCATAATATTCACGGGAAGATGAGCAAGACCGTATTTATTAGCAGCCATAAGAATCTTTTTCACATCCTCTGCCTTGCCATGAGAAAATCCCTCTCCTTTCTCCATCAATTCCCCGATTAAATCATCTATGAGAATTGGTCCATGCGGCAGATTCTTATACGCAGACTTTGCCGCGGCGTGTTCTCCCACAAACAAATCATTCTTATAAACCCGCACAGCATCTGCATTGGTAATGGCGTATACATCCTTCATCAAGCACGCCGGATGCTCACCGATATCCATGGAAGAAGAAATCTCCAGCACCACGTCTTCTGCACCTTCCGCATCCTTCTGGGATGCATAAAGTGCTGCTGCCAGCTTCGGATTACGGAACATATCCAGCACACCGTGATAACAGATTCTGTCGCCACTACCGAAATCCTTGTGGGTATTATAGTCAAACATACACCAGCCAAAGCCTCCGCCAATGTCCTCCTGTCCTAAGTAACCATCCATTACCTTTGCATGACGAAGCATATGTTCTACCCTGTGATCCTCTGCGTCAAAAGTCTTGGTCGGGAACATGTGACCATTGTATTCGGATACAAAATAGCCCTTATCCACATCCGAAGTTACAGATGCTTTCTTCATGGCTCCGGCGTTGGTTCCGTCATGTGAAAAATCATTGTATGCGTACACATCCTCTAAAAGAGAGCTTTTTTGCAGATACCGCACACCGCTGGTAGGTCTGGTATCGTCCAGCCTGTGTGCTGCTTCGTTGGTCATCTTATAAAAATCATCATCATCCAGGGACTCGTTGATTCGGACGCCCCACAGGAAAATGGACGGATGATTGCGATATTGTACAACCATATCTTCCGTATTTTTCACTGCCTGTGCTTTCCAGTCCTCGTCCCCGATATGCTGCCAGCCGGGAATCTCCGTAAATACCAGTAGTCCTAATTCGTCGCAAGCCTCTAAAAAATAGTGTGACTGAGGATAATGAGAGGTTCGCACTGCATTTAATCCCAGCTCCCTTTTCAGGATTTCTGCATCTCTCCGCTGCATGGACTTTGGCATGGCATAACCCACATAGGGGTAGCTTTGGTGGCGGTTCAAGCCACGAAATCTATACCTTCTGCCATTCAGATATAATCCGTCTGCCTTAAAATTCACGGTTCGAAATCCTACCCGGTCCACACGCTCATCCAGTACATTGCCATCTATCGTTACTATGGTCTTGATATAATACAACACCGGATGCTCGGGGCTCCAAAGCTTGATATCCTTGAAAAGATGAGTTGTTTCCCCTTTCGGTAAACGCTCAACAAGCTCCATCTTGGCATCGTACAGCTCCTGAGTAATCACCGCCTGCTCACCATTCTCCACCGCAACCTGTGAAGCAAGTGTTACATTTCCGCTGATACCATCCTGGGTATCTATCTCCACCGTCTTGTGAAACACATCAGAAATATAGGTCTTCTCCTTAATCTCCAGATAGACTTCCCGGTACAAACCGCCATAGGTCATATAATCAATCACATTCCCGAAGGGCGGCTGATTCAATGTCTCCCGGCTGTCCACTTTGATAACCAGCACATTATCCTGCTCCCAGAAAAGATACTCCGCCAAATCCACAGTATATGCGGTGTAACCGCAGGCATGCGTATGAATTACTTTTCCATTTATGTAAACCTCTGATGCATGTCCTGCTGCCTCCACAGTAAGGAATACATGCTTTCCCTGCCAGCTCGCTTCTGCCTTAATCATTCTGCGGTAACCACTGATTTTCTGATAAATGCCCTCATCAAAATAATGAAATGGTGTTTCTACCGTGGTATGGGGAAGTCGCACTGTTTGCATGTCTGCGCCCACATGATCAGGCCTGTGCATTTTCTCAGAATAACAGTCGGTAAACTGCCAATCATCATTTAAATAAATCCGCTTTCCCATATGTCCTCCTTAATTTACAATTCCCTCGAAGAGTATCTCCAACATCTGCTGCAAGCCTTCCTCATAAGTCATGCTGTTTTCTACCAATACCGGCGATGCGAAAAAGTGCTGGATGGTTCCCTCCACCATTGCCTTAATCACCGGAATGGGCAGCTTTTTCAGCACACCCTCTTCCATACCTTTCTCCAGCAGAGCAATGGTTGCATCCCAGTCCGTCTCCAGATACTCTGCAACTCTGGTATAAATATCGGGATACTTATCCCTCAGTTCATAAAGCTTGCTCAGACCAATACTCTGATATCGCTCCGGTAGCACAATCATAATCTTCTTCAGCTTTTCCAGTGTATTTAAGGAGGCCTCCATAAGTACTTCTCTCTCGCTTTTCTTAATATCTGCAAAGCAGTAATCCGCCAGTGCCAAAAGCATCTCCTCCTTCGTGGCAAAAACCTGATACAATGTCTTTTTACTAATCCTGATTTTCTTCGCCACATCATCCATGGTGAATTTCATCCCCTTCTCCTGAAAAACATCAATGGCTGCATTTAATATCTTCTCCTGTAATTCCATATACGGTCTCCTAACGAAAGAAAAACTAGGAAACTTCTTTTAGTTTCCTAGTTTCCATTTTAATATGATTCCATCAAAAAAGCATCCTCCAAAAGTACTGAAATATTATCATTCATTTTGTTGACTTTCGCCAATTTAAAAGGCACTTGATTTCTCAAGCACCCTGACTTACATGTTCCCTAATAAAATTAACACACTGATTCAACACCTCAAAGTCCACTCTACCTTCTTTGTCAAAGGCAGTTCCTTCAATGGTAAAGGTATCATCGTAACCAATCTTTTTAATGAATGAAAAAAAATCTTCAAAATCTATATTTCCTCTGCCGATAGGGAGAGTCTTCAGCTTGCTCCACTCCTTATATTCACCAGCATAATCATTCACATGATAGTGATGGATATTTTTCCACAAGGCAGCATTTTCTTGCTTATACAGCTCCTCCAGCTCCCAGTGGAATGCTGCCATCTTGGTATCAAACACAAAATGAATCTCTGGATAAAGCTCTTGTAACTGCAGAATTCTCTGCATGGGAGACTGTACATTACAAACCACATTCTCCACTAACAAATCAAGAGCATACTTCTCTGCAATTTCTAGAAGTAATGGATATGTGGCAATATTTTTTTCAAAAGTACCGTCAGAAGGTATCCCATCCCAAAGATGAAGTACCATTTTGCCTGCTCCCAGCTTTGCTGCCGCAGCCGCATTTACCTCGAACAAACGCAGTGCCTCCCGTAGCTTTTCTTCTCCGCCAACACTGATTGCCTGCCCGATGGTTTTCTCACAATGTACCACTGGAATATATAATTTCATCCCCAGAATATCTGCGATTACCTGCTCCAGCTCCTCATACCAGGAATCATACATCATCAGTTCAAAACCGTCACAACAAAGCCTCCCCGCAAACTCTGCCAACAATTTGTGGTTACGCCCATTGGGTCTGCCGATTAACGCACCGGTAGAACACAACACTTTACTCATACTCCCACATCCTTTCGAATGATTTTACTGACTATCATATACTTTTTCTCCGCAAATAGCAAATTTTTTATTCCAAACACTGCATATTAACAAAACTTTAACCATTTTTTCAAACAACATGGTAAAATAGTACTGTTATAGAATACTTTCTGGAGGTGTGTAATGAAGAAAAAATATACTTACTACGTGCAGAACAGAGTTGTAGAGCGGGAATATCTCTATATTCCGATCCGTTATATCGTTGCAATTCTGATTACTTTGCTGGAGGTTCTGGCAGTCATTGGCATCGTAATCGCCTGTTGCTATTACATTCCCTACTTTTATCTGGCTGCATGGGCTACGGAGATTTTCTGTGTCATCCGTATTATCGCTTCCGACGATAACCCGGATTATAAGGTTCCCTGGCTTTTATTTGTCTTAATTGTACCCATTGCAGGTTTTATGCTTTACTTCATGTTCTACTCCAGAAAATTACAGCAAAAATTCATCCGCAGATTAAAGGACTTAAAAGAGCATACCTATCAAAAGGATGACAGCCCGCTATTTATTGAGTTAAGCAACGAAAATCCCGTTGCATGTGCGCAGGCAAAAATGCTTACCAACATTGCAGACGCACATCTTTTCACTAATACAAAACAGACCTACTTTCCTCTGGGAGAGGACATGCATAAGAGCCTTTTGGAAGACTTAGCAAAGGCTGAGAAATTCATCTATATGGAATACTTCATTATAGAAGAAGGAAAGTTTTGGAACAGTATTTTAGATATTCTGAAAGAAAAAGCCTCAAAAGGCGTCGATGTCAAGGTACTCTATGATGATATCGGATGTATGGCGATGCTCCCCGGTGACTATTTTAAGACCTTAAAAACCTTTGGTATTGATGCAACGCCCTTCTCTCGGCTTCGTGGAAATGCAGACAGCGAGTTCAACAACCGCAGCCATCGCAAAATCACCGTTATTGATGGTAAAGTGGGCTACACCGGTGGTGTAAATATCGCCGACGAATATATTAACGAAAAAGTCCTGTTCGGTCACTGGAAGGATACCGCTATCCGTTTGGAGGGCGAGGCGGTATGGGAGCTGACCAAGCTTTTCCTTGTAGACTTCGGCATCAATGTAAAAAAGATGCCCTCTGTACGTCCAGACTGCTTCCCTTCCCAGCCGGAGATTACCGAACAGGGGTATCTAATTCCTTTCGGTGATGGTCCTCATCCAATTTACGACAGACGGGTGGGTAAGAGCGTTATCCAGAACATGCTCAGCAGTGCCACAAACTACGCATATATTACCACTCCCTATCTGATAATTGATAATGACCTATGTACCGACCTTGAAAATGCAGCTCTCCGAGGTGTGGATGTTAAGATTATCGTTCCCCATATCCCTGATAAAAAGCTGGTATTCGGTATGACCAGAAGCTTTTATCCCAGACTGATGTCTGCAGGTGTGGAAATCTATGAATACAAGCCCGGCTTTGTACACGCTAAAAGCTATCTGACCGATGATAAATATGCGATGATTGGAACGATCAATCTGGATTACCGTAGTCTGGTACACCATTTCGAAAATGGTGTCTGGATGTATAATTGCGAATCCATCAAGGATTTGAAGGCAGATATGGAAGCCACTTTAAGTCAATGTATTAAGGTGGAGCCTGACTTATTAAAAACCACACTTTTGCAGAGATTTGTTCGCTCTGTGGTACGTATTTTTGCACCTATGCTATAAATTACCCCTTGGAGGTTACCCATGGAAACTCTTAAAAAGATTGGGAAAGCACTTGTGTTTCCTCACATCGCAATTGTATTAATCATTGTACCTTTTGCCTTTTTTCTTCTGGGATATGCAGCCCTTTTTGTACCGGGCATGGAAATCATACACTATGTTTCCTACGTTGCCTCTGCCTATGCGCTGACAATTTTCTGCTGCCGCATTCCCCAGATGATTCGGTTCTTTAAAAGGACAAGGCAAGAGAATCAGTATGTGGTACGATATCTTTCCGATGCACATCTGAGGGTAAATATTTCCCTATATATCTCTCTTGCCATTAATACAGCCTACGCACTGATGCAATTTGGCATGGGCTTAACCCATCGTTCCGTATGGTTTTTTGCGTTGTGCGCCTATTATTTACTTTTAGCGGTTATGCGCTTTTTCCTGTTGAAGCACACCCGCACTCATGAAACTGCACAAAGCAGCAAACTGGAATGGCTCAATTTCCGGTTTTGCGGCATTCTCCTGCTCTTCATGAACAGCACATTGGGAGCCATGGTATTTTATATGACCTGGCAGGGACGTACCTTCCGCCATCATGAAATCACCACTATCGCCATGGCAGCGTATACCTTCTTTACCTTTACCAAAGCAATCATTCAAGTAGTGAAGTTCCGTAAGTATAATAGCCCCGTTTATTCCGCAACCAAGGTAGTCGGTCTGACCTCTGCGCTGGTTTCCATGCTGACTCTGGAAAATGCAATGCTGACCGCCTTTAGTGAAGAGGGGCAGGAAACCTTTATCCTGATTATGAACGCGGCTACCGGAACTGTCGTGACGGTGACAGTGCTCGCAATTGCCATCTACATGATTGTTATTTCTACAAAACAAATCAAAATCTATAATATACGAGAAAAAGAAGCAAGTGCCTAACCAAGCACTTGCTGAAATGGCATACCATAATCCACTGACTCCTGATTCTCAATTCCTAGCACAGCATAGCTGACATCATTCTCATATTTACGAATCAAATCACGATAACGACCTTTCTCTTCCCCTTCCCTGGAAATCACAAGTTTCGTATCCTCTTCCTTGAGATTTTCCGGCTCAAGTACTTTCTCCCCACCAAAAAGTACACCATTAAATAAATCTGCGTAGCGTAAATTATCTGATAGATAATTGTAATCCACCAAGTCCTTTTTCATATGCAATTCCTTCCTACAGGTCCCCCTGCAAATATATTCGGTGAAATAAGCAGGATTCCCTGACATGCGACAGAATTGTCTTAGAATGTAGCCTCGCTACAAGAATGGTTCCCAGATTTTCACTTTATAATAATTATAGTATATACTATATTTTTGTCAATATTTACAGCGCAAATTTACTATAGGGTCAAAATCGGCTGTTGCATAAGCTGAAATGCACACCTTTGAGGAATAGCTTCCTAGGCGTGCATTCCTCTCGCAACAGCCATTCGACACCAACTTTCTTTTGGTTTTAAAACAACGACTTCAGAGTTTTTATCAGTTCCATACTGGTTCCACGCTCTCCTAATGTCTCACAAGGGTACATCTCGCCACCAATGCAAACCCCATCTTCATAAGGAATAATGCTCTGTAACAGATTCCCGTCATCATCTAGGAATTTAATCATATATTGATATCCCAAAGGTCTCTCCAAAGGTTCCTCCAATGTCTCATTCAGGGTGAAATGCAATTGTTTACACAGATTGATGATTCCCTGATCTATAGTATCTATACCATCGCAACAGTCATACTCTAAGCGTTCCCCGGTATTGCCATTTACAACTTCTACCTTGGCTACATAAGTAAAATCACCCAATATCTCACTGATTTCCGGTGCTATCGCATAAAGCTCTGAACTGTAAAGCGTCTCCAAGAAATAGTAGGCATCCCCATAGAAGCCATTCTCTTCCAGATTGATCTCATCCCACACTACACGAATCTCATAAATGCGTCCCGGCTCCAAAATGACACTTTCGTCACCTAAACATTCCACTTCCGAAAGTGGCTCACCATCTTGATTCCCTCTATCTGCCGCATCATATTCCCGCATGGTAAAGCAATCCGGCGTTACCACGCTTGCTATCTTCACTTCACACCTTCCCTGAAGCTCTATTACCATATGCTCTGCATTTTCATCAAGAGGACCCATACCACACATCTCGATTCCCAACCTCTGTCCGTTTTGCATAGTTGTCTTTGAGGCAGTTCCCGATTGTAATGCTACCATTTCCATAGGGTCTGCGGCATTATATACATATAAAACGGGCATATAGGATCCCTCTTCGTAAGGCTGCTTGGGAATAACAAATTCCGGGGCAGGTATAGGAGCCTGTGGCGCAGCTTCCATACCTCCCTCCAGTTCCGGTATACTTTCACCAGCCTCCACTACCAAATCTGGAATGCTACCCAGTATGCCAGCATGATTTATATCCTCTGCCGGATCTGTCATAAAGCACAGCCCCACAACAATAATCAGTACAGCAGATATTATTACAGCCCAGACTCCCGGCTTTTTATATCTCACTACATTTTTTATCCGGCTCTTCACACTGGTTTCCCCGAAAGCCAGCGGACACATAGCAAGTCTGTGACGAGGCATACTACAGCTCAGCAGAGTCTCCGAATACTCTCTTTTTCCCTTTGTCCCCATCTCTTTTATAACCTTCTCATCGCAGGCATATTCGATGTCCTTGCACAACAGGATATACGCCACCCAGACCAGCGGATTAAACCAGTGTATTGTAAGAATCGTAAATGCTATCGGCTTCAGGACATGGTCCTTTCTTGCGATATGCGCCCTCTCATGGGCAAGCACGCACTGCTGCTCCGTCATACCAAGGCCATAAGGAATATAGATTCGCGGCCTGAATAAGCCTAACACAAAGGGGGATGCTACTCTTTCGCTCTGATAAATATTCTCCTTATGAAGTACGGCATCACTCACCCGACGCTTCAAGCGGATATACGCAATCAGCGTATACAGAAGCAGAATTACCATCCCTATGCGCCAAATGTAACCACTGATAAACGTCCATATCTGCAAGGGATTCACGCTGGTTACTACATCCGCTGTGGAAAATACTTCTGTGAATACCGGATTCACAGCACTGTCTACGGACGATATCCCGGTATTGATTACGGGCTCCATGGCATACATCGCCTCTGGCGCAATAACCTCTTTACTTGGAATCAAACTGAAAATACTCTTCAAGGAGAACGGTATCACCAGCTTCACCCCTACAAATACCCACAGCACACATCTCCATGCCTTAGGTGCTTTATGAAACAATACCCGTAGCAGCAAAACTGCCAGAATCAGCCAGCTTGCCGCAATACTCATATTGAAAATCTTCAGAAATACAGCATCCATAGGCTACTCCTCCTCAAGAGAATCTATCATCTTCCGAATCTCCGCAATATCCTTAGCAGACATCTTCTTATGCTTGGTAAACGCTGCCACGAACGCAGGCAGCGAACCTTCAAAGGTCTTCTCCACCAATTCATCAATCTCCGCCATCTGTACCTCACTCTTTGACACAAGGCTGGTTACAATAGCATTCTCACTCTTTACCACTCCTCGATCTGTCAGCCTCTTAATCACCGTATAAGTAGTGGCCTTCTTCCAGCCAAGCTGCTCCTGGCAAAGTCTCACAAGTTCTGAACTTTTCACAGGCTCGTGCTCCCAAAGAATCAAACAAAAACGATATTCACTTTCAAAAACTTTTGGTGTTGCCATACTTACCTCCTCAGTCTAATGTGTTCGACTAATTTTAGTCTAATACATTAGACCCCGCTTGTCAATAGAAAAAGCCGGAGAAAAATCTCCGGCTCCTTCTTTTATGGTTGTTTAGCACTATCCCAATAGTAGAATGAATCTTCCAAGCAATTACTGAAGTAAGCTGAGTACACCCTGATTTGCCTGGTTCGCCTGAGCAAGCATTGCCTGACCAGCCTGAGCAAGAATGTTGTTGTTAGAGTACTTAACCATCTCTTCAGACATATCCGTATCACGGATACGTGACTCAGCTGCGGTTACGTTCTCTGCGATATTGTCTAAGTTCTTCACGGTATGCTCTAATCTGTTCTGGTATGCACCAAGAAGTGAACGCTGCTTTGCAACTGCTTCCAGAGAAGTTGCAACACTCGCAATTGCAGCCTTGCCGCCATCGTCTGTACTACAATCAATTGCTAAAGCGTCTGCCGCAGTAGTTCCAATAGCCTCTGTTGTAATCTCAAGGGTATTAGTGGCATCCGCAGTTTCGCCAATCTGAAGCTTAATGGGGTCTCCTCCGAATGCCGCCTTTCCATTAAACTTTGTAGCAGTACTGATACGGGTAATTTCGGCCTTAAGCTGGGTTATCTCATCATTGATATAACCATCCTGCGTCGCACTTGACGTTCCATTGGCTGCCTGTACTGCAAGCTCGTTCATTCTCTGAAGCATTTCGGTAACCTCTGTGTAGGCACCTTCTACGGTCTGTACGAAAGAGATACCGTCTTCTGCATTCTTAGATGCCTGGTTAAGACCTCTAATCTGAGCTCGCATCTTCTCTGAAATAGAAAGACCAGCTGCATCATCTGCTGCACGATTGATTCTGTAACCGGAAGATAGCTTCTCAGTGGATTTTGCCTGAACACCAGTTGTGATGTTGAGCATTCTGTTTGCATTCATTGCTGTTAAATTGTGTTGTACTACCATAAATTTTACCTCCATGTGTTTGTTTTGTTTGGGTACATCCGTGTACCGCTTATTATGTTTTTTGTTCCGTTCACGCCATTTGCAAAGCTGCCCCTGACACGTGAACTGTGAAGCTCTATAATATACCGGCCCTAGGATTCCGGTTTATTACCACGATTACTGGTTATCGTTACTTACGATTACGACATTTGACTTTTTCTTGTTGTACTGATACTTTTCCGGATGCTCCGGCTCTACATAATATTTAGGCAGCTTTGCAAACTCCTCCGGATCCTGGATTCTTTTTTCCATTGCTTTGCTTCTTACGATATTTACTTCCTTCGGTGCATCTATCATAATTCTTGTATGACCTGCGCCACCTCCCAGAAACACAATTTTAATATCATCCCCGATGAGTAAATACTCTTCATGCTTAACGGACATTCGCAGCATCTGCTTTCCTCCCTGAACTGTATTTCATTTCCTTATAAAACCTGTATGTAGAAAAAAGTAACTTATTTGTGAATTGTGTTACCTTATGTCGTCATAACTTTATTTCTTTAAAAATCTGATCTCTGTCATCCTGTTCAATGCCCAGATACCTCTTGGTAACCTGATATGTGGAGTGATTGTAGATATTCACCAGCAATGCCGGGGCAGCACCCTGCTTCCATGCATGATAGCCAAAGGTTTTCCGCAAGGAATGACAGGATATAACACCGGAAATATCACAATGCTCCGCCGCATTTCTTATCAACCGGAACGCCTGCACCCGGGTGATGGGTACATTCTTATTACTATGACAAAACAGAAACAGGCTCGGATAAATCTCACCTCCCCTTCGCCTCAGAAAAATGTCATAATCCTCCAAAGCACTTACAATACTCTCATTAATGTATATTTGCGACCTTTTGCCGGTCTTCTGCTCCACCACATTAATATGACTTCGATACTCTTTCCTGCCAAAATCGTATACATCCTCCCACTTAAGCATCAGAATGTCGGATATTCGCAGAGCAGTATTCAATCCCATAATGATTAACAGACTATTTCGAGCATTCGGATGTACTGTTCGGTAATATTCTTTCAATCTTTCCAAATCTGTCGTTTTCTTAATTGGCTGTGCGATATTCATTTTTGCCTCCTCATCATATAAAATGCATCTATGTAAAGATAGTTTGCGAAATTCTCTGCAGATACTATCCTGATTTTTCAAAATTTTTCAAAAAATAAATCTGACCCCTAAAGTAATTGAAAATCCCTCCGATAAATATTGTGTAAACAAGAAAAAGGTAACACAATTCACAATTGTGTTACCTTTTTTGCTTGTTTACTATAAAACTACTTATAAACCATTATTTTCTATAAAAAATGTATTCCCCTCTTCCCAAATATACTTTTCATCTATTTGTTGGATATTGGAAGCAGTATTTATTCATACCATGTCCAAAAAAGTTGACTTTTTTAAGATACTCTCGATTCTGAGCATAGAACAAAATGCAATTTGGACATCATTGCTATAATACAAATGAATATCTTCCAAAAATAGCGGAATCCTGGACATCATCTCCCATTTAACTCGCATCTATGTCCAAACACGCCTATAAAAATGCAATATTCCTTCCTTTTCCCGCAAAAACAGTACTTTCTTGGACATAGTGCAACACTTCTTCTGTGCTGATGTCCAAAATACCAGAAGGCTTCTGCATATCTGACAAGATTCACAAAATATCTGCCCGCTCATTATCCGCACAAAAAAGACCCCCGCCATGCGGGAGCCTTTGCAAATTCCATCCTATTCAAATGCTTTGCCGATAGATCCGAATAATTCCATCTTCTCTTTTACAGTAGCCTTGATAACTTCTGCACCAGGAGCAAGAAGCTTACGAGGATCGAAGCCCTTACCCTGCTGATCCTTACCGGCCTCAATGTACTCTCTGGTTGCTGCTGCGAAAGATAACTGACACTCCGTGTTAACGTTAATCTTAGCAACGCCAAGAGAAATTGCCTTCTTAATCATATCCTCAGGGATACCGGTACCACCGTGAAGAACTAATGGCATCTCACCGGTCTTCTGCTGGATAGCATCAAGAGTATCAAAGCTTAAACCAGCCCAGTTTGCAGGATACTTACCGTGGATATTACCGATACCTGCTGCAAGCATATCAACGCCTAAATCAGCAATTGCCTTACACTCATCAGGATCTGCACACTCACCGGCACCTACAACGCCGTCTTCTTCACCACCGATAGAACCAACCTCTGCTTCGATGGATAAACCTAAATTATGAGCAACTGCTACTAATTCCTTGGTCTTTGCGATGTTCTCTTCGATTGGATAGTGAGAACCATCAAACATGATAGAAGTGAAGCCTGCTTTAATACACTTGTAGCATCCTTCGTAGCTGCCATGATCTAAATGTAATGCTACAGGAACAGTGATTCCTAATTCTTCGTCCATAGCCTTAACCATAGCTGCTACGGTCTTGAATCCGGTCATGTACTTACCTGCGCCCTCAGATACACCAAGGATAACAGGTGACTGTAATTCCTGTGCGGTTAAAAGAACGGACTTTGTCCACTCTAAATTGTTGATGTTGAACTGGCCAACTGCATAGTGACCTGCTTTTGCTTTTTTGAGCATTTCGCTTGCTGAAACTAACATAAGACATTCCCTCCATGTACGTTTTTTGTAATTATTCAGAGCCATGCAAATTTTGAAAATAGACCATGTAAGCTCGCTTACAATGGGCTGTTTTCATAAATTTATATGGCGCAAAGCACACATGAGCAAAAGAGAAGCCTCGTAGAGGCATTTTTGCGAATGTGGGCTCTGAATAGTTTAACATCTATGCTCACTATAACACATCCTTGGAAAAAAAGAAACCTATTTGTTAAATTTTTACCAAATTTCTTGCAACAGTTCAGCCATAACGTATATGACCGGGAAATCATGCTCGCATGAATTTCCCGGTCATACACGTTATGAGCAGAGCGCCGGATTATGAGCAAAGTTAGCTGCGAAGCAGCGAGAAAGCACCGTAGGTGCGACTTTGCGAATGGCGCGGCTGAACTGCTCAATTCAGTTGCGACTTCCGAATGGCGCGGCTGAACTGCTCAATTCAGTTGCGACTCCCGAATGGCGCGGCTGAACTAATTTATTTTTTTATGCTATAGCACCATGAAGGAACATCTCGATATCCTCCACCGCAGCTGTTTCATCCTGTCCTTCTGCCGTAACAGTAACGGTTTCACCGTTATCAAGACCTAATCCCATCATGCCCATGATACTCTTAGCATTCACCTTCTTGCCCTTTGACTCCAGATAAATACTGCTGTCATACTTGCTTGCTACCTGTACCAGTACTGCTACCGGTCTTGCCTCAAGTCCATTCTGTAACTTGATTTCTACTGATTTCTTTGTCATAACTCTCCTCCTCTTGTATACTGCAAAACTATTTGCAATATGACTTTGATATTATAGCGAAACAAGTCGCCGCTTTCTCTCTATAATACACATATGCGTATTACTTTCTTATTTTTTCTGCAAGCTCACTTAACTTGCGTAATCTATGATTTACTCCAGACTTTCCCACCTTAGGGTCTAAGAGTTCCCCCAGCTCCTTTAAGCTTGCCTCAGGATATTCTAATCGTACCTCAGCCATCTGCCGGAGCGCAGGCTGCAAATTCATAAGACCATAATGATCCCGCAAATACTCGATATCCTCAATCTGTCTGTTGGCTGCACTTACTGTTTTATTGATGTTGGCTGCTTCACAATTCACTTTCCGGTTAATAGAGTTCCGCATATCCTTTAAAATACGCAGATTCTCCAATTCCATAAGTGCCACCGGTGCCTCCATAATATTCAGCAGCTCCACAATGCTTTCGCTCTCTTTGATATAAACTACATAATATTTCTTACGCAGAATTATCTTCGCTTCTACATGGAATACACCCATAATCTCTTGCAGCTGCAACGCCTTGGCTTCGTCGGTACATACAAATTCCAGATGATACCCCTTCTCCGGGTCACTCATAGAACCTACGCCAAGAAATGCACCTCGCAGAAAAGCTCTCTTACAGCAGGTATTTCTAAGCAACGCCTCATCCACCGGCTCACTCAAATCCCCCATCGTCTCAAAAAGAGCTTCTAGTTCTTCTTTACTAGCTGAACAGTCTGCCTCTATATTAAATGCTTTTTTCAGTAAAGTAAAGGCTTTTGTTATTGTACTTTCATTTTCTGTCTGGAAGCCCACCAAAAAAGCTCCGTCTTTATCTTTACCATATTGTCCGCAAAAATGCAAGATGGCAGATAACTCTGCCACCCGACAATGTCTTGCTATATTCGTATGCTTTGCTAGCTCTTCTTTTATCTGATAAGAAAAGGACATTTACACTCTCCTTCTTATTTTCCCCGGTAATCCACATCTCTGTGATGTATGGTAATACCGTAGTTTCCTTGGTTTTTCATTCTCTTGTAAAGTTCATTGGCAAGAGTCACACTGCGGTGCTTTCCTCCAGTACAGCCGATTGCCACTACCAGACGATACTTTCCCTCTTTCACATAATTGGGAAGTAAAAATCCCAGCATATCCAAAAGCTTTCCAAGAAACTGCTCCGACTCTGCAAATCCCAGCACATAATCCTGCACTTCCTTATCATTACCAGTCTTAGCCCTTAGTTCATCAATATAGAACGGATTGGGCAGGAAACGTACATCAAACACTAAATCCGCATCCGCAGGAATTCCGTGCTTAAATCCAAAGGAAATTACATTAATCATAAGACTATTGTAATCCTCATCCTTTACGAAAATGCGATCCAGCTCTTCCTTCAGCTCTCTGGTCAAAAGTGTGGAGGTGTCAATTACATAATCCGCCATTTTCTTGATATCTTTCAGAATTTCCTGTTCTCTGCGTACACCATCCTCAATGCGATCACCTTCGGAATTCAACGGATGAAGTCTTCTTGATTCCTTATATCTTTTAATCAGTACAGCCTCACTGGCATCCATAAACAGAATCTCAATATTGTGTCCCTTGCTACGGAGTCCAGAAATAATCTTGGTTGCCTCCGTAAAGGATTGGCCTGCTCTTGCATCCAGCCCCAATACCACTTTTGTAATATTGTTATCCGGGACTGCACAAAGCTCAACAAACTTTTCAATCAAAGACACCGGTAAATTATCTACGCAATAATATCCCGCATCCTCCAGCATTTTAAATGCGGTGTTTTTACCGCCACCGCTCATACCGGTAATCACTACAAATCGCATCTGTATATTTTCCCCCTAAGACTCCAAATAAATAACCTCCGGCTCTAAAGTCACATCAAATTTCTCTTTTACAGTCTTCTGTACATGTGCCATGAGCGTTCGTACATCCTCAGCCGTTGCATCACCGGTATTGATTACAAAACCGCTGTGCTTTTCAGACACCTGTGCACCACCTACTGTATATCCCTTTAATCCGGCAGCTTGTATCAGCGCACCTGCAAAATGACCTTCTGGTCTTTTAAAGGTGCTTCCTGCACTGGGATATTCCAGAGGCTGCTTTTCCCTGCGTCTGGCTGCCAAATCATCCATAATTTCTTTGATGACACTCTTGTCACCTTCTGTAAGCTGCACTCTAACCTCCGTCACAATATACGGATACTTCTTAATCAGACTGCTTCGGTAACCAAACTCCATGGCTTCGTTGTCAAAAACCAGTTCTTCCCCATTCCTATCCATAGCTGTCACATGGGTTACTACATGCTTTAATTCCCCACCGTATGCACCAGCATTCATTACCACGCCGCCTCCGATGGTTCCCGGAATTCCAGCTGCAAACTCCAGCCCGGTAAGCCCGTTTTCATATGCAGTACGCGCAACCTTAGACAGCAATGCTCCTGCCTGGCAGACCAGACAGGAACCATCTACACGTACCTCATTCATTTTATCCGAAGTTTCAATAATTACTCCCTGGTATCCTTTATCCGATACCAAAAGATTACTTCCGTTCCCCAAAATATAAAAAGGAACCTCCACCTGACTTAAGTATTTTAGTACTTTCGCCAGCTGTTCTCTGTCGGAAATGCGCACCAATGCATCCG
>F42_Fallow_Deer__coassemble_319_pt1 | contig 51597 bp, 39 predicted proteins | sample F42_Fallow_Deer__metabat2_low_PE_003 | metagenome-assembled genome bin F42_Fallow_Deer
GGCGAAGGCAGGGCGAAAATATGAACTTGCAAAGTCTCGGCCGAAGGTTGGATTTGAGATGGATGGTAAGTATGAGTTGATAGAAGGAGCGATTGCGTGTAAATTTTCAGCGGTCTTCCAGAGCATTATAGGTACTGGAAGACTTTCGCTTTTAGAGGACAAAGGGGAAAAGATTAAGGGGCTAAATACTATTATGAAGCAGACCACTGGAAAAATAGAGTGGGACTATGAGGACGCTATGATGGAGTCTGTGGCAGTTTTCAGACTGGATGTGGAGAAAATGTCTTGTAAGGCAAAGTAAGGAGGTACGGTATGGAGTATCAGCAGGTACAAAAAATTGCAAAAGATACCATGGAATATGCGAAAAAGCATATAGAGCCGGGGATGAATCTTTTAAATATTCGGAAAATGTGTGAAGATAAAATGCTGGAATTGGGAGCGGACTCCTTTTGGTATTGGGATATTGGTGCGTTTGTTTTTGCCGGAGATGAAACGACAGTATCGGTATCCGGAACGAAATATGCTACAGGTGACCGGATTATTGGTCAGGACGATATTGTCACAATAGATTTAAGTCCACAACATGATAATGTATGGGCGATTATGCAAGGACAATTATTATCCAAGACGGCGTGGTAGTTGATGTGGATGACATCACTAATGAGGAATGGAAGAATGGTTTGTTGATGGAGGACATTTTGCATGATGAGCTTTTTCAATTTGCAACTCCGCAGACTACATTCGAGGAGCTTTATTATTATATGAATCATCTGATTGAAGAGAAAGGCTTTATAAATCTTGATTTCATAGGAAATCTGGGACATTCCATCGTTAAGCAGAAAAATGCTAGGGTATATATTGAAAAAGGCAATTCGTACTGCCTGGGTGATGTAGCGTTTTTTACCTTTGAACCTCATATAAATAATAGTCTGGATAAAAGAGTGGGTGTTTTAAAGGTATGCAATGCTACCGAAGATGGTAAAATGGAACTTTTAATCCTCCGATTGACGGCTCATTGCAATGCTTTGAAACGTGATAATTATATGATATCTCCTGATTTTTATTGCCCGATAATGATTATACAAGGGGCCGCTGGTAATGTTGCTCCTAAGTCGCTATCCAGATGTATTCCCAAAGTACTGTTTTATATGCACAAGTACCGGATTTTAGCCAATTTCAGAAGATTCTATATAAAGGGAAACGATAGAAGGAGAAATGCAATGTACGATTTATCAGGTCTATGGAAGGTACAAATAGACGACGGAAAAGAATATGAAATGGAGCTGCCGGGTTCACTGGATGAGAGTGGCATCGGGCATAAGGATGCGGGAAGCAATCAGTGTCACCCGGACTCTGCACTTGGGAATGCAGAAGCTGGGTTTGATGAGAATGCCCCCATTGCAACTCGTTTTACCAGAAAGGTGACTTTTGAGGGGGAAGCAAGGATTTATAAGAGAATTCAGTACCTGCCGGAAGAAGGAAAGAGAGTATTCTTGAAGGTGGATCGTGCAAGGTGTCTGCACCTTCTCATCGATGGCGTGGAGGTTCCCGACTATATTCCGTCTTCCATTAGCACTCCCCATATCTTTGAGGTGACGGGACTGCTTACAGGAGATAATGAAATCTGTTTTCTTTCCGATAACAGTTATCCGGGACTGCCTCATGATGATATTGTATATTCTTCTGCGGCTACGGATGAGACACAGACCAACTGGAATGGACTACTTGGGGAAATCTGCATCTACGAGGAAGAGCCTGTATATATCAGTAATATCTATGCCTATCCCAAGGGAGATGTGTTAACGGTACATATTGAAATGGATGGTGACAGACAGTACGCCGGACAGCTCTCCTTTACCTGCGATGCCTTTTCACCAGAGGCATCTAAAACCATGCAGATACGAGGAAAGAAGGGGAAGACCACCTTCATCATGGATAATCTTCCATTGAAAGCAGACGTGAAGCGTTGGGATGAATACGAGGGCAATTTATATGATTTGACCGCACTCTTTATGGGCTATGAAGGTGCGGGGGAAGACCACGGCATCAGTAACTGTGCAGCAGTACAGATGATGGCGGCAAAGAAGACCATTACCTTTGGTGTGCGTGATTTTGGCGATGATGGAACGGGAAGACTAGCATTAAATAACAGGCGTATCTTTATCCGAAGCGAGGCAAACTGCGGAGAATTTCCAGAGACAGGCTATTCTCCAGCCACAGTAGAAGAATGGATGGATATTTTGGGTCGTTTTAAGGCTTACGGCGTGAATCTGATGCGTTTTCACAGCCATTGTCCGGCAGAAGCGGCATTTATTGCAGCGGACAAAATGGGTATGTTGATGCAGCCGGAGCTTTCCCAGTGGAATCCCAAGAATGCGTTGGAGACCGAAGAAAGTGTTACTTATTACACCAGAGAGCTGACCCAGATTATCAGGATGCTTGCAAACCATCCATCCTTTGTGATGCTTACCTTGGGAAATGAGCTAAATAACGGAGAAGTGGGTAGTGCCAATATGGACAAGCTGGTGAATCTTGCCAGAGAGCTGGATGATACCAGACTTTACGCCAACGGCTCCAACACCCACTATGGAGAACGTGGCTGTGATGCAAACAGTGATTTCGCCCAGAGTCAGAGATACTTTGGCGCGGATCTTCGCGGAATTTTTGCGGCAATGACGGAAAAGGGAATAGAGGGCTTCATTAACAATGAATATCCAAGTGCGAGGCACAATTACAATGAAAGCATGGAAATCCTTCGAAAGGATTATAAAAAGCCGGTTTATTCCTTTGAAGTAGGACAGTTTGAGGTGCTTCCTGATTTTGATGAATTAGAGGATTTCAAGGGTGTGACAGACCCGGTGAATTATAAATTAATTAAGGAAAAGGTAGAGAAGCAGGGACTTCTTCCTGTGTGGAAAAGGTATGTGGAGGCTACGGGTGAGTTGGCCTTCATCGGGTACCGTGCAGAGGTGGAAGCTGTACTTCGGACACCGCAGCTCTCCGGCATTTCGCTGCTTGGTTTGCAGGATTTCCCGGGACAGGGAACGGCACTTGTGGGGATGATGAATTCCCATTTGAAGCCTAAGCCCTTTGATTTCGCTAAAACGGATAGGTTTCGGGCTTTCTTCCGTGACCAGCTTCCAATGGTGTATCTGCCGAAGTATACTTGGGAAACTACGGAGGTCTTGTCTGCCCCTGTGGTAGTGGCGAACTATGGAAAACAGCCTATGGAGGGCAAGGTAACAGCGATGCTTATGCAGTCCGGTCAGAGCTTTACTTCCGAGGAGGAGTATTGTTGCCCGGTGGGTGAATTGACCCGTCTTTGTGATGTAACATTTGATTTGTCTTCTGTGGATAAGCCAAGCAGACTGGATTTGAAGGTTACCTTTGCAGGAATTGAGAATAGCTACCCAATCTGGGTGTACCCCGCTACGACACAAAAGTGTCCGGCAGATGTATATGAGACAAAGACTTTGGATGAAGAGGCAATGCGCATTCTTGCCGGGGGCGGAAAAGTATTTTTAGCACCGGATGCTGCCAAGGAGGCGTTGCCAAAGTCCATCAAAGCCCAGTTTACCACGGACTTCTGGTCAGTAGGAACCTTTGCAATGCAGGAGGGAAGCATGGGGCAGCTGATTGATACAGAGCATCCTATATTTAAGAATTTCCCTACAGAATTCCACACCAACTGGCAGTGGTGGCCAATGGCGAATACCAGAGCGGTGATTTTGCCAGGGCAGATGGAGACGATTATTACGGAGATGGACAGCTATGCTTATCTTCGCCCCATGGCGCAGCTTTTTGAGTGTAGCGCAGGTGGCGGAAAATTGTTATTCTCATCTATGGGATTGCAGAATCTGCAACAGTATCCCGAGGCGAGAGCACTTCTGGATGCCATCTATAAATACATGGCATCAGAGGAATATTCTCCGGTACAGGAAATGTCCTTAGAACAGATAAAGGAGCTTGTGAGATAATGCATCATCAAATTGATATAGAGCTGGTTAAAAAGATTATTATAGAGGCAGCAGAGATTTTTTCAAATAAAGAATCCGTAGCCAAGATTATTACTAAGGGCAGGGCGGATTTTGTGACGGCAGTGGATATGCAGGTGCAGCAGTTTATGCAGGAGAAGCTGACAGCAGAGTATCCGGGAATTCAATTCATGAGCGAGGAGCTGGACAATTCCGCTATCAATAAGGAAGACTATATGTGGGTACTGGATCCGGTGGACGGCACCACGAATCTAATCCATGATTATAAGCGGAGTGCAGTATCTCTGGCACTGATGAAGGGAGGGGAATCTCTGCTGGGATTTATCTATAATCCTTACACAAAGGAGATGTTCCATGGAATAGCAGGTCAGGGGAGCTTTCTAAATGGGGAACCCATCCATGTGAGCGAAGAGTGTGAAATGGCAAACAGCCTGATTACGGTAGGAACGGCACCCTATTATAAAGAACTGGCAAAAGAGAACTTTGCAATTATTGAGAAGCTTTATGCAGACTGTGTGGATATCCGCAGAACTGGTTCGGCGGCACTTGATTTGGTGGATGTGGCCTGTGGACGAATCGAAGGTTATTTTGAAAAGCGTCTGAAAATCTGGGACTATGCCGCAGGCATGCTGATTGTCAGGGAAGCGGGTGGTGAGGTATGCTGCTTTGATGGACAAAAGGCAGCAGGTGAGCCGGTGGCGGATGTGGCTGCAGGAAATAAAATAATTTTAGAGAAACTTCTGAGGGAGTATTTGTAGATACTAGGGTCAAAAGGTCATGTGTTTCATGCTTGCATGAAAAAACATGACTTTGAGAACCGCAAAAACATGAGAAAGAAGCCCGAATAGGGCGGATTTCGAATGTTTTTAGGATTTCGAGAGCATGAAATGCGGAGAAATCCGTGTATCAGAAGCATGTGGAGAAGGAGGAATTCATATGGATAAGGAACGTTTTGAAAAACAATTGGCTTTTATTTTGGAGGCAGATAAGGAGAAAAATATTCTGCGGCAGACGCACCTTAGCGGTCACGGCAGAAGAGAGAATGACGCAGAGCATGCATGGCATATGGCTATGATGATTTACCTTCTCAAGGAATATTCCAATGAAGAGTTTGATGCAGCAAAGGCCATGATGATGGTTCTGATTCACGATGTGGTGGAGATTGATGCAGGGGATACCTATGCGTATGACCCGAAAGCTCAGCAGTCCCAGAGGGAGCGGGAGGAGAAGGCTGCGGAGCGTATCTTCGGAATGCTTCCCCAGGACCAGATGCAGGAGCTTAGGGGACTTTTTGAAGAGTTTGAGGCCGGCGAGACCCCGGAGGCAAGATTTGCCAAGGCTATGGATAATTTTCAGCCTCTGTTACTTAATAATTCTAATGGAGGCTCTGATTGGAGAGAGCATGGTGTCTGTAAAAGCCAAGTTCTGAAGAGGCATAGTAATACCATTCTAGGCTCTAAGGTTATCGGAGAATACTCCCAGATACTGATTGAAAATAATGTTAGGAAGGGCAATATAAAAGACGAATAAAGGGAGGTCATGTGGGCAATGTCATGTGGTTGACAAATAATTCGTACAGGTGTCTTGTCAGGTGAAAAACAATGTGTTATACTCCTTGGGATGTTTGAAAATATATTCATAAGGTAGAAGAGGATGTTATGACAATACAGGAAGAAATTAAGAAGTTAAAAGAGGACAAGCAGGCAGTGATTCTGGCTCACTATTATGTGAGACCAGAGGTACAGGAGATTGCGGATTACATAGGGGATTCTTTTTACTTGAGTAAGATTGCTGAGAAGCTGGAGAATCCTATCATTGTATACTGTGGTGTGTCCTTTATGGGAGAGAGTGGGTGTCTTTTAAATCCAAATAAGAAGGTGCTGATGCCGGATTTACAGGCGGACTGCCCTATGGCACATATGGTGCTGAAGGAGGAGGTTGAAGCTGCAAGAAAGGAATATGAGGATCTGGCTGTGGTATGCTATATCAACTCCACGGCGGAGATTAAGTCATGGTCCGATGTAAGCGTGACTTCGGCTAATGCGGTGAAGATTGTAAAGAATCTTCCAAATAAAAATATTTTGTTCATCCCGGACAAGAATCTGGGACGCTACGTGGCAGCTCAGGTACCGGAGAAGAATGTAATGCTGGTAAAGGGCTATTGTCCCATCCATGAAAGCATCCGTGCAGAGGAAATCAGAGAGTTAAAGGCTTTGCACCCGGAGGCAGAGATTTTAGTTCACCCGGAATGCTGTGAGGAAGTTACTGTGATGGCAGATTACCTTGGTTCCACCTCTGGAATCATTGATTATGCCACAAACAGTCAGAAGAAGGAGTGGATTATTGGGACAGAAATCGGCGTCCGTTACGAGCTGGAGAAGCGAAATCCAGATAATCAATTTTATTTTCCGAAGACGGAGCCTATGTGCAAGGATATGAAGCAGATTACCTTAGAAAAGGTGCTGCATGTACTCAAAACTGAGGAAAATCAGGCGTCTGTGGCAGCTGAGAACTCTGTAGCTGCAAGAAAGACGCTGGACAGAATGCTGGAGCTGGCCAAGTGATGTGCCGGAAGGGAGATACCATGATAGAGCATCTTAATTATGACGTGGTAATTGTGGGGGTAGGCGTTGCAGGACTCTATACCGCACTGAATTTGCCGAAAAGTCAGAAAATACTGATGATATGTAAAGAAGATATGAGTAAGTGTGATTCCATGCTGGCACAGGGCGGAATCTGCGTCCTTCGGGATGAGGAAGACTATGAGGATTTTTTTGAGGATACCCTGAGAGCCGGGCATTATGAAAATCGCAAGGAAAGTGTAGATATTATGATACGTTCCAGCAGGGCAGTCATTGATGATTTGCTGGCATATGGTGTCCGTTTTGCTAAGGAAGAGGATGGAAGTTTAAAATACACCAGAGAGGGAGCTCATAGTAAGCCTAGAATTTGTTTCCATAAGGATATCACCGGCAAAGAGATTACGGAAAACTTGCAGCGTCAGGTAAAAGCCTTGTCAAATGCGACAATTATGGAATATACTAAAATGACAGATATCCTTGTTGAGAACGGGGAATGTACCGGTATTATTGCGGAGAGTGAAAGGGAGGAAATTACCTACTACATCCATACAAAAGATACCGTACTTGCTACCGGAGGAATTGGAGGTCTGTACAAGCATTCTACTAATTTTTCCAGCCTTACGGGGGATGCCTTGGAGGTGGCGAAAAAGCATGGCGTTGAGCTGGAGCATTTGGATTATGTGCAGATTCACCCTACCAGTCTCTACTGTGAGGAGGAAGGACGCCGCTTTTTGATTTCCGAGTCCACCAGAGGAGAGGGAGCCATCCTTTTAAATGGTAAGGGGGAGCGTTTCGTGGACGAGCTGTTACCAAGAGATGTGGTGACAGAGGCCATTCACAAGGAGATGGAAAAAGAGGGAAGCAGCCATGTGTGGCTTTCCTTTGAAAAGGTTCCGAAGGACATCATCATAGAGCATTTTCCAAATATTTATGATACCTGTCAGAAGGCGGGATATGATATTTTGAAGGAAGCCATTCCGGTAGTTCCTGCCCAGCATTATTTTATGGGCGGAATCCATGTAGATAGTGATTCCAAGACAACTATGGAGCATCTCTATGCAGTGGGTGAGACCAGCTGCAATGGTGTACACGGGAAGAACCGTCTGGCAAGCAACAGTTTGCTGGAAAGTCTTGTATTTGCAAAGAGAGCTGCAACTAAGATTGCAGATGAATAGAGAGGATAATGATATGAATCAGATTACCATGCTGCTTGCAGCAGATAAATTTATTCGCCTTGCGTTAGAGGAAGACATTAACAGTGAGGACGTAACAACCAATTCCGTGATGCCGGAGTATAAGAAGGGCGAGGTACAGCTCATCTGTAAGGAAGATGGTATTATTGCGGGGCTTGGCGTTTTTGAACGTGTATTTACCATGTTAGACCCTGCTACTAAGGTGATATTTGATGTAAAGGATGGCGATGAGGTAAAGAAGGGGCAGCACCTTGCGACGGTAGAAGGTGATATCCGCGTACTTCTTTCCGGTGAGAGAACTGCCCTTAACTATTTACAGAGAATGAGTGGTATTGCCACCTATACAAGTAAAGTAGCTAAGCTTTTAGAGGGAACGGGGACCACTCTTTTAGATACCAGGAAGACCACACCCTGCATGCGCATTTTTGAAAAATATGCGGTAAAGGTGGGCGGTGGTTCTAACCATCGCTATAATCTGTCCGACGGTGTTCTGTTGAAGGACAATCATATCGACGCAGCAGGTGGCGTAAGGGAAGCTATTGCTGCTGCCAAGGCATATGCACCCTTTGTCCGTAAGATTGAGGTAGAGACCGAGAATCTGGATATGGTAAGAGAAGCTGTAGAGGTAGGTGCAGATATTATCATGTTGGACAATATGACACCGGAGGTAATGGCGGAGGCCATCCGTATCATCGACGGCCGTGCCCAGACGGAGTGCTCCGGCAATATCACTAAGGAGAATATTCAGAAAATTACAGAGCTTGGCGTGGATTATGTGTCCAGCGGAGCACTGACCCATTCCGCACCGATTCTGGATATCAGCTTAAAGCATTTAAAGGTAGTAGAGTAGTATTTGTATAAAGAAAGGAATCCTAGATGGAACAGGTAATGAGCGGCTCCCAGCGAAGAAAAGAAATCGTGAATATGTTAAAACAATCTTCAGTGCCGCTTTCCGGTACTGCAATCGGTAAGGAGACGGGGGTAAGCCGTCAGGTGGTGGTGCAGGATATGGCTCTTCTGCGTACCGAAGGCTATGACATTGCAGCAACGCCCCGGGGATATATCTTAAATGTGCCAAGTCATGTGGCGCGGATTATCAAGGTATGTCATACCAATGAGCAGATTGAAGAGGAACTGACTGCTATTGTGGATTTAGGTGGCTGTGTGGAGGATGTGATGGTCAATCACCGTGCCTATGGTAAGATAACCGCACCGTTGAATGTGCGAAACCGCAGGGATGTACAGGGCTTTATGAACAAGATAAAGACTGGCAAATCTACGTCGCTTTTGAATGTTACTTCCGGCTATCACTTCCACAGAATTTCTGCTGAGAGTGTGGAGATTCTGGATGAAATCGAAGAAGCACTGAAGGAAATAGGAATGCTGGCAGAGATTCTGCCCTATGAAAGAGAATTAACCCAGATTTAGAGAAAGGGCTGTTGTATAATTATTTCATGAGTTTTGTTGAAATCAGGAGGGTAAAGAATTGAGTAAAGCATTAGAAAATTTACAGCAATATTTGGAGAAAATGAACCGTTTTAACCATGTGACTACGCTTTTGTACTGGGATATGCGTACCTGTGCACCCAAGCAGGGATATGAGCAGATAGGCGATGCGCTGGCGTATTTTTCTACGGAACATTTTCAGATGTCGGTATCGGAGGAGCTTAAGGGAATTTTGGAGACACTGTCAGCACCAGAGGAGTATGAGGCACTGGATGATAAGTGGAAATTTGTTGTAAAGCGTATGAAACGTTATTTTGATAAGAATGAGCGTATTCCCAAGGATGTATTTGAAAAGAGTGTGAAGATTCAGACTGCCGCAGAAAGTGCATGGGAAGAGGCAAAGGAGGCATCAGATTATTCTATTTTTGCTCCTCACTTGGAGAAGCTGATTGAAGTAACCAAGGAGATTACTGGCTATACTGACCCGGGCAGGGAGCTTTATGATGCTCTTTTAGATCCCTTTGAGGAGGGAATGAATTCCTCAGTCATTGACCGTGTTTTTGAGGAACTGAAAGTAGATCTGATTCCTTTAGTGGATAAGATTTTAGCAAGCGAGCAGCCGGACGACAGCAAGTTTAGAGGTAAGTTTGATGTGGATGCTCAGGTGAAGGTGCAGAAGATGCTTCTGGATTATATTGGTTTTTCCTGGGACAAGGGAGCTGTAGGAACTACCACACATCCATTCACCTTGAATTTCTCTTCCAGAGATGTGCGTGTAACCAACCATTACTATGAGGATGCGCCCATTAGTGCCATCTTTTCTGCGATTCATGAGGGCGGTCATGCCATCTTTGAGCAGAATGTGAACCCGGATTATGATGGAACGGTAGCGGGAAGCTGTGATTATATGTGTATTCATGAGAGTCAGTCGCGGTTTTATGAGAATGTGCTGGGAAGAAATAAGAATTTCTGGCTTCCGATTTATGATAAGCTGGGAGAGCTGCTGCCACAGTTTAAGGAGATTTCCTTAGATGAGTTCTACCGCGAAATCAATCATGTGAGAAACAGTTATATTCGTACGGAGGCAGATGAGGTGACCTATGCTTTTCACGTAATCCTCCGTTATGAAATTGAAAAAGCTATTTTCCGTGAGGGCGTGACCGTGGAGGAGCTTCCGAAGCTGTGGAATGCCAAGATGGAGGAGTATCTGCACATCACTCCGAGAAACGATGCGGAAGGAATCCTTCAGGATATGCATTGGTCCGGCGGTTCTTTTGGATATTTCCCATCATATCTGCTGGGAAGTATTTATGATGGTATGCTGCTTGATACTGTGGAAGCAGAGCTGGGCTCCATCGATGAGCTTCTGGCGCAGGGACGCATCATGGAGATTACAAAGTGGCTGAATGAGAAGATTCACCGCTTTGGAAACACGCGTACACCTCTGGAGACTCTTGCGCAGGTCTGCGGGAAAGAGGTTACTGCAGAGCCGCTTGTACGTTATTTTGAGAAAAAATATACAGAGATTTACGGCCTATAGTGAAGTGTAAATTTTACGTGTAGGGGAGCTTGGTAAATCATTGCTTCTGTCCATTTTATATGTTAAAATAGTACAAATGTACTATTTTGTTTGGAGGAATGGCACAAATGAAGGACGTAATGGTAGAAACATTTTACAAGCAGAGGGCTGAATTTAATGAGATGACAGCAGAAAGGGAAAAGACCTTTATCTTTCCCGATGATGTGGTTGAATATAAAGATGTTGCATATATAGAAGATAATGATAAGGCACATTGTCTGGATATTTTTTGTAAGGAAGGCAGAACAGGAGAAACGCTTCCGGTAATCGTGGATGTGCATGGTGGTGGAATGGTTTTGGGAAATAAGGAGTTCAATAGGCATTATTGTGCTCTGATTAGTTCCATGGGATATTTGGTGTTTAGCATTGAATTCCGGTTGGTGCCGGAGGTTCGTGCCTTTGAGCAGTATGAAGATTTATCCAGAGCCATGGATTATATTAAGGAAATCATACCCAAGTATTGTGGCAATCCGGAGCGTGTATATGCAATTGCCGACAGTGGCGGGGCTAATCTGCTGACCTATGCCACTGCCATGAGAAAGTCAAAGGCTTTGGCTGAGGCTGCCAGGGTTACCCCCACTACATTGGATATCAAGGCACTGGGACTGATTAGTGGTATGTTCTATACTACAAAGTTTGATAAAATCGGACTGTTTATGCCAAAGTACTTATATGGTAAGGATTATAAGAAGAGTGCATTTGCGCCCTATACCAACCCGGAACATCCAGATATTGTGAGTTCGTTACCACCTTGTTATCTGGTGACGAGTCAGAATGATAATTTGCAGCACTATACCTTGAATTTTGAAAAGGCTCTTACAAAGCAGGGAATACCACATAAGCTTGTTAATTATCCTGAGAATAAGCGTATGACCCATGCATTCAGTGTATTTGAGCCATTCTGGGAAAAGAGTATTGAGTCTACGAAAGATATGCTGAAATTCCTTAGTCAGTATTAATTACCGCTGAGAAATGTAAGGAGGCATCTATGAATTACGATCCGATAGTATTTAAGATTAAGGCAAATCAAAAGGTTCGAAAAATATGGCTTGTTTTTGCTATTTTGCTTTCTGCCAATTATGGTGCGGATACAGCAAACGGACTAAATACACCACAGTATTATCTGACGTTTTTAGCTCTTTGCTGGATTCCGTTTTTTGTCGGACAGATTTTACTTAAGGTAAAGGGGATGGATACGGAGTTATACAAATATGAGTTTGCCATCGGCTATGGTATTTTCTATACCTTTGTAACATGTACCACAGAGTCGCCCATTGCATTTACTTATATTCTTCCGGTAGCCAGCCTGATGGTTATTTATAAGAACCGCAAATTTATGGTCTACTGTGGAATTATCAATTCTATTTTGATTGTTTTGTGCGCAGTTTACCGAACCCTGCTTGGATTTAATACAGATGCAGATATGAAAAATTATCAGCTGCAGCTGTCCTGTATCATTCTTTGTTATATTTGCTTTGCAATGTCCATTCGACATCTGAATGAGTCAGATGGTGCGTTGACGGACAATATTAAGGCAGACTTAAAGCGGGTGGTTGATACGGTAGAGCAGGTGAAAACGGCAAGTAACTCCATTGTAGATGGTGTGGCTGTTGTCCGTGAGCTTGCAGTAGAAAATAAGCACGGCGCAGATATTGTAGTTCTGGGAATGACGGATTTAAGTCATAATAGTGACAATCTGCAGGAGCATACAGCCTCGTCTGTAGATATGACCACGGATATTAATACCCAGGTGCAGAATGTTGCAGGATTGATTGGCGAGATGGTTAAGCTTACCGAAGAATCTACCAGTCATGCTAAAACAAGCTACTCTGAGCTGGAAGAGGTTGTAACTACTACCAATACCATGTCTGCCCTTTCTACGGAAGTAGAGAAGGTTTTACAGGATTTCAAAGTAGAATTCGAGATGGTGAAAAACCAGACGGGAACCATTGAGAAAATCTCCAACCAGACCAATCTTCTGGCACTGAATGCTTCCATCGAGGCCGCAAGAGCCGGGGAAGCCGGAAAAGGCTTTGCTGTGGTTGCAGACCAGATTCGTACCTTGAGTGCGGAGACACAGAGTTCCTCCGGTGAAATCAGACAGGCATTGCATCGTTTGGAAGAAACCTCTGACAAGATGACCACTTCTGTGGAAGAAACGTTAAAGCTTATTCTGATTACCATTGATAAGGTGACACAGATTAACCAGAGCGTAGGAAGAATCAATGACGATTCTGCACAGCTTGGGGAACATATTCAGGTCATTGATTCTGCCATGAAGGAGGTTGAAAGCTCCAATGCACAGCTTGTATCCAATATGGAAAAGGTTTCCGGCATTGTGGAGACAATGACAGATTCTATTACTCATTCGGATGAAACGACCAGAGCAATGCTCAGTAAATATGCGGAGACTGCTACTAACATCAATAATATTGAGACAGTAGTAGAAGGCTTGCTTACCGAACTGGGTATCGGTGGCTTCATGGGACTTCAGGATTTTAGAAGTGGCGCAAAGGTTACGGTTACTTTAGAAGATACAGAATATCAGGGAGAACTGGTAGAACATACCAAGCAGGATATGACTGTTCGATTTGCAGAGAAGATTACTTCGGCGAAGAAAGGGACTCAGTGTAAATTACAGGTTACCATTGGTAATATTCTCTACTGCTGGGAAAGTGCAGAGATGAGTGCCACGGATGATACAAATATTTTCAAACTGGAGGTTCAGAACCGCCCGACCATTCAGAATCGTCGTAAGTATCCTCGTGTGGATATTAATAACGTGTGCACCATTAAGATAAAAGAGTCCGGCGAAGTATACACCGGTAAGATGGATAATATCAGTGCAAATGGTTTTGCGTTTATTAGTACAAATTCTTATTTTGCGGCATCCAACTGTAAAGGAAAAGAGATTATCATTACCATTAAGGATTTTGATATTTCCGAGGAAAGTGTATTAGATGCACGCATCCTTCGCAGCTCTAACAATGGTGGTGCATTTATGGTAGGCTGCCAGATGTCACAGGACAATTATGCTATTATGCAGTATGTAAATAAAGAATTGGGCTTAGCATAAAAGAATTAATTTAGACTCCGGTACTGTGCCGGAGTCATTTCATGTCTTTTTTTAAAGGCACTGCAAAAGACACTTTCACTGGAAAAGCCGGTCTGAAAGCAAATATCTTTCACGGAAAGTCGGGTATTCTTTAGCAGATACCGGGCAGTTGCCATGCGGGTGCCTACGACATATTCATGGGGCGTAAAGCCAGTCTCCTTCTTGAAGGTGCGGATAAAGTGATAAGGGCTGATGCCTGCACGTTCTGCCAGTTCATCAATAGAGATATCCTCTGCAAAATGCTCATTGATATAGGTGATGGTATCTTCCGCGATTCCGGCGTAGTTGCGCATCTTATCCGTAGTGGGAACGTATAAAAGGAAAGCTGTCATAATATCATTCAGATACTTGGAAAGAAGAGGCTCCCGTACAATTTTTCCTTTATCAAAGGTGTCTACAATCATTTGCATTTTGGTAACGTTCTTGTAGGCGTCCGGCATGTGGAAAACATTGCCCAGTCTAGAGACGATGTTGGAATACATAGCCTTGGCAGTGATGCCGTCAAAGTGGCACCACAGACATTGGCAACCACTTTCTGTATAGTATTCATGCAGCTTATAGCAGTCAATAAAAACAAAATCACCTGCACTGGCATTATGTTTTTCTGCTTCATATTCCAGAGTAAGGCACCCTTTTTCCACATAAATAAGTAAAAAGCTCTCAAAAGATTCCCTTACCAGATGATACCCCGGTTCATAAATAAAGTGTCCGCATTGCAACGGGTACAACAACATCTCCTGAGCGGTCATACTGGGAGTGTAAATATAATATTCTGATTTTTGGTCTACATACGCCTCGCAAGATTTCATAATTACCATCTCCTATATAATATCTCTTAACTCACAAAATACACTAAGTTCATAAAATGTTCAAGAGCAATTTTTATAAATAACATCGCAACCTATCCTAATGTTTTTCTACCTATGCAGATGTACACTATACTCAAGAAAAGGTTCGTAACCTAGAGGAGGATTATATGAGCAAAGCAAATGTATGGGTAGAGAAAGTAATGATTCCCACATATGGAATTGGTGCACCGGAGAAGGCACCCATGTTTTTAGAAAAAAGAGTTTATCAGGGGAGCTGCGGAAAGGTGTACCCCTATCCCACAGTAGAGACCATGCTGGATGAGAAAAAGGATAAGGAGTATACTGCAGTATATCTGGAAAACGAGTATATCAAAGTGATGGTGCTTCCTGAACTGGGAGGCCGCATTCAGAGAGCCTATGATAAAACCAACGATTATGATTTTGTATATTACAATCAGGTAATTAAGCCTGCACTTGTAGGCCTTACCGGACCATGGATTTCCGGTGGTATTGAGTTTAACTGGCCACAGCACCATAGACCCACTACCTTTTCACCAACCGATTATATTACCGGAGAGAATGAAGATGGCAGCTGTTATGTGATGATTCATGATGTGGATCAGATGTACGGAACCAAAGGGATTATGAAGTTTACCCTGTATCCGGGAAAAGCATATATTGAAATTATGGGTCAGCTTTATAATAGAACCAGTCTGCCTCAGACCTTCCTTTGGTGGGCAAATCCCGCGGTTTCGGTAAATGATGATACCCAGTCTATTTTCCCACCGGATGTGCATGCGGTGATGGATCATGGTAAGAGAGATGTGAGTAAATTTCCAGTTGCTGATGGTGTATATTATAAGCATGATTATAGTGCAGGCGTGGATATTTCACGTTATAAAAATATCCCTGTGCCCACATCCTACATGGCGGAGAAATCCAAGTACGATTTTGTAGGCGGTTACGATTACAGCAAAGAGGCTGGTCTTTTACATGTGGCAGATCATCATGTATCACCGGGGAAAAAGCAGTGGACCTGGGGAAATGGGGACTTCGGGCAGGCATGGGACAGAAATCTTACGGATGAGGATGGTCCATATATTGAACTGATGACCGGTATGTTCACCGATAATCAGCCGGATTTTACCTGGCTTAAGCCTTTTGAGGAGAAGACCTTTACCCAGTATTTCATGCCCTATAAGGCTGTTGGACAGGTGAAGAACGCCACCAAGGAAGCTGCGGTGGGCTTAGAATATGATGGTAAGGAAATCACGGTTAAGGTATATGCAACCGGCGTGTATGAGGACGCGGAAGTGACATTGACCTATGAAGGAGATACACTTCTGAGCCAGAATTACAAGCTTTCACCTACCCGCACTTATACAAAGACCTTGGAGAAAGAGGGCTTGCAGGAGGATAAGCTGCTTCTTTCTGTATGGGCAGGAGGACAGTGTCTGGTGTCCTATCAGCCAGAGAAATGGGAAGAACCGGAGATTCCAGAGCCGGCGAAAGCAGCCAAGGAGCCGGAGGAGATTGCGACCAATGAGGAACTGTATCTTACCGGACTTCATATTGAGCAGTATCGCCATGCAACCTATCTGCCGGACACTTATTACTTAGAGGGATTAAAGAGGGATCCGGGCGATATCCGTATCAACAATGCATATGGCGAGCTGTTAATGCGTAGAGGATGCTTTACAGAGGCACAGATGTACTTTGAAAAGGCACTTAAGCGTATGACCTACCGTAATCCGAACCCTTTCACCAGTGAAAGCTATTATTTACTCGGTTTGACCCTGTTCTATCAAAATAAATTAGAGGAAAGCTATGATGCATTCTACAAGGCCACATGGAGCAGTGAACAGCAGGAAATGAGCTTCTATTATCTGGCTGCCATTTTAGCTAAGCAGGGTAGGTTTGCTTTGGGTTATGAATTGGTGGAAAAGGCACTGGTGAAAAATGCGCACAATATTAAGGCAAGAGGCTTAAAGGCATATCTTCTTCGCAAGCTTGGCAGAGAAGCAGATGCGAAAGCGTGGATTGCAGAAAATCTGGAGCTGGATCCTTTTGATTTTGTGTCTGGATATGAGCTGGTAATCTTGCAGAACTGCTGTGAAGATGCACTTACTATCTGGAAAGCAAGAATGCATGATTTTAAGGAAAACTACTTGATGGCTGCCAGAGATTATGCAGAGTTTGGCGCATATGGGGAGGCAGTATGGGTGCTGGGAGAGTGTGCAGAGGATTATCCGATGGTGCATTATTATATGGCCTATTATAAAGCACAGTTGGATGTAGATTACATGGAAATCCTTGAAAGAGCGGAAAATGCAGACCCAGCCTATTGTTTCCCTAACAAGCTAGAGGATATTGCGGTATTGATGTTTGCTGTAGAAAAGGGGGAAAGCAGCGCAAAGGCATGCTATTACCTTGCCTGCCTGTACTATGATAAGAGGCAGTATAAGCAAGCGACCCGGCTGTGGGAGCGTTCTGTGGAACAGGATGGTGCTTATCCTCTGACCTATCGCAACCTATCCATTGCATATTACAATAAGGAAAAGGATGCAAAGAAGGCTCTTTCTGCCATGGAAAAGGCATTTGCGCTGGATGAAGAAGATGTGAGAATGTTTTTGGAGCTGGACCAGCTTCGTAAGAAGATGGGCTACACCTTTGAGGAACGTCTTGCAGAGTTTGAAAAGCATATCTCCTTGGTAAATAAGCGTGATGATTTGTATATTGAGTATATCACTCTTCTGAATATGACCGGACAGTATGAAACTGCGTATAGTCACATTATGAAGCATCATTTCCACCCATGGGAGGGCGGTGAAGGCAAAGTAACCGGACAGTATGTGCTTTCTCTTTTGCAGCTGGCAAAGGTGGATATCGTATCTGGGGATTATGAGGCAGCAAAGGAGAAGCTGAAGAAAGCATTTGTTTATCCTCATAATCTGGGAGAAGGAAAACTGGAAGGCTGCAAGGATAACCATCTGTATTACCACCTTGGCCTTGTGGAAGAGGCACTTGGAAATAAAGAAAGCGCAAGGGATTGCTTTGAAAAGGCTACGCTGGGAACCGATGAACCTGCCGGAGTAATGTACTACAATGACCAGCCTGCGGATATGATCATGTATCAGGGGCTTGCCCATGAAAGACTGGGACAGAGGGAGAGGGCACAGCAGAGATTTGCCCGTCTGATAAAGTATGGTGAGGAACATATAGACGATGAAGTTAAAGTTGAGTATTTTGCCGTATCCTTACCGGATTTAACGGTATTTGAGGATGATTATACTCTGCGTAACAAGGCTCATTGCAATTATCTCATTGGTCTTGGAAATCTGGGAATGGGTAATGCAGAGATTGCCAAAAGCTATTTTGGAAGAGCAGTGGAAATAGAAGGTTTCCATCAAATGAGCAGAGTTTATTCTTTATAATTTTGTAAAGTGAAAGGCTTAACCATGATACTGGTTAAGTCTTTTTTTATATGTAATTTATAAAGTTATTAGATAAATAGCGCAACGAAAGTGCAACAAAAGTTGCGCTGTGCGCAAAGAATTTGTAAAAAATGACAGTTTTTTGTGCAAAAATGTTATAAAGCTTGCGGATTGATTTTTGTTTTATATAAAAATATAATAAAACCATAGAGAGAAACATAGCGCAATAAAAGAAGGTGCGCAATATGTTGCGCAAATGTATTTGGAGGAGTGAAAATGAAGGAGCAAACGAAGTTTCAACGTTTTTGGAAGAAGCTGTACAAATATAGAGTGTATCTGCTGATGCTTGCACCGGCAGTGATTTATATCTTGATTTTTGCATATTACCCTATGACTGGTGTGGTAATGGCATTCAAGAAGTATAACTATCAGGGAGGTATCTGGGGAAGTCCATGGAACGGTCTGGAGAACTTCAAGTTCTTCTTTAAATCCGGTCAGGCAGCACTGGTTATTCGTAACACGGTTTTATATAATATTCTGTTTATCGTAGTGGGAACAGCGACACAGATTGCTGTTGCGGTATTCTTAACGGAGATTCGCAACAAGCGTTTCCGCAAGGTAAGCCAGTCCATGATGTTTTTACCCTACTTTATTTCATGGGTTATCGTAGGAGTTATGGCATTTAACATTTTCAGTTCGGACTATGGTTTTATTAACAGAATTCTGGTTTCTATGGGATTTGAAAAGTTTGCCTTTTATAAAGAGCCTGCCGCATGGCCGTTTATCTTGCTCTTCTTCAATATTTGGAAAGGTGTGGGATATGGTTCCGTAATGTATCTGGCGGCAATTATGGGTGTAGATACTTCCAGCTACGAGGCAGCTGCCATCGACGGAGCCAATGTGTTCCAGAGAATTTTCAAGGTAACCATTCCTTCCATTATGCCAACCGTAATCATTCTTTTCTTAATGAGCATCGGTGGTATTTTCAAGGGCAACTTTGATATGTTCTACAACTTGGTAGGAAGTAATGGTCTCTTATACAATGCCACGGACGTAATTGATACGCTGGCATTCAGAGCACTGATTTCCAGCAATGACTTTGGTATGTCAGCAGCAATTGGTTTATTCCAGTCCGTGCTTTGCTTCATCACCGTGCTTCTTGCAAATAAGCTGGTAAGTCTTTATGACAAAGACTACACATTGTTCTAGGAGGTATGGACATGGCTGAAAAAAATCACTTGGGAAAAGTAAAAGCTGGTAAAGATGTTATCTGCTTAAATATCATAGCATATGGCTTTTGTTCGATTATTGCATTGTTGTGTTTGATTCCGTTTATTATGATTCTTTCCGGTTCCTTTTCCTCGGAGTCGGCAATTATCGAAAATGGATTCTCCATACTGCCACAGGATTTTTCCTTGGAGGCATATAAGACAGTATTTAAAGAGCCGATTACCATTATTCGTGCTTATGCAACAACCATTATACTGACCGCAGTAGGGACTGTGCTTGGTCTGTTAATCCAGACCATGACTGCATATGTATTGGCAAGAAAGGATTTTGAGTGGAGAAATGGTTTTTCCTTCTTCTTCTACTTCACAACACTTTTCTCCGGCGGTCTGGTACCGACCTTTATTCTGTATACCAGAACCTTAGGTTTGAAAGATAGTTATCTGGCACTGTTATTACCATTAACCTTCTCCGTATACAATCTGCTGGTTATGAAGAGTTACATTACATCCATTCCTGATTCGCTGATTGATGCGGCAAAGATTGACGGATGTGGTGAAGTGGGAACCTTATTTAAAGTGGTAATGCCGTTGATTAAGCCGGCACTTGCAACCGTAGGTCTTTTCATTGCACTGGCATACTGGAATGACTGGTATAACGCCATGCTTTATATCAACTCCGAAGAAAAGTACCCGCTGCAATACTTCCTGTATCAGCAGGTAAACAATATTGAAGCATATAAGAAGCTGATTGCAAATGCAACCGTAAGCAGCTCGGTAGTAAGTGCATTGTCCTTACCTACCCAGACTCTTAAGATGGCTCTTACCATCGTTGTAACCGGCCCCATTATTCTGGCATTCCCGTTTGTACAGAAGTATTTCGTACAGGGTATTACCATCGGTGCAGTAAAGGGTTAATGAATCAGATGTAAAACTGCGAGAGGCAGTCAAACATACAAGAAGTTATTTCTATTTTTAAGGAGGTCTCTATGAAAAAGAGGATGAAAAAGTTAGTGTCGTTACTTTTAGCGACAGCAATGGCAACAGGCTTACTTACCGCTTGTGGCGGCAGCGCAAGCAACACCGACGTAGACCTGAAAGCAACTACAGATGAGTATGTAGAGCTCAAAATGTACTTATTGGGTGACAGAACACCTGATTTTGATGAGGTTTACGGAAAAATCAATGAGATTTTAAAGGAGAAATTAAACTGTACCATCAGCGTAGATTTCTTATCTTGGGGCGAGCATGATACAAAGTACTCTTTGCTTTTCTCTTCGGAAGAAGAGTTTGATTTAATCTTCACCGCGTCTAGCTGGGGACATTATGAGCAGACCGTAGCACTTGGCGGTTTCCAGCCTTTATCGGAAGAGTTTATTCAGACCTTTGCTCCTGACATCTGGGAGGTAGTTCCTTCTATGGCTTGGGATCAGGCTAAGATTGACGGTCAGATTTACATGGTTCCTAACTATCAGAATGAGTTCGGTCAGGACGTTATCGCAGTTCGTTCCGATATCATGGAGCAGGTTGGTATCTCTCAGATTACCAATTGGGAAGAGTTAAAGGCATTCTATTTAGCATGTGCTGAGAATGGTATCTATGCTGGTCAGGGTGGTCCTTGGTATCAGTATTTCCAGAACGAAGGTCTTACCACTACCGGTGGTGCTCCTAAGGGGGGTGAGTTAGTATTATTCAACACTCAGGATGCAAGTGACCTTGATTTCTATTATCTCCTTGACTGGCCAGGATTTGCTGATTACTGCAAGCAGATGAAAGAGCTTGCTGATGCAGGCTGCTGGTCACCGGACGTACTTAATTCAACAGATGAAAGACAGACCGGTCTCTTAACCGGTAAGACTGCAGGTATGATCTGGAACCTTGGCTCTTGTAAGAACTTTGCGAAGCAGGCAAATGCAGAGAATCCTGATTGGAACGTAACCTTATGTGACCCTGTATCTTCTCAGCCTAAGAAGGTTAACTCTTACATCAACAATGGTGTTGCTATCAACATCAATTCTGAGCACAAAGAGCGTGCTATGATGGTACTTAACGAGTTCTATACCAATCCTGAAGTATTCGACCTTGCAATGCTCGGTATCGAAGGTAAGCATTGGGAAGCAGTTGGTGATGATATGTACAAGGTAATTGATGAGTCTAACTTCGGTGTAGACAGCAACTGTAACTGGGGATGGACAAACTGTGAAATTAAGAGAACCGAGTACATCGAAGACAGAACTGTTCTGGATGATACACATGATGCAATGATTGATACTTGGAATAACAACGTTAAGGCTGAGCATCCATACGATAGCTTCAACTTTGATTCTACTTCTGTAAGTACTCAGTTTGCAGCTGTTGAGGCAGCAATCGGTACCTACTTTGATCCACTTGTAAGCGGTCTTGTAGATGATGTAGATGCTTCTATCGAGGAGTTAAGGGCAGCACTGGAAAGTGCAGGTATCCGCGATATCCTTGCTGAGATGGAGAAGCAGGCTGCAGAGCATGTAAAGAACTAATTTAAATATTTAGAAGTGGGCTGTCATATGTGTGGCAGCTCACTTTATAAGGTGGTAAAATATATACAGCGCAAAAGAAAACCAAGCAGTGCGAATTGATATTTGGTTTTCATGCAGTGGAAATAAGTGTGGAAAGGGGGACAATTGTTATGACGCTGGAGGAAATTGCGAAAGAACTGAACGTATCAAAAAGTACGGTGTCCAGAGCATTGTCCGGTAAAGGCAGAATCGGGGAAGAGACCCGCAATAAAATCATTGCTTTTATGGAGAATGCCGAGAAAAAAGAAAAGACAATTAGTACCTCCTCAAGAACTGGAAATATCGGAGTGGTGTTCCCGGCTGATATGTATATTACCAGTAAGCCCTATTTTCACAGCTGCCTTATCGGTATGTGTGAGATGGCAAATTTAATGGATTATAACATCGTACTTGCTACGGCAACAACCACAGATATTTCGGGGATTAAGAAGCTGGTAGAGCGTTCCAAGGTGGATGGTGTTATTTTGACCAGAAGCCTGGAGCATGATATTGCAGTAGATTATCTCCTAGAGAAAAATATTCCGGTAGCAATGACTGGAATCTGTAATAAAAAGGAAGTTTTGCAGGTGGACATTGATAATGGGGAAGCCGCAGAGACAATGACCAACCTGTTGATTAAAAAGGGTTTTAAGAAGTTTGCACCTATTATTGAGGACATGAATTATCATGTGAACAGGAGTCGTCAGGAAGGGTTTTATCAGGCGATTCATAAAAATGGATTAGATAAAAATAAGCAGGTCATTTATACCGGTGGTGGTAAAATGGAGCTGATGGATGCGATTATTACGGATATCATTTCTAAAAAAGTGGAGTGTATAATCTGCGGTGATGATACTATTTGTATTCATATTGTATCTTCTTTGCAGGAGAAGGGCTATCGTATACCCAAAGACATTGCGGTAGCATCTCTTTACAATAGCTCTAGTTTAAATAGCTTTACACCTTCCATTACCACAGTAAATATTGATGCTATACGGGTGGGAAATGAGATTGGAAAACTAATGATTAATAAGCTGCAGGGGATAGAATGTCCCGGCAGAAAAATGATGGAATATGATATTTTATTCCGCAAATCTACAAACCGAGTTTAAACGGAGGTGACCTATGAGCAGAGCATTTTTGAAAGGTGTTGATATTTCCTTTTTACCACAGTATGAAGAAGAAGGTATGGTAGTTAAGGATATGGACGGGACTCCTATGGAGACCTTTGATTTATTAGAAAAATATGGGGTAAATGCAGTTCGTCTGCGTCTTTGGCATACCCCTGCGAATATAGAAGAGAGTGGCGGATATTGCAGTCTTACGCATACCACTGCCATGGCAAAGAGAATTAAGCAACATAATATGGAATTCATGCTGGATTTCCACTATTCTGATTGGTGGGCGGATCCGGCGCAGCAAAATAAACCGGCAGCTTGGAAGGACTTAAGCTTTGCTGAGTTAGAACAGGCAGTTTATGATTATACCAGGGATACCTTACTTTCCTTAAAGGAACAGGGACTTCTCCCATCGGTAGTGCAGATTGGAAATGAGATTCGTTCCGGTTTTTTATTCCCGGAAGGACAGCTGCCAGACTACGCAGGAATGGTAAAGCTGATTAATGCAGGCATTCGAGGCGCAAGAGCGGCAGCGGGAAAAGAGGAGATGCAGGTCATGATTCATTTGGATCAGGGGGGCAGATTCTTCTTCCTTAAGGAATGGTTTGATAAAGCCTTGGAACAGGGCATGGAAGAGTTTGATGTGATCGGTCTTTCCTTCTATCCCTTCTGGCATGGTACTTATCAGGATTTGAAGGAAACCATGGAGCGTCTCATCAAGTTGTACGGAAAACCGATTATGATTGTAGAAACGGCTCATCCGTGGCGTATCTGTCAGGATGGCTTTGTGGATAAGAAGCAGGTAGAGATTGCCGGATTTGAGGCAAGTGAAGCGGGGCAGAAGGTGGTACTTGATTTGATGATGCAGCTGGTAGCCAGTGTGGAAAATGAAATGGGGCAGGGTGTATTTTACTGGGAACCTATTTGCAAGGCACAAAGTGAGCATCAGGGCTGGGACACCAATATGGGTGTGCTGGATGAGGATGCCCGGGCAATGCAGAGTATTGAGAGCTTCCGATTTGAGCGAGAGCAGTATAGTGAAGAAGTATTGCAGCAGCTCCTTTCTAAGAGAGAGATAAAAGATAATGGGGAAGCTATCTCACAGGTTTCGGGTAAGAATAATCTTCTTCGCAATGCAGATTGGGAGGATGGTCTTTTATACTGGCACATGAGTGAGAACACAGAGAATGTGATGGCTCAGATTTATCCAGAATTTGTGGACCCGTTCCCGGCACCACCGGTAAATGCTATCCGTGTGGAGGCTAATAAGCAGTTTGCCTATGTGCTGGAACAGGAAGTAGAGCTGGCACCGGGGGAGTATCGCCTACAGGTGCAGATTAAGGGCGTAGATACTACCAACGTGAATGTGAAACTATTTGCGCTGGATGAAAATCATGAGTATTTTGAAGTGATTCATCCCACGGAGCATGAGTGGGAGCCTTATACAATCGAGAAAATAAAATGTGAAACGGGACATCTGAAAGTGGGTATTAGTATTGATGCACCACCCATGTATCTTCTGATGAAGAATTTTGTGCTGGTAGGCGAGTAGGATGTTACTGATAGGAGAGCGAAATGGTATATCAGTTTCAGGAATATAAGAAAAGCGAGATTTTGCGTGACCATTTAAAGATGGGGAGAGCAAATAACGGAAAAGAAGAAATCAAGGTAAACAGCCTTTATTTTGAAAGAGATGGTAAGCCTTGGATTGGTGTTATGGGAGAGGTTCATTTCTCCAGATTAAACAGGGAAGACTGGTATGAGGAGCTTTGTAAGATGAAGGCAGGCGGTGTAACGGTTGCTGCAACCTATCTTTTCTGGATATACCATGAGGAGATTGAGGGAGAATTTGATTTCTCCGGTGACAGAGATATCAGAGCATTTATTTTAGAAGCACAGCGTGCAGGACTGGATGTGGTGATTCGTATTGGTCCATGGGCCCATGGGGAGTGCCGAAACGGAGGATTCCCGGATTGGCTGATGCAGAAGGATTTTAAATTACGTGACAATAATCCGGGATATATGGAGAAGGCCCGTATCTGGTATGAAAAGATTTACGAGCAGGTGCAGGGACTTTTCTTTAAGGATGGCGGCAATATTGTAGGTATCCAGTTTGAAAATGAACTGGTGGATAATGGGGAGCATTTACTTGCATTGAAGGAGATGGCACTGGAAATCGGTTATGAAGCACCCATTTACACAGTAACCGGATGGAACAGCGAAGTCGGTGCCAGAATTCCGGTAGATGATGTAGTGCCGGTATTCGCAGCGTATGTGGATATGCCTTGGGCGGAGCATACAGAGAAGCTTCCTCCCTGTGCACACTATGTATTTGATACCCGTAGAAATGACTCTACAGTAGGAACGGATATTATTCAGGATACTACCTCTGATGATGGCTGGAGAATTCCTTATGAGAGATATCCCTTTGCAACCTGTGAGCTGGGAAGCGGACTTCAGTCTACTCATCACCGTAGAATTAATGTATCTGGAATGGACGCCTATGCTTTATCCCTTATGAAGCTGGGAGATGGTAATAATCTGGTAGGATATTATATGTACCACGGCGGTACCAACAAAATCGGTAAGTTATCTACCTTGCAGGAGAGTAAGGCTACGGGATATCCTAACGACCTGCCGGTGCTGAATTATGATTTCCACACAGCACTGACCCAGTATGGTGAGGCAAGAGAGCAGTATGGAATGATGAATATGCTGCATTTATTTGTGGCGGATTTTGGGGATATATTGGCTCCTATGGAAAATGTAATGTCTGAAGTAGAGCCTGTAGCATCGGATTTCGATACGCTTCGCTATTGTATGAGAACGGATGGAGAAAGCGGTTTTGTTTTCATAAATCACTATCAGAGACTGGCTGAATTAAAGGATCACTTTAATGTGGTGATTGATACAGGAAAAGTAGTATTTCCGGCTTTTGATGTGAAGGGTAAGGTGAGCTTCTTCTTACCATTTAATATGGATTTATCTGGAAAACGATTAGAATATGCCACTGCGCAGCCCTTATGTAAAGCTGATAATACTTATTTCTTTGTAGCGGTAGAAGGAGTCGAGGCACAGTATAAATTGGCTGGTAAGGAGGCTTTTTCTGTGAAAGCAGGAAAGGAGTCTGTTGCCTGGGTGGATGGAGTCAAAATTGTCACACTGACATTTGACGAAGCCAGATATCTTCGTAAGCTGTCCGGTAAGGTATACTTGGGTGAGAACTGCGATTTATATGAGGCGGATGGAGAAATCAAGGCAATTCAGAATGGTGATTTTAGTTACCATATCTGGAATGGAGATGGCTTTGAAGCTGTAGCAGTTACCAGAGCATTTCACCCTGCGCAGGTAACCTTTGAAGAGGTCGAGGAGGTATTTGCGCCAACCTATTTTGAGGAACTGAATTTGGGTTCAGAGCGCAAACGTACATGGAAGAAGGTTACCGTATCTACTGCGGAAGGATTTATTGAAATTCCAGATGAATGCGACGTGGAGCAGCTCTATGCAGACGGCGAGATGGTTGCAGATAAGTTCTATGACGGAGAGAATTGGAGAGTACCTGCAAAGCTTCTTTACGGAAAAGAGTGTTATCTGGTAATGTCCGAACTAAAGGCCGATATTTACAGAGAGTGGTAATAGTTCTTGCATTTAGGATATAAAGTATTATAAAATAAGGTCAAACTGCGTTTTTATAGGTCGTGGTTTGACCTATTTTTTGTTATGGCGACGAGGAAAATGGCGTCGTGCTTGCACGAAGGTCATTTGACGACCGCTAATCAGAGCGAGATTCGCAAAGCGTATCTCAGCTCGGAGAAAGAGGAATAAGATGCGATATCAGATTAGACATGCCATCGTTCGTTACGGGGCGGAGACAATATTAGAGGATGTAAATTTTGACATAAAGGATACGGAGAAAATCGCTGTAGTAGGTCGTAACGGCTGCGGTAAAACAACGCTTTTAAAGCTGATTGCCGGAGAAGTGAAGATGGACAATTTGGACAGTGATGAGGATTGCGGCATCAGCATGGCTGGAAGTCAGCGTATCGGTTACTTAAAGCAGATTAGTTTTGAAGATACGGAGATTACGGTAGAAAATGAGATTCTAAAGGTTTTTGAGCCTGTGTTTGCCTGTGAAAAGCGTATGCAGGAGCTGACGGATCTGATGAATGAGAATCATGATAAGAGCGTTATGGGTGAGTACGCTCATCTTCAGGATAAAATAGAGGCATTGGGAGGCTATACCTATCGTAAGGATATGGAGACCGTGTTCCAGAAGTTTGGATTTGCGCTGGAGGATTTGCAGCGTCCCATGGGCTCTTTTTCCGGTGGACAGCAGACCAAGATTGCATTTATCAAGCTGCTCTTAAGTAAGCCGGATATTATGCTTCTTGATGAGCCGACCAACCACCTTGATATGCCTACTATTGAGTGGCTGGAGGGCTATTTAAAGGCCTATGACAAGGCGGTGGTTATCGTATCCCATGACCGAATGTTCCTTGACCGTGTCATTGACGTAACCTATGAAATTGAATGGGGACGTATCAAGCGTTATCCCGGCAACTACACCAAGTTTATGGCACTGAAGGAAGAAGCGGCCATCAAGCAGGAAAAGGATTACGAAGAACAGCAGAAGGAAATCAAGAGACTGACAGAGTGGATTGAGCAGTGGAAGAATACGCCTACCAAAGTAGCTGCTGCCAGAAGTAAGCAAAAGCAGATTGAGCATATGGTGCTGATTGAGAAGCCAAGACGTTTTGACACTAAGGCATTTCAGGGGCAGTTTACACCCCGCATTACCAGTTACACTGATGTACTGGATCTTCGTGGCCTGCAGATTGGTTATACAGATGTGTTAAGCCGTGTGTCCTTTGTACTGAAAAAGGGTGAACGAGTTGCGATTATCGGTGAAAACGGTAAAGGCAAATCCACACTTTTAAAGACCCTTGTAGGTGAGATTGCCCCTTTAGGGGGAAGCTATACCTTTGGACAGGGTGTGGAATGGGGCTATTTTGACCAGCAGGCAGCAGTTGCAGAAAGCATGGAGCCCAAGAAGCAGGTTATTGACGATTTGTGGGATATGTACCCTACCTGGAAGGAAGTGGAGATTCGTAATGCATTAGGCAACTTCCTTTTCTCAGGAGAGGAAGTATTCAAGGAATTGGGGCAGCTTTCCGGTGGAGAAAAGGTGCGCTTGGCATTGTGTAAGATGTTTATGAAGCGTCCGAATCTTCTGATTTTGGATGAGCCAACTAATCATATGGATTTAGTGGGTAAGGAAGCCTTGGAGAAGATGCTGCAGAATTTCCCTGGAACGGTGCTCTTTGTATCCCATGACCGCTATTTTATCAAGGAAGTGGCTACCGGTGTGCTGGATTTCGGGAAAGAACGGGTAGAATTCTATCCTTATACTTACGAGGAATATCTGGAAGAGCGTGACAAGAAAATTGCCAGAGAGGAAGAGAAGGCTGCGAGAGAAGCGGCTGCCCAGCCTGCAAAAAAGGCAGATGCTGCCCCGACCCTAGATGATGTCTTTGACAAGAAGACCTATTACAATCCCGGTAAAGTGCTGTCACGTTTAAAACAGCAGCAGGCAAAATATGAGAAAATGTTAGAGGACAGCGAGGTAAAGCTGGAGGCTCTGAAAATGGAGCAGATGGACCCGGCTCTTGCCTCCAACTATACCAGACTTATGGAAATTACCCAGCAAATCGAAGAGGAAGAGCACAATCAGGAGACCATCTTAGAGCGCATGCTGGAGATTGAAATGGAGTTGGAAGAATTCGAATAAAGAAGGGGCGACTCCGCCAAAGCCATGGAGTTAACGCAAAATAAAAGAAACCACTCATCATCGTTGCATGTGAATGAACACTGATAATGAGTGGTTTTCTATTTGTAACATTTTGTTTGCTAATACTATAATGGACGTCCGATGAATTTGTCTCCGTTTTTATGGAGTAGGTGAGTTGGTTCATCAGCAGACCAAATATCCGTATCCCAAGCGATATCTTTATAATTTCTAAGCATCTTTGTAGTGGAGTCAAATGCAGTAATAAAAGCAGCTTCAGTTCCAGCTTCGCACTGACACAAAGCTTTGATAGCATTTACCCTATCTATTGTAAATGGTCCAGTGGAATGATAAGCTTCAATAAAAATAATTCTTTTTTCGGATTCATCATAGACAATTATATCTGGAAGATTTCCAGATTGTGATAATACATGTATGCCAAGCTCATCTAGTCTGGCATCTTTTTGCCATAAATCTCTATCTGTTGCATCACCGATATAAAGAAGTTCTGGTTTTCCTTTGCATACTAGCGGGATAAGGGAGTTCAGTATATTGACCTGAAGCTTATTATGTGCTGATTTTTTTAGAGAGATATTAATACCTTCATATTCAGCAATATAATTGCGTTCAATAGCTTTTGTCTGTTTTAGATATTCCGCATAGGAAGCATGTGTTTCTTTATAATCAGCAAGTTTTTCTTCCCATTGTTCTGTACCATAGGTACGAATTAAAGAGGCAAAATAAGATGTAAATCTATAAGAATTATCTTTATCATTCGTTGCCAAACCTGCCTTTGATTCCAGTATTCCTGCGGATATCCATGGTTTAATATTAGCTTTTCTAAATGTTTCTCTTGAGTTTTCAGCATATGGTGTTTTATCAAGCCCTGCTTTATTTGGAAAATGAATATTTATAAAATCAACTATATGGTGAGTTCCATGATAACCTTCGGATGCTGCTCTCCATTTTTTTTCATCGCACATTTCTGCTAAGGCAGCTAAGGTCATAACACTTCTTGGATTAGTTAAATTTGGCGGCATGCCAATGCTTACAAGAATGTTTTTGGCATCATTGAGACATTGGTAAGCAAATATGTCTACGTTTCTTTTCATTTTATGCTCTCCTTTGTAATGGAAGTTTGTTCATTTCTCCAGCATTTACCTGAGTGCTTCCGTTTATTATTCTATAGTATATATCATAGTCATCAGACATAAGAAGACTGTTTATCCATTCTACTTCGTCGATAGATAATGGTTTTCCATCTGAACGAACAAGATAGTTGACATGATTCTCTACGGAAATGTGCTCACTATCACCAGTTTGGTAATACACACACGATTGTAATCGTCTGTTTTCCTCTTTGGCAGAAAGTCTTCTAAGAAATACCGTGTTTACATTGGATAATAAAAGTTTTTTTTGGGTAACACTAACATATTGCGCTTTATCTGTATTTGCTGGGAACACACATCTTCCATTTACAATATTAGCAGTCCTATACATCGGAATGTATCCATTCTTTTTGACAGGTGATATAGATTCCTTATTTCTAAATTCTACCACGGGGCCGGTTTTAAAGCAGTATCCGAGACTTTCGAAGGTATCCGGTATATGGGACATACGATTAATAACCTGTAAATCTTCTTCATTTTTTGGAAGGAGCAAATACGAGTCTGCACCAATCGATTTTATGAGCTGAGAAGGCACTTCCATTTGAAGTGGGGCTAAACGAAGAGTATCGTCTGCACTATATAAATATATATATTGTGACTGTGCTTCTTCTTTTACACCGGTTGTAATCAGTGTTTCTTGAAGAACATCTTCATTGCTGAAAATATTATCGCGATTTACGAATAATAATAAATCTGTTAGATTTAATTCTTTTAGTATAAATTGTCTAACCAATTTATAGTAATTGCCAGACGTCCAAGAACGCGGTGTAATAAATACAAAACGTCCACCACGCCTCAAATTATTAAGGGCTTTACACATAAATAGTCCGTACAAATTAGGTTGACCATAAACATACTCGCTCATAATTTGGGATTCAGCCGAATCTTTCCGAATCTTTTTATATGGTGGGTTGCAAATAACAATATCATATTGTTCGTTTTCACATCTAGTAATATAGTTATCCGTAGATATAGAGATATGCACATTTCCATGATGCAATGATACAAATTTCTCGATTAAGGCAGATGTTGCTTCAAGAACAGAAAGAATCTCAAAATCATTTTCAATAAATGTAACATCAAACGAGTTGCATAGTTCGTTTTCAAGACAATATTTAATAACAGCTGCAGTTAATATACCATTCCCTGCGCCTGGTTCTAAGATAGACAGGTGTTCTGCGGTATAAGATGCTCTCATAGCCATAAATTCAGCTATTGATTCAGAAGTAAAAAACTGTCCTTTATCTTTTCTGTTTTCTTTAGTGTGAGTATTTGTATAATTCCTTGTATTATCTACTATAATGTCTAACATAACTATCATCCTCTAACACAATTATATCAGTAAACAAATTAAATGTTAAGAGGCAAAACCAAGTAATATCTGTCTCATTATGTTGCAAACAAATGAATATTAGAGCATAAAAATAGACTCCGAAATTACTGTTTTGGTAAATACGAAGTCTATTTTATTGCATTTTGCTTTAACTTACATACATCTGGTATGATGCTTGATAATTATTTGTGGCAACCTCTTTGAACTTAATGGCATTGGTTGCACAGCCCCTGTTTATACTACGCCATCAATTCTTCCATCTCATCGATTAAGCTTGCAAACAGCTTCAGTGCCTGATTAATTGGCTCCTTGGTAGACATGTCCACGCCGGCATCCTTTAAGATGGATACGGGGTCCTTGGAGCAGCCTGCACTTAAGAAGTTCTCCTTGTAAGCTTTCACAGCAGGCTCGCCTTCTTCCAAAATCTTCTGGGATAATGCAATCGCCGCGGAGAAGCCGGTAGCGTATTGGTATACATAGAAGTTGTAGTAGAAGTGAGGGATTCTTGCCCACTCCAAGTCGATATATTCATCATGTACGATGTCCTTACCGAAGTAAAGGTCGATTAAGTCATGATATACCTTGCTTGCAGATTCTGCATTGATGCTCTCGCCTCTTGCACACATCTCGCTCATTTTAAGCTCAAACTCAGCAAACATAGTCTGACGATACAGGGTGGTTCTGAACTGCTCAAGGAAATAGTTAATCAGGTATGCTCGCTGCATCTTATCCGTGGTCTTGCCAAGTAAATGCTGCATCAGCAGGGCTTCGTTACAGGTAGAAGCTACTTCTGCTACGAAGATTACATAGTCAGAATCCACCACCGGCTGCGTCTTGTTGGAATAGTAAGAGTGGAGTGCATGACCCATCTCATGTGCAAGGGTAAATTCCGTATTTAAATCATCCTGATGATTTAATAATACATAAGGATGCTTTCTTGCGCCGGCAGAGTAAGCACCGCTGCGCTTTCCTACGTTCTCATATACATCAATCCAGCGGCTCTCAAAGCCTTCCTTTAAGATTGCCACATAGTCATCCCCAAGGACTTTACAAGCCTCAAGAGTATTAGCTTTCGCTTCTTCATAAGGAATTTTAGTATCTACATTGGGAACGATAGGGGTGTATAAATCATACATATGAAGCGCGTCTACACCGAGAAGCTTCTTGCGGAGACGTACATACTTGTACATGGATTCCATGTTCTCATGTACCGCCTCGATTAAGTTGTAGTAAACCTTGGTATCAACATTGGTTGCATCTAAAGAAGCCTCTAAAGCACTGCCATAGTGACGCATGTCTGCATTAAACTGAAGCTGCTTCATCTGGGAAGATAAAATAGCAGCAGAGGTGTTCTTGTGTGCGTCATAGGTGCTGTACAGGGATTCAAAAGCAGCCTTACGGATATTCACATCTGCACTATGAAGATGGGGGATAAAGCTGCCGTGGGTTACAGGAAGCCTGCCGCCCTTACCATCATCGATGTCTGCAAAGGTCATATCGGCATTGTTTAAGATACTGTTGATATCTCCGGGAGCACGCATCATTTCGCTGGCAGCAGCCATGATTTTCTCTTCCTCATTGGAGAGGATATGTGCCTTTTTACGGCGGATATCGTTAATATATCTCTTATAAACAGAAAGCTGTGGCTCACTGTCATAGAAGCTCTCCAGAGCATCATCAGGGATGGATAAAATCTCCGGTCCCAAAAAGGAAAGTGCACTGTCGATTCGGGCATACAAGCCCATTGCCTGATCCTTGTAGCCCTGATAGGTGGTGTTCTTGGTGTCTTGATCGGACTTGCGCATAGCATAGTTGATAAAATTCTCACCCATTACATTTAAATCATCCTGCAGCTTTAAGGCAGAAAGAAGGGAATCTGCATTATCACCCAGCTTACCCCGAAAGCTGGCGATTTTGTCGGTCAGTTCCTTAAGATTATCCATTTCTTTTTTCCAGTCTTCGTCGGTTGCATATAAATCCTCTAAAGCCCAGGTATATTCTACCGGAACCTCTTCACGAAGAGGAATTTTCTTAGTTTCACTCATATAATACCTCCTAGAAAAATAACACTGTAAATAGGTTATCATTCTTTCGTAAAAGATGCAATGAACAAATGGAAAAAAAAGACACATTTCTTGCAATTTCTCGGAGAAAATACAATAAATTTGTAGAAATAATCTCCAAGATGTATTAAAATTGTAAATAGGGTTTGCGTAAAAGTAAAGAAACGTCTGACACTTTAGAGGAAAAAGAGATAATGATTAACATACTGTATTCGGAAGTTGCAATATTTTGCTTCATAATTCTAACATTTATATATCATCGTGTTCATAATACTTATGCGAAGGGTCATGAGACCTTTCTGAAGCTTACCTTGGTTTCTGCAATTTATGCGTTGGTGGATGCGGCCTGGGGGCTGTGTTATCTGGAATACATTAATTGGGGACAGTGGTTCTTTGCGCTGATTTCGGATGTTTACTTTTTCTTATCCAGTGCGGTAGCGTATTTAGGATTTCTTTATATTCAGAAAATTCATAACATAAATGTTCTGGATAAAGCATGGAAATTGTGGCTTGGGCGGATGCCCTTGACCATACTGGTATTTTTGCTAATTGCCAATTATTGGACCGGAAGTATCTTCTCTTTCGAGGATGCAGGACAATATGTTAGAGGCGCATTGTTCCCATATCAATTTATGGTGGCATATTTTTATTTCGTATGGGCAATTTTGATTACCATTCAAAAGTGTCTGGTGTCTAAAAGTGAGGCGGACCACAGAAAATGTAAGTCGGTAGTATCCTTCACCATAACACCGCTTTTATTGGGAGTAGCCCAGTCGGTGCTGCCCACCAAGCCCTATTTTTCCATGGCTTATACCATTGCAGTAATCGGTATGTTTATCTTTATTACCTCTCACGATAAGGAGAAAATGGAGAAGGAGCAGACCCGGAGGGAGGCAGAGCATAATCAGCTTCTGCAGCAGGCATTGGCAGATGCCCATAATGCCAACAGGGCGAAAAGTGAATTCTTATTCAATATGTCCCATGATATCCGTACTCCCATGAATGCAATTATCGGTTTTAATGAAATCGCCAGAGCGAATATTCAGGATACACAGCGGGTGGCAGATTGTCTGGAGAAGATGGATGTGGCAAGTAAGCACCTTCTGCGATTGATTAATGATGTGCTGGATATGGCCAGAATTGAAAATGGTAAGATAGATTTGGAGCTTGCACCGTGCAGTATTTCTAAGCTGGTGGGTGAGACCAGAGCCATGTTTATACCGGAGATGGATAAAAAGAGAATTACTTTCAGTACACGGATGCATAATGTGAAGTATGACTTTTTGCAGGCAGATATCCTGAGAACCAGACAGATTATTTTTAATATTATGTCCAATGCCATGAAATATACCAAAGAGGGAGGGAAGGTGTGGTTTACTGTGGAAGAGTCAGAGATGGGAATTGATGGATATGTTACTCTTACCATGGTAGTGAAGGATACCGGTATCGGAATGAGTGAGGACTTCCAAAGGAATGTCTTTGGAATGTTTGAAAGAGAGCACAGTACTACCCAGTCCGGTGTACAGGGAACCGGACTGGGTCTTGCCATTACCAAAAAGCTGGTAGATGTTATGGCAGGAAAAATCATGGTAGAAAGTAAAGAAGGAGAGGGATCTACCTTTACTGTTTCCATTCCGTTTCAGGTGGCAGAGGCCTTTGTGGAAGAGGAAAAGAAGGGCATATGCAGCTGCTTTGAAGGGAAGAAGCTTCTGGTGGTAGAGGATAATGAAATGAACCAGGAAATCGCCAAGGTGATTTTGGAGGGACATGGCTTTGTAGTAGACGTCAGTGGCGATGGTGAGGATGCTGTGGAGAGAGTAAAAAATGCATCACAGGGGGATATTGATTTGATTCTTATGGATATTCAGATGCCGCTGATGGACGGATATCAGGCAACAAGGGTCATCAGGGCACTTCCTGATAAGGAGAAAGCGGGTATTCCTATTGTGGCCATGACAGCCAATGCTTTCCAGAAGGACAAGAGAGATGCCTTTGAGGCCGGTATGAACGGTCATATTTCCAAGCCGATTTCCATTGAGCAGATTAATGAGGTGTTTTCGGGAATATTTCGTCGGGAATATTTCAGTGTTGACAAAATACGCCGATAGGGATATTCTGTACAAAGAATAACTATTTTAAGGAGGTAACGTGATATGGCAATGATGAAGAAGAATAATAACTTAAAAGTAGCTATATGTGTGATTACCTCTGAGGAAAATAAGTAAAAGCTGTTTTGGATTTTTTTATGCTTGTTTGCGGTGGTATCATTTTGTGGTACCACCGTTTTGTTTTTATTCAGAACCATGCAGATTGGAGGATGATAGACCGAGTAAGCTTGCTTACAGAGGTCTGTCATCTCCGATCTATACGGCGAGAAGCCATACAAAGGAACCAAAGGTTCCTGGCAAAAGTAAGCCTCAAAGAGGCGATTTTGCGAATGGTTCTGGATGCTGCAAGTCCGAATTTCAAGGTAATCACACATAACAAATGTATGATTTCAAGAAAGAGGACAAGAAAATGGAATGTAAAACAGCAACAGTTGTGGCAGTTCACAGAGAGCGTTATGAGCTGCTTATGGAAGAAAAAACTTTATATGGAAAATTAAAAACATCAGCATTTTATAATACGTCGGAGATTGTGGAATTCCCTACGGTAGGAGATGTGGTAGAGCTTGTGGAGAATCCAACCGGGGACAGTATGATTTTGAAAGTACTTCCCAGAAAGTCAGTATTTAAGAGATTAAATGCTACGCCGGGACAGCCGGATCTTGCAGTGGCAGCCAACTTTGATTATGTGTTTATTACTATGTCATTAAACAAAGATTTTCATGTGTCAAAGCTGGAACGTTATCTGACGGTTGCCTGGCAAAGTGGCGGTACACCGGTGATTATTCTTACAAAGGCAGATTTGTGTGTAGATAGGGAACGTTATGTGGATGCAGTGATGAGAGTGGCACCGGGAGTAGATTTTTATCTTGTCAGTTCGGTGACAGGGGAAGGCTTTGCGGATTTAGAAAGGTACTTTACAAAGGGGAAAACGCTGGTACTCTTAGGTTCATCAGGTGTAGGAAAGTCATCCTTTGCCAACGTGGTTTTGGGAAGGGAAGAGATGCTTACCGGAGGAATCCGGGAGGCCGATGCCCAGGGAAGACACACTACAACCTACAAACAATGCTTCTTTATCCCAAAGGAGATTCATCTGCCAGATGGCAGCGTGCTAAATGGTGGTGGTCGAATCATTGACACGCCGGGGATTCGTAAGCTTATCGTCAGTGAAGCAGAGCAGGGAATGCAGGTATCTTTTGAGGATATTGAGGAGCTGGCAGGGCAGTGTAAATTCTCAGATTGCGGTCATAAGTCAGAGCCGGGCTGTGCTATTCGGGCAGCGATTCAGGACGGCAGTCTGGACAAGAAGCGGTGGAGTACCTATCTGGAAATGTTACGGGAAGAACGCTATGCCAGTGAGCGTCGTAAGCTGATGGAGAAGAAGCTGGAAAAGAAAATGTCAAAAAGAAAAGAATATCAGGAGGATAGTAAATTGGAAAACGAATTTATGGAGTATGAAACCTTTGAAATGGAAATGGGTGAAGAGGTAAAGGAATTCGCCATTATCGAGGAATTTAAGGTGGAGAACAAGCACTATGTGGCAGCAGCCCTTGTAGTGGATGACACTGTAAGTGATGAGGGATGCTATCTTTTTAGAAGCAAGGTGATTGATAACGAAATCTGTATCGAGAAGATTGCAGATAAGGAAGAGTATGAGAAGGTGTCCGAGGTCTATATGGCACTGTAAGGAGCGAAGGATTTGAAAAATATTTTTATAGAAGGAATACAGGGAAGTGGTAAAAGTACCTTGATTCAGCGGCTTTCGGAAAGGTTACCGGAATATCACAGATACGCGGAGGGGGATATTTCTCCTGTGGAGCTGGCGTGGTGCAGCTATATGACGAAAGCGCAGTATGAGGACGTATTGGATAAGTACCCGGATATTATTGAGGAAATCCGCAGATGGACCGCTGTAGAAGGGGAGTGTTATATCGTTGCTTATACCCGCATCATCACGGACTATCCGGGGTTTCATAAGTATATGGAACAGTTTGAGATTTATAATGGGAGACGTTCTCTGGCAGAGCTGAAAGAGATTGTGCTTCGAAGATATGAAGCTTTTCGGGGCGAGGGAAATCTGTTTGAGTGTGCCTTTTTTCAGAATGTTGTAGAGGATATGATTCTATTTCATCTTCTGACGGATGATGAGATTGTGGAATTCTACCGGGAGCTCTGGGAGAAGGTTGACAAGGAGAAGTTCCTGATGCTTTATCTGGACAATGAAGACATTGCAGAAAATGTACGAATCATCCGGGAGGAACGTTGTGATCAGGCCGGCAATCAGCTTTGGTATCAGCTGATGCTGGAGTATCTGAAATCCTGTCCATATGCAAAAGCTCATTCGATGGAAAACTTTGAGGATATGGTAGCCCATTTTGAACACCGCAGAGCTGTGGAGAAGCGCATTATTGCAGAGGTGCTGGAAGAGTGTGCGGTGATATTGCCGGCGAAGAAGTATGATGTGGAAGATGTGTTAAAATTAGGGGATAGGGTGAACTATGTATACAGGCAATCGTGAGGAAGAAGTCAAGTTATTAAAAAGGTTATGGACATCGCAACCGACGGTATGTCCCAAATGTGGAGATGCAGAACTCAAGCATCTCCATAAAAAGGCGAAAAAAAGTGATTGCGACTGGAAGTGTCAGGCATGTGGTGAGATTTACAGAACAATTAATATGCTTAAGGCGTTGCCCAATGAGTGAGCGAGAAGGACTATTGGGGTAAGGAGCATAGTGGCATTGAACATGTTGTAACCGACGAAAGGAAAGATGAGGTTTATGAAAATACAAATTAGTGACAATCTTATTAAACATTATTTGCAAAATGTTTATTTTATAAATGGTCATAGTTATGCAGGTAAATCAACCATGGTAAAGATGTTGGCAGAGCGTTATGATATGGTTGCCTGTGGAGAAAATTATCATGATGCATTTCCTCGTGAAAAGTTATCTCGCTGGAAGCAGCCGGGCTTATGTTATTTTGATACTATGAGTGGTTGGGAAGAATGGCTTAGTATGACACCGGAGGAACATTATAATTGGACATATAATGTGGCGCAGGAGTGTATTGAAATCGAAATACTTGAATTGCTTAAATTAGCAGCAAGTGGAAAAAAGATAATTGTTGATACTAATATTCCGCCAGACGTACTTAGAGAGATTTCTGATTACAATCATGTGGCGATAATGCTTTGTGATCCACCGGATATTTGTTTTACAAAGTTTTTTGACCGTGAAGATCCTGATAAGAAGTTTATGATGGACCAAATTAAACTGTGTAAAGATCCGGAGAATACATTAAAAAATTTTAATTCATGGGCATTGTATCATCCTCCCATGGAGACGGATTGGGAACACACCGGATTTTTCACTTATACTCGTTCAGATTTTGAAAATGATACAAGAGAAGAAATGATGGAGGCCTTGGCGAAGCATTTTGGATTGTAAGTGGTGAGGTGCAGGTAATGGTAGAAATTAGATACGTTCAAGAAGAAGATAAAGAATTTTGGTACAGTCTTGATAAGCACTTACCAGAACAAGAATTTAACAAAAAAGTTTGTGACAATAGAGGATATGTTTTGTTAGATGATGGTAGACCAATCGGGGTGCTAAGATATAATCTATTTTGGGATAACACACCATTTTGTACCATGCTTTTTATTGATTGGAATTATCAGGGGAAAGGCTATGGAAAAAAGCTAATGGAACATTGGGAAAAGGATATGAAATCACAAGGATATGGCATGATTTTAACATCTACGCAGGTGGATGAAGAGGCACAGCATTTCTATAGAAAATTAGGTTATAGAGATTGTGGTGGATTTGTTGTTGATATTTCGGGATATGAGCAGCCGATGGAGATGTTTTTAATAAAAGGGATTTAGTCAGAGTTGCTTGAGGAGGAGAAAATAATGAATGCAGTACCATCTATGGGTGTATGCCTGGCGAAACAGTTGTAGTTATTGATTTTGCTGATGAACCTCAAAGTGATTATGCAGGAATAAAAGTAAAGAAGCGTAAAGGCGGAGCAGAGTACAAATATCTGGTATTAAGTGATAACAAGGGCGCACTTGAAGTTGATTTTGGTAGAATAAAGGAGATTTAAGTGAAAGCGTTGCATGGAGAAAGCAAACGTGGATTTGGTGAGGATATAAATATGTATAAAGTATCTAAATTATTGAATTATTTCGTTTTTATAGCCACAACATTTGCAATAGCCGGAGTTTTTTATGAAGGAATGGCATTGAAATGGTTTGATGTTGTGGGTGTATTTATTGCTATTATGGATGTATTATTTATAATATCTTCAGTTGTTAATTTGTTTGCATATCGAAAAACAAGATGGGTTTATATAAATGTTTTTTCAATTCTTATGATAGTTGTGGCAGTAGTTATGAAACTTTGTAGTGTTTCATATCCTATATGGTCACTTGTGTTTTGGTATTTTTACATATGGTTTGTATATGGATTACATATAGCTTACAATAAAAAATAGATATATTCGTTTGCATATTGAGGAATACCTATATAAGGGGATTTTATTAACGTAGGCATACAGTAACTGTATACTATAGATAACAACAAATTTGAAGTTGTGGAGGTGTTATATGATAAGACATATATGTATGTTCACATTACAGAAAGACGACAAAGAAAGAAGTATTGTTGAGTTTTTTGAGAGAGCCGAAAAACTCAAGGAATTAGATATAATAAAAAAATTTAACATAGTTAAAAATGCAGAAAAAACGCCAGATTCTAATTATGATGTGGCTTTAATTTTCGACTTTGATACAGTAGAAACATTGAATGAATACCAGAAGTCACCACAGCATTTGGAGTTTGGTGAATTTGTATATTCTGTTAGAGTTGATAGAGCATGTATTGATTATGAACTTTAATTCAATAATTACAAATTTCTAATTTATAGAGCAAAAGAAACTGCCAATTGTACGAACTGATCCATGCCAACAGCCTCGCAACAGGTTGCTCGGTGTCGCAGTGTTCGCCGTATACATCTTCGCACGAATCTGTTTGCTCGTGAGCAAGCTCCCGGCAGTCAATTCGGTTCAGCTGTGCATGGCTCATATGGACATATTGTGACGTGAAAGAGGAATTTGTCCACAGAAAATTGTATTTTTGGATATAAGATATGAGTTTATAATTATGGTGTCCGATAAGTTGTGAGCTATTGGACATGAGAGGTGTCTACAAAACGGGGCTGTCCAGAGATAAGGAATTTCTTGGACATAGGATGTGATAATAAGGCATGGTGTCCAAAGCAATTGAGGGTGTCGGACATGCGAAGTTATAAGATGTTTATATGTCCAAATAGAGATGGAAGGAAGCTTACAAGCATGAAGAATATTGACTTGTGGGAAAAGGGACAGATTCCCTTTTACAATGATGAATTTCATATAGGTGTAAATGCGGATTCCTGCACATTAACGCCGTATCTGCTTGAGGATGGACAGGAGCATGGAGGTATTCTGATATTCCCCGGCGGAGGCTATGTGCATCGCGCGGAGAAGGAAGCGGCTCCGGTAGCAGAGTATATTAATTCTCTGGGAATGCATGCGTTTATTGTGAATTATCGGGTGATTCCCTATGACCCGCATCTGGGCGTAGTGGATGGCAAGCGGGCCATGAAGCTCATAAGAAGTAAGATGGCAGACTTTAAAATCAAGGACGGCTGTCTTGGTGTTATGGGATTCTCCGCGGGAGCAGGCAATGCCAGCCTGACCACACTTACCTATGAGGAACCGGAATATGAGCCAAAAGATGAGGTGGACAAGCTTTCTGGAAAGCCGGATTTTGCAGTATTCTGTTACGGAGCAATGAGTCTGGACCCTAAGTACTTCACAGAAGATGATTTGAAGAATTTTGAAGCGATTGTCCCGGAAGAGGATAGGGAAGATTATATTAATGCCAATAGCCCTGACAGGAAGGTTCGGAAGGATATGCCCCCTACCTTTATCTGGCACTGTGTGGATGATGCCAGAGTAAATGTGGGCTGTTGTCTTAGCTTTGTGAATGCCATGCAGACTCATGGAGTGGATTATGAGTGTTACTTATTTCCGGAGGGTGGTCATGGTAAGAGCATCCGTGAGGCTGCAGAGATACCGGGAGTCTGCAAGTGGCCGGAGCTTTTGGCAGATTGGTTAAGTAGAAAGAATTATGTTTAAGAATGTATCACTACATAGGAAAATAGGAGTTTACCATGGGAATCACCAAGAATAAACAATCGGAAGAAAATATATGTAACATGGTAGCGCGTGCCTATCCGGGGCTTACCATGACGGAATGTAAGGAACTGACAGAAGGGCTGTGCAACGTAGCATATGCCATCACACTTTCGAATGGAGAAAAGAAAATACTGAAGATTTCTGCAGCGGATAAGAGCGGCTATATGTCCAACGAAATTAATATGATGGATGCGGAAACCACCGCCATGGAAATGCTGAAAGGAAAGATTGCTACCGGTATTGCAGGTGTGGATTATTATGATAAGACCCGGGAGCTTTGTAGTGGCGATTACTTCTTTATGGAGCTGCTGGAGGGGGAGAATTATTTTAATATCATGAATGACTATTCCGAGGCGCAGCGTGCCCAGGTCAGCATACAGATTGGGCAGCTGGTAAAGCAGATTGCAGATATAAAAGGGGAGCAGTTTGGTCTTTTGGGAGATGCAGAGCATTGTTTTGGTAATCAGTATGACTTCTTCCGGTACTTGCTTTCTAATGTTATCTCGGATGCAGAGCGAAAGAAGGTATTCTTTTACCTGAAGGAGAAAAAGCTGTTAGAAATGCTGGAGAAAGACAAAGCGGTCTTTGCCGAGGTAGAGATACCTTCCTTGGTTCACTATGACCTGTGGGAAGGGAATATCTTTGTAAAGGATGCTGAGGTCAAGGGCTTTATTGATTGGGAGAGAGCTTTGTGGGGAGACCCGCTGATGGAGGACCGCTTCCGCAGACATGCCCGAAACGAGGAATTCCTAAAAGGCTTCGGATTAGAGCAGCTTTCGGAAAGCCAGCTGCGCCGCATTTATTGGTATGATTTATTACTTTATCTGACCATGATGACGGAGGGCGAATATCGTCAGTACGAGGATGACGGACAATACCGCTGGGTAGCACCCTTATTTAGAGCTTCTTTAGAGGAGCTTATGGGTGAAAAGGTGGAATATTGTACACTTTGTTATGTAGAGAAAGACGGCCACTATCTGATGCTGTACCGCAATAAGAAGGGAAATGATCCCAACGAAGGAAAGTGGATTGGCGTTGGCGGTAAGCTGGAGCCGGGTGAAACACCGGATAAGTGTGTGGTGAGGGAAGCACAGGAGGAGACAGGTCTTATACTTACCGATTATACCTATCATGGTGTCGTGCATTTCCAGTCAGACAAATGGTGTGATGAGGAAATGTATCTGTATACTGCAAATGGCTTCGAAGGGGATGTTAATTTTGACTGCGATGAAGGGGCATTAAAGTGGATTCCTAAGGAGCAGGTCATGGTTCTAAGCCTCTGGGAAGGGGATAAGATTTTCCTGAAGTATTTATTGGAAGGAAAAACAGATATTGATTTGACCCTTGTGTATAAAGGGGAAGAATTAGTGGAAGTAAGGAATAAGTAGGTCTTATAATGGAGAAACGGTTTGTAAAATATGTATCCCAGAATATTCTGGGAATGCTGGGAAATAGTGCATATATTCTGGCAGATACTTTTTTTATTGCAAGGGCAGCAGGTGCGAATGGCATCGCTGCCCTGAATCTGGTATTGCCCATATACAGTCTGATATTTGCTATCGGTGCCATGCTTGGTATGGGTAGTGCCACCAGATTTAAGGTGCTGCGTGCAGGAGGGGACGGGGAAGCAGATAAGTATTTTTCCAATGGTGTGTATTTTTGTCTGCTACTTAGCATAATATTTATTTTGGTTGGAATCTTCATCCCGGATAGGTTGCTTATTCTTTTGGGCGGGGATGAGACTATTGTTAGAGTGGGAACACCTTACACTAGGATTTTCCTGCTTTTTACGCCGTTTTTTATGTTAAATTATGTGTTCAGTGCATTTGTGAGAAATGATGATAATCCTACGCTGGCTATGGTGGCTACCTTTTCCAGCAGTATTTTTAATATTGTGATGGATTATGTCTTTATGTTCCCATTGGGAATGGGGATGGCAGGCGCGGCACTGGCTACCGCATTTTCGCCGGTGGTGGGAATGTTGATTTGCAGTCTTCACTTTTTCTCGAAGAAAAATACGGTGAGGTTTCAGGGCAGGGGCTTGTCTGTGGGTAGACTTTTAAAATCCTGCGCACCGGGAGTGTCGGCCTTTGTGGGGGAAATGGCTTCCGGTGTGACGACGCTTGTTTTCAATATCATGCTTTTAAAGATTGCAGGAAATGTGGGGGTGGCTGCTTATGGTATCGTAGCTAATATTGCATTGGTATGCATTGCCATTTTCAATGGTATTACCCAAGGCGTGCAGCCACTTCTTAGTGAAAGCTATGGTAAGGGTGACAAATCCGCTATGAAAAAGCTTTTTAAATTGTCCATAGTTACTGCCTTTGTTTTTGCAGTGTTGATGAATGGTATCTCTAACTGGATACCGGAAGAAATCGTAGCAGTATTTAACAGTGAGGGGAACAAAGAAATGTCCGCCTACGCTGCAGACGGACTTAAGATTTACTTTATTGGTTTTCTTTTTGCCGGAATTAATATCGTAGGAACCGGTTATTTAAGTGCCACCGAATCAGCACTGGGAGCACTTGTAGCCTCATTTTCCAGAGGCTTTGTGGCAATTGCCCTGTGTGCTGTCGTGCTGGCAATCTTGTTTGGAATGACTGGTGTATGGCTTGCCTTTCCGGCAGCAGAGGCTATTACACTTCTGATTATGTTACCTTTTCTGAAGATAGGGCGTAGCTATTTGCCTCGTAATTATGAGGGTACTGAATAATTACGAAAGGGCTTTCTTCTTCCAGTTACCCTTTAGGTAGCAGATTGTAGTGAGTACTGCACCCATTACCCAAGAGGTCAGGAGAGAGATAAATAAGCAAAGGTAAGAACCGGTAGGATTTTCCGGTGTTCTGGTAAGGTATGCAATGGTGTATGCCAGCGGAACGCGGATTGCGATAGTGGTCGCAAGAGAAATCCACATCGGTGTCATGGTATCTCCGGCACCACGCATTACGCCGGAGAGTGACTGTGTCACAGCCATAGCGATATATCCTACAGCAAGAATCCGCATCATTCGGCTGCTCAAATCTACCAGCTCGGCGGTATCTGTAAAGATTCCCATTAAATATTTTCCAAAGATTAATATAATGGCAGTGATAGTGGTTGCAAAGGCTACCGCAAGGATTGTACCCTGCTTGCTGCCCTTTTCTACACGGTCAAATTTCTGGGCACCTACATTTTGACCTGCATAGGTAGTCATGGCAGTACCAAAGGAAAGATTCGGCATCATGGCAAAACCATCCACACGCATGATGATTACGTTGGCTGCAATAACCATCTCGCCAAAGCTGTTGGTCAGGGACTGAACAACAATCATAGCCAAAGAAAGCATTGCCTGGGTAAGTCCAGAAGGAAGTCCCAGACGGATGATGTTACCGCTGTGTTCGCTGGTGGGGTTTAAGTAGTGAAGCTTTAAATCAAAGGTAGTAGCCATCTGGCGAAGCTTTATCAAACACAGAATTGCGGAAACTGCCTGGGCAATTACGGTAGCAAGTGCTACACCGCTGACGCCCATATTAAGTTTTGCTACAAATAAAAGGTCTAAAACGATATTAATAACAGTTGCTACAAGAAGATATACCAGCGCAGAAATCGAATCTCCCAGACCTCGGAGAACACCACATAAAATGTTGTAATATGCGCAGCCTGCGATCCCCATGCTGAGGATGAAAAGGTAAGATGCGCACCAATCAATAATACTTTCCGGCGTGTTCAAAAGCTCCAGCAAGGGGCGGGTAAACAGAGCTCCCAGAATCATAATGATAATAGATGCAATACCTGTTAATGAAATACAGTTACCGATAGTTCTGGATAGATCCTCACGCTTTTTGGCACCGAAATACTGTGCAACCATTACACTGGCACCAGTGGAAATACCAATAAAAAGAACCAGTAAAAGATTGAAGATGGGGCCTGCGGAGCCGACTGCTGCAAGTGCATTATCTCCAACATATTTGCCGACAACAACGCTGTCTACCGTACTGTACAGCTGCTGGGCAATATTTCCGATAATCATGGGAACGGCAAAGATGAGAATCTTTTCCCATGGTTTACCTTCTGTCATATCCGATGGAGCAAATAATTGTTTTAATGTCATATGTAATTATCCTTTCTCAAAAATGTGTTATCCTTAATCATAACATAGAAGAAAATCTTTTTCGACAGTTTTTTGTGAAATCCATTTTACAATTTGGCAGAAGAGGGTGTCGGCTTGTCAAATGAAGAAGCAACAGATATAATAAAAAATACGTTTAAAAGACAAAAGTAGAGGAGACTAGATATATGAGTGAAGAAGAAATGACCCCTTTGGGAAGTGCGCCCATCGGAAAGCTTATGATGAAGTTTGCTATTCCCAGTATTGTGGCGATGCTGGTAGGCGCATTATATAATATTGTAGATCAGCTGTTTATCGGGCATGCAGTAGGAACTCTGGGAAATGCGGCAACCAACATTGCCTTTCCCTTTACCACCTCCTGTATGGCACTTGCGCTGTTATTTGGAATCGGCGGTGCTTCCTGCTTTAATCTAAATCTGGGAAGAGGAAATAAAGAGGCGGCTCCTTATTTTGTGGGTAATGCGGCGTCTATGCTGGTAATCTGTGGTACAGTGCTGATGATTGTGGCACAGGTATTTTTGGAGCCTTTACTTATTCTGTTTGGCTCTCCGGCAGATGTAATGCCATATGCAGAACCATATGTAAGGATTACGGCTATCGGATTTCCATTCCTGCTCCTAGGAACCGGTGGTGGACATCTGATGCGTGCGGACGGTAGCCCGAAGATGACCATGATTTCTAATCTTACAGGCGCAGCCATCAATGTAGTGTTGGATGCTCTTTTCGTGCTGGTATTTGAGTGGGGCATGGAGGGTGCGGCGCTGGCTACCATTATCGGTCAGTTTGTTTCTGCATGTATTGTGATTCGCTATTTATTCCATTACAAGACTGTGAAGCTGGAAAAGAGACATTTTATTCCGAATTTTACATATTTGAAAGATATTATGGCTATTGGTATGGGATCCTTTTTCAACCAGCTGGCGATGATGCTTGTGCAGATTGTGCTGAATAATTCTTTAAAGCATTATGGTGCCCTTTCCGTGTACGGGGAGTCCATTCCCATTGCCTGTGCAGGAATTGTAATGAAGGTTAATCAGATTTTCTTTTCTATTATTATAGGCATTTCTCAGGGGAGCCAGCCTATTGAAAGCTTCAATTATGGTGCAGGGAATTACAAGCGTGTCAGGGATGCTTATATGCTGGCAGCTATGGCAGGTGGGCTGCTTTCCGTGTGCTCCTTTATTCTGTTTCAGACAATGCCGAAACAGATTTTGACACTGTTCGGTGAGGGGACACCGGAATATTTCGAATTTGGAGTAAAGACCTTCCGGGTAATGCTGTTCTTTACATGGTTTAATTTTATTCAGCCTATAACGACAACCTTTTTTACCTCCATCGGTAAGGCGATTAAGGGTGTGTTTTTATCCATGACAAGGCAGGTTATTTTTCTTTTGCCTCTGATTCTGTTTTTACCCACCCTTTGGGGCATCGATGGAATTCTTGTGGCAGGTCCCATTGCAGACTGCATGGCAGGTGTTGCGGCTGTTATCATGGTGGCATTGGAATTCCGGAATATGAAAAAAGAAGAGTTAAATTGTTAAAGTTCTGTGAACTTATTGATATCTGATTGGACCGTGTTACAATGGAGTTAATGACATTTTAGGAGGTAGACATGGAGCAGATAAAGAGAATTTTACATGAAGTAAAAGAGTTTAAAGTAGCTGCAGTATTTACGCCGCTATTTATGCTGTTAGAAGTTTTTTGCGAAACGTTAATTCCCTTTCTCATGTCATCCATTATTGATGATGGCGTGGAAGCTGGGAATATGCAGCACATTTTTATGGTTGGTCTGCTGATGATTGTAGTGGCAGGCGTCGGACTATTTGGAGGTATAGCAGGAGGTGTATTCGGTGCCAAGGCATCTACCGGACTTGCCCGGAATCTTAGAGAGAGTATGTTTAATCATATTCAGACCTTTTCCTTCTCAAACATAGACAGATTCAGTACGGCAGGTTTGGTTACCAGACTTACTACGGATGTAACAAATGTACAGAATTCCTTCCAGATGTGTCTTCGTATGGCCATGAGAGCACCGGCTAGTTTGATTTGTGCACTGGTGATGGCATTTTCTATCAATGCGAAGATTTCCATGGTGTATCTGGTGGCAGTAATACTTCTTGCCATTGTATTGTTCTTTATTATCAGAAGAGCTACAGCAACCTTTAAGGAAGCATTTCCCAAGTATGATGCACTGAATGCATCCGTGCAGGAGAATGTTTCAGCTATCCGTGTGGTAAAGGCTTATGTACGTGAGGGAGAAGAAACCAAGAAGTTCCATAAAGCTAGTAAGGCAATTTATGATATTTTCACCAAGGCAGAAAAGAATGTAATCTTAAATCAGCCGGTGATGCAGCTGACCGTTTATACCTGTATTATTTTAATCAGCTGGCTGGGAGCCAAGATGATTGTGGGTGGTGAGCTTTCTACCGGTGAACTGATGAGTCTTCTTGCATACTGCATGAACATACTTATGAACCTGATGATGCTTTCTATGATTTTTGTAATGCTCTCCATGAGTACTGCAAGTGTAAATCGTATCTATGAGGTGCTTACGGAGGAAAGTGATTTAAAGAATCCTGAGAATCCGGTTCTGGAAGTGGCGGATGGAAGCATCGTATTTAAGGATGTGGAGTATGCATATAAGGAAGGCGCAGAGGAGCCGATATTAAAGGATATTGATTTGGAAATTAAGTCTGGTGAGACCATCGGTATTTTAGGTGGTACCGGTAGTGGTAAGACCAGTTTGGTGAACTTAATCAGTCGTTTATATGATACTACTAAGGGTGAGGTAATCGTAGGAGGCAGAAATGTGAAAGAGTATGATATGGAAGCACTGCGTAATCAGGTTTCCGTAGTGCTGCAGAGTAACGTGCTCTTTGCAGGAAGTATTTATGAGAATCTTCGCTGGGGCGATGAAAATGCCACAGAGGAAGAGTGCCGAAGAGCATGTCAGCTTGCCTGTGCGGATGAATTTATCAGTCGTTTTCCAGATGGATATGAGACGCATATCGAACAGGGCGGTACCAATGTGTCCGGTGGACAGAAGCAGCGTCTCTGTATTGCCAGAGCATTACTGAAAAAGCCAAAGATTCTTATCTTGGATGACAGTACCAGTGCAGTAGATACCGCTACGGATGCTAAGATTCGTAAGGCATTTAAGGAGGCAATTCCAGGTACTACCAAGATTATTATTGCCCAGCGTATCTCCAGTATTCAGGATGCGGACCGCATCATTGTTATGGAGGATGGTAAGATTGATGCCTTCGATACTCACGAAAGACTTTTAGAGACCAATGAAATCTATCGTGAAGTATTTGAATCACAGACCGGTGGTGACGGTGACTTTGATGAAAAGGAGGGATGCTAATATGCCAGGACCAGGACCTCGCGGACCAAAGCCTAAGGTAGAAAATCCGGGAAAGCTGTTTATGCGACTTATGCAGTATGTTTTCCGTTTCTATAAATGGCACTATGTGGTGGTTATCGCATGTATTTTTATCAGCGTATTTGCTAATGTCAGAGGTATGTTATTTACCCAGACCTTGATTGATGATTATATTGCACCCATGCTCCTTTCGGACAATCCGGACTTTGGACCACTTTTCGGAGCAATCTGTCAAGTGGCAGTGTTCTATGCAATCGGTATCACTGCGGGATATGTACAATCCAGAGTGATGGTTACGGTTACTCAGGGAAGCCAGATGTATCTTAGAAATGAGCTTTTTGAGCATATGGAGAAGCTTCCGATTAAATATTTTGATACCCATGCTCACGGTGATATTATGTCGGTTTACACTAACGATATTGACACCTTAAGACAGATGATTAGCCAGAGTATTCCTCAGGTAATTAACAGTGCTATCACCATTGTCAGTGTATTTGTAAGTATGGTGTCTCTGAGTCTTCCGCTGACAGGGGTAACTCTTTTGATGATTGTAGTGATGTTTTTGGCTACCGGCTATGCGGCAGGTAACAGCAGCAAGCATTTCGTGGTACAGCAGAAGATGCTGGGGCAAGTAAATGGATTTATTGAAGAGATGATGGGTGGGCAGAAGGTGGTTAAGGTATTCTGCCATGAAGATAAGAACATCGTTCACTTTAAGAAGATTAATGACGATTTAGGGGAAAATGCATATCGCGCCAATGCTTTTGTAAACCTTTTGGGACCGATTAACGCACAGCTGGGTAATATCAGCTATGTAATCTGTGCGATAGTAGGTGGTGCGCTGGCACTTTCTGGTGTTGGAGGCTTTACCTTAGGTGGTCTGGCCAGTTTCCTGAGCTTAAATAAGAGCTTCAGTATGCCGGTAAACCAGATTTCCCAGCAGTTTAATTCTATCGTTATGGCACTTGCAGGTGCAGAACGTGTATTCAAGCTTCTTGACGAGGAAGAGGAAGTGGATAACGGCTACGTTACTTTGGTTAATGTAAAAGAAGAAAACGGTAAGCTGGTGGAATCAGAGAAGCGTACGGGACGCTGGGCCTGGAAGCATCCTCATAAGGCAGAGGGAACTGTGGATTATGTGGAGCTTTTAGGAGATGTAGTATTTGACGGCGTAGATTTTGGCTATACTGATGAAAAGATGGTACTTCATGATATTCATCTCTTTGCAACGCCGGGACAGAAGATTGCGTTTGTCGGTTCTACCGGTGCGGGAAAAACTACCATCACCAATCTGATTAACCGCTTCTATGATATTCAGGATGGTAAGATTCGCTATGATGGCATCAATATTAATAAGATTAAGAAGGATGATCTTCGTCGTTCCTTAGGTATTGTATTGCAGGATACGCATCTGTTTACCGGAACCATTATGGAAAATATCCGTTTTGGTAAGCTGGATGCAACGGATGGAGAGGTCGTTGCAGCAGCAAGACTTGCCAATGCGGACGGATTTATCAAGAAGCTTCCGGATGGATACAACACCATGTTGGTGGGAGACGGTGCCAACTTAAGTCAGGGACAGCGTCAGCTTCTGGCGATTGCCAGAGCTGCTATTGCAGATCCGCCGGTACTGATTCTGGATGAAGCGACTTCCTCCATTGATACCAGAACAGAGCGTATCGTACAGGAAGGTATGGATAAGCTGATGAGCGGCAGAACTACCTTCGTCATCGCCCACAGACTTTCTACCGTAAAGAATTCCGACTGTATCATGGTTCTGGAACAGGGCAGAATTATTGAGCGAGGAACTCATGATGAGCTTTTGGAAGAAAAGGGTAAGTATTATCAGCTTTATACAGGTAATTCTATTGCGGGATAAAATTATGGGAATGCCGCCTTATGGTGGCATTCTTTTTTGAAGGAAATGTTGACAAGGTTAGAAATAAAGTTTATTATATTAAAAAATGTGGAATTAGAGATTTCATAATTTAATATTCTAAGAGCATTCTGCTCTTAGGTTCTTAGCCGGTTCTGGCATAATTCTCTGTTTATCATTATGAGATTTAACAAATGAGTATAAATTAATATTTTAATAAGGCTTTACACCCTTTGTAGATTATGATAGTATTGTTTTATAAAGGAGTGTGATTTGCATGACGGATAGCCAAAAATTGGACTTGATTCTTTTGAAGTTGGATGGGCATGATGCGAAGTTTGAGTTGATTGATGCTCAACTTGCAGAGCTGAAGAGCGATGTGGCAGAGTTGAAAACTGATATGGTAGAAGTGAAGGCTGACATTGCAGAGCTGAAGAGCGATGTAGCAGAGCTTAAGACGGATGTAGCAGAGCTTAAGACAGATGTAGAAGAGCTTAAGAC
>F42_Fallow_Deer__coassemble_320_pt1 | contig 48430 bp, 53 predicted proteins | sample F42_Fallow_Deer__metabat2_low_PE_003 | metagenome-assembled genome bin F42_Fallow_Deer
GCCTTTCCTATGAAAAGAGAGAGAAAGCATTCCTCAATATGAATAAGATGCTGGAGAAAATCGGCTCCAAGAAGCAGCCTGTTGTAGCAAATAATGCGAATCCTTGTGCCCGCTTACAGGAGATTGTACCGGACAATTCCAGAATTGCGTATGATGTAAAAGACGTTATTGATTGTATCGTAGATCAGGGAAGCTTCTTTGAAGTGCAGAAGGAATTTGCGAACAATGTTGTGGTTGGTTTCTCCAGAATGAATGGTGCTGTGGTTGGTATCGTTGCAAATCAGCCAAAGCAGATGGCAGGTTCCTTGGATTACCATGCATCCGATAAGATGGCAAGATTTATTCGTTTCTGTGACTGCTTCAATATTCCGCTGATTACCTTAGTGGATGTACCTGCATTCTTACCGGGTACCGCACAGGAGCACAACGGAATCATCCGTCACGGTGCAAAGGTGCTTTATGCATATTCAGAAGCAACTGTTCCGAAGATTTCTCTGATTATGAGAAAGGCTTATGGTGGTGCTTATATCGCCATGAATTCAAAGGATATGGGTGCGGATATGGTATTTGCATGGCCTATCGCTGAAATCGCTGTAATGGGTGCAGACGGTGCCGTTAACATCGCTTTCAAGAGAAAGATTAAGAATTCTGCAGACCCTGAGGCAATGAGAGCACAGTGCAAGAAGGAATATGAGGACCGTTTCTTAAATCCTTATGTGGCAGCCTCCAGAGGATATGTAAATGAAGTTATCCAGACCTATGAGACCAGAGAAAAGCTGTTAAAGGCATTAAAGGTCTTAAAGTCCAAGAATGTGGAAGCACCTAAGAAAAAGCATGGAAATATTCCTTTGTAAAAACACCCAGAGAATGAACTTTGAGAAGAAGGGAAATACTTGTATCATAGGCAGGAAATGTGATACACTGATACAAAGAAAAGGTATTAAACTTTTGGAGGGTAAACAGATGGAAATGCTTTTGCTGATGGGTGGCGGTTTATTAATTATTATTGTAGCTGTGATCGTGGCGGTGGTATCCGCAGTAGCCAACTCCAATATTCCAAGTGATGAGCCGTAGAATGAGTGAGTTAAGGGTGTGTCTGCATATGCAACACACCCTTTCTATATATAACCAAGTGTTTTAAAGATAAATAGAAATACGGTCAATGTGATGGAGCTTAAGAAGGTAGTGGCAACCACTAAACTGGAGGTCAGAATACCTTCGTGTCCCATGCTCTTTGCCATAACGTAGCAGCTTGGCGTGGTAGGTGCGCCCAGCATGATAAGGAGGGCAACCAGCGTTTCATTACGGAAACCCATGTGGATGGCAAGTGGCAGAAAGATAGCAGCTGGAATGACCAGCTTAATGCATGAGCCGATGACGGTAGGGCCAAGCTGTTTGATAGCTTTCTTGCCTTCAAAGCCTGCTCCTAAGGCAATCAGGGCAAGAGGAGAAGCAAGCTGACCGATATTACCGATAGTTTTTGTAATCATTACCGGAAAGGAAATGCGTAATAAGGATGCTGCCATACCGAGAAAAATACCGATAACAATGGGGTTCTTCAGGGCATCAATAAAGGTTTTCTTCAAGGATGCTTTGGTCAGTCCTCTGGCATCCGGACCGGTTAGGGACAGGATAAATACTGCTGCCACATTGTAAAGAGGTACCGTACCGATAATCATCAGTGGAGCCATGCCGGAATTACCATAGATATTCTGGATAAAGGCGAGTCCCATAACTGCTGCACTGCCCCGATAGGAGCCCTGAACGAATTCTCCAAGAATGTTTTTGTCCTTCATAAATATGTGGGCAAGAATCCAGACTGTTACAATGCAGAATAAGGTTACAAAGAAGCAGAAGCACACATATTTGGTATCCCAGACTGCGTAGAAATAGGATTCGGCAATGTCCTTGAATACCAGAAATGGTAAGGTAACCTTGAAGTTGAAGGTATTTAGTGTTTTTATAAAAGGCTCATCCAGCATCTTAATCCGGCGCAGGAAGTAGCCGATGACCATTACTAGAAAGATGGGGATGGTTGCATTTAAGCTAAATAATAATTGTTCCATATGAGTATCATTGCCTTTCTTATTTTACTAAAACGAAGTATAGGTCAGTAGCTTCAAAAAATCAAGTTGTGAGTGGAAAAAAGAGTAGAAAAAGTGATATAATATCGGTATGGGATTTGAGGTTCAGATTGTTATAATTATTGTAATTTTCATAGTGATTTTGTTGGCGGCACTCTTGCTTTTGCACAAGGCAAAGAAGCGTTATCCGGCAGATATTGATTTGATGGAAGGCAGGGACTTTGAGAGGTTCTGTGCAGACCTTTTGAAACGGAGAGGTTTTCTGGAGGTAGAGGTTACCAAGGGAAGCGGGGACTATGGAATCGATATTCTGGCAGAGAAGGATGGAGTGACCTATGCCATCCAATGTAAGTGTTATGATGCCACTCCCGTGGGAGTATCTGCTATTCAGGAAGCATATGCAGGTAGAGATTATTATGACCGGATGGTTGGGGCTGTGATGACCAATCAGTATTTTACATCGCCGGCTGTGGAGGCGGCGAAGAAGTTAAAGATTCTTTTGTGGGATCGCGGGTATTTAGAGCGAATGATGGAGGAAGAGGCGTGAATATTAGATCCACACTAAACGAAGTGCTGGTAAAGCTTTTTCGTGAAATAATCACAATTGAAGAACGAGCCATTAAGCAGAGTCAGTTCAAGGATCTGACAGCTAACGATATGCATGTAATGGAGGCCATCGGAACCGATGAGGCCAAGAATATGTCTACGGTTGCCAAGGCATTATCCATTACCACCGGCACCCTGACCATTTCCGTTAACGGATTGGTGAAGAAGGGGTATGTGGAGAGGGTGCGAAGCGAGGAGGACAGGCGAGTTGTGCTGGTGTCTCTTACCGCCAAAGGTAAACAAGCCCATGCCCAGCATGCAGGCTTCCACAACAGCATGATAGATGCTATTGCAGAAAGCCTTAGTGAAGAAGAACTTGCCGTACTGGGAAAGGCTCTGAATAATTTATACAGATACTTTATGAATATCAAGAATGGACTGTAGGGTGTCAAAATCCGCAGGTCCGTTATCCAGCAGGAACTTATGGAAGGAGAGGTCGCTGTAGTCATCTTCCCAGAGCGTAAGAGCCTGCTTTTTTAATTCCAGAATTTCCAGATATCCGGCATAGTATTTCAGGTAGTTGGTGGGTTCTTCCACAATATACCGGTAAATGGCGGCAACAGTATCCTCGTCGGTGATACCGTATTTCTCCAGCTGGTGCAGTACATCTACCTCGGTAGCACCTTCATAGTGGATCATAATGTCCAGAAGTCCGTATACTGCCAGCAGAAGACTGCGCTGGTGCTTTTCTGCCTGTGCGATTCTGGCAGCATCCTCATATCCGCTTTCTCTTAGTAAATCCGTAGCGTAATCATAAGACATGAATTCTGTATATAGTGCCCAACCCTCCAGAAAACCACCGTACCAGAGCAAGGACTTTAAGTAGCCGTTTTCCTGCTGTTCCATCTTGTAGCTGTCGTAGGCCGTCTGGTATAAATGCCCCGGGAAGCCTTCATGAGCAAGGGTGGTATATAGTTCAAGACCGGTCTTGGTCAGCTGCTTGTTGATGTAGATAACATTGTTTTTGTAATCATCCAGTGGGGGGGTCAGGTAAAAGGCGGGTGCTGTGTGCTCGGTCAGAGCATCAGATACATTCTTTACCTGTAACTGTACGGTAGTCTGGAGCGGTGGAAAGTCTTCTTCCATGCGGGATTGGAGGTCTGCCAAAATGTCCATGGTGTCTGTAATGGGGAAATCGGTGGTCAGCTTAAGCTCATTTTCCTGAAGCAGTTCCTGAACATTTTCGTTGCGGAGCAGATAAATCAGTGCGTCGTATTCTTCATCGATTTTAGTGGCTAGAAGATTGCGGATATCCTCTACCCTGCGGCTTGAGCCAGTCTGATTTTTTAAAAGTGCCTCATAATAGGCAGTACCCTCCGGCTTATGGCAGAGTCCTTCCACTGGGGTACAGTATTCCCGAAGCTCCCACAGTCCGTCCCGAAGGGACTGGTAAGCAGGCAGAACCTTGGAGAGAAGAATTTCGTCATGATTTTCTATGTATGCGGCAGCTTCCTTGTTGCTTAAGACACCAGTGGTCTGAAGCTCTTGCAGACGTTCTGCAAAGGTCTGCTGTAGGAAATGCTCCCCTTCATTTATGGAGCTTTCCGTCAGGCAGCTCTCGCAGCCCTCCAGCACATCCGCCAGGGAATCCATGGACATAAACAGGCCATCCCGAGCCTTTTCCTGTTCGTAGGTCAGCAGGGAGCCCAGATAATCCGGGACAATTTCCAGAAGCTCCAGGTATTCATTGATGTCCTGCTTATGGCGGAGCTGGTATTCGGCAAGAAGAATCAGCAGCTGGGTATGTACGCCGGAGGAGGGGGCAAAGGGTTCCTCATAATAGGTAAAGCCATTTAACATAATGGAATCAGATAAGCCATTGACTAGAAGCTGGCGGATGGTTTCGTTTTCAGGTGTCAGCTCTTCAGAGGACAATTCGTTTAATTTGTCTCTGTACGCGGTAAGTGTTTCAAGGTGTTTTCTGGTATTGCTTTTGGCGTAAAGGGGCAGGGATACGTCATCCGTATCCAGACCATATTTTCCGGGAGAGGCGAAGGTGTAGTGGAGGCTTAAGGTATCTCCGCTCATTTCTTCCTGAAAAAGGGACTTCCCTACTCTGGCAAACTCTGAGTCAGCACTGCCGCAACCACAGAGCAGAAGGGAAATAAGAAAGATAATAATAGTACGTTTGAGTTTTTTCATGTTGGACGTGACTCGCAAATGTTTTTGTAATGTATATGAGTGGGTTTTAAGAAAAATGAATAGTTCATATTGTTCAAAAACAAGATGTATTTAATACAACTTAACAAACTTGTACACAAAAAATACAAAAGATGTATTGACGAAACCGAACAAGATGTCTATACTGAAACCATGAGCGAGAAATTACCCAAGTACCAGGAGTTGGTAGATTACATTAAACTGAATATTGAAAACGGCAATCTTAAGGCCGGAGATAAGCTGTATTCGGAGAATGAGCTTGCTGCTATGTTTGGGTACAGCAGACAGACGGTTCGTCATGCAATATCCCTTTTGGTGGAGGATGGATTATTGAACACCGTAAAGGGAAGCGGAACCTATGTGTGCGATATTCGCGCGGGCAATCTGGAGCAGCGCAATCGTATCGCGGTGGTGACCACCTATGTGGACAGCTACATTTTTCCCAAGACCATACAGGGAATTGAGAAGGTGCTGTTTGATAAGGGATATTCCGTACAGATTTCCTTTACGGACAATACAACTTCCAGAGAGCGCATTGTGCTGGAGGATATCATTAGCCGGGATGATGTGGCGGGGATGATTGTGGAAGGAACCAAGAGTGGACTTCCCAGCCCGAATATTTCTCTGTACAAGAAATTGCAGGAAAAGCGGATTCCCATGATTTTTATCAATACCTTTTACCCGGAGTTAAGTACCCCCCATGTATCCTTGAATGACGTGGAGGCAGCTAAGATGGCAGTGAATTATCTGCTGGAAAAGGGACATACCAAAATCGGAACCATCATGAAGCTGGACGATGGTCAGGGGCGACTTCGATATCTGGGATATTTAAAGGCGATGGAGAAGGCTGGTCTGCCTATTTCGGATTCGGCAATGGTGTGGATTGATACGGATGACTTTAAGCAGTTATCCCTGTGTATGGAAAAAATCCTGAGCCGCATACAGAACTGCACGGCACTTCTGTGCTACAACGATCAGGTGGCTTTTCAACTGATTAAGCTGCTGTCGGAGCGAGGAATCAGGGTTCCAGAGCAGGTGTCCATTATCAGTATCGATGACTCGGACCTTGCCCGGATGAATAACATCCAGATTACATCCCTGCCCCACCCCAAGGAAAGTCTGGGAGAGAAGGCGGCGGAGAACCTGCTTAAGCTGATTGCAGATCACAGAGCAGATGTGACGTACGAATTTGACACCCGTGTGGTGGAAAGAGATACAGTCAGAGATTTAACAAAATAGGAGGATTTTAACATGAAAGCAACAAAGAATTATCAGTTCTGGTTTTGTACCGGATCACAGGATTTATACGGAGATGAGTGTCTTCGTAAGGTGGCAGATCACTCTGCAAAGATTGTAGAGGCATTAAATGCAACCGGAAAGTTTCCTTACGAAATCGTACTTAAGTCAACCTTAATCGATCAGGCTTCTATCCGTAAGACCTTCAATATGGCAAATAATGATGAGAACTGTGCAGGTGTTATTACCTGGATGCACACCTTCTCTCCAGCAAAGATGTGGATTATCGGACTTCAGGAGTACAAGAAACCTCTTTGCCACTTACATACCCAGTTCAATGAGGAGATTCCTTACGATTCCATCGACATGGATTTCATGAACGAGAACCAGTCTGCACATGGTGACAGAGAGTACGGTCACATCGTAAGCCGTATGGGTATTGAGAGAAAGATTATTGTTGGACACTGGGCAAACGCAGGCGTTCAGGATAAGCTTGCTTCCTGGATGAGAACCGCGGTAGGTGTTATGGAGTCTTCTCATATCCGTGTATGCCGTATCGGTGACAATATGAACAACGTAGCAGTTACCGAAGGTGATAAGGTTGAAGCACAGATTAAGTTCGGTTGGGAAATCGACCACTACAATGTAAATGATGCAGTAGATTACGTAAACGCTGTTTCAGAAGGCGACGTAAATGCTCTGGTAGATGAATATTACAGCAAGTATGAAATCCTTCTGGAGGGAAGAGATGCCGCAGAGTTTAGGAACCATGTTGCAGTACAGGCGCAGATTGAAATCGGTCTTGAGAAGTTCCTTGAGGACGGTGATTATCATGCAATCGTTACCCACTTTGGTATGCTGGGCGGATTAAAGCAGCTTCCGGGTCTTGCAATCCAGAGACTTATGGAGAAGGGCTACGGCTTCGGTGGAGAAGGTGACTGGAAGACCGCTGCTATGGTACGTTTAATGAAGATTATGACCGCAGGTATGAAGGATGCCAAGGGTACCTCTTTCATGGAAGACTACACCTACAACTTCGTTCCCGGCAAGGAAGGTATCTTACAGGCTCATATGTTAGAGGTATGTCCTACTATCTCTGACGGCCCTATCGGTATCAAGGTGAATCCTTTATCCATGGGTAACAGAGAAGATCCTGCAAGACTTGTATTTACCTCAAAGACTGGTCCAGGTGTAGCTACTTCCTTAGTAGATATGGGCAATCGTTTCCGTCTCCTTGTAAATGCAGTTGACTGTAAGAAGTGTGAGAAGGAAATGCCTAAGCTTCCTGTAGCTACCGCATTCTGGACTCCTCAGCCGAACCTTGAAATCGGTGCAGCTGCATGGATTATGGCAGGTGGTGCTCATCATACTGCATTCTCTTACGACCTTTCCGTAGAGCAGATGGTTGACTGGGCAGATGCAATGGGCATCGAAAGTGTAGTTATCGACAAGAACACTGACCTTCGCGCTTTCAAGAACGAGCTTAAGTGGAACGCTATGTACTATCGCTAGGGTTTTGAATAATTTACGGTCTCGGGGCTGTGGCATAGCTAAGGTCTTCGTGACATATATATCTTCTTTCGGGGACGCTCGACGTAGCCTCACTAGGCTCGAAAGAACCTCGCCAAGTGAAGACGTCTGTGCAAGCCGCCTCAAGAAGATATATATGCCTCTTGACCTTAGGATGGTGAAAACAGTCCGAGACCTTAGACTGTGGAAAGCCGTGCGATAAGTAGGCTTTCTCAGCAATAATAAGAAGGAGAGCAAATATGAAAGACGTAATTTTAAATGGTAAGGCTGCGCTTGGTATTGAGTTCGGTTCTACCAGAATTAAGGCAGTGTTAATTAATGAAAAGCATGAGACTTTGGCTCTGGGAACCCATGACTGGGAGAATCGTCTGGTAGATGGTATCTGGACTTATACCTTAGAGGATATCTGGGGCGGTCTTCAGGATTGTTATGCAAGCCTTGTGGCAGACGTTAAGGCAAAATATGATGTAGAGATTACCAAGCTTTCTGCTATCGGTTTCTCAGCAATGATGCATGGTTATCTTGCATTTGATAAGAATGATGAGCTCCTCGTTCCTTTCCGTACATGGAGAAATACCATTACTGCACAGTCCAGTGCTATCTTAACTGAGAAGCTTGGCTTTAACATTCCTCAGAGATGGAGCATTTCTCATCTCTATCAGGCAATTTTAAATAAAGAAGAGCACGTAAAGGATGTGGCATTCTTTACCACTCTTGCAGGTTATATTCATTACAAATTAACAGGGGAAAAGGTACTGGGTATCGGCGATGCTTCCGGTATGTTCCCTATCGATTCTGCACTAAATAATTATGACAGCAAGATGATTGCTACCTTTGATGAATTAGTAGCAGGTGAAGGTTTTGGCTGGAAGCTGGCTGACATTCTTCCTAAGTGCTTAAATGCTGGCGAGGCAGCAGGTACTCTTACCGCAGAGGGTGCAAAGTTACTTGATGTTTCCGGAAAGCTGGAAGCTGGTATTCCTCTCTGTCCTCCAGAGGGTGATGCAGGAACCGGTATGACCGCTACCAATGCGGTGGCAGTAGGAACCGGTAACGTATCCGCAGGAACCTCTATCTTCTCCATGATTGTTACGGAGAAGGAGCTTGCAGGTGTTCATGAGGAAATCGATATGGTTACCACTCCTGACGGTAAGCCGGTAGCAATGGTACACTGCAACAACTGTACCTCCGACTTAAATGCATGGGTGAATTTATTCAAGGAATTTGCAGATACCTTTAGTATGAGCGTAGATATGAACGATTTATATGGCACCCTTTACCGCAAGGCTTTAGAGGGCGACGCTGACTGTGGCGGACTTGTTTCCTTTAACTATTTCTCAGGCGAGCCTGTAACCGGTTTTGCTGAGGGCAGACCGATGTTCGTTCGTAAGCCGGATGCAAAGTTCAATCTGGCAAACTTTATGAGAAGCCACATTTTATCCTCTCTTGCAACCATCAAGATTGGTAATGATATCCTTATCAAAGAAGAAGGTGTGAAGGTTGACTCCATCATGGGTCACGGCGGTCTCTTCAAGACACCTGTTGTTGGACAGAAGCTTCTCGCAGCAGCCCTTAATACCTCCGTAACCGTTATGGATACCGCAAGTGAAGGCGGTCCTTGGGGTATGGCTGTTCTTGCAGCGTACATGGTAAACAAGGATGAAAATGAGTCCTTAAGCGATTACTTAAATAATAAGGTATTCGCAGGCCAGACCGGTTCTACCATCGCTCCTGATGCAGCAGACGTAGCCGGATTTGACGCATTTACTGAGAGCTACAAAGCTTGCTTTGCAGCAGAACACGGCGCAGTTGATAACTGGAAATAAATGTTTAGCCATGCGAAGAATGGAACAAAAGTCTTCGTGGGAGCTTGCTCACTAAGAAGATTTTGTGTTCCGTTCTTCATACGGCGTTCAGCCGTTCACGAGATTCGTAGCTGCGAATGCAGCGGAGAAGCCACGAAGTGGCGGAATCGAGGGGCATGGCGATTCACAATTAGGAGGTGTAATCATGTTAGAAGAATTAAAACAGAAAGTATATGAAGCAAATATGGACCTTCCTAAGTATGGTCTTGTAACCTTTACCTGGGGTAATGTAAGTGCTATTGATAGAGAGAAGGGTCTTATCGTAATCAAGCCAAGTGGTGTGGAATACGATAAGCTCACTCCAGAAGATATGGTTGTTGTAGACTTAGAAGGCAACAGGGTAGAAGGAAAGTACAATCCGTCTTCTGATACTGCAACCCACATTGAGCTTTACAAAGCGTTCGAGGAAATCGGCGGTATTGTACATACTCATTCTTCCTACGCTACAAGCTGGGCACAGGCAGGAAGAAGTATTCCCTGCTACGGAACCACCCATGCAGATTATATCTATGGAGAGGTTCCATGTGTAAGATGCTTGACCAAGACAGAAATCGAAGAGGCTTATGAAGAGAATACCGGACATTTAATCGTTAGCGAGTTCATTCGTCTGTGTAAAGAGCCTACCGCAGTTCCGGCAGTTCTCTGCAAGAATCATGGACCTTTTGCATGGGGTAAGGATGCAAAGGAAGCTGTTCACAATGCAGTAGTACTGGAAGAAGTAGCGAAGATGGCATATCGTACAGAGACCATCAATCCTCGTGTGGAAAGCGCACCTCAGGAGCTTCAGGATAAGCACTACTATCGTAAGCACGGTGCAAATGCTTATTATGGTCAGGTGAATAACTAATCGCAACATTCAGTAGACGATGGCAATTTTTTATGATAGGATTGCTGTGAAAATAGTAGATAATTTGGAGGAGACTTATGAACAATTTAGAGTTGAAAAAAATTGCTAATGATGTTCGCAAGGGTATTGTGACCGCTGTTCACAGTGCAAAGGCTGGACATCCGGGCGGATCCCTTTCAGCAGCTGATATGTACACTTTTCTTTATTTTGAAGAGATGAACATTGATCCCGCAGATCCTAAGAAGGAAGACAGAGACCGCTTTGTATTATCTAAGGGACACACTGCTCCCGGTTTATACTCTACCCTTGCTAACAGAGGATATTTCCCGGTAGAGGATCTTACTACCTTAAGAAAGCTTGGCTCTTACTTACAGGGACATCCATGTATTCACATTCCGGGTGTTGACATGTCATCAGGCTCTCTTGGACAAGGTATCTCAGCAGCTGTAGGTATGGCTCTGGGTGCAAAGATGGACAACAAGGATTTCCGTGTGTATACCTTACTTGGTGACGGTGAAATCGAAGAAGGACAGGTTTGGGAAGCAGCAATGTTCGCTGGGCATCGTAAGCTGGACAACCTTGTAGTAATCGTAGATAACAACAACCTTCAGATTGATGGACCTATCAGTGAAGTATGTTCTCCGTATCCTATTGATAAGAAGTTTGAAGCATTCAACTTCCATGTAATCAATATTGACGCACATGATTTTGATGCAATCAGAGCTGCATTTGCAGAGGCTAAGGCTACTAAGGGTATGCCTACCTGTATCGTAATGCACTCCTTAAAGGGTAAGGGCGTTTCCTTCATGGAAAACAGCTGTGATTGGCACGGTAAGGCTCCTAATGATGAGGAGTATGCTGTAGCGATGGCAGACCTTGAGAAAATTGCAGAAGAGTTAGCAAAGGAGGCGTAAAAAATGGCAGATGTTAAGAAGATTGCAACTCGCGAAAGCTATGGTAACGCATTAAAAGAGCTTGGCGCAGAGTATCCTAATTTAGTTGTTTTAGATGCTGACCTTGCAGCAGCTACAAAGACCGGTATCTTCAAGAAAGCATATCCGGACAGACATATTGATTGCGGTATCGCAGAGTGTAACATGGTAGGTATTGCAGCAGGACTTTCCTTAACCGGTAAGATTCCTTTTGTAAGCTCCTTTGCTATGTTCGCAGCAGGACGTGCATTTGAGCAGGTTCGTAACTCTGTTGGTTATCCAAAGTTAAACGTTAAGATTGGTGCTACCCATGCAGGTATCACTGTAGGTGAAGATGGTGCTTCTCACCAGTGTAACGAGGACTTGGCTCTTATGAGAACGATTCCTGGTATGGTTGTTATGTGCCCATCCGATGATGTGGAAGCGAAGGCAGCAGTTCGTGCAGCAGTAGAGTACGAAGGTCCTGTATATATCCGTTTCGGACGTGCAGCAGTGCCTGTAATCAACGATCATCCAGATTATAAGTTTGAAATCGGTAAGGGTACTGTTGTAAGAGAAGGTAAGGATATCACCATCGTTGCAACCGGTATCTGTGTAGATTCCGCACTTGGTGCAGCAGAGATGCTTGCAGCAGATGGTATTGATGCAGAGGTAGTAAATATCTGTACTATTAAGCCTCTGGATGAGGAAATCATCATTAACAGTGCGAAGAAGACCGGTAAGGTTGTAACTGTAGAAGAGCATTCTGTAATCGGTGGTCTTGGCAGTGCAGTATGTGACGCTCTTTGTGCGAACTACCCTGTACCTGTTAAGAAGCTCGGTATGCAGGATGTATTCGGTGAGTCCGGCTCAGCAGCAGCACTTGTTGAGAAGTATGGTTTAGATGCTAAGGGTGTATACGCATCTGTAAAAGAGTTTATGTAAAGCTTTTTCACTATTCCAATTTAAATAGAAATCTGTTAAACTGTCCTCGAGAATGAAGATTTGAGAGGACAGTTTTTGTTATGAATATTTTATCTCCGTCGATTTTGGCAGCGGATTTTGCAGATTTAGGAAAACAGATTAAGGAAGTTGAGACTGCGGGAGCGCAGTATTTGCATATCGATGTTATGGATGGCATCTTTGTGCCACAGATTTCCTTTGGCATGCCGGTAATTAGCTCTCTTCGTAAGAGCTCGGATATGTTCTTTGATGTGCATATTATGATTGACAGACCGGAGCGTTATGCGGCAGAGTTTGTGGACTGTGGTGCCAATATGGTGACCTTCCACTTAGAAGCCACGGACAAGGTGGATGAGACCATTGATATCATCCGCTCTAAGGGAGCGAAGGTGGGAATCAGTATTAAGCCGGGTACTCCGGTATCGGAAGTTGTACCTTACCTTCCCAAGGTGGACATGGTATTGATTATGACTGTGGAGCCGGGCTACGGCGGACAGTCTTATATTCCTTATTGTACCGAAAAGGTAACCCAGGTGCGTAGAGCCATCGAAGAGCAGGGACTTGCCTGCGATGTACAGGTGGATGGTGGTGTCAGTGCAGACAACCTGAAAATGGTGCTGGATGCCGGTGCTAATGTGGTTGTTGCAGGCTCGGCAGTATTTAAGAATAATATTACAGAAAACGTGGCAAACATGTTAAAAATCATGGGAGAAAAATAGTGGAATTACAATTTTTATATGTGTTGCAGGAATGGCACCATCCTATTCTGGATAAGATAATGATATTCATTACAACTCTTGGAAATGGCGGTGTTTTCTGGATTTGTCTTGGCCTGGTGCTGGCAATTGTGCCAAGAACACGAAAGTGCGGCATCTGTATGCTGCTTTCCATGGCACTGACCTTTGTGCTGGGAAATCTGATTCTGAAAAATGTGGTGGCAAGACCAAGAGCATTTACCGTTGCTACAGATGTTGTGCTGAAAATTCCACAGCCGGGGGAGTATTCCTTCCCTTCTGGACATACGATGAATTCTTTTACGGCGGCAACAACCATATTTTTGTTTTATAAAAAGCCGGGAATCGTAGCACTCGTATTAGCTGTGTTAATCGCCTTTTCCAGAATGTATCTGTTTGTGCATTATCCAACGGATATTCTGGCTGGAATGATTTTGGGAATTGTGGATGCACTTTTGATATTCCGATTGACTTCTAAAAAAGGCTGTGTTAAATTAAATAGTAATAAGTAAAGGCAATGATGAAGAGAGTACATGTATTTTTGCTTTCCAGAGAAGGTTCACGGATACATCCGGCTGAGAGGAACCAAGTTAAGGATATGTGGAAGATGGCTTCTGAGCAGCGCACCGAAGGCTTTGCCCAAGACTGCGACAGGTTCCGCCTGTTATAGCGGAAGGGTTTATTGAACCTATAAAGGTTTGCTTCGTGAGAAGTAAATGAAAAGAAGTGGTACCACGAGATTATGCTCGTCTTCTATGTATGTAGGAGGCGGGTTTTTTTGTTGTATATTCAGAGCCGTGCGGATTTATGAAAGCAGACCGTCAAAGCTTGCTTGGTAAGGGCTGATTTTATAAATCCATATGGCGAGAAGCCATTCATGAGCAAAAGGAAAGTCCCGAAGGGACGATTTTGCGAATGGGCTCTGAATATCTTCAGTAACTAGGAAAGGAAGTAGAAAAATGAGCAAAACACCGTATTATATTACCACTGCGATAGCTTACACATCCGGTAAGCCTCACATTGGTAATAATTATGAAATCGTACTTGCAGACGCCATTGCAAGATTTAAGAGAAAAGAAGGATATGACGTATTCTTCCAGACCGGTACGGATGAGCATGGTCAGAAAATCGAGTTAAAGGCGGCGGAGGCAGGCGTAACTCCCAAGGAGTTTGTTGACAACGTGGCAGGAATTATTCAGGGACTTTGTGATAAGTTGAACATTTCTTATGATAAATTTATCCGTACCACCGATGATTATCATGAGAAGCAGGTGCAGAAGATTTTCAAGCGTCTTTATGACCAGGGCGATATCTACAAGAGCTCTTACGAAGGTCTTTACTGTACTCCGTGTGAGTCCTTCTGGACCGAGAGTCAGCTGGTAGATGGTAAGTGTCCTGACTGTGGACGTGAAGTAAAGGCGGCGCAGGAGGAAGCATATTTCTTCAAAATGAGTAAATATGCGGACAGATTAATTAAGCATATTAACGAGCATCCGGAATTTATCCAGCCGGTTTCCCGTAAGAATGAAATGATGAACAACTTCTTATTACCCGGTCTTCAGGATCTTTGCGTATCCAGAACCTCCTTCAAGTGGGGAATTCCTGTAGATTTCGACGATAAGCATGTTGTATATGTATGGTTGGATGCGCTTACCAACTACATCACCGGTATCGGTTATGATGCAGATGGTAACAGTACCGAGCAGTACAAAAAGCTTTGGCCTGCAGACCTTCACCTTATTGGTAAAGATATTATCCGTTTCCATACTATCTACTGGCCAATTTTCTTAATGGCACTTGGTGAGGAGCTTCCGAAGCAGGTATTCGGTCATCCATGGCTCCTTATGAATAACGATAAGATGAGTAAGTCCAAGGGTAATGTAATTTACGCAGATGACTTAATTGATTTCTTCGGCGTAGATGCGGTTCGCTACTATGTGCTTCATGAGATGCCTTTTGAAAACGATGGTAATGCAACTTGGGAAATCATCGCAGAGAGAACCAACACAGATCTTGCCAATACTTTGGGTAATCTTGTAAACAGAACCATCTCCATGAGCAACAAGTACTTTGGCGGAGTGGTTGCTGACAAGGGCGTAGTGGACGAAGCAGTTGATGCAGACTTAAAGGCTGTAGTAACTGGAGCACTTCCTAAGGTAAAGGCGAAGATGGCTGACTTGAAGGTGGCAGATTCTTTGACGGAGATTTTTACTATCTTCAAGAGACTGAACAAATATATCGATGAGACTGAGCCATGGGTACTTGCAAAGGATGAGGCAAAGTCTGACAGGCTTGCAACTGTGCTCTACAATTTGGTAGAGGGCATTGTAGTGGGTGCTTCCTTATTGGCACCATTCATGCCGGAAACTGCAGAAAAGATTGTAGGACAGTTAAATACCCAGATTAGAGAATTCGACCAGCTGGAGACCTTTGGTTTATACGAGAGCGGTAACAAGGTAACTGACCAGCCTGCTATTTTATTCGCACGTCTGGATATGAAGGAAGTAGCTGCAAGAGAAGAAGAGCTTCGTCTGGCTATGATTGCGGTAAATGCTCCGGCAGAGGAAGCTCCCGCAGAAGACGTGATTGATATTGAAGCAAAAGAAGAAATTGAATATGGTGATTTTGCAAAATTGCAGTTCCAGGTAGGTGAGATTATTGCTTGTGAAGCAGTTCCGAAGTCCAAAAAGCTCTTGTGCTCGCAGGTACGCATTGGAAGTCAGGTAAAGCAGATTGTTTCCGGCATCAAGCAGCACTACTCTCCGGAGGAGATGGTTGGTAAGAAGGTTATGGTTTTAGTGAACTTAAAGCCTGCAACCTTAGCTGGTGTAGTGTCTGAAGGTATGCTTTTGTGTGCAGAGGATGCAGAGGGTAATCTTGCGCTTATGACTCCGGAGAAGAAGATGCCGGCAGGAGCAGAGGTGTGTTAGCAGGTCTGCATCTTGTTTTGGCTTCTTTGAAGCTGACAATTGCTTCACAATTGCAAAACTCGATGAGGGCGCAGACCATTAAGGGGGTTACAGATGAAAAAAGAAGAATTCTATTATGCTTCCAGAGATGAGAAATCTCAGATTCATGCGATTCGATATACGCCGGAAGGAGTGGAGCCATGGTGTGTGCTTCAGATTGTACACGGCATGGCTGAGCATATTGAAAGATACGATGCGTTTGCAAAGTTTCTGGCAAAGAGAGGCGTTGTTGTAACCGGTGCCAGTCACTTGGGGCATGGTAAGAGCGTTGGTGAAGGGCAGGTACAGGGTTACTTCTGCGAAGTAGACCCGGCTACGGTAGTAGTGCGTGATGTGCATCGCCTGAAAAAGATGACAGAGAGCATTTATCCTAATCTGCCATATTTTATTTTGGGACACAGCATGGGCTCTTTCATTACCAGAAATTACATCAGCAGATACGGAACAGGCATTGAAGGTGCTATTATTATGGGCAGCGGTGTGATGCCTTCTGGAATGATTAAGGCATCCAAGACCGCCATGAATATCATTGCGAAAGTACATGGCGAAAAGCATGTAAGTAAGTTCTGCGACAATCTTGCTTTCGGAAGCTATAATGCACGTATAGAGAATCCTAAGACAGCTTCTGACTGGTTATCTTCTGACGAAAAAGAGGTTCAGAAATATATTGATGATCCGATGTGCGGCTTTACATTTACCATGAATGGCTTTAAGGGTCTGATGGAGCTTATTGACAGGGCTCACAAGCAGGAGTACATTGAAAAAATACCAAAGGAGCTTCCGCTTTATGTAATTGCCGGAGAAGAAGACCCGGTAGGCTCTTATGGTCAGGTGGTAACAGAGCTTCCCAAGCTATGGGCGCAATATGGTATCGCTAAAGTGGAGGCGAAGGGTTACAAAAACGCCAGACATGAAATTTTAAATGATGCCTGTAGAGATGAGGTTATGGAAGACATTTATGCATGGCTGAAAAAGGAAGTGTAAAAGCATGGATGACATATTTCCTTATGAAATAAGATGGGCCAGACCACAGGAGTGGAAGCCTACTATGAATATGGTCTGGGATACTTTTATGAAATTCGAAGGCGAGGATTATTCTGCGGAGGGAATCCGAAATTTCTACGACTTTATTACAGATGAGAAGCTGTACCAATCTTTTCTGAAAGGCAAATACCAAATGATGGTTGCCATAGAAGGGGGAGAGGTGGTAGGTATGGCGTCTGTACGAAACAGAAATCATTTGTCGCTGCTTTTTGTAAAAGATACACATCACCGAAAAGGAATCGGAAGGAATCTCCTGGACTGCTTTTGCAGATATTTAAAAGGGGAGATGGGCGAGAAGTCCATGACGGTTCAGGCGGCACCTTACGCCGTGGAATTTTACAAACAGATTGGTTTTCAAGCCACAGGACCGGAGCAGCAATTCAGCGGTATCCGGGTTACATCAATGGAAAAATTCTTTTGAGTGGGGAATACGCGAGAAACGAAAGGATTAATAAGAAATGAGAATATTTGATTTAGACGGACCTTTGATGTCGATTTTGAACAAGATTGCGGACATGATGATTTTAAATATTTTGGCGATTATCTGCTGCCTTCCGATTTTTACGGCAGGTGCATCATTTACCGCACTTCATTATGTTTGCCTGAAGATTGTGCGTAACGAAGAAGGCTACATTGCAAAGAGCTTCTTTAAGGCATTCAAGGAAAATTTTAAGCAGGCTACAATGATCTGGATGGTCGTCCTTGCGGCAATTTTGCTTCTGGTTGCTGACTTCTGGCTGATTAAGGAGTTTGAACTGGATTTAGGATATTGGTTCAAGGTAGTTTTAGGAGCTGTTTTTGTGCTGGTTGTTTTTACCGCTACCTTTGTGTTTGCTGCTCTTGCAAAATTTTCCAATACCACACTTCAGACGATTAAGAATGCATTTGCGATGTCTGTTCTGCAATTCCCAAAGACAATCCTTATGATTATTCTTTACATTATTCCTATTGTGGCAGGAGCCTTTTTCTATCAGGCAATTCCTTTTGTATTATTATTTGGAATCTCCGTGCCGGTATGGTTATCTGCGATGCTCTACAACAAGTTCTTTAAGGGGCTGGAAGAGAAGATTTTGGAGAATATGGAGAAGAAGGAAGAGGATGACAGCGAGAAGATTTTCAGTGATGCACCAATGGAAATCGGCAGTGAAAAATAGTGCACAAAGGCTGTAAAGGTAAGTCTGTATAATTTGACGAAGAAAGTGCGAAATTTTTGTGGAATAGTGGTATGGCGTAAAAACCACTTTTTCGGTATACTATGAAAAGAGTTGAGAAAGTGTATTTCTCACAACACAAATGAGATTACTCGTAAATAATGGAAGGAGCAATTTATTATGGCAAGTTTATCATTAAAAAATGTCTGCAAAGTATATCCTAACGGATTCGAAGCAGTTAAGAACTTCAACCTTGAGATCGCTGATCAGGAGTTCATCATTTTCGTAGGACCTTCAGGATGTGGTAAGTCTACTACCCTTCGTATGATCGCTGGTCTTGAAGATATTTCTTCAGGTGAATTAAGGATTGGTGACAGAGTAGTTAACGATGTAGAACCTAAGGACAGAGATATCGCGATGGTATTCCAGAACTACGCTTTATATCCTCATATGTCAGTTTATGACAACATGGCTTTCGGTCTTAAGTTAAGAAAAGTTCCGAAGGATCAGATTGATAAGATGGTTAAGGAAGCAGCTAAGATTCTTGACTTAACTCCACTCCTTGACAGAAAGCCTAAGGCTTTATCAGGTGGTCAGAGACAGCGTGTAGCTATGGGTCGTGCTATCGTTCGTAATCCTAAGGTATTCCTTATGGATGAGCCTCTTTCAAACCTGGATGCTAAGTTACGTGTACAGATGCGTATCGAGATTGCTAAGTTACATCAGAAATTAGGAACCACCATCATCTACGTTACTCATGACCAGACCGAGGCTATGACTCTTGGTACCAGAATCGTAGTTATGAAGGATGGTGTTATCCAGCAGGTAGATACTCCTCAGAACTTATATGAGAAGCCACAGAACTTATTCGTTGCAGGATTCATGGGATCTCCTCAGATGAACTTCCTTGATGCAACTGTTAAGGTTCAGGGTGATGTTGCTAACTTAGAAATCGCTGGACACAGCATTCCTCTTCCTCCTGCAAAATCTAAGAAGATTATTGACGGTGGTTATGATGGAAAGGTTGTTACCTTCGGTATCCGTCCTGAAGATGTATATGATTCTGAAATGTTCATCGAGACCTCTCCTCAGAGCGTATTCGAGTCTACTATCAGAGTATACGAGTTACTTGGTGCGGAAGTTTACTTATACTTCGATCTTGACACCTTCCCTATGACTGCTAGAGTTGATTCTAGAACAACTGCTAGACCTGGTGATGTTGTTAAGTTTGCTCTTGATGTTGAGAAGATCCACGTATTCGACAAAGAGACCGAGCAGGTTATTACTAACTAATATATTTTTTGAAGGGTGCTGGTTACAGCACCCTTACTTTTTTAAGGTTGTGACAGTTCAAACGCGCCATTCGCAAAGCCGCATCGGAGATGCTTTTCCGCTACTTCGTAGCTAACTTTGCTCATGAACCGGTGCTCACCTCATAACCCATGAGACACGTAAAATCATGCAAGCATGTTTTATGTGTCTCATAGGTTATGGTTGAACTATATGGAGGGAATATGATTACTAGTCAGGTTATTCAGACCAGCATTGATGAATTAAAGGCAATTACCAAAGTAGATTTGTGTGTATATGATTTAAATGGTAATGTTATTGCTACTACTGCAGATATGTCCGATTTAAATACTAATTTGGTAAGTGGCTTTAGCGATTCTCCTGCGGATAGTCAGGTGATTGGAGTACATCACTTATTAAAAATATGGGATGAAGGCGAGCTTTTATACATTCTGGTAGCGAAGGGCGTGGGCAATGATATTTACATGGTAGGTAAGATTGCAGTTTCTCAGATTCAGAATCTGGCCATTGCATATAAGGAGCGTTTTGACCGCAATAATTTCTTCCAGAATTTAATTATGGATAATCTGCTTTTGGTAGATATCTATAATCGAGCGAAGAAGCTTCATGTGGAGGTGTCTGTACCTCGTGTGGTATACCTTGTAGAGACCAAAACAGAGAAGGATGGTCTTGTGACCGAGCTTTTAAAAGGTATGTACTCTACCCAGGCGGGAGATTACATAACGGCAGTAGACGAATCCAATGTGATTTTGATAAAGTCCTTTGCACAGGAAGACTATTCTTATGAGAACCTGATGGCGGTGGCGGATACTATTGTGGGTATGATGAACGCGGAAGCCATGCTGAATGTAAGAGTATCCTTTGGTACGGTAATACAGGAGCTTAAGGATGTGTCTAAGTCCTATAAGGAAGCGAAGATGGCACTGGATGTAGGTAAGATTTTCTATGCAGAAAAGGATATTGTGGCTTACAGTACCCTCGGTATAGGACGTTTGATTTATCAGCTTCCGGTAAATCTGTGCAGAATTTTCGTAGAAGAAGTGTTTGGTGGGAATGTACCACTAGAGCTGGATGATGAAACGCTCAGCACCATCAATAAGTTTTTTGAGAACAGTCTGAATGTATCGGAGACTTCCAGACAGCTCTTTGTGCACAGAAATACATTGGTGTATCGAATTGAAAAGATTCAGAAGAGCACAGGACTTGATCTTCGTAACTTTGACGATGCGCTCACCTTCAAGATTGCCATGATGGTTATGAATTATATGAAATATTTAGATAGCTTGGATTACTAGTCATAAAAAGGACAACCCCCTAATACATTGTATTAGGGGGATTTTTTATGAGCTATAATCGAAAAATATTTTATATGAGTTTTTATGAAGGAAATGATAAAAGAGGTAATGCAGGATATATCAAGGTGCTGGAGAACCAAGGTGTTCAAATAGCAGAGGTGCGATTGTCCGGCATATCGCCTGTATTCGATGGAGAAAGAGAACTGGAAATTTTTCGGGGGAAGACACTGGTAAATAAGGAAAAAATAGTTTTGCAAGAAGGCGGTGGAATGGCTAAGTGTGGCTGGGAGATGACGGATGGGATAACCGGGCTTTCCTTTTGCATAAATCTAGGCAATGGGTGTGTTCTGGACTCTGCAGACCGTAGTAAGCCGCTGTCAGACCAAAGAACTGCTGTAGAAGAAATGGTGGAGGAAAAAGTGGAAGATATACCGCTGATAAAAAACATAGTGGAGGAGGAGCGTGAGGAGCAAGGCTTGGAGTGGGAACAGCCACAGTTGGAGGCTGAGGAGGAAAAGGTTGTTCAGGCAGAGGAGCAGCAGGAGAAGAAGACTGATGCCAAGGAAAAGGTAGAGAATCGAAAGTGGAAACAGATTTGTAAGGTATATCCTCATATAAAGCCCTTTCAGGATTTTAGAGATTACATAAAGCTGGATCTAAAGGATATGGTGCTGATATCCGAGAAGAAGTACTCGCTGGTGGAAAACAGCTTTCTCTTACATGGATATTATAATTATGATCATATCATATTATGGAAAAAAGAAAAAACACCGGTGAAATATTACATCGGTGTTCCGGGAAACTTCTATGAGAAAGAAAAACAGGTGGCAGTGCTCTATGGCTTTGAAAGCTTTGAAGGTGCAGTAGAGCCAGCTAAGGAAGGGGACTTTGGTTACTATATGACAGAGGTGTCTATTTAGTCAGTCCCTCATAGGTAAAGGGCGGGATAAAACTGGCTTCTGCCACGTCACCTTCCTGAATAAAAGCATTTTCCACGCCCAATCGAAGGCAATAGTTAATGATACGTTCATATTCTTCAGAGGTAACCTTGCGGTTTAGTTCTGGAATATGTGCAACATGGGGCAAAGGAGTATACTGGTTCATAATGCTGAGGTATACATGGTTTCCAAAGGTATCATAAAGATAATGAATAATCTTTTTGGAGTCCTTCGTTTGACCGGGAAGACATAGGTGGCGGATTATCATGCCTTTTATCATCATACCCGTATCCGGGTGGAAAACCGGCATGCCAACCTGACGATACATCTCCGCAAGTGCGGCCTGATTTACCACAAAATAATCCGGCGCATGGGAATATTTCGCAGACAAGTCGGGACTGAAATATTTGCAATCCGGAAGGTAGATATCAATGAGGCCCTCCAGCATTTTAAGAGACTCTACCTTATCGTACCCACCAGTGTTATACACGATGGGAATAGATAATCCCGCAGCCTTGGCACTTATGAGGCTGTCAGCAATCTGAGGGATATAATGAGTGGGCGTAACCAGATTAATATTGGTTGCGCCTTTTTCTTGCAATTCCAGAAATATTTCAGAGAGTCTTTCGGGAGTAATCTCCATTCCTACATCGCCGAGGGCGATATCGTGATTTTGACAAAAGACACATCTTAGATTACAGCCACTGAAAAAAACAGTGCCGGAGCCTGTCTCGCCGGAAATGCAGGGCTCTTCCCACATGTGCAAGGCAGCACGGGCCGCATATATCTTTCCGGGCATTTTGCAATAGCCAAGCTGACCGGCAGCTCTATTCACTTTGCAGTTTCTGGGGCATAGGGTGCAATTGCTTAGCATAAAATCTCCTGAAAGTTCAGCTCGCGCCATTCGCAAAGTCGCGCCCTTGGCGCTTTCCGCTGCCTTGCAGCTACTTTTGCTCATGAACCGGCACTCATCTCATGAACATATCTATCCACAAAAACATGCCAGCATGTTTTGTGTGTACAGATATGTCCATGGCTGAACTAAAAGACCGCACAAGGCGGGTATAGGCACAGCTCCATCCGGCACCCTCACGGCACATGAAAGGTTCTACTTAGTGCTGCTTCGTTCCCGACCTGACACGGTTCGTAGATTTCCATTGCGCGAGACCAAACTTCAACGCCATGCCCAGTGACCCAGACAATGTACGGCTTTTATAGTTTAACTTGTGCATAACGGTTTGTCAACCTCTAAATCATGACTCCTCTTTGTTTTCTGCCGAGGGAGCAGCCGCTTTTCGAGCTTCTTTTTCTTCTTTGTTGCGGATGCGGAGCTGTGCAAAGAAGGTTTTTAGGATTTCGCTGCATTCGGTCTCGAGGATTCCGCGACTTACCTGTACCTGATGGTTAAACTCCGGCATCTCCAGTATGTTCAGGATGGAGCCGCCGCATCCGGCCTTGGGATTCATACAGCCCATGACGACTTCGGTAACCCTTGCCTGCACAATGGCTCCGGCACACATCTGACAGGGCTCTAGTGTGACATATAAGGTACATTCTTCCAGACGCCAGTCGCCGATTTTTTTACTGGCTTTGTTGATGGCGGTAATCTCCGCATGAGCCAGTGTATTTTTGTCAGTATTGCGGCGGTTGTAGCCTCTGCCGATAATCTTTCCTTCATGAACAATGACACATCCGATGGGAACCTCACCTAGAGCAAGTGCCTTCTCAGCTTGCTTTAATGCTGCCTTCATATATTTTTCCTGAATATTTTTGATAACTGCCATAGTGCCTCCGTTGCAAAAGCTCCCATATTTCGATATACTGTTACTTACGCATTATTATAAGTATATTTCAAAAAAGGCGGGAGAGCAAGATTGAAGAAGTTTTTGAGTAAATTTATCGGTGATAAAAGATTTTATAAAATGGTGCTGACAGTAGCAGTGCCCATTATGATACAGAACGGAATTACGAATTTCGTGGGACTTCTGGATAATATTATGGTGGGAAGTGTAGGTACCGAGCAGATGACCGGTGTGGCTATTGTGAACCAGCTTCTGATGGTATTTAATCTGAGTATTTTCGGGGCAATTTCTGGTCCGGGCATCTTTGGAGCACAGTTCTATGGTAGTGCTAATCTGTTTAATGTGGTGTTTATTGCGCTGGGAAGTGCGGTGTCCATCGTGGTCGGACAGCTTCTGGGAGCCGGCAAGATGGAAGAGGCTGTGGATACGGACAATAAGCTGATTGCGTTTACGGTAATGTCCTGCTTTGGTATGGGCGGTCTGCTGTTTTTGTGTGCACCTCTCTTCCCGATGGTGTACAATACTACGCCGGAGGTCAAAGAGCTGGCCACCAACTTTATCTGCGTTTCTGCGATTTGTATGCCTTTGTATGGCTTTACCCATGCCGCGTATTTTACTTTGCGTTCTGGAGGAAAGACGGTGATTACCTTCCTGTTTGACAGTTTCTTTGTGTGGGTAGGATGTATTCCGGCTGCCTATGTGCTGAGCAGATATTCACCTCTTACCCCGGTGCTGCTCTATTTCGCATGTCAATCCATGGACTGGATTAAGTGTGTTATCGGCTTTATCCTGGTGAAGAAACGTGTCTGGGTGAGACGTCTTGTGGCAGATAATAATTAGATGGTTGAAAATGCGCAAAAGAGATGTCTTGAAGACTGTAAATACGGAAAACTTTATGCTACAATAAAGAAAGAAAATAGAAACGTTACACTGGAGGTATTTAAAATGATTAAGGGATTTAAAATGAAGCTCTATCCGGGAATGGAAGCAGAGTATGAAAAGAGACACAATGAGTTATGGCCAGAGATGGCTGATATGATTCACGAGCATGGCGGAAAGAATTACACCATTTTTTTAGATAAAGAAACTCTGACTTTATTCGGTTACATCGAAATCGAGGATGAAGAGCTGTGGGCAAAGGGTGCTGACACTGCAATTAACCGTAAATGGTGGGATTTCATGGCTGATATCATGGAGACCAATCCTGACAACAGCCCTGTAAGTATTGATTTACAGAATGTATTCCATTTGGATTAATAAGCCATGACTGGGGAACTTTTGGAAGAACTGAAGGAGATTACAGCGGAGGAGCAACGCATATTATCGGGCATTGCTGAAATTGAGAAAGGCATCTATATGTCCTCGGAGAGTAATGTGGTGGATGCGGCAAGGCTCTTGGATGCAGGAAAGCTGATTCAGGTACGTCCCCATACACGCTTTGTGCATTTTCCGGCTCATACCCATAATTATATTGAAGTGATTTACATGTGTGCAGGAAGCACTCATCATGTGATTGATGGCCATGATGTATATCTTCATGAGGGGGAGCTTTTGTTTTTGAACCAGCAGGCGGTGCAGGAGATTTACCCTGCAGGGGAAGGTGATATTGCGGTAAACTTTATTATTTTACCGGAATTCTTTGACTACACCTTAAAGCTGATGGAGGAGGAGCAGAATCTTCTGCGAGACTTTGTGGTAGACTGCCTGACCGGAAAAAATCAGGCGGCGGGCTATCTTCATTTTAAAGTGGGAGATACTCTTCCGGTTCGTAATCTACTGGAGAATCTGATTTGGACCATCCGTAATAAGCAGCCGAATAAGCGAAGCATTAACCAAGTGACCATGGGACTTTTATTTTTACAGCTTCTCAATCACGGTGAACGTATGGAGACTGCGAAAGGAAACCCACAGCAGCGTCTGATGATGGATGTTCTTACTTATATTGAAGAGCATTATCGGGACGGGGAGCTTTCTGAGCTGGCAGAGCTTTTGCATTATGATGTGTATTGGCTTTCCAGAGAGATTAAGAAGCTAACTGGCAAGAATTACACGGATCTCCTGCAGGAGAAACGCTTGAATCAGGCGGCATATCTGTTGGAACATACGGGAATGTCAGTGTTGGATATCGGACTTGCTGTAGGGTATGAGAATATGAGTTACTTCCATCGTATTTTCCAGAAACGATTTGGGGTGACTCCCAGAAAATATAGATTGGAAAAAAGTAGTTAATCTCGAGGAGATTTTGAGGAATCATTGGGAGGAGGGTCGTCCCATGGTGTTGACAGAGTATGATGAACAGGCCCGCATTAGAATGAGCGGGAGATTGCATTGGAAGAAGGAAGAACAGAAGGAGAGAATATGGTTCTAAAATTGATGCAGTTACTGTTGGAGGCTGGTCGAACAGAGGGTGTTAAGTGTGTGACGGAGGATGAAGAATATCGGAGGTCACTTTATAGGGAGTTTCAATTGAAAATGTAAGATAGAACGCATATCATGAGTGAATTGTGATATGCGTTTTTATTGTCTGAGAAGATGAAATTATTATGAAAATTCAGCACTTTACCGGGATGAAAGTGCTTACAATCCCACAAAAACCAACATGTGCTATATTGACAAAACCACATAATCGGTCATATAATATAGAAAGATTAGCAACAAAATACCACAAATCTGTGATGAGTGAGGGATTTTGATGAAATACAATAGTGCAAAGGTTCCGAAGACGGAACGAATTACGAGATTAATAGAAGATTTATATGCGAAGATGCCGGAGATTGAGAGCGCAAGAGCAAGGCTTCTTACGGAAAGCTTTCAGCAGACGGAAGGAAAACCACATATTATGCGTAAAGCTCTTGCATTTGCACACATCTTAGAGAATATACCCATTATTATTCGCGAGAACGAACTGATTGTAGGTAGCTCAACCATAGCCCCCAGAGGCTGCCAGACCTTCCCGGAGTTCTCTTATGACTGGCTGGAAGCAGAGTTTGAGACGGTTGCAGCCAGAGAGGCTGATCCGTTCTACATAGCAGATCATACCAAGAAAGAGTTAAAGGAAGCGAATGCTTACTGGAAGGGACGAACCACCAGCGAGCTGGCTACGGAGTATATGGCACCGGAGACCAAGCTGGCCATGGAGCACAATATCTTTACGCCGGGTAATTACTTCTATAATGGTGTGGGACATGTGACAGTACAGTATGAGAAGGTGCTTGCCATCGGTTATGAAGGTATCATGAGGGAAGCTGGTGCAGAGCTCCTTAAGTGCAGACCGGGTGATGGCGACTATGCCACCAGAAAGACCTTCTTAGAGGCGGTGATTATCAGCTGTCAGGCAGTTATTGATTATGCAAACCGCTATGCAGAGCTGGCAGAGAAGGAAGCGGCAGGCTGTATGGATCCTGTGAGAAAGGTAGAGCTTTTGCAGATTGCAGCCAATTGCCGAAATGTACCTGCCAAGGGAGCGACAAGCTTCTATGAAGCATGTCAGAGCTTCTGGTTTGTACAGCAGCTTTTGCAGATGGAGTCTTCCGGTCATTCTATTTCGCCGGGAAGATTTGACCAGTATATGTATCCTTATTATAAGAAGGATTTGGATAATGGAACCTTGACAAGGGAGTTTGCTCAGGAACTGATTGATTGTATCTGGGTAAAGCTCAACGATTTAAATAAAGTCAGAGATGCAGACAGTGCCAAAGGATTTGCAGGCTACAGCTTATTCCAGAATCTGATTGTAGGCGGTCAGGATGAAGCCGGAAGAGATGTGACCAACGACTTGTCCTTTATGTGTATTGATGCATCGGCACATGTATTTTTGCCTATGCCGTCTCTTTCCATCCGTGTATGGAATGGTACGCCGCACGAATTGCTGGTACGTGCAGCAGAACTGACCCGAACGGGTATCGGACTTCCGGCATATTACAATGACGAAGTGATTATTCCGTCCCTGATGAGTATGGGACTTAGCTTAGAAGATGCCAGAACCTATAACATCATCGGATGTGTAGAGCCTCAGAAGGCGGGGAAGACCAATGGCTGGCATGACGCAGCATTCTTTAATATGTGCAGACCTTTGGAACTGGTATTCTCCAGCGGTGTAGATAGGGGCGTACAGATTGGTCCGAGAACCAAGGCTGTGGAAGAGATGACCAGCTTCGAAGAGTTCTTTGATGCTTACAAAGAGCAGATGGAATATTTCATTGAGCTTTTGGTAAATGCTGACAATGCAATCGATCAGGCTCACGCAGATAGAGCACCGCTTCCGTATCTGGCAAGTATGGTGGATGACTGTATTGCAAGAGGTAAGACCTGCGAGCAGGGTGGATGTGTATATAACTTCACCGGACCACAGGGCTTTGGAATTGCCAATGTAGCAGATTCCTTATATGCAGTGAAGACACTGGTATTTGATGAAAAGAAGGTATCCATGGCAGAGCTTAAGAAAGCACTGATGTTCAACTATGGTAAGGGAACCAATGACATCGTGGCAGCCCAGATTGTGGGTAGTCTTGCAGCAGAGATGCTTAAGGCTGGACAGATGCCAAGTGCAGAGCTGTTAGCAAAGACATCCCAGACAGTAATTAAGGAAGCGGTTACAGATGCGGACAGAAAGCGTTTTGATGAGATTCTCTCCATGATTGATGAGATACCAAAGTTTGGTAATGATATTGAAGAAGTGGACAGCTTCGCAAGAGAAGTTGCTTACACATATACAAAGCCTCTTCTGAAATATAAAAATCCAAGAGGCGGTCAGTATCAGGCAGGGCTTTATCCGGTATCTGCCAATGTTCCTTTGGGAGCACAAACCGGAGCCACACCGGATGGACGACTGGCAGGTGTGCCGGTAGCAGATGGCGTATCACCTTCCGCAGGAAAGGATGTAAACGGTCCTACCGCAGCAGCCAACTCCGTATCCATGTTAGACCATGGAATTGCATCCAACGGAACCTTATTTAACCAGAAGTTCCACCCGTCAGCTTTAAGCGGTGCGGCAGGACTTGATAATTTTGTAAATCTGATTCGAGCTTACTTTGACAGAAAGGGAAGTCATGTACAGTTTAACGTGGTTTCCAGAGAGACCCTTCTGGATGCACAGGCTCATCCAGAGAACTACAAGCATCTGGTGGTTCGAGTGGCAGGCTATAGTGCGCTATTTACCACACTTTCTAAGAGCCTGCAGGACGACATCATCCGTAGAACAGAGCAAGGCTTCTAAGAGGTGATGGGATGGCAGAGACAGATTTAAAGACAAAAGGACGAATCTTTGATATTCAGAGATACTCCATACATGACGGCATCGGAATACGAACCATTGTGTTCCTGAAAGGCTGTGTTCTCAGGTGCAGATGGTGCTGTAATCCGGAGTCCCAGAAGTATGATATCGAAACTCTTATGGTGCAGGGAAAGCCTAAAATCATCGGCAGAGATGTGACGGTGGCGGAGGTTATAGAAACCATAGAAAAGGACAGAAGCTACTATCGCAGAAGCGGAGGGGGGCTGACACTTTCCGGTGGGGAATCTCTTTGCCAGCCTGCATTTGCCAAGGCCCTTTTGAAAGAGGCCAAGGAGCGAGGTATTAACACTGCCATGGAAAGCATGGGATTTGCCAGCTATGAAGTCATCGACGAGGTGCTGGAATATCTGGATACTTACCTGATGGATATCAAGCATACGAATCCGAATAAACACAAAGAATTTACCGGGAAAAGCAATGAACTGATGTTGGAAAACGCCAGAAAAATTGCAGCCAGCGGCAAGACCAAGCTGGTCATCCGCGTACCGGTTATCCCTACCTTTAATGATACCCCGGAGGAGATCGCAGACATTGCAAGATTTGCAGATAAGCTTCCCGGTGTGGAGAAAATACATCTTCTTCCTTATCACCGTCTAGGGCAGGATAAGTATGAAGGACTTGGAAGACCATATCCCATGGGGGATGCACTTCCACCGGAGAATGAACACATGCTGATGCTGAAAAAGGTAGTGGAAAATGTATCCGATTTAGAGTGTCAGATCGGAGGATAGGAAGTGAATTATGGAAAATATGCAAAGAATAATTCAGGAGTGCGTACCGGGACGTCAGGTAACGCTGGCTCACATCATTGCAAGTCCTGATGATACACTTTTCCAGAAGCTGGGACTTGACCCGAGAATCGATTATGGCAACGCCGCAATCGGGATCACTACGGTTACCCCTTCGGAAACCGCCATTATTATGGCAGATATCGGTATGAAGGCCAGTGGAATCACGCTGGGCTTTGTAGATCGATTCAGTGGTTCCTTAATCATTACGGGAACGGTGAGTGAGGTGCAGGCTTCCATAGAAGCTATGCAGGATTATGTACAGGAAAAACTTGGATACACTGTCTGCCCCATTACCAAGACTTGAGAAAGCTGGTACTCATGGGGAGAAGTGAGGCGGGTAAGACCACTCTCACCCAGGCTCTAAAGGGTGAGGAAATTCGCTACTACAAGACACAATATGTGCACAACTATGACAGCGTAATCGATACGCCGGGGGAGTATGCACAGAGTCGCAGATTGGGAAAGGCACTTGCTCTTTACACCTATGAAGCGGATGTTGTGGGAATCTTAGTATCGGCGGTGGAACCCTACTCTATTTTCCCGCCTAATGTAACATGTCAGGCCAACCGAGAATGCATCGGAATTGTAACGAAGATCGACCTGCCACAGGCCAACGTACCACAAGCAGACAGATGGCTGGAGATTGCAGGCTGTAAGAAAATTTTCCATGTAAATTCCTTAGAAGGCGTGGGAGTTCCGGAGATTCTTGACTACTTAAAGAAGGAACCGGAAGACAATAAATAGTTAGCAATGAAAAATAAATATAAACATTAATTTTTCCAAGGAGGAGAATAAAGTTATGATTAACGAAATGGAAATCAAAAAACAAATTTGTGAAGTGGGCAAAAGAATCTACAACCGTAACATGGTTGCAGCAAACGATGGTAACATCTCTGTAAAGTTAAATGATAATGAATTCCTTTGTACTCCTACCGGCGTTTCTAAGGGATTTATGACACCGGAATACATCTGTAAAGTAGATGCTAAGGGTAATGTAATCCAGGCAAATAAGGGCTTCAAGCCATCTTCTGAGATTAAGATGCACATGAGAGTATATGAGAAGCGTCCTGATGTAGGAGCAGTAGTTCATGCTCACCCTACCTTTGCAACCTCTTTCGCAATTGCGGGTATTCCTCTTACCCAGCCTATCATGCCGGAAGCAGTAATCTCTTTAGGATGCGTGCCTATCGCTGAGTATGGTACTCCTTCTACTATGGAGATTCCTGATAATCTTGAGAAATACTTACCATACTTTGATGCAGTGCTTCTTGAGAACCACGGTGCATTAACCTGGAGTACAGACTTACTTGCTGCATACCACAAGATGGAAAGCGTAGAGTTCTATGCTGAGTTATTATACAAGTCTAAGATGCTTGGCGGTCCTAAGGAATTTGATAAAGAGAACATCAAGAAGTTATATCAGATTCGTCAGAAATTCGGTATGCCAGGAAAGCATCCTGCAAATGTATGCTTAAATAAGGGCGGTGAGAACTGCCATAACTGTGGCGGTGGATGTGGTAGCGCAGATTACAGCAACATGCCTGGTTATGAGTACAACTTTGGTGATTCTTGCAACTGCGGAAGCTCAAATGTAGATGAAGCTATGATTGCAGAAATCGTTAAGAAAGTTATTGCAGGAATGAAATAAGTTACGCCATAGGAGGTACTTCTATGGAAGAAAAGGACATCGAGCGTATTGTCCGTCAGTGTCTGAAAGAGCTTGCACCTGTAAAAAGCGTGAATCTGGAAACCGCCAAGCTTCTCATTGAAGAGGTGGAGGCGGAAGCTGCCAGAATCGGCGTAAAAGCTGTGGTTGCAGTATCTGATGAGAAGGCAAGACCCATTGCAGTCCACTGCATGGATGGTGCTTATATCGGAAGCTTTGATATTGCCATTAACAAGACTTACACGTCGGTGGCATTCCAGATGCCTACGTCTAAGCTGGCAGAATTGGCAGCACCGGGGGGAAGCCTTTACGGAATCCAGCATACCAACGAAGGTAAGGTAGTTATCTTCGGGGGCGGTGAACCACTTTATATCGGTGACAGGATGGTGGGAGCCATCGGCGTCAGCGGTGGAAGCGCAGAGCAGGACACATATTTGGGGACATACGCAAAAAAGATATATGAAGAGCTATTCAGAACCAAACATGAGCAAAAGGAAAGTCTCGAAGAGACGATTTTGCGAATTAGGTTCTAAATAGTGACAATATGAGGTAGATTATCATGGAAATAACAGAAAGCCAGATTAAAAGTATCGTCGGCGAAGTTATGGCTAAGCTGCAGCTTGAGAGCAGCAGCTCCGGTATGCACGGCGTTTTCGCTGATATGAATACCGCCATTGAGAAGGCGAAGGAAGCACAGAAAGTTGTGCGCATGATGTCCATGGATCAGAGAGAAAAAATCATTACACGCATTCGTGAGAAGATTAAAGAAAATGCTGAAACCTTTGCAAGAATGGGTGTAAATGAGACCGGAATGGGTAATGTAGGTGACAAGATTTTAAAGCATCTTTTGGTTGCGGAGAAGACTCCGGGAACAGAAGATATCACCACTACCGCATGGTCCGGTGACAGAGGACTCACTTTAGTGGAGATGGGACCCTTTGGAGTGATCGGTGCGATTACTCCTTGTACCAATCCAAGTGAAACCGTTCTCTGTAATACCATGGGAATGCTTGCAGGAGGAAATACCGTAGTATTTAACCCTCATCCGCAGGCAATTAAGACTTCTATCTTTGCAGTGAATCTTTTGAATGAAGCTTCTTTGGAAGCAGGCGGACCGGACAACATCGCTTGTACCGTGGAAAAACCAACCTTAGATTCCAGCAACGTAATGATGAAGCATAAGGATATTCCGCTCCTTGTAGCAACCGGTGGTCCGGGCGTAGTAACCGCAGTTCTTTCCAGCGGAAAGCGTGGTATTGGCGCAGGCGCAGGTAATCCTCCAGCACTGGTTGATGAGACCGCAGATATCAGAAAGGCGGCAGAGGATATCGTAAACGGATGTACCTTTGATAATAACCTTCCTTGTATTGCAGAGAAGGAAGTGGTTGCCGTGGATTCTATCTGCGACCAGCTGATGAGATACATGGTGGAGGAGCAGGGATGTTTCCTTGCATCCAAGGATGTACAGGATAGATTAGTGAAGACAGTCCTTACCGAGAAAGGTGCTTTAAATCGTAAGTGTGTAGGAAGAAGTGCGAAGGTGCTTCTCTCTATGGTAGGTGTAGAGGTACCGGACAATATCCGTTGTATCATCTTCGAAGGTCCGAAGGAGCATCCATTGATTGCAGAAGAGCTGATGATGCCCATCCTTGGTATTGTAAGAGCTAAGAATTTCGAGGACGCTGTAGAGAAGGCTGTATGGCTGGAGCATGGCAACCGTCATTCCGCTCATATCCATTCCAAGAACGTGGATCGCATCACTACATATGCAAGAGCAATGGATACCGCAATCTTAGTAAAGAACGGACCAAGCTACGCAGCACTTGGTTTTGGAGGCGAAGGCTTTCCGACCTTTACTATTGCAAGCCGCACCGGTGAGGGACTTACCAGTGCAGCAACATTCACAAAGCGCAGACGTTGTACCATGTCTGATAGTCTTTGCATTAGATAGGAGGAACAGACGATGGAGATGAATACCACTCAGGTAGAAGAAATCGTAAAAAAGGTGCTGGAAAGCCTTTCCACAGGCAGTGCACCTGCAAGCACTTCTACAGGAAATAAAGCCATTCCCAAGACCGCAAAGGTAGCAGTGCTTACTGCGCTTGAGAAGGTTGAGATTAAAGAATATCCCATGCCTGAGGTTGGGGATGATGACATTCTCGTAAAGGTAGAGGGATGCGGTATCTGTGGTACAGATGCCCACGAATATAAGAGAGACCCATTCGGACTGATTCCGGTAGCCCTCGGTCACGAAGGAACCGGTGAAATCGTTAAGATGGGTAAGAATGTAAAGGTTGACAGTGCAGGTAAGGCAGTTGCCCTTGGCGACAAGATTGTAACCTGTATGATTTTCAAGGATAACCCGGACATTACCATGTTCGACTTAAACAAGCAGAACGTTGGTGGTGCTGATGTATACGGACTTCTGCCGGATGATGACATCCACTTAAACGGATGGTTCGCAGATTACATCTTAGTGCGCGGCGGTTCTACCTTCTTCAATGTAAGTGACTTAGATTTAGATTCCAGAATCTTAATCGAGCCTTGTGCAGTACTTATTCATGCTGTGGAAAGAGCTAAAACTACAGGAATTCTTCGTTTCAACAGCCGCGTAGTAGTACAGGGATGTGGCCCTATCGGTCTTATCTGTATCGCAATCTTGAAGACCATGGGTATCAACAACATTATTGCAGTAGATGGTAATGAAGGTCGTCTTGAGTTTGCTAAGAGACTTGGAGCAAGCGGAAGCTTAAACTTCAAGGATCATAACGGAGCAGAGGCGATGGCAGAGGCTTGTGCAAAGATGTTCGACGGACACCTTGCAGATTTCGCTTTCCAGTGTACCGGCTCTCCAGCAGGACATTCTAACATTTATAAGTTTATCAGAAATGGCGGCGGACTTTGTGAGCTTGGTTTCTTCATCAACGGTGGTGATGCAACCATTAACCCTCACTTTGATATCTGCGCTAAGGAAATCACTACCGTAGGCAGCTGGGTATATACCTTAAGAGATTATGCTACTACCTTTGATTTCTTAAAGAGCGCAAAGGAGATAGGTCTTCCGATTAACGAGCTTATTACAGACAAGTATCCATTAAGCCAGATTAACGAAGCTTACAAGAAGAACTTGGCAATGACCGGCTTAAAGATTGCTGTATTACCTGATTAAGAAAGGATAATTGCAGATGGATGAAAGAGCAGTTGGCATCTTAGAGGTATATGGTCTGGTGTGTGCATTTATTGCAGGAGATGCAGGATGCAAGGCAGCTAACGTAACCTTGGAGCCTTTTGATAAGAATAAGCCTGCAAATGCAGACTCCTTACCGGTTCCCTTACTTGTAACCATCAAGTGGAGAGGAAGCGTAGAGGATGTAACCGCAGCAGTTGAGGCGGGAAGAGCAGTTGCAGAAAGAACAACGGGAGTGGTAACAAGCCATGTAATCCCAAGACCTACCCCTGATACCTTAAAAATGCTTGGTATCAGTGGATATGACCCCAGTTAAGCAGTCATGGACAAGAAGAGGTACGAATCATGCTTGCATGAATGAGTACAGATGATTGTCCATGAACGGAGCACCGGTTCATGAACAAAGATAGTTGCGAAGCAACGGGAAGCGCTGGAAGCGCGGCTTTGTGAATGGCGCGGCTGAACTGTGAGAAAGGATATTAATTAAGAGAAACGAAAGTGAGGAAATAAAAATGGCACAGGAAGCATTAGGAATGGTAGAAACCAGAGGACTTACCGCAGCAATCGAGGCTGCAGATGCAATGACGAAGTCCGCTGAGGTAGCTTTAGTAGGTACCGAGAAAATCGGTTCCGGATTAGTAACTGTTATGGTTCGCGGAGATGTAGGAGCTGTTAAGGCGGCAGTAGAAAGCGGCTCTACCGCTGCACAGCGTCTCGGTGAATTAGTAGCTACTCACGTAATCCCAAGACCTCATACCGATGTCGAGAAGATTCTTCCGGGATTCCCTAAGAACTAATCAATTATCGTAACTATTCACTACGTTCACAGTTACGAGCAGAAATCCATTAAAATCACCTACGGTGATGGGATTTTTGCATGTACAACTCGGGATTTTTCTTCGAAAAACCCTCGCGAAATTGGCGTCCTGAACAGTTACGAATTATCATAAACCAAGGAGTGACTTATGAACAGTTCATACGGTTTAATTGAAGTATCCGGTGTGGTAGCTGCAGTAGAATCCTTAGATGCAATGTGTAAGGCGGCTGACGTATCCCTGGTAACGTGGGAAAGAAAATGGGGCGGCAGACTGGTAACCATCATTGTAGAAGGTAATGTATCAGATGTAAAAGCGGCAGTAGAAGCAGCGGAGCATATTACAAAAGCAAACGGTCATATCTTAGCATCCAGCGGAGTGATCGCATCACCCAGCGAAGAGATTCGCAGGCAGGTGGCAATCAGTTCAAAACGTATCGAGTTTTAACTGAAGTACTATTGTGAAAATACTGCATAACGCAGTACAATGATAAAGAGTAAAAATTTTCAGCACATAATAAGGAGGAGAAAATTATGGCACAGGAAGCATTAGGAATGGTAGAAACCAGAGGACTTACCGCAGCAATCGAGGCGGCAGATACTATGTGTAAATCAGCAAACGTTACTTTAGTAGGTACTGAGAAAATCGGTTCCGGTTTAGTAACCGTTATGGTTCGTGGAGATGTAGGAGCAGTTAAGTCTGCAGTAGAAGCAGGCGCTATGAACGCTGAAAGACTTGGTGAGCTTGTTGCTCAGCACGTTATTCCTCGTCCTCATACCGACGTTGAAGCTATTCTTCCAAAGATCAAATAGTAACTAAGGTTCAGAAGGTCATGTCACTTATGCTTGCATGAGGGGACATGACCTTGGAACCTGCTAAAAATGAAAAAGGAGCCCAATTAGGGTGGATTTTTCATTTTTGTAGGCTTGCGAGAGCGTACACGCATAGCAAGCCGTTGGTACGAGATAAAGTACAAAAAGGGTGGACCTAACATGGATAAGTTTGAAATCGAACAGTTAACAAAATTAGTGATTGCTTCCATGCAGGCAGAGCAGAAAAAGGGAGACGGCTTCCTTGTTCCTGTAGGTGTAAGCAACAGACATATACATTTATCCCAGGCGGATGTAGAGACTTTATTCGGTGCTGGTCATCAGTTAACCAAGAAAAAGGAATTGATGGGTGGTCAGTTTGCCTGTGAAGAATGCTGTACTATCGTTGGGTTAAAGCTTCGTGCGATTGAGAATGTAAGAGTTCTTGGCCCGGCACGCAAGGCAACACAGGTGGAAATCAGCTATACGGATGCCAGAAAGCTGGGCATCAATGTACCGGTTCGTGAATCCGGTGATATTAAAGGATCTGCACCGATTGCAATCGTGGGACCAAAGGGTGCAATTTATCTGAAGGAAGGCTGTATTGTAGCAGCCAGACATATTCATATGTCACCAAGTGACGCAGCGAAGGCAGGCGTAAGCGATGGTGATTATGTAAAAGTTAGAGTAGAAAATGAGCGTGGAACTACCTTTGAAAATGTAAAGATTCGTGTGGATGAAAGCTTTACATTGGAGATGCACATCGATACCGATGAAGCAAATGCCAGCGATATCAAGCAGGGTGACAAGGTAGCAATCGTGAAATAACTCAGAACCGGACGTGAGCAAAAGGAAAGCTGCGGAGTAGCGATTTTGCGAATGGTTCTGAGGGAATAGATATATAGAAAAGAGGGATAGCAATGATTATCGGTAAGGTAACTGGAAGCGTTGTTTCAACCCGCAAGCATGAACATCTTGTTGGAAATAAATTTATGATTGTAGAGCCTATTGCCAATATGGATAACGGTACCAAGGCTTTGGTTGCTGTAGATAATATCGGTGCCGGCATCGGCGAGTATGTGTTGGTGGCAACCGGAAGCTCAGCAAGAGTAGGCATGCAGGAGGCGCCTATTGATGCTGCAATTGTCGGAATTGTAGATAATATGTAAATGTTGCGTTCAGGACTATGCATTTACTGCAGAGTCCGTGGGAACGACTTTATGAGATAAGAGCAAATCCATCACGAAGTGATTTTAAATGGATTTGCGAATGTAACCATGAGGGAACGGAATGGTTACAATGACGCAGGAAAGCTGGTTTAGTGAGAAATGAATATACAGGAGCTTAGTAGCATTTTGCGGGAAAGCGGAGTGGTTGGTGCCGGTGGAGCAGGGTTTCCCACTTATGGAAAGCTGTCCGACAAAGCAGAAACCATTATTATGAACTGCGCAGAGTGTGAGCCACTTTTAAAATTACATAGACAGCTTCTGGCGGAGAATGCCAGAGAGATATTGCAGGCATTTTCCTTGATTGCGCACACGGTTGGTGCTATGGAAGCAATTATCGGTATCAAGGGTGAGTACACTACTACAATCGAGGCTTTGAGGGTACATTTGGAAGAGTTCCCGATAGTTCGCATTCATGAATTGCCCAATGCCTATCCTATGGGGGATGAGGTAGTACTGATTTATGAAGCCACAGGAAAGGTAGTGCGCCCTGGCGGACTTCCTATCGAATGTGGAGTAGCAGTATTTAACGTAGAGACCGTTTATAACGTGTACAACGCAGTTTGGAACAATAAGCCGGTAACTCAGAAGCTGGTAACCGTTGTTGGCGAAGTGGAAAAGCCAATTACCGCTTTTGTGCCTATTGGAACCAGCATCCGTGAGGTAGTAAAGCTTGCAGGCGGCGTAACCACAAAGGATCCGGTATTTTTATTGGGAGGCCCCATGATGGGCAGTCTTGGAAATGAATACCAGCCGGTGACCAAGACAACCAATGCAGTGATTGTGCTTCCGAAAAATCATCCTTTGATTTTGAAAAAGACCGGAAATTTCTCTGTTTCCGTGAAAAGAGCAGCATCCAGTTGTTGTCAGTGTCAGGCTTGTACAGACCTTTGTCCGAGACATGCACTTGGCCATCCCATTGAGCCTCATATGTTTATGCGTAGCGCAGCCAACCGTGACTACAGCAAGCTGGAACCGTATCTGAATACTATGTTCTGTAGTTCTTGTGGACTGTGTGAGCTTTTCAGCTGTCCACAGGGCTTGTCGCCAAGAACCATGATGGCGGAATATAAAGCAGGTCTTCGCAAGGAGGGAGTAAAAGCACCTACAGTGGAGGCGTCACCTGTAAAGGAGTCCAGAGAATATCGCAAGGCTCCGGAAGCAAGACTTATGGCAAGGCTTGGTCTTAGCAGATATGATGTGGAAGCACCTCTTTCAGATAATAATCTGGAAGTGAAAGAAGTTAAAATCATGCTTTCCCAGCATATTGGAGCACCAGCTGTGGCACTGGTTGAAAAGGGGCAGCAGGTGAGTGAGGGTGATATGATTGCAAAAGCAAATGAAGGTTTATCGGTAGCAATCCACTCATCCGTGTCAGGAAGTATAAAAGAAGTAACAGAAAAATATATTTTAATTACTACTAGGAGTTAACAATGCATAAAGCAATTGGAATGATAGAATTTAAGACCGTATCCGCAGGTATTACCGCTGCGGACCAGATGGTAAAGACTGCAGACGTGGAGATTTTAGAGGCGCAGACAGTATGTCCGGGAAAATACATTGCTTTGATTGCAGGTGACCTTAGTGCGGTGAATGCGGCGGTAGAAAGGGCGAAATTGACCAGAGAGGAGGAGCTGATTGACAGCTTCGTATTGGGCAATCCAGACGAATCCATTTTCCCGGCAATCTATGGCAGCAGCCAGATTGAACATGTCAGTGCTCTTGGGATTTTGGAAACCTATGACGCAGCATCGATTATTGTAGCGGCAGATATTGCAGCAAAGACTGCAATTGTAGATTTGATTGAGCTTCGTATTGCTAAGGGTATGTGTGGCAAATCTTATATGCTGATTACCGGTGAGGTGGCGGCTTGTGAAGCTGCAATTGCCAAGGCGAAGACAGCGGCAGCAGACAAAGGAATGTTCCTTGACAGTTCTGTTATTGCACATCCGGACGAGCAGATCGTGAAGTCTATTTTATAGTAAACTGTTCAGCCATGCCGTGTACGGAAGCCAAAATCGTGCTTGCAAGATTTTGGCGACGGGCATGAAGGGAGCACCGGTAGCAGCACAGCGAAAAAGCGACGGAGTCGCCCTTGCGAATGGTGCGGATGAACGGATGTATTTTGTAGACAAGGGGAAGGGGTCAGTTATGCTGGCAGCAGAGAGAAGGAATCTTATATTAGAAAAGCTACAACAAGAAGGGAAAGTTGTTGTAAGCGAGCTCAGCGAATTATTTGGGGTTTCGGAAGAGACAATTCGTAGAGATTTAGAGAAGTTTGATAAGGATGGTATTGCCACCAAAACATACGGCGGAGCGGTTCTCGTGGAGGACACTAATACAGATATGCCTTTCAATATTCGTCGTAAGACGAATATGCAGGGGAAGCGCATCATTGGCAGCATTATTGAGAAGCTGGTAAGTGATGGGGAAAGTATTATTGTGGATCCCAGCACAACCGCAGTTGCCATTATGAAGGCACTCCGCAGTAAGAAGAATTTAACGGTGATTACCAATTCCATTGAGGTTTTGATAGAACTGACAGATGTGTCGGGATGGGATATTATTTCCACCGGCGGCAACTTGAAGGAAAATTATCTGGCACTTGTTGGTCCCAGAGCAGTAGACACCATTGCGGCTTTTAATGCGGATAAAGTGATTTTGTCCTGCAAAGGTCTGGATATGCAGAAGGGGATTACAGATGCCAATGAACTGTTTACCCAGGTGAAGAAAAACATGCTGGCTTCGGCAAAGCAGAAGATTCTGGCGGTAGACAGAACGAAATTTAATCGTATTGCTTTTTCTCAGATTTGTAGTATAACAGATTTAGATATTGTTGTTACAGATGTGAAGCCTTCTGAGGAATGGCTCCGTTATTTCGAGGAAAAAGGAATTAAGTGCTTATATGGGGAAGAACACTAAAGTAATTGCATTTGCAAATAATAAAGGCGGAAGTGGGAAAACCACTTCCTGTGCCAATATTGGATACTCTTTGTCTGCGTTAGGAAAAAAGGTACTTCTCATAGATGGAGATATGCAGCTCAATCTGTCCTTGTCATTCTTTACGGAGGAAGAGGTACTGGAATTCGCTTCTGGGGAGAAGAATCTCTATTATGGTATAAAAAAACAAGAGGATTTGACAGATTATGTTGTGTCCACTGTCTACGAAAATCTGGATTTGATACCATCTTCAACCTTGATGAGTGGTATGGAATATGAGCTTTTTACCAAGTGGCAGAGAGAGTTGATTTTAAAGCGGGGGCTGAAGAATATTAAGGCTTCCGGTGAGTATGATTATATTTTGATTGATGCCCCTCCCACTCTAGGGGGCTGGGTAATGAATATTCTCTGTGCATCGGACTACGTGATTATGCCGGTAGAAGCCAGTCCTTGGGGACTTTTCGGTGTGGCGAACATGTTTGAATTCTTGCAGGATGTAAGTCGCATGAATGAGGATTTAAAGCTTCTGGGTATTGCAGTAACCAAGGTGGATGGCCGTAAGAATTATTATAAGCAGACCATCGAAGCGTTAAAGCAGACCGATGATGTGCACGTATTTGACCAGCTGATTGGAATTGACAGCGAGGTGGAGTGGGCACAGGATAACAGTAAACCAATCCATGTACATAAAAAGAGTGCCAGAAGTGCCAAAGAGTATATGGAGCTTGCAAAGGAGATTGATAAAGATGCCGGTAGGAACAGGTAGTATTAAAAGAGCAGCAAAAGCGAATGTGGCAGCGGGGACCAAAGTGGAAGCAGTGCCGGAGGTAAAGGCAGAAAAGCCGGTAGCTAAAAAGGCTGCACCGAAGAAGCCTGCGGCGAAGAAGGAAGAAACTAAGGCTGCGGAGACCTTGGTAAAGAGTGTGAATGAGGTGTGTCATCTGACGGAGGACTTACCGATTCATTTGTTGTAATTGAGTAGTGTTTGGTGAAAAAGCTCTTCTGATAACTTGTCGGAGGAGCTTTCGGTATCTATAGGAGATTTTTCTGCTGTGAGATACGAAAAAGCGTCAAAATGTGTTATTTTTGCAGGGAAAAGTACCTATGCGAGAAAATTGCTTGCCGAGATACCCGAAACCTCCGTAAATGGGTATCTGGGCGGTGGATAAAACTGCATAGATACTTTTGGAACAAAAACGAAGTGATTTTAGCGAGAAAAAGTATCCGAGAGAGTGATTTTTTGGCATAGATACTTTGGAGAGTGGAATATTCCCGAAATATGGGAACTGTGAGGTGGGAAAGCGCAGAATGGAGCGTGGAGGACTAAAGAAGGGGAACGTAACAGATTGCAGAAGAGGAATGCGACAATAAGTGTGAATCATGGGAGACGCTTATCTTGAAAAGGTAAACTCTTTTGGGTATAATAATCTAAGTTAATGAGAAAAAATGTTTAGAGGAAATTATTCATGTCATATACAGCCCTATATCGTAAATTCCGTCCGGGGACCTTTGCGGATGTAAAGGGACAGGACCATATTGTAACAACCTTAAAAAATCAGTTGAAGGCAAACCGTATTGGTCATGCGTACCTTTTTACCGGAACCAGAGGAACCGGCAAGACAACTATAGCCAAGATTTTTGCTAAAACTGTAAACTGCGAGAATCCTACAGAAGAGGGACCCTGCGGTGAGTGTAAGATTTGCCGGGCAATTGCAGCATCAGCAAGTATGAACGTCATCGAAATCGATGCGGCGTCTAATAATGGTGTAGATAATATCCGTGAGATTGTGGATGAGGTGTCTTATTCTCCGGCAGAGGGTAAGTACAAAGTCTACATCATTGACGAGGTGCATATGCTGTCCATAGGTGCGTTCAATGCACTTTTAAAGACGCTGGAGGAGCCGCCTTCTTACGTTATCTTTATTCTGGCGACTACGGAGGTTCACAAGCTTCCCATTACCATTCTTTCCAGATGCCAGAGATACGATTTTAAGCGTATTTCCATTGAGACTATCGCCGCCCGCATGAAGGAGCTGACCGAGGCAGAGAATGTACAGATTGAGGATAGAGCCCTCCGCTTTATTGCCAAGACTGCGGATGGTTCCATGCGTGATGCATTAAGTCTTCTGGATCAGTGTATTGCCTTTCATTTAGGAAGTGAGCTGACCTATGACAAGGTGCTGGATGTGCTTGGTGCTGTGGATACCGGTGTATTCAGCAGGCTTCTTAGACATGTACTGGAAAGAGATGTTCTTGGATGTGTTTCACTCTTGGAAGAGATTATTATGCAGGGACGTGAGCTGACACAGTTTGTTACGGATTTTACATGGTATCTGCGCAATTTGATGTTGGTGCAGACCAGCGATAACTTAGAGGATGTCATTGATATGTCCAGTGACAATCTTGCCCGTCTGAAGGAAGAGGCAGAGATGATTTCCATGGACCAGATTATCCGTTATATCCGAATATTCTCTGATTTGGCAGGGCAGATTAAGTATGCTTCCCAGAAGCGTATTTTAGTGGAAATTGCACTAATTAAGCTTTGTAAACCGGCTATGGAGACGGATACGGATTCCTTGGCAGACCGCATTCGTGAGATGGAGGATAAGCTGGAAAGCGGTGCATTTGTAGCCGCAGTCCCGGATGGAAATACAGGGAGTACCCCGGGAGGTGCAGCCAGGCCCCAGGTAGAGCTGCCAAAGGCGATTCCTGAGGATGTAAAGCAGATTGTTGCTCAGTGGCCTACCATTGTGGGCAATACGGACAATCCTATGCGGGTGTACTTAAAAGGTGCCAAGCTGAGTCTTGGCGGTGACAACAAGCTGATGCTGGTTTTAGAGGATGGTCTTCCTTATGATTATTTTGCCCAGCATTCCGACAATAAGGAGCAGTTGGAGAATATTCTGGCAGACTTTATCGGCAAAGAAGTAGAGGTTACCATCCAGAGTGTAAAGACCAAACAAGAATTTACTGAGAATTATGTGGATTTAGCCAGTATTATTAACATGGAGATTGAAGAGGAAGAATAGTACGAAAAGCTTGCGTACTAGGCTCTTTCTTGTTAAACTATAAACAAAGTATTTTTGGAGGACAAGATCATGGCAAAACGTGGTGGTTTTCCCGGAGGAGCAATGCCGGGTAATATGAATAATCTGATGAAGCAGGCACAGAGAATGCAGCGTCAGATGGAGGAAGGTCAAAAGGAATTAGAGACCAAGGAATTTACTGCAACCGCAGGCGGCGGGGCAGTAGAAGTAACTGTATCCGGTTCCAAGGAGGTTTTACGTGTAAAGCTTTCTGAGGAAGTAGTAGACCCTGAGGATATTGAAATGCTTCAGGATTTAATCGTTGCTGCAACCAATGAAGCATTAAAGCAGGCTGAGGAAGCAAGTGCCCAGTTAATGGGTAAAATGACCGGTGGATTAGGAGGATTTCCATTCTAATGGAAATGTACAGTGGCCAAATCGGAAAGTTAATAGAGGAATTGGCAGCATTGCCGGGAATTGGTAATAAGTCAGCACAGAGACTGGCGTTTCATCTGATTAATATGCCCAAGGACAAGGTGGATCGTCTGGCGCATGTGATGATGGAGGCCAGAGAAGGAGTGCGCTATTGCAAGGAGTGTTTTACGTTGACAGACAGGGATATGTGTCCCGTCTGTGCCAATGCATCTCGCAATCACAAAATGATTATGGTGGTGGAAAACACCAGAGACCTGGCAGCGTATGAGAAGACCGGAAAGTATGAGGGTGTGTACCATGTATTGCATGGTGCGATTTCCCCCATGCTGGGAATCGGACCGGGAGATATTAAGCTGAAAGAGCTGATTGCCCGCTTAGAGGGTGACGTGGATGAGGTGATTATTGCAACCAATTCCAGCTTAGAGGGTGAGACAACGGCAATGTATATCAGTAAGCTGATAAAGCCTACCGGAATAAAGGTAACCAGAATCGCCAGCGGTGTGCCCGTAGGCGGTGATTTAGAGTACATCGACGAGGTAACGCTGCTGAGAGCGTTAGAGGGTCGTATTGAATTGTAGGAGATGAAAAATGGCGATTACAAAGAGAAGTTTTGGTGTGACATCAAAGGGAGAGCAGGCAACCCTTTATACTCTGGAGAATTCCAAGGGCATGAGGGCTGAGGTGACCGATTACGGCGCAATTTTAGTGAATTTGTTTGTACCGGATAAGTCTGGTAATGTAGAAGATGTGGTACTTGGTTTTGACAGCGTGGAAGGCTATGAAGGCAATCCAAGCTTTTTCGGTGCTACCATTGGCCCCAGTGCAAATCGTATCGCAGATGCGAAATTCTCTATTGATGGCGTGGAATATGCCCTTGATGTAAATGACGGTGCCAACAATCTGCACAGTCATAAAGACATTGGGTATCACAAGCTTATGTGGAAGGTGACTGGGGAAAGTGACAACAGCATTACCTTTACCATTACTGACGAAGATGGTTATATGGGATTCCCGGGAAATAAGGAATTGTCTTTAACCTATATTCTGGATGAGGAAAACGGAATTACACTTTCTTACCATGGTAAGAGTGATAAGAAGACCATTCTTAATCCGACCAATCATACCTATTTCAATTTAGATGGACATGCAGCAGGCTCTATTGAGGAGCATACCATGCAGCTGTTTGCAGGCAATTATACCCCTGTTGTGGCAGGAGCAATTCCTACTGGTGAAATCGCACCGGTAGCAGGCAATCCAATGGACTTTACCGCTGCAAAGGTAATTGGCAAGGAAATAGGTGCAGATATGGAACAGCTGGTTCTTACCGGCGGCTATGACCATAACTGGGTAGTAGATGGCTGGGATGGAACCTTAAGAAAAATCTCTACCTTGGTAGGTCCTAAGAGTGGCAGAGTGATGCATACATATACCGATTTGCCGGGGGTTCAGTTCTATGCAGGTAACTTCATTGATGACCAGGATGGAAAAAATGGTGCAAAATACACCAAGAGAAGCGGTTTATGTTTAGAGACCCAGTACTATCCGAACACCATCAATACACCGAATTTCCCACCTTGCGTATTTGGTGAGGCAGATGATTATAAATCCGTAACCGTATATCGTTTTGAATAATCTGTCGACGGAAGAGAAGTTTTAAGCGACAAAGAATACCATAATACCTCCCACAGGAGTGCTAAAGTAAGAGCAAAAATGTGGGAGGTATTTTTATGGAATTGCCTAAGAATATAACGCAAATCGGCGAGACTGACAAAAACAGTAAAATTTACATGGAAGACTATGTTGTTTCTTATATAAAGCAGCAAAGTAAAAAATCTGTGGACAAGCAGACGGGCGTAGCACTTTTTGGAAAACGTAATAAGGAAGAGAACATGTCTTATTATTTTATTTATGGGGCATGCAGGGTAAATTACATTACTAAGGAGGTTCGTCATTTGTCTGGAGCACAGCTTCAGGAAGTGGAGAGAATCCGAAAAACACATTTTGATGAATACCTCTTTATTGGTTATTGCATTTTAGACGGAGATGCGGTAGAGGGAATCTATCTATATGAAAATGAAATCTGCAGATACATAAAGGGGTATGCCTGCTTTTATGAGAAGAATGACAGTATGCTCAGCTTCATGGTGGAAAACCGGGAAAAGGAATATGCACCGGAGCAGGTATCACGTTTAAAATATGAGGAAGTAAGGGACCGCCAGCAGGAGCGAAAAAGGCTGTTTGAGGAGAGCAAGGGAATTGTCAGTATCAAGCCTTCGGAAAAGCAGGAAGGAGAGAGCAATTTTTTCCCGGTGGCAGCAGTTCTTATGCTGGCGATATTAGGAGTGGCAGCTGCCGGCTACTCTAATCCGGGGGAGCTGGCCAACCGGATGAGTGCTGGTTGGGAAAGCCTGCAGGCGTGGTTTCAGGAGGAAACGGAAGAGGTGCTTCCCGCTGCAGCAGAGCATGTAGAGACCTTGGTTGCAGAGTCCCAGCTTACGGAAGCTATACAAAAGGAAAATGTAGTACCAGCTACAGAAGCACCTGTAGTGACAACACCGGAACCGGTAACGACAACAGCTCCCGCCATTGCTCCTACAGAGGAGCCTATACCGACACCGCAGGCTACAGCGACGCCGGCACCGGTTTTAGAGGAAACACAGGCACAGCCGGTGGAAGAATACACGATTCAGATTGGCGATACATTAATACAGATTTGCCGCAACCGATATGGGGATGAAAGTATGGTGAAGACAGTATGTGAGATGAACGGGATTACCAACCCGGACAATATCTGCATCGGACAAAAAATTTTACTCCCTTAGTAGCCTGTGATGTGTTATACTAGGCAAGAGGTGAAAGATTAAATGGCAGATTATCAAGATAAGATTCGAAGGTATCGGATGAGATACGTGTATCGCGTAATTTTAGTTATTCTATGTCTGGGAATCCTTTTTGCAATTATATATGTGCAATATAAGAATCATGTTTATACCGATTATGATGTGATTTCTACGATTGAGAGGAAGTCAATTAACGGAACCACCAGCGAAGTGCTGGGAAACAATATATTGACCTATAGTCATGATGGTGCTCAGTGCACGGATCCTGGCGGGCAGGCACTTTGGAATCAGACCTATGAAATGCAGAATATGCTGGTGGAAATCAGCGGCGATGTGGTTGCCATTGGCGATTATAACGGCCACGAGGTATACGTGCTGAATTCGAAGGAAAAATTATATGAAATTGACACGACCATGCCGATTCGGAGTATTGCAGTATCGGAATCAGGTTGGACGGCAGTGGCAGTGGCTGACACTAAGACAACATGGATTTATACATATGATCCGAAGGGTAAGCAGACCTATTCCATTAAGACAACGATGGAAAAGAGTGGCTATCCGGTAGCGTTTGGTTTTTCGCCAAATGGTGAACTGCTTGGGCTTTCCTGTGTGTACGTGGATTCCGGTGTTGTGAAATCCCAAGTGGCATTTTACAATTTTGGCGCCGTCGGTGCCAATAAGAGTGATTATCTTGTGAATGGATATACATATCATGATACGATTATCCCGTATATTACGTTCTTGGAAGATGGTAGTGCTGTAGCAGTGGGAGATGACAGAGTTGTATTTTATGCTGGAGAACAGATACCGACTTTTAAGGTGGACTATCTGCAGGAGGATGAGATACGAGGTGTATATAGTGGAAACGGGTATCTGGGAGTGCTTTTCCGTTCAGACCAAATGGAGTATGAGCATAAACTGATGATATTCAGTAACGATTCTACAGAGGTGGGAACTTACTATTTTAATACAGATTTTAGTGATATTTTCTTTTCACGGAACTATTTCGTAGTTTATGGAGACACAGAGTGTTTGATTACTACATATGATAATGTAGAAAAATATAACGGACCTTTTAATAAAACAGTGGAACTTATGATTCCTTCGGGAAATCCAAACAGTTACAAATTTACATTGGTATCAAGCAATTCCATTGACATAGTACAGTTTAAATAGGAGGAGATAAAATGGAGTTTAATTTACTTTTTTTAATTGTGGTGTTGTATCTTGTATTTAAGATTGCGGACGGATACAAGAAAGGAATGGTAAAAGAAATTGTTTCTTTGGTAACCCTGGTATTGACCTGTGTGGTAGTATTGCTAATAGGATCTGCGTTATCTAATTATTTCGAAAAAGAATTTTCTGGAATGGCAATATCTATATTGTTGTTGATTCTTTTGGGAATTGCACACCACCTATTAAGTGTAGTATTCTTTTCTGCAAAGATGCTTTCTAAGCTTCCAATTATTAATTTCGCAGATAAGCTATTGGGGGTGGTTGTTGGAGCCGCAGAAGTGATTTTGATTCTTTGGACGGTATATGCATTTGTTATATTATATGGATGTGGTGAAATCGGACAGTGGATTCTGACAAATACACAGAGCAGCCAGTTACTTACGATTGTTTATGAAAACAATTTGTTGACTCCGATTATCGGCGAGGCAATCAATAATATCCCGGATTTGACGGAGCTGATAGAGTTTGGGGCGGAGCAGATTATGAAATAATTTGTTTTGGATATTTTGTTTAAATTGTTGTTGACAAAAAAGAATATAGGTAATATACTAAAACTCCACCGCACAAATGAGTTGTTCGGTGGAGAAAATTTTTGAAAAAAGTTGTTGACATGCGAAAAAAGCTGTGATATATTTAATGAGCTGTCGCGAGAGTGGCAACAACAAAATATGAACTTTGACAAATAAACAACAATGCAACCTTGAAAATTCTTTGAATAAA
>F42_Fallow_Deer__coassemble_321_pt1 | contig 44131 bp, 37 predicted proteins | sample F42_Fallow_Deer__metabat2_low_PE_003 | metagenome-assembled genome bin F42_Fallow_Deer
AAATAGAATCTCCCTATGGTTTTGTACTGGCAAGAGATTATCATACTTTAGATAAACACACCGGAGATGTGAAGTTCTGGATTTCCGGAAAAGAATTGTGTTTTTTTGATAGTCAGGAAAACAGAATTAGATAATCGGAAGTGTGAATTTGGAGGATAAAAAGAATGGATATGGCTGAAAATGCGGTATTAACCGGCACTGCAAAGTCACAAACAAGAATAAGAGAAAAAATTGATGTAAAAGAAAAATTGAAATCAAATGCCTGGTATAAGTTATTACCTTATTTAATGGTATTGCCTGCAATGATTATCTTTGGGGTATTTGTAATCTATCCGGTATTTTACATGATTTATGTAAGTTTTTTTGATTGGAACATGATTGCGGAGATGGAATTTATCGGGCTAGAAAATTATATCGAGATGTTCACTGATAAAGACTTTTGGTTTGTATTGGGAAATACCTTTAAGTTTATGTTGATGATGGTTCCAGCCACAATTATTTTAAGTTTACTTATTGCGCTCTATGTAAAGAAAAATACCAGAATCAACAGATTGATTCAGAATATTATGTTTATGCCTAATATTGTATCTCTGGTATCCATTTCTTTCATTTGGATGTGGATGATGGATCAGAACAGGGGATTATTTAATTATGTATTAAGTTGGTTTGGTGTGGATCCAATAAATTGGTTAGGAGATCCGAAGGTAGCAATGATCTCCCTTGTGCTGGTAAATGTGTGGAAGAATTTGGGCTATTACGTGTTAATTATTGTTGCAGCACTTCAGGGGATTCCAAATTATCTCTATGAAGCAGCAGCACTTGATAAAGCAAAGCCAATAACAATATTTTTCAAAATTACACTGCCAATGCTCTCTCCTACATTGTTTTTCTTAATATTAACAGGTGTCATCGGATCCTTTAAGACTTTTGAAAGTGTATCTCTTATGACAGCAGGAGGTCCGGCAGATTCTACAAATACAATGGTTTATGAGCTTTATCAGCAAGGGTTTGTATTTTATAATACCGGATACGCATCAGCGATGGGTGTTATGTTAATGATTATAGTAGGACTTATGACATTGATTTATTTTGCAGTATTGCAGAAGAAGGTTCATTATCAATAGAAAATAGTTGAGGTATATGATGAAAAGAATATCTGGAATTTCAATAAGGGGAATTATAAATATCATTTTAATATTAATATTCTTCGTTCCTTTTTACTGGATGGCACTTACTGCAATTAAAACACTGGGACAAACATTACAGTCGCCACCAACATTTTGGGTTTCAAACCCACAGTTTGAGAATTTTGTAACTGCATTTGAGTCAATTGAATTTATGCATTATCTGAAAAATAGTGTTATTACAACCATAGGAATTTTACTTGCTCAATTGATTACCATTGTGCCTGCGGCATATGCGTTTGCCAGATATGAATTTAAGGGAAAAGGTCTTTTATTTGGTATGGTACTGGCAACCACTATGATACCAGCACAGTTGGTTTTCTTACCAGTGTTCTTGATTCTCAGTAAGTTGCATCTGATTAATACATATTGGTCTTTAATACTACCACAGGCAACAAGTGCATTTGGTATCTTCATGCTGAGACAGAATTTCATGCAGGTTCCAAAGGAATTGATTGAAGCGGCAAGATTGGATAAAGCCGGCGAATTTAAAATTATGTTTCGCATAATGCTTCCTATGTGCAGAAGTACAGTAGCTACCTTAGCACTCCTTACCTTTATAGGTTCCTGGAATGATTACTTCTGGGCGAAGGTTTTAACTACAAATGATGCAGTACGTACTCTTCCTGTAGGAATCACAGCCTTAAGAAATGTAGATGGCGGAGTAGCAAATCATATTATTATGGCAGGAAACTTGATTATGCTTGTACCGATTTTAGTGGCGTTTGTTATAGCGCAGAAGCAGATCTTGAAAGCTTTTGCTTATACAGGTGTCAAATAAAATAAATATTTAGAGGAGAAAATGAAATGAAAAAATTTGTAACAAAAGCAGTGTCAGTAATGGCATCAATCGCATTGGCGATGTCTGTAGCAGGATGTGGGTCTACAGAAACTCAAAGCAGCACAAACAGTGGAACTACAACACAGGAGGCAGCTGGTAAAAATGAAGAAAGTACTCCAGCAACGAATAGCGGAGATGTAACAGAAATTACATTTTGGTATGCAAATGGGGATACTGTAGTAACTTACATCGATGAAGCAACAGAAAGATTTAATAATACGATAGGTGCTGAAAAAGGAATTCACGTAACTGCAGAGTATCAGGGTGATTATGTAGAATTGCACCAGAAACTTCAGGCTTCTTATATTGCACAGACTGCTCCAGAATTGACGGTACTTGAAATTGGTGCAGTTGGAATGTTCGCAGAGGGAGGCATGATTGAGCCTTTAGATGGCAGAATTGCAGAAGATGGTATCGATATGACCGATTTCCATGATGGCCTTTTATATAACTGTTATATTGATAACAGTTGTTATGCATTACCATTTCTTCGCTCTACATCTATTCTTTATATGAATAAGACTTTGTTAGAACAGGCTGGAATCAATGCAGATGAAATTGTAACATGGGAAGATGTTGCAGAAGCTAGTGAAATTTTGAAGGAGAAAACAGGTAAGTATGGAATTTCCATGCCAATTAATTATTGGTTCCATGAAGCATTTATGTTAACTGAAGGTGGATTCACTGTGAATGAAGATGAAACAGTATGTACCGTAGATAATGATGTAAATAGAACAATTATTAATTATTTTAAAGATTTAAGAGACCGTGGTTTAGCTCATCTTTATCCTTACGCTGAATATGAAAAAATGACCGCGGATTTGATGAATCAGGATGCAGCATTCTTTTTCCAGTCTACCGGCGGATTGAGTCAGTTAATGTCAATTGCCCAGGAGCTTGGATTTGAATTACAGACTGCATTTATCCCTAAGGGAGTGTCCTATGGTGTAACAACAGGTGGCTGTAATATCGCTATGTTAAGTGGTCTTTCTGATGAACAGAAAAATGCTGCATGGGAATACATTAAGTTTATCACTACTACTGAGGAAACCGTAGAGGCAAGTATTGTAACCGGCTATCTGGCAACCAGAAAGAGTGCTGTTGAGGCAGAAAAGATGGTGGAATGGTATGAGCAGTTCCCACAGTATAAGGTTGCATTGGATCAGTTAGAGATTTCATCCGGCAGACCTAATAATGCTGGCTATGTAGAATTCCAGACAGAATTAACTAACGCAATGGCAGAAATAATGGTGAATGATGCTGACGTAGATACCACATTGGCTGAACTTGAAGAGAAGGGAAATAAACTGTTAAATGACTAATGTAATGATTATGGCACATAGGGGTGCATCTTATCATGCACCTGAAAATACAAAAGCAGCCTTCTTAAAGGCTTATGACTTTGCAGCAGATGGAATTGAAACAGATTTACAATTAACCAAAGATGGGGAAATCGTAGTTCATCATAATTATTTTGTGGATAATACTTCTGATGGTAAGGGAGCAATTATTTTCAAAGATTTGAGTGAATTGAAAAAATATGATTTTGGTGCATATAAAGCGCGGGAATTTCAAGGAGAAGGAATTCTGACATTAGCAGAGTTATTACCGCTGTTAAAGGATATGGATGTAATTAATCTGGAATTAAAATCGCATATAAATAAATCTATGCCATTTGCATCCAAGGTACTTCAAATTGTTGAAGAGAGCGGATGGAAGGATAAAGTTATTTACTCTTCCTTTGATGCAGATTTACTGAGACAGTTAAAGCAACAAAACCCTGAATGTAAAGTGGGATTGCTTACCTTTTACGAAAGAATGCAAGTATTTATGCGCGAAATGAAAGCAGCATTTTTGGCAAGTTATCCAAGTATGGATAATGAAAATATATTAAAAAATTTAGAAAAAACGCAGACATTAGTAGAACTGGTAGATAGCTTAGATTATAAGCCTGATTATCTGCATCCTGACTATCATAGTGTTTTGGATGATGCAAATTTAGTAAAAGAGATGCATGCACGAGGAATCGGAGTTAATCCTTATACATGTGATAACGCGGAAGAAATGCAAAAGCTAATAGAAGCTGGCTGTGATGGTATTATTACCAATAGGCCTGATATTGCAAGAGAAGTTTGCGGAAGATAGGAGAAAATATGGCTTTTTTAACAGTAGATTGCTTTTCAGAAGTACTTGGAATGAGTGTAAGCTTAAGTGTTATTTTGCCACAGAGACTTAACATTGAGAATCCGGTAAACGGAGGACATTTTGCTCCTCCGTATCCGGTATTATATCTGCTTCATGGTTATAATGGAGACCACACCGTTTGGGCAAGACGAACTTCCGTAGAGCGTTATGCCGGTGATAAAGGGATTGTGGTAGTAATGCCGGCGGCAAATTTGAGCTTTTATTCTGACAAGAATTTAGGACTTCGTTATTGGACATTTATTTCAGAGGAAGTTCCTAAGATTTGCCATGACTTATTTCCACAGATTACCAATGATCCGGCACAGACCTTTGCAGCTGGCCTGTCTATGGGGGGATATGGTGCATTTAAGTTAGGATTATCTCATCCGGAAAGATTCAGAGCAGTAGCTTCTTTATCCGGTGCAGTAGATGTAGCTTCATTATTTGAGAGACTTCAGAAAGAAGCTAAGGAAAGAGGAAGCGTAACCACTGTAGGAATGTATGAAAGAAAAGATGTAAGGGGATCTGAAGACGATTTATTTGCGCTGATTGATGAGTGTAAAAAGGAAGGAAAAACATTACCAAAAATGTACCAGTGGTGTGGGAAACAGGATTTTCTTTATCAGGATAATATAAGAATAAGAGATTATCTTATAGATGCTGGTGCAGATCTGACTTATGAAGAGGCAGATGGTGACCACCAGTGGAAATATTGGGATACAGGCATTGAAAGAGTGTTGTTATGGATACAGGATATCTTGTGTAGTAATTAGCTTAAAGAGCATCGGGATTTTCATTTCCGGTGCTTTTTATATTATTTTAAGAATATAATTATTGTATGTTTATTCACATTTTTACAAAATGTATTAGAATATGAACTATTCAGAAGCGTCGCTTTGGGAATGCTTATGAATAATAATTCAGAGGGGAATATGAAAAAATGAGTAAAGAAAATTCTGCAGAACAGCAAAAGGATGTTATGACAACTTTGAAAAAAAGAAAAAAGGGTAAGAAAAGAATCATCATTATAGTGGTGATTGTAGCCATTGTTCTTTTATTCATGTATGTGAAAAAGAGCATGGAAGAAGCAATGGTGACTGTACAGGAGACATTGACCCAGATGCAGACGGATGAGGTTTCCAAGCGTTCACTGATTAAGAGTATCGGTGCAACCGGTACGGTAGTGAGTGTGCAGTCGAAGGATGTGAAAGCAGACATATCTGGAGTAGAGATTGCAGATATTATGGTGGAAATCGGGGATACGGTATCGGAGGGTCAGGCACTGGTGTTATTTGATACCTCAGATATTGAAGAAAATCTGGAATCTGCCAAAGAGCAGCTGGATATTGCACAGCAGAGAAATTCTCTGACAAAAAATGATGCCCAGAGAAATGTAGAGAATGCACAGCGAACAGAAAAATATCAGGTAGATGCCGCGAAAACCAGCATGGATAAAGCGTATGACCAGTATGAAATCGCCATGGTGGAGTATAACAATGCTGCCAAAACTTTGCAGAATCTGAAAAATGATGAAGGTAATGTATATAATAATTATTTGAATGCGAAAAAAAGCGCAGAAATATTAGCAACTACTTTAGAGGAAAAGGAAGCTTTGGTGAAAGAGATGGAAGCAAAGCTGAAAGAGCTGGGCACAGTAACACCTGGTGATGCAGTAGAGACAGCTTATCAGAATGCAGTAGCAGAACGAGATGCTGTAAAGAAACAGTATGACGAAACTACTGCAAATGTGGCAGTATTGGAAAATCAGTATGCTCAGGCAAAGGTTTCCCGCGAAGCTCAGGAAAGTAAAGTAAATGGTCTGGCAGATACATATGAAGCAATGACTGATAGTTACAATTCTTCTGTAAAATCATACGATAATACCGTGGCAAATCAGGCAAGCAATGTAGCTTCTGCAAAGAGCAGCCAGAAGAGCACGTCCTTAAGTGCGGATACAAGCACCCAGGAAAAGCAGGTGGAGCAGTATCAGGAGCAGCTTGAGAGTGGAAGTCTTACAGCACCTCTCGGGGGAATTGTTACAGCAGTAAATTTTGAAGAAGGCGATACCTACACCCAGGGAGCAATTATTACCATTCAGGATTGCTCCGCATTTGAAATTGAAGCAGAAATCGGTGAGTATGATATCAGTGATATTCAGCTTGGTCAGAAGGTATTGATTAAAACAGATGCAACCAGAGATGAAGAGCTGGAAGGAACCGTAATATTTATTTCACCTACTGCAACAAAAACGGCAGTATCAGGCTCCGGCGTAACATATAATGTGAGAATTTCCATCGATACTCCAAATGACAGACTTCGTCTGGATATGTCAGCAAGCTTAAGTATTATCATCGAAGAGCATGATAATGTATACACTGTTCCTTATAATGCAGTGCAGGAGGATGAAGAAGGAAATACCTTTATTGAGCTCATTGGTGAAGATGGTGTGACAACAACCAAGCTTCCTGTAACTGTAGAACTGGAAAGCAGCTATTATACAGAGATTTCTGCAGATGGTCTGGAGGAAGGACAGAAGATAAAGGTCATCGAATCAGAAGAAGATATGATGTTTGAATTGATGATGGGAGGGGGAGGATTCTAAATGGATCAGAAAGAGCAAGAAAATATCCTCTGCCTCTCAGGGATTATCAAGCGTTTTTATATCGGAAAGCCAAATGAGCTTCAGATTTTGAATGGAATTGATTTGAATGTAAGAGAAGGAGAGTTTGTCTCCATTGTCGGTGCGTCCGGTTCCGGTAAAACCACGTTGATGAATGTGATAGGACTTTTGGATCGCCCTACGGAAGGGAAATATATTATCGATGGTGTGGATATTGATGAAGCCACGGATAAGGATTTATCTTTTATTCGCAATCAGAAAATCGGTTTTGTATTCCAGACCTATAATCTGGTAGCCAAGACCAGTGCACTGAAAAATGTAGAACTGCCCATGCTTTATGCAGGTGTTTCCAGAAAAGAGAGAACCCGCCGTGCACAGGAGCTGTTAGCACTGGTGGGAATGGAAGATAGAATGAAGCATCTCCCGGAGGAATTATCCGGTGGGCAGAAGCAGAGAGTGGCTATTGCCCGTTCCATGGCGAACAATCCTGCCATCATCTTGGCAGATGAGCCTACGGGAGCGTTAGATTCTAAGACAGGCAGAATTGTAATGGACTTATTTCATAAGCTGAATAAGGAACAGGGGAAAACCATTGTACTGATTACCCATTCCACAGAGCTTGCAGAAGAAACCGGGCGTATTATCACCATCAAGGATGGTAGTATTATCGGAGAAAGGGCAGGTAAGGGACAATCATGACAATGTTACTTGAAAATATCAGAATGGCAGTGACCAGTCTGAAAGCCAATAAATCCAGAGCTTTGCTTACCATGCTGGGTATCATCATTGGTATTGCTTCGGTAATCGCCATTATGACAGTGGGTAATTCCCTGACCATGTCCGTATCTACCTCCATGCAGTCCATGGGTGCTAACAATATTAATGTCTACATCCAGCAAAGGGAAGTAGAAGAGGAGGAGCGGGAAGATGGAATTGTCTTTGGAACGTTGGAAAGAACAAAGGCATTGACAAAAGAGGACTATTTTACCGATGAAATTATTTATGGTCTGATAGAGGAATACGAGGATTCCATTGAAGCAATCTCCATCAGTGAAAATGTAGGTTCTGCTACTATTAAGAATCAAGACAATTCTGCCACAATTTCTGTTGTGGGAACCAGCCGTGGTTATTTCAAAGCAAACGAGAAGACCATGTTGGCCGGAAGACAGTTTTCCAGAGAAGAATCTATGAACAAAAGAAATGTAGCTATTGTTTCTGCCAAATTTGTGGATGATTTATATGAATGTGAATATGAAGATGCCGTAGGTAAGGACATTTCTGCGGAGATAGGTGGAGAAGCAGTACAGTACACTATCATTGGTGTATATGAACAGGAGGATTCGGCAAGTATGTTTGGTTCCTCAAGCAGTACAGAATGTTATATTCCTTTGACCACTGCTCAGGAATTTAATCATAGCAAGAATTACCAAACATTCAGTGTGGTGTCTAAGGTAGGTGTGGATTCTGATGATTTGGCTAAAAAGATTGAGACCTATTTACAGGGACATTACAGAGATAATCAGTATTTCACGGTAATGGCCTTCAGCATGTCTTCTATGGTGTCCATTTTGGATGATATGATGGGAACTATCGTGACTGCCATCTCTGTCATTGCAGGAATTGCACTTTTAGTTGGTGGTATCGGCGTCATGAATATTATGCTGGTATCTATCACCGAGAGAACCAGAGAAATCGGTACCCGAAAGGCACTGGGAGCAACCAATAGCTCTATCCGTACGCAGTTTATCGTGGAAGCCATGATTATCTGTCTGATTGGCGGTGCGATTGGAGTAGTCATGGGTATCGGACTTGGTTCCTTTGCCAGCTCGCTTCTGGGATATGCAGCAAGCCCAACCACAAGCAGTATCGTAGGGTCTCTCTTGTTCTCATTGGCAATCGGTGTATTCTTCGGATATTATCCGGCGAATAAAGCAGCAAAGATGAATCCAATCGATGCACTTAGATATGAATAAAGAATAAGCATTAAGCAAAGGGGAAAATCGAAAGGTTCTCCCCTTTAATTATTTTGCAAAATTCCACATCAGTGCATTAATTCCAAATGGTATAGCAAATCCCCATACAATGGGATACATGATATTGCCTAAGGTAACTTCATGGAAGAACACCAGTGAAAAGAATACCTGCCCAATCAGGAACACAGCAAGGAGGCGTAAGCAGAAAATTGCCAGCTTTTTGATTCGGTAAATGCGAAGCTGTGAGAGGGAGATGGGCATGTATTTGATTTTCGCGTAAATAGTCTGCATTTTTTTATTTTCCGTAAATCTGATATAAGGCATTAAATAATACATATATCCCATATACACAAAGACTTGGGAGAAGTTTGCATCAAAATCCTTCATCTCTTGGTAGGGAATCATCATAAAGATGCCGTGTATAAAGATAAAGATTCCGGCAACAATCCAATTACCTATATTCTCTGCACTCCAGGTGAAAAACTCCTTAAAGAAGGCATCTAATATCTGTTGTTGTTTTTTATCATAAAGCTTCTTATCCATCTTATGCCTCCCTGTTCTGTCTCAGCTCCGGTATGATATCCATACTGGCACCAAAATTTACCATTTTACCGTTTTTCATAATTCCAACATAATCTGTCTTGCGTTCTACTTCGGACTCAATATGGCTAATCATCAGTACAGAAGCTGTCTCATCCTTAATCACATCCTGCAATATCTTAAAGAAATCGATGCGGAATACCGGATCCATACCGGCGGTAACTTCATCTAAGAGATAGATTACGCTGTGATGTGCCATGGCAAAAGCAACCTGAAACTTCATGGTTTCGCCACGGGACATTTTACCATAGACCTTCTTGGGAGAAAGTCCCATGTTCTTCATGCTTTCGTGAAATAAATCCATATCAAAATCTTCATAGAAGATGCCTAGAATCTGTGCATTCTGCTCGGCGGTTCTGTCCAAGAGGAATGGGTTTTCATCGGAGACAAAGCCGATTTTATTCTTCATGTATGCGTGATTTTCCCGAATGTCTCTGCCACCGATGCGGATAGTGCCCGCATACTTATTCTTTTCTTCCATGATATACTTGATTAATGTGGTCTTACCGGCACCATTGTTACCGATAAGTGCCATAATATAACCTGCCGGAAGAGAGAAGTGGATGTCCTCTAAACGAAACTGTCCGTAATTACCGGTCACATGTTCAAATTCTAAAATTATATTTTCCATAGTTTAATACTCCCTTGAAAAACTAATAAAGTGCTTCCACCATCTCCGTAAGCTGCTCACAGGTAAGTCCTGCCTGCTTTGCTTCCGTAATGATTTCTGCCAGACGATTCTCCAGCATCATCAGCTGCTTTTCTTTCAGATAGTCCGTATTGTATTTGCAGACATAGAAGCCCTTGCCTGCCACGGAGCGGATAAGCCCTTCTTTCTCCAGCTCTTCGTAGGCACGCTTGGTGGTGATAACGCTGACATTCAGTTCCGATGCCAATGCACGGATGGAGGGAAGTGCTTCATTTTCCTTCAGCTGACCGGTGACGATGGCGTTCTTTAATTGGTTTACAATCTGTTCGTAGATTGCCAGGGTTCCCTGGGGTTGAATGATTATCTTCATATATACCTCTATTTCTTTAACTTAGTTGGTTTCTTTAAACAATTCTCATAGGAGAGTGCATTCTCCACGGCACTGGGCCAGTACTTTAAATAGCTGATAGTCGCTGGCAGCGGAATCAGTAGAGTGGTGCCGATTAAAAGCAGCTTAAGTATCGGATTTGCAGATACCGGGCTACATGCACCATGACCGCAACTAATCATCAGGCAGAAGAAGATAATAGCAGCTTCCATAATACTTAAAAAGCTGTCCATAGGAATGGAGCGACCCCCTTTCTCATCAAAACTGCCATATCCGTTCATATTTATGCCGGAACCGAAGAATACAGCAAAGATGGTATGGTTGATAAAAATTCCAATAGCAGATATCCAATCCGTTGCATCAAGTATAAGTAAAAGTATCAGTATCAGCACGGTTATCGATATAGGAACCAGTGTGCGGATCATACATGCTTTCAGAATATAATCCTTACGCATTTCCTTATTCATAGGACAAAGATACATCAGCTTTGGCAGTCTCATGGGGTAGAGTCCGGCGGTAAACATGGAGAATACGAGAGGAAAGATAATCGAAAAGAGGACGATATCTACATGGGGTCCATTCTCTCCATAGTTTATTGCCATTATGAGAGGAAGGAAAATAAGTATATAAATCAGAGTAAACCATCCTCCATTGTGGTAGGTCTCTTTAATATTCTGCCATTTAAAGGCTCTGATATAATTATGTAATGCTAAAGTCATCATGATTTCTTACCTCTCTTTGTCATAAAGTACATCAGTTCTTCGATGGTGGGTACGGTTACCTTTAAAGCATCGTATAATCTGCTGGGACGATTGATAACCAGTGCCCGGTTGGTTAGTTCTCCTTTTTCTAAATAAATGATATCTTCCTTGCGGAGGAGCTTGATTTTGTATTCTTCACCGCAGACTAAGCGGTATTTGTCACGCAGGGTCTCGATGTCTCCGGAAAAGATGGTTTCACCCTTTTCCAGATAGCAGATATAATCAGCGATACGATCCAAGTCCTCTGTAAGGTGGGTGGAGAGGATGATACTTCTCTGACCATCAGCGATGAATTCCTTTAATACTTCAAAAAACTCGCCTCGGAAGGTAGGATCGAAGTTACCAGTGGGCTCATCTAAAATCAGAAGCTTTGCATCATGGGAGAGTGCGAAGGCAAACTGGAATTTTAGCTTTTCACCCTTGGAAAGCTTTTTATATTTCTGAGACGGGTCCAGATGGAAGCGGTTTAAATAGCGGAGTAAAGTCTCTTCACTGTAGTTTTTATAGTATTCACCGAACAGATTACCATTATCTTTTAGGGAAAGCCCGTTTTGGAATAAATCTTCCAGAAGGACGCTGCCCAGCTTTTCCCGGATATCAATCTCATGGTCTTTATAGTTTTGACCGTCAATCAGAAGCTCTCCAGATTCTGCTTCATACAGCCCCAGAATCAAGTGAATCAGGGAAGTCTTACCGGCACCGTTAGGACCAATCAGTCCTAAGATGTAACCTTCCGGAAGCTCCAGGGAAATATTCTTTAATTTAAAATTGCCTAATCGTTTACATACATCTCTTACTTCTAGTAGCATGATAGTAGTCTCCTTAATGAACGGTGTATATACCGTGTATCAACTGTATATATTAACATATACACTCTATGTACACACATGTCAAGAGGGAAAATAGTCTTTTTGAAAAATTTGTAACAAAAATAGTTTTATTCGGATATATAGGAAGAAAGGAGGGAGCGTGTGGAGGCACATCTGGAGAATTGTAAAGAATGCAAGGAGACCTATGAGTATCTGAAATATTCAGAGGTTTGTGTGGAGACTGTATAGTGTGTGGTGCAATCTGCCAAATATTTTAAGGAGACGAATATATGACATGTGAGGTCGATATATCCCTTTTGTTTATTGCATTTCAAATTCAGCCTTCATAAACTGCTTTGGTGTAATTCCTTTATATTTCCGAAAGGTGCGGATGAAGTAGCTTTCATCGTTGAAACCGCAGGAAATGGCAGCTTCCCTGATTGTAATATCCTTGGTGGAGAGCATTTCGCAGGCGCATTCGATGCGGTAGTAATTCAGATAATCGATGGGGGTACGGTCAGTCATGCTCTTAAAATAGCGGCAGAAATATTTGGGATTCATGCCGGCGATTTTGGACAAGATGTCTAAGGTAATATTATTGGCGTAGTTGTCGCCGATATATTCCAGAACGTTTTTCATGGATGCAAATCGTTCCAGCACTACAGAATTCTCTGTAGGCTCTTCATACAAATGCTCCTCTAAAATAATTCCCAGCAGCTGAAATAGATATCCTTGCACCATAAATTCATATCCTACTTTTTTGGAGGATAATGCCCCAGACAATTGCTGTACGATGGGAAGAATCCGGCAGCAGTCCTTGGAGAGAAAGGAATGAAGCTTGATTTTATGGTCCAGAATACTGCGAAGCTCCTTGGCACAGATATGATTCTCTTTCATCAGCATCTGCAAATCAAATAAAATACACTCATATACACAATCACTGGGCGAACCGCCATGCAGCATTCCATCCGATACCAAAATCACATCACCCGGATGATACGTCCGAATCTCATTATCTAAATTCAAGTGAAATGACCCCGATACAATGTGAATAATCTCATAATAAGTGTGCCAGTGATATTGCATTTCATATCGTGGACTCTTCGGCGTCTGATGATAAAACGCCACCGGAAAATTAAACGTTCCTTGAGTTTTCCGCTCTTTATAATCAATATACTTCATTTCCAATCTCCAAACTTAAAAAAGTGAATATTGTACTACTTTTGTATATTATATCACTTATATTTGTGAAAGGAAGTAAATATAATCAAATTATCATAGAAGAATCTTCTATAAAACTACTGTGCGAATGTAGCCATTCTATTGCTATATTTCGTAGACTAGTTGGGGTCAGATGGGTATATGCCTTTATGAATGCCTTAAAAAAACGTCAGCACTTAGCGAGGTATTTTCGAGCTTAGTACTGCTACGTTTTTTTTAGAGCGAGAGTGTGCTGAATAAAGGCATATACCCATCTAACCCCAGCGGAAGTAAAGGAGGAAAAGAAAATGGCAAAGAGCAGATTAATTGGACAGTATCCGGTAATCGGAATCAGACCGACGATTGACGGTAGAAGAGGTGCACTTGGCGTGCGCGAAAGCTTGGAGAACCAGACCATGGGTATGGCACAGGCAGCAAAGAAACTGTTTGAGGAAAATATTAAGTATTCCAATGGAGAGCCTGTAAAGGTTGTAATCGCAGATACTACCATTGGACGTGTAGCAGAGTCTGCTGCATGTGCAGATAAATTCAAAAGAGAAGGAGTAGATATTACACTTACTGTTACACCTTGTTGGTGCTATGGTTCGGAAACCATGGACATGGACCCTATGACCATCAAGGGTGTGTGGGGCTTTAATGGTACGGAGAGACCGGGGGCAGTTTACTTGGCATCCGTGCTTGCAACCCATGCGCAGAAAGGACTTCCTGCATTCGGTATTTATGGACATGATGTGCAGGATATGGATGATAAGACCATTCCGGCGGACGTAGAGGAGAAGCTTCTTCGTTTTGCAAGAGCAGCAGTGGCAGTGGCTACCATGAGAGGCAAGTCTTATCTCCAGATTGGTTCTATCTGTATGGGTATTGGTGGTTCTATCATGGATTCTGCATTTATGGAAGAGTATCTTGGTATGCGTGTGGAGTCCGTGGATGAGGTGGAGATCATCCGCCGTATGAGTGAAGGCATCTACGATAAGACAGAGTATGAAAAGGCACTTGCGTGGACTAAGGAAAAATGTAAGGAAGGCTTTGACAAGAACCCGGATTTTGTACGTTCTACCGATGAAAAGAAGGAGAGCGACTGGGAATTCGTTGTTAAGATGATGTGTATCATCAAGGATTTAATGAATGGTAATGAGAATCTTCCAAAGGGCTGCGAGGAGGAAAAGGTAGGACATAACGCCATTGCAGCAGGCTTTCAGGGACAGCGTCAGTGGACAGACTTCTATCCCAACTGTGATTTCCCAGAGGCACTTCTCAATACCTCCTTTGACTGGAACGGAGCAAGAGAGCCATACATTCTGGCAACAGAAAATGATGTATTAAATGGTGTAGGTATGTTATTTATGAAGCTGCTTACCGGCAGAGCCCAGATGTTTGCAGATGTTCGTACTTACTGGAGCCCGGAGGCTGTAAAGAAGGCTACCGGCTATGATGTGGAAGGAATCGCAAAGGAAAATGGCGGCTTTATTCACTTAATTAACTCCGGTGCCTGCTGCCTGGATGCCTGCGGTGCAGTGACTGATGCAGAGGGTAATGCAGTGATTAAGCCTTGGTATGAGATGACCCAGGAGGATCAGGACAAGGTTATGGCTGCGACAGAGTGGTGTGCGGCAGATAACGGATATTTCCGGGGCGGCGGATTTTCTTCCAGATTTGAAACAAAGGCAACCATGCCGGCGACCATGATTCGTTTAAATCTTGTAAAGGGGCTTGGTCCGGTACTTCAGATCGCAGAGGGATGGACCGTAGGTTTACCGGAGGATGTGTCCGATACTCTTTGGAAGAGAACGGATTATACATGGCCTTGTACTTGGTTTGCACCAAGATGTAACGGTGAGGAAGGACCTTTCAAGACTGCTTATGATGTAATGAATAACTGGGGTGCTAATCATGGTGCCATTTCTTACGGACATATTGGAGCAGATTTGATTACCTTATGCTCTATGCTTCGCATCCCGGTATGTATGCACAATGTGCCGGAGGAGAAGATTTTCCGCCCGGCAGCATGGAATGCCTTTGGTATGGATAAGGAAGGACAGGATTACAGAGCCTGCCAGACCTACGGACCCATGTACAAGACAACAAGATAAGTGAGGAAATATAGATGTTAAAAGGAATTCCGAAAATACTTTCGCCTGAGCTTTTAAAGGTTTTGGCAGAGATGGGACACAGTGACCGCATTGTACTGGCAGATGGTAACTTCCCTGCCCAGTCTATGGGAAAAAATGCAATTGTCATTCGTATGGATGGTTATGGAATCCCGGAGATTCTGGATGCAATTTTGCAGCTTTTTCCGCTGGATACCTATGTGGAGAAGCCGGTGAGCCTGATGGAGGTTATGCCGGGAGATACGGTGGAGACACCCATCTGGGATGTGTATAAAGAGATTGTCGCAAAGCATGATGAGAGAGGTGGAGAGACCGTAGGTGGCATTGAGCGTTTTCAGTTTTATGAGGAGGCAAAGAAGGCATATTGCATTATTGCTACCGGAGAATCTGCACTTTATGCGAATATTATGCTACAGAAAGGCGTAGTAATTTAAGTTTTATTCAAAAGTAAAATTTTATATCTAAAATTAAAATAAAGATGCCCGGCTATCTTGACTTTTTCATATAGTCTAGTTATGATTTCTTTAGAAGTTTTCTTAATGGGACAGATGATTGCAAAACGAAATCCGGAGCTGAGAGAAATAACCCAAACGGGCTGCCTCTACGGAGTCCGTTTGGGATTATTTTTTAGTGACTGATTTTATAAGACAAATTGGAGGTAGTGATGAAAAAGAAGTTAGCATTAGCAATGACGATGTGTCTGGCACTAACTGCTTGTGGTAACCAGACCCCTGCTGCGGAGGATACTCCGGTAGAGAGCAGCACACCGGAAGTGACAGCCACACCGGAACCGGAACCGACAGAGATTCCGGCAAATTATGATGGAATTGAGAAAAAGGCCAATGGAGCAAAGATTTCCATTCACGATCCGTCTATTTTTGGAGAGAATGGTAAGTATTATATCTTTGGTTCCCATATGACTGCGGCATATACGGAGGATTTACAGACCTGGACCAATATGGCAAATGGCTACCATTCCAATAATCCGGTATATGGTGAGCTTTTCGAAGGGGAAGACCTGCATGTATTTGATTATGCGGGAAGTGGCAGCAGTGTGATTCCTACCGATGACGGCGGTTATCATGTATGGGCACCACAGGTGATTTATAATAAAACCATGCAGAAGTATGTGATGTACTATTGTACCTCTTCCACATGGAATGCATCCAATCTTTGCTATGGTATTTCCGATACCGTGGAGGGACCATATATATGGCAGGGACCTCTTATCTGTTCCGGTTTTACCCAGAAGACCATAGGTGCAACCGATGTTCTGGATTATGTAACGGAAGATTATGCTATCGAGAATTATATTGCCGGTGGCGGTGCGTATAACTTTGAGGACTATCCGAATGCCATTGACCCGGCAGCATTTTATGATGAGAACGGCAATATGTGGATGGTATACGGCTCCTGGTCCGGTGGTATCTTTATCCTGGAAATCGATGAGGAGACCGGTAAGGTAGTTCATCCCGAGGCTGACCCGGAGAATAATGTGGATGCTTACTTTGGTAAGAAGCTGTTAGGCGGTGGACATAAGTCGATTGAGGGTCCACATATTGAATATGATCCAGAGACCGGTTATTATTATTTGTATTTATGCTACGGTGCCCTTCAGGAGAACGGCGGATACCAGATTCGTGTATGGCGTAGCGAGAATCCGGACGGTCCTTACGAGGATATGTCTGGAAATACAGAGATTAAGGGCAACCATGCCTACTATGGCCTTAAGCTTTCTGGAAACTATTATCTTCCAAGTGCCTATTATTCCTTCAAGGCTACCGGCGGTATGTCTACCATGATTGACACCGACGGAACCAGATATATTTGTTATCATACCCGTTTCAATACCGGTACCGAGTATCATGAGCCTGTGGTAAAGCAGATTTTCATGAATGAAGAGGGCTGGCCGACGTTGGCTCCTTATTCAACCAGTGGAGAGACTCTTTCCGAGACTGGATATGATATGTCTTCTTTGGTTGGTGAGTATTACTTCATCAATCAGGGTATGGAAATTGACAATGTGGTTTCTGAGCCTGTAATGATTTACTTGAACGAAGACGGAACTATCTCAGGCTCCATCCGTGGAACTTGGAGCGTAACCGAGGGAACTCCTTATGTACATATTACTTACAAGGAAAAGGAGTACAGTGGCGTATTCTGTAAGATGAACGATGAAGCCGGTGTGGAAACCATGACATTCTCCTGCGTAGGCAGCAACGAGAGTATCTGGGGTGTAAAGTATGAGTGATACTAGAGTGAAAAAGGTCAGACATTTTGTGCTTGCACAGAAAGGTCTGACTTTGAGACTCGAACAGACATGAGAAAGAAGCCCGAAAGGGCGGAATTCGAATGTCTGTAGGATTGCGAGAGCACAGAGTGCGAAGCAATCCGTAAGTATCACGATGTGAAGGGAAAAGAATGAGTAATTTTGAAGAATATGATGTATACGACAAAAAGGATTTGGTGCTGGATGTTCTACTGACTCTGGCAGCAGCGGTAGGCTTTTATGTGTATTGGGCGTTTACCTTATTTGTATTGTCCTTAGTTTTACTGAATATCTGGCATGTCAGCTGGCAGCAGATACTGATGTATGCGACAGTACTTACCGTAATATCCATGGTGGTATACATTATCAGATTAGTTAAAAAAAGAATCAAGAAATAGAGAAAGGTCGTTGCTTTAGGGCAGCGACCTTTTAACTTGTAATAATACAACTTTATCTTGTGACTTTAGTACTATTGCAGTATAATAATGATATCAGGGTTTCATCACTTTTTCGGAATTCGGACAATACTTACAGAATATGACGGTGATTCATAAATAAAGCTTTCTGCGATTCCGATTTGACTTTCTACAGGTACCATCTTTGTAGGTTCTGTAAAGGAGTTAGTGTCGGAAAGGGCAGTTCCGCGGAGTGTGGTGACGGTGGCATTTGTCTCGTAAGCTGCTTCATCGAAACCGGTTAAATTGCATTCTACCTTCTGGACAGAAGCAGTAGGATTTACCAGCTTTAAGATAATATCGCCGTTGTAATCCATAGAAGCGGTTTCATATAAAGCATCCGGGGAAGTCTGGGTGTATTCCAGATATTTCATATTGTTCAGATAGCCTTCAATTTTGTTGCCATCAACAATAACCTTGATTGTATAAGTCATATCCTTATTCAGGGTCATGTTCTTGGTGGTTCCGCTAATCTGACCGCTTTTAGCACCGCCGGATACAATTTGCAGGCAGGATACAGTATTACCCCAGCCGCCGATGTTCCAGAAGATGTTGTTATTAGAATTCGTTACGCATACCGGAATCAGGAAGCCTTCCGCACCGGAAAGAATCTGACCTTCCACGGTTAAGGTGTAGTTCGTCCAGCCTTCATCACCGAAGTAAAGGGCATCACCGGTATTGGTGTCAGCCGGTTCGCCGGTGTTTTGCTGAATCAGGCGGCCATCTTCCACATACCAGGTGCCTTCATTGATATCGAAGTCGTCCTCCCAGGAGTCATCTTCGAAGTTGTTTTCATATAACACATTGCCGGTAGTGTTATCGGTAATTACCAGATTGTCATAGGCAACAGAGGTCATCCAGCTGCCCAGACCCGCTTTACCGGATAAGTTGCTTTCAGCTGCCACATCCGCAATATCCAAAGTGGCAGGCAAGTTATACTGCCCCTTATTGTTAGCATAGAGCTGTTGTACATAGTAGTTTACGGAACCAAAGACAGTATTGTTGCCGTACCAGATAAGGTCCGGTGTCCACTGGTTCTGGGTGCGGTTACCGAACAGTGGTGCATAGCATGCCATCTGTACGATGTCACCGTTTTTCTCCAGACCGGTCATATAAGCCGCCTCGGAAAGAGCTGCCTCCAAGGTATTGGACTGGGCAGCATATTCACCTAAGAATACCTTAGCCTGAGAGGAGCGGTCATAGCTGTCGTATCTGTGAGTGTTGGTAAAGAAGAAGCTAGGTGCTTCGTAGTAGTGTTCATCAACTAAAGTAGTGATTTCATCACCGAAGTCCGCACAATCGGAAACATAATTCCAGCCTACGCGGTCCCCAGAGGTGGTAGAGTTGGCAACACAGAGTTCGATGTCGCCGTACATTTCCGGATTTTCCTGAGCAGCCTTATTAAAGGCCTCTACGAAAAGCTTGTAGTGCTGGAAGTATTCGGTCTGCCACTGCTCGTTACCAATGGAGATATATTTCAGCTGGAAGGGTTCTTCGTGACCCATAGCAATACGGACGCTGCCCCAATAGGTGCTTTCATCACCCCGGCAGAATTCTACAAGGTCCAGTGCATCCTGAACGCACTGCTTGAACTGCTCGCTGTCAGTATCAAAGACAATATATTTCGGACTCTGTATCTGACAGGTCATGCCTGCGTTAAGTACCGGAATCGGTAAGCAGTCCAGTACCTCGCAAAGCTGGAAGAACTCATAGAAGCCGATACCATAAGTCGTATAGAAGGGATGTCCCGCAGTTCCTGACCAGATGGAACGACCCTGTGGGCGAACGGCGATATCACCGGTAGTGGTCTCGCCTCCCACAGTAAGGGTCTCACCGTCTCCGATGGAATCCTTCCAGCGGTACATGGATTCCGGGTCACGACCCTCCACAACACAGCCCCCCGGGAAACGTAAGAAGCTTGGATTCAAAGCCTCCAGCATTTCGCCCATATCGGTACGGATGTTGGTTCCTTTATAAGTATCCTCCGGCATGAGGCTAATCATATCCATATCCACACTGCCGGATGTGATTTCTACGGAGAGGCGTAGGGTTTTATCACCTTCGAAGCCGGTAGGAGTAACAGAAAGCTCTTTTTTGCTCCAGGTACTTGTAATATCTCCGATAGTACCTTCGAAGTAAACATTGTCCTTATCATCAAATAAGGTAACCTTTACATCATCCTGATAAGAATCACTCTTTACATAGAAAGAGAAATGGTAATTCTCATCGGCGGTAAGGCTCATGCCTTCCAGATAACCCTTGGTATAGATTCCTATGTATTCGCTGCCGGAATTGGTGATTCGGGCGTAGCTGGGATTCTGCTCGTGGAGAAAACTGCTATCCTCGGTGCCATCCACAACTGCGAATTCCAAAGAATCCGAGTCCTCCGTTGGTGACCAGCCGTGCTTCCCCGCATTGCCGGCAGCAGCACCGTATTCAAAGGAGCGGTTCTTCACCAGCTCTGCGTACATTCCGCCGTCCAGTGCATGATTGATATCTTCTAAGAAGAGACCGTAAAGGGTATCGCTGATGATATTATCTTCGGTAAGAGAAGCACTTAAGTCGATGGTGTAAGTAGAAATTTCTTCCATCGGACTTTCTGTCGCCGGAGTTTCACTGCCGGAGCTTTCAGAAGCAGATGGAGTAATTTCTGCATTACCACATCCACTGATTAACATGGTGGTGCACAAAAGGGCCGATAACAGGCACCGTTTTAGTTTTTTGTGAAACATATTGACCTCCTGTAGTAAAATTGCACAAAATGAGATGTTGGTTTTTGTGTAAAATATTAATCCTTCCGATAGGTGTTTCAAAAAAACAGCCTTTATATATAAAATATCACAAATAAAGTATATTTCTAGCATTGACTTTATGACGAAAACATAGTAATTTTGAATTGTATAGATTTCACTAAACTATTTAACTCAAGATTAAAATGAATTCTCAGAAAATAAATGAAGGGTAGGTTATTACTTATGAAAGGAAGACATGGTGTTAAATTAACTGCTCTGACCTTGGCGGCCAGCATGATGTTTACAGCAGCACCCATGACCGGGTTGGATGTTCAGGCTGAAGGAACTGATACCTCCACCCAAGCCGCGGCAGACCAGTATGAGAATGAAATGCTTACCAGAAATTATACAAAGGTGAGTGCAGGTTTCACGGCGCAAAATTATAAAGGAGAGGATGTTGTGATTCCGGCAGCAGGTGCACTTGCCTCTACAGCAGAGGTAACCTCAGATACCAGGGATTATGAAGCAGCAGGCGAAGTAGTAGCCCTGGAGCTGGATGATACCGTAACCTTTACGGTAGATGTACCGGAGACAGCACTCTACTTTATTGGTCTTGATTATTTATCCTATGATGAGTCCGTATTACCCATCGGTCTGTCCATGACCGTAGATGGAGAGTTCCCATTCTATGAATGTAGAAACCTGGAATTCGAAACTACCTGGGTTGGAAAGGGAGAGAAATCCTATGACCGTTATGATAATGAAATCGTAACTGTACCGGATAAATTAATCCAGTGGGAAAGAAAGTTCCTCAGCGATGGTTCTTATAGAAGAAGCAGACCGCTGGCTATGGAGCTTACCGCAGGTACTCATGAATTTACCATGACTGTACTGGAAGGACAGTTCCTTTTAGGTGGCATCGTCCTTTCCGCACCGGAAGAGATTACGGAGTATACAGGCAGTGAGGCTGCTACTGGTAATGCATTTATTGAAATCCAGGGTGAGGATTTTGATTATCGTAATGACTCTGCAATCCATGCAGTGGTAGAGTACGATACCAGCCTGACCCCTTATGAGGTAACTGATACCATTTTAAATACTGTGGATTCCGATTCCTTCAAGGACGCAGGACAGAAAATTACATACGAATTTGAGGTTACTACAGCAGGCTATTACAATATCGGTATGAATTACCGTCAGTCTGATAAAAATGATTTCCCTGTTTTCTTTAATGTGGAGGTAGACGGTAAGATTCCCAACACTGCGTTTTTGCAGTACAAGATGGAGGAGTCCAACAAGTACAAGACCACTACTCTGACAGACGATGAAGGGAATTATCTGAGCATATATTTAGAGCCGGGTATGCATACCATTTCCTTTACCATCAGCATCGAGCCCCTGCTCCAGATTATGGAGGGTCTTGACTTAGTTATGTCAGAGGTAAATGACTTATCTCTGGAGATTACTAAGGTAGCAGGTACCAATAAGGATAAGTACCGTGACTTGAAGCTGAGCCGGTACATTCCGGATATCGAGGATACCATGTTCGGATATGCACAGCAGTTATATGATTTACAGGAAACCGTTCGTCAGTATGTAGATACCGACAAGCAGATTGCGGTTCTCGCTCCCATGAGCATTGCTGCAGAGCAGTTAATCTCCCTTGCAGAAGAGCCTGACGAGATTCCTTATCGTGTTGCAGAGCTTTGTACCAGCGTTTCTTCTGTTAACAAGCAGCTTGCGAATACCGTTGATAATATAATTAAGAATAAGATTGCCATTGACCGTATTTATATTTATCAGGATGGCGCAGAGCTTCCGGGGAAGCCGGGATTCTTTGCTTCTATTGGTATGAATATTAAGAGATTTATCTCATCCTTTACGGATCAGGCATACTCCACCAGCAATACGAATCCTGACCACCTACAGGTATGGGTGAACCGTTCCAGCCAGTATGTACAGATTATGCAGAAGATGATAGATGAGTACTTCACTCCACAGACCGGTATTGAAGTAGATATCAGTATCATGCCTGACCAGTATAAGCTGGTGCTTGCAAACTCCTCCGGCAATTCGCCCGATGTTGCAACCGGTATTAACTACACCATCCCATACGAGCTTGCGATTCGTGGCGCATTAGTGGATATGACAGATTTTGAAGATTTTCGGGAGGTGGCAGCACCTTATGAAGAGGGCTTCTTCTTAACCGGAACTATTGGTGATGAGGTATATGCAATGCCGGAAACCATGAACTTCTGGGTACTTTTCTACAGAAGTGATATTTTAAATAAGTTGGGACTGGAGGTTCCTAACACCATGCAGGATGTCATTGATATGCTGCCGGAGCTTCAGATGAGAGGACTTAATTACTATCAGCCGGTTTCCGGTATGCTTGCCATGAGAAACTTCCATGGTACCCATCCATTGATAGTGCAGCATGGCGGTTCCCTTTACTATGAGACCGCTCAGGAAGGTACTGCATTCGGTAGCGCAGAGGCAATCGAAGGCTTTACATACCTTACCGAGTTATTTACCATTTACAACCTGCCGATTAACATTGATAACTTCTATCAGCACTTTAGAAATGGCGATATGCCACTTGGGGTAGCAGATTACGCTACCTACAACTTGATGACCAATGCAGCACCTGAGCTTGCAAACTCTTGGGAAATCGCACTTGTTCCGGGTGTGGAGCAGGAGGATGGAACCATCAACAGAACCACCTGTGGGAACGCAGAAAGCTGCGTAATCTTCAAGTCGGATTCTGAGAGAGAGCAGAAAGCATGGGAGTTCGTTCGCTGGTGGTCATCTACCGAGGTACAGGCTGAATTTGGTCAGACCCTTCAGATTACCTATGGTACTGAGTACATGTGGACCAGTGCAAACATGGATGCGTTCATGCAGCTTCCATGGGATACCCAGGATAAGGAAATTGTTCGTGAGCAGATGTCCCACGTAGTCGACGTTGCGAGAGTTCCGGGTACTTACTTATTAGAGCGTGAAATCAGTAATGCATTCAACGATATCGTTGTAAATAAAAAAACAGCACAGGCTCGTATTGATAAGGCGGTTAAGACCATTGACCGAGAGATTGAGCGTAAGCTGGAAGAGTTTGAGTACATTGATGGTGATGGTAATACCATGGAAACCTATTATGTGCCAAGTCTTGACTCCGTAAGAGAAATCTTAGGAAGAACAGAAGAGTAGGAGGTGGGGAAGCATGGCAAAGAAAAATAAAATTGCTAAGAGAGCAGATAACAAAAATGGCTACTTGTTTGTCCTCCCTTACGCTTTAGTATTCACGGTATTCATTTTAATACCGGTTATTTTGGCAATCGTGTTATCCTTCACTAACTTTAACGCGATTGAATTCCCGTCATGGGTAGGGTTCCTTAACTACATTACCGTACTTACCAATGATGAAGTATTCATGCAGTTTGTATTGCCTAATACCATTGTTTACGCTTTGGTAGTCGGTGTGGGCGGATATATTCTATCCTTTGTACTGGCTTGGGCACTATGTAACCTGACAAAACCGATTCGAACTATTTTTGCACTGATTCTGTATTCGCCAAGTATGACTGCCGGTGTTGCAATGGTAGTTGTATGGAAGGTTATCTTCTCCGGTGACCAGACAGGACTTTTAAACAACTGGTTAATGGAAATCGGAGCGATTACCGACCCTATTATCTGGCTGATTGATGTACGGTATCTGTTACCGATTATTATCGTTATCGGTCTCTGGTCCAGTATGGGTATCGGCTTCTTATCCTTGATTGCAGGTATCTTAAATATCGATGAATCTCTGTACGAAGCAGGTGCCATCGACGGTATCAAGAACCGTTTTCAGGAGATGATTTACATTACCATCCCTTCCATGAAGCCTCAGATGCTTTTTGCAGCGGTTATGAGTATTGTAAATGCATTCCAGGCAGGTACGATTTATACCTTACTTACCGGTAACCCATCCCCGGGTTACGCATCACAGCTTATCGTAAACCACATCGAGGACTATGGTTTCTTAAGATACGAGATGGGTTACGCAGCTGCATTATCTGTAGTACTGTTGTTAATGGTTCAGTTATTCTCTAAGGTAGCGAATAAGCTGTTTACCGAAAAAGACGAATTTTAGAAAGGAGGCGCAGAAAAATGGCATATAAAGGACATCGAATTAACCCGAAAGGATTTGAAAAGAGCCAGCTTAAGATTATTATTCTAATGTTACCATTGGTAATATTTATGGCGCTTCCCATTGTTTATATTATTAACCATGCGTTTAAGCCTATGGAGGAGCTTTTCGCATTCCCTCCTAACTTTTTTGTAAGGAATCCTACGATGGATAACTTTACGGCACTGATTAAGGCAAGCCGTACAGCAGGTATTCCAATGAGCCGATATGTATTTAACAGCTTGATTGTAACAGTAGTTACCATCTTCCTTTCCCTGTTATTTACAACCATGGCGGCGTTCTCTTTGTCAAAGGTTCGTTTCCGTGCAAAATATTTGCTTATGGACATCAACCAGACAGCGATTATGTTCGTAGGAACCGCGGTATTGATTCCTAGATATCTGGTAATTACCTTTTCCGGCACCATTAATACTTATGCGGCACACATTTTACCGCTGCTTGCACTGCCGGTAGCACTGTTTTTGGTAAAGCAGTTCGTAGACCAGGTTCCGGATTCCTTATTGGAAGCGGCTTACATGGATGGCGCAAGTGATATGCAGGTATATGTGAAGATTATTATCCCTATGATTAAGCCTGCGATTGCAACCGCTGCAATCATGGTATTCCAGCAGGTTTGGACCAATATGGAGACTTCAAACTACTTCGTAAACGATGATGGTTTGAAGACATTGACCTTCTACATGAACACCCTTGCCAATGCAAATAACACTGTAGCAGGTCAGGGTATGTCTGCGGCAGCAGCACTGATTATGTTCATCCCGAACTTAGTGCTCTTTATCCTGCTTCAGAATAACGTAATGAATACCATGGCTACATCAGGTATCAAATAATAAGGAAAAGGTGGAAAGAGAAATGAAGAAAATGTATACCCATTTCAAACGCATAGCCTTAAGCCTTATGGTGATGATACTTGCTCTTGGAAGCAGTGTAATGCCTGTAAGTGCGGACTCGCCTTACAAGACATACACCTTTGATGGCTATGGCTATATTATTCAGACTCAGTCAGCGTACTTACCTTATGAAACCATTACGAAGTTTGATGAGGAAGCACTTAGTGGTCCTAGTGATATGCATGTAACCGATGACGGCCTCATCTATGTGGCAGATACCGGTAACAGCCGTATTATTGTAGGTGACCTGGAAGGAAACTTAGTTAAGATTATCGGCGAAGGCATCCTTCAGACTCCTAAGGGAGTGTTTGTAACAGAAAATAAGGACGTATATGTAGCAGACCGTGATGCAAAGAAGATTTTTCAGTTTAATGATAAGGGTGAGCTGATTAAGGAATACGGCAAGCCAACCAGCCCTCTGTATGGCGAAGCCTTAGATTTCATGCCGCTGAAGCTGGTAGTAAACGAAGCCGGAATCATGTATGTAGTATGTGAGTCCAATACCAATGGTATCGTGCAGATTTCTCCTACGGAGGGCGGAACCTTCCTTGGATACTTCGGTACCAATATTGCAAGCAGCTCTCCATGGCTTATTTTCCGTAGAATGATTGCTACCGATGCCCAGAGAGCAAAGATGGTATCCAACATCCCTTCTACACCGGATAACCTGTGTATTGATCAGGATGGTTTGATTTACACCGTAACCCGTGGTGAAAGATTTGACACCTTAAAGAGATTAAACATCGCCGGTGCTAACGTAATAGAGCCGGATACCTATGATGACATCCCGGCGGCAGTTGCAGCAGGTAATCACGATAACGTATATATGGTATCCCAGCAGGGTTATATTTACGAGTTCAACAGTGAAGGCGAAAGCTTATTCGTATTCGGTGGTTTAGATGATGGTACCCAGCGAGTTGGTTTATGTACCTTAGTAAGTGCTATTGATGTAGACCCTCAGGACAGAATCTATATTCTGGATATGGATAAATGCCAGATTCAGGTATTTGAGCCTACTGAGTTTACGGACCTTCTTCATGAGGCATTAAACCTTTATTCTACCGGACGTTATACCGAAAGTAAGGCTCCTTTGGAAGAAGTATTAAAGATGAACAGTATGTTTGACTACGCTAATATGGCGATGGGTCGTGCATATTTCCAGGAAGAGAATTATGAAGCAGCACAGTATTATGCCAAGCTGGCAAAGGATTATACCGGCTACTCTGATGCAGCATGGGAAATCCGTAATTTATGGTTAAAGGAATGGATTGTTCCGATTATCTGGATGATAGTAATCTTCATGGTATTAAAGAAGGTTGTAAAGGTTCTGGATGAGAAGAAGAAGATTTTAGACCCGGTAAGAGCATTTAAGAAAAAGCTTACCAGTGGTAAATTTATCAGCGACTTAAAGTATGCATGGTATTTTATGAAGCATCCGATTGATGGTTCTTACGGAATTGCCAGAGAAGGAAGAGCATCCTTTAGGGCGGCAAATTTCTTGGTATTGCTATTTAGCGTAGAGATGCTGATTAACAAGTATCTCTGTGGATTCTTACAGAAGACCATTCGTGAAGGTCGTTATGAGATTTTCAGCGATATCGGTCTGGTAGTTGTTGTATTAATTGCATTAACGGCATGTAACTACTTAGTATGTACCATTAATGATGGTGAGGGTACTGTAAAGAAGATTTACTGCTCATTCACCTATTGCTTAACACCATATATCACATTGACACCGGTAGTATTCCTGTTCTCACATGTGGTAACCAACAATGAGCAGTTCTTAGTTGACTTTACCAACTATCTGATTATTGCATGGATGGCAGTACTTTTCGTACTTGCGGTAAAAGAGGTAAATAACTACACGGCGCAGGAAACCTTCAAGGTAATCTGCTTAACCGCATTTACCATTTTGATTATGGCGTTATTAATCTTCATCATTTATGTATTATGGGCTCAGGTATTTGAGTTTATCATTGCTATCGGCGGAGAGGTGGTGTATCGAATTGGCAACTAAATTAATGAAAAAATGCTTATGTATGCTTGTTGCGATGCTCCTTTTCGTAACAGCAATACCAGCCGCAGAGATGGAAGTACAGGCGGCAACCTCGAACACTACCATCGGCAGTGAATACGAGAAGGTTACCGAGTCCGATGCATATGAGATGTATCTCTACCAGCCAACCATGTCCATCATCTTAAAGAATAAGGGAACCGGTGCGATTCTCCGCTCCACCCTTTCAGCAGAAGATGATGATGGATTAAATAACAATACATGGAATGCTTACATGCAGTCCGGTATTGTATTATCCGCAATCAAGGGAACCAACGATACATATCAGGTAGACCTTGTAAGCTGCAAGAACACCATTACCTACAGTGATATTACAAATGGTTTCGCAGCAAAGATTTATTTTGAAGAATATGATTTCGGATTTACTGTTAATGTAAGCCTTGATGGGGAAGCATTAGTGGTTGAAATCCCGGAAAGCTCCATTGAGGAGAATGGTGCAGATACCTATATCGGTACCATCAGTGTATTCCCATTCTTAGGCTACACATACCTTGACAGTCAGGATGGTTACATATTCATTCCTGACGGAAATGGTGCATTAATCTACTTAGATGACAAGGACGGAAGATACTCTTCCGGTTTCTCACAGATGGTTTATGGCGCAGATATCGGATTTACCGATTCGACTACTGTAAATCTGCTCTGGGGAGAATATAAGACCGTAAATGATACTCAGAAGGTAATGGCACCGGTATTCGGTATGATTCACAGTGAGGATCAGCTGGGATACTTAGCAATTATCGAAGAGGGTCAGGAGAGAGCTTCCATCGAAGCACATCCCAATGGTGTAATGGTTAATTACAACAGATGCTTTGCAAAATTCCTGATTCGTAGAATTTATGTACAGCCTCTGAATAACTCTAACTCCGGTACGATGACCAAGGTGGAGGATGACAGAATTCATCATGATATCAAGGTTCGATACATGTTAGTATCCGGTGATGCTGCAAATTACAGCGGTATGGCTGTAGCATACAGAAATTACTTATTAGACAACGGAATGGTTACCGTAAAGGATACCTCTTATAATACCCGTGTAGATTTACTTGGTAATGAGAGAGAAGATTTCTTAATTTTCAAGAAAGCAGTTACCATGACTACTACCGAGCAGGCAGCTGAGATTTACGATGTGCTTGCACAGGGCGGTGTAGATAATATCTTATCGGTATACAAGGGATGGCAGAAGGGTGGTCTCTATGACATTCCGATTACCAAATACAAAGCAGATTCCTCTATCGGCGGAACAAGCGCATTAACGGATTTAATCAACGAAAGTGCACAGAAGGGCGTGGATATTTATCTCTACAACGATGGACTTTACACCAATCCAGACGAGAACAACACCACCTTCAATATTGTGAAGAAGATTAACAAGAGAAGATTAGAGGTAGATACCTACGGATACGTGTATGAAATCTTTAATTATCTTCTTCCAACCAGAAGTGATGTAGTATTGGATAAGTTTGTAGCAGATTATACCGATGAAGGTGTCAGCAATCTTGCACTTGCCGGTGTTACCAATAATCTGTATTCTTACAGCTATTCCAACATTTTCTATACCAGATTTGATTGTAAGAATACCTACGAAAGCACTGTAGGAGAGATTGCTGGAAATACCAACCTGGTATTAGAAAGTCCTTTTGATTACTTATGGAAGCATACCGGAGCATTCTTGGATATGCCTCTTGGCTCTTCCGATTATATGTATGAAGATGAAGAAGTACCATTCTTCTCTATTGCATTAAAGGGAATTATCCCTATGTATTCTGATTATGTGAACTTTGAGGCAAACAAGACGGAGTTCATGCTTCAGATGATTGAGGCTGGCGTATATCCGTCCTTCTATCTGACCTATGAGGATTCCGCAGACCTTATTTATACCAACTCTGCAGACCTTTACAGTACTAAGTACACAACATATCAGGATACAATTAGTGAGTATCACAAGCAGTTCAGTGAGATTGCGGCATTAACAGAAGGCAGCTTCATCATGAAGCATGAACAGCTTGGCAATGGTCTTAACAAAGTAACTTATGACAATGGCGTAGTAATCTATGTAAATTACGGTTCGGCAGCAGCTGAGGCAGACGGACTGTCCATAGATGCAATGTCCTACAAGGTAGGTGGCGGCAATGAGTAAAAAAGATAAAATCGCAAAAAAGAATAGCGCGAAAATTAAACCGGGCCGTCTGGCGAGAAGAGAGGCCATTACAGGTCTTCTCTTCGTAACCCCATGGATTATCGGTGCATGTATCTTTCTTGCATACACCATGGGAACCTCCTTCTGGTACGCGCTGAATAATATTCGTATGACCCCTATGGGTAAGAAATTTACCTATGTGGGAACCGGTAACTTTACCCAGATTCTCTTAGCTGACGTAGATTTTACTCCTCAGCTGATTGAATATGTTACCAGTACCGTTTTATCGGTACCGATTATCGTAGTATTTGCACTGATTATTGCAATGCTGTTAAATGGCCCTATTAAGTGCAAAGGTTTCTTCCGACTGATTTTCTTCCTTCCGGTTATCGTAGTGAGCGGACCGGTTATGGGAATGTTAAATGCTCAGGGTGCAGCGACAATTTCTACCATCGATACCCAGGCCATTACTGCAGCAATCAGCGGATTTTTACCGGATGCTATGGCAACTGCCATTTCCGAGCTTTTCGGAAGCATGATTACCGTACTTTGGTATTCCGGTGTACAGATTTTGATTTTCCTTTCTGCATTGCAGAAAATTGACAGCTCCATGTATGAAGCGGCACAGATGGACGGTGGTTCCGGCTGGGAGTGCTTCTGGAAGATTACCCTTCCTACCGTGAAGCCCATGATTCTGTTGAACGTAATTTACACCATCGTATTCATCTCCGGTAATGAACAGAACACCATCATTACCCTGATTCAGAACTCCATGTTCTCCGGTACAAAGGAGAAGGGTTATGGATATGCGTCTGCAATGGCATGGCTGTACTCCCTGGTAGTAGTTTTAATCGTTGTTATTTTTGCTGTACTCTTAATGGCTCGTAAGGATATCTATGAGAGACAGGTAAAGAAAGCAAAGAGAGAAATGAAGAAGGAAGCAAGAATGGTGAAGAAGATAGAAAGGAGGGGAATCCGTAATGCCAAGAAGATCGAAAAAGCAAGAAAGAAACGTAAGTACTCAACCTACGATGGCTCAGGCGACTACTAAAAAGGGCTTTCATAAGCTGAGCGAAACCGATAAGGATAAGATTCAGAGATTTTTATTTGGATCTAAGGAGAAGGAAGGCTTTTTAAAGCAGCTGGTAGTCTATGCACTCCTTATTTGTATCGGATTCATCTACCTGTATCCAATCCTTTACATGACAAGCAGCTCCATGATGACCTTGGATGACCTTTTGGATTCCTCCATCAACTGGATTCCAAGCTCCCTGAATTTAGAGAACTATGCAGTAGCAGCCGGAAGTATGGATTTCTGGAAATCTCTCGGTATGAGTATTATCATTGCCGGAGTTCCTACCTTACTGAACGTAGCCTCCTGTGCGGTTGTAGGATATGGTCTGGGACGATTTGAGTTCCCGGGTAAGAAGCTGATTATGGGCATTATCATTTTCTCCTTCATCCTGCCGAGCCAGGTTACCATGATTCCTACCTATGTACTTTACAATAACCTAGGTATTTTAGGTACGCTCTGGTCCTTTGTATTACCATCCTTGTTAGCACAGGGTATTAACTCATCCATCTTCATCTTAATCTTCTACCAGTTCTTTAAACAGGTGCCGAAGGTATTGATTGAAGCAGCACAGATTGACGGTGCAGGATACTTTAAGTCCTTCCTTAGAATCTCCCTTCCGTCCGCAGGTCCGGCGATTTTGACCGTATTCCTGTTCTCCTTCGTGTGGTATTGGAATGAGTCTTATTTAACACAGATGTATGTATCCGGTATTATGACCGAGTCCGGCTGGACCACATTGGTAGTACAGCTGAATAAGTTTGCGGCGAACTTTGCGGACTATGCACAGACCGGTGCAAGTAGTGCAACCACTATTAACGAGTCCATCAACATGGCAGGTACTATGCTGAGTATTCTGCCGGTACTGATTCTTTACTTTGTATTGCAGAGATACTTCGTAGAGAGTATTGACCGTGTAGGTATTACTGGTGAATAGGGAAAAAAGAACATCTATGGCAGCAAGATACGCTGCCTAAGATGTTCTATGTTTTTCCCGGCGAATTCGAGCGGAGCTCGAAGTTCGCAGAAAGTATTTATAGGTAGCAAAGTACGCAGGGGCTAGACAAGTATAAAAAAGTGTGGTACTATGGTACTATGGTTGTATGAAATACAACTTAATAACAAATTCGTAAATAGTTACAAAGGGATGTCGAAAAAGTATACAATTTCGACATCCCTGTTTAGTCAAATTTCCACAAAGTTTTTAGTTTTGACTAAAAAAGTTTAGCTTTTTTTATAAAAGATATAGTCAAAACTGAAATATTATGGTATAAACTAAACATAGGATGTTGTTAGTACAAGACAAATGTACTATATCACATAAGGAGGATTTAAATTATGAGAAAGAACAAGCTTTTAGCACTTCTGTTATCAGCTACCATGTTAGTTGGTTTAACTGCATGTGGTGGCGGCGAAGAGCCAAGCGCAAGCACTGGTGGCGATAATGCCGGATCAGATGCTCCTGCTCAGGCACAGGAAGTTACCATTGATGGTATTACTTACAATCCTGCGACTGACTTAACCACTGAAAACATTGAGTTAACTTATTTCCACTTTGATCAGGATGAGACTGTTCAGTATCTTGCTAACAGATTCATGGAGATTTATCCTAACATCAAAGTAAATGTAAAGTATGAGAACGTTGCTACATACAACGATACCTTACTTGCTCTTGTAGCAAATGGTAACAGCCCTGACGTAATCATGTACTCTGACGCAGACTTCGCATTATCAAACATGTTACTTGCAGACGTTTCTGAATACTGGAATGCAGATGAAGAAGTTAAGAATTTAGCTCCTACCATCGCAGAAGCAAAGATTGGTACATATCAGACTAGCGGACAGTTTGGTGTTCCTGTAAAATTCTTCCCTGGTATCATGTTCATCGACAGAAATGTACTTGAGACTCTGAACGTGGAAGTTCCTGGACAGGATTGGACTTGGGCTGAAATGATTCAGTTAATTAAAGACTGTACCGTACTTGACAGCCCGGATGGAATGGCTTATTACGGAATCGGTGTTTATAACAGACTTGACTCTTACTACGGAATCGCAGCCAGCCAGGATATCATCGGTGAGTTCGGTTTCAACGGACAGACCTTTGACCTTGGTATCTGGGCAGTAGGTGAGCAGGAATTCGCTGACTTAGCAGTTGGTGGATACAGAGCTCCTTCTACCGAGACTCAGGAAATGGAAGACTGGGCTGGTGACTGGGAAGCATGGTGCGGTGCTACCGGACATGTTGCATTATTCTCAGAAGCTTTCTGGACCTATCAGGGAACCTGGGCTACCGAAGCTTTCGAACAGTATAACTTAGATATCGTTCCTTACGTTGTACCTGCAGTTAATGCAGAAGATGCATCCTCAGGACATCACTCAATCGCAACCATCGACTTTGGTGGTGTAACTACTTCTTGTCAGTACCCTCGTGAAGCATACGAATTATTAAAATTCATGAGCTTCGGTGTTGATGGATGGAAGACCAGAATCGCAATGTACAATGACGAGACCATTACCAATGCTTCAGGACTTGCTCTTAAGTATGACGTAATGCCAGCTCCTATCACCATGAACGAAGAAGTATGGGATGGCTACATCGCAATGTACACCAAGGGAATGGATGAAGAGCACGTAGGTCTTTGGGAGAACTACTTCGCATCTTGTATGCATCCAATTCCATTCGGTTGGACTTCAATCGCTGGTTACTGGAACTACTGTGATGAGTACTTCAACTCTATCGGTATCCATACCCAGGTTGATAACGGAACCGCTAAGGCTGCTGACTTCGCAGAAGAAGCAACCCGTAAGGCAAACTACTACCATGCACAGGCAATGCTTGATTACTTCGGACCTAATGGATACAATATCCTTACTGATGACGAAATCACATTATACGAAACTCAGGTAGCTGAGAACCAGTAGTAAAAAATAAATTCGCCGACGAACGCAAACAAGCGGTGCTTGCACCATTTGTTTGCAGCCTGGCGAATTAAAAACAACTGAGGAAACCGCTGCGGAACGCAGCACAGAGTGCCGAAGGCACGGGTTTCCGAAGGATGTATAGAAGATTCGGATACTTAGTACCGAAGTAGTCAGGTCGGGTTGCCGAACTGCGTAAAAAAAGGGAACTCGTTCCCCGAACCATGGGCATTACATTGTGCCCAACCACTAACCACGTACAATATATGTTTTACATATATAAAGGAGGATTAAAAATGAAAAAGAAAGTTTTAGCCGCACTTTTAAGTGCAACAATGGTTATGTCTATGATGACCGCTTGTGGCGGTAATGAAAAGCCAGCAGCTTCTTCTAGCGAGCCTGTTGCTTCTTCCAGTGAAGCAGCTCCTACCGAAGCTCCGGCAGCTGAGCCTACTGAGACTCCTGTAGAGCCTACCGAAGAGCCGGCAGCATCTGGTTTAGCAGAGGCAGAAGAGCTTCCAGAAGCTTTATATCACTTCGCAATGGACGGAACTGATGCTGGTATCACCACTTTAGTTCGTTTAGATTCACAGCCGGGTGAGAATACTGGTGCTACCCATGGTATCGCGGAAGGAACTACCTACATTGACAAAGATGGTGCTGAGCAGCCTATTGTTGTACAGTACGCTGATGGTCCTGTTGGAACCTGTACTTACATTGATGGTAACTTCGGTCTTGGATTCGATGTAAACGGTTTTGATAGCGACGCATACACCATTTCTTTCTGGGTTAACGCAGACAGATTATCTACCTATGGTCCTACTCTTCAGTTAGGTGCTAACATGGGTATGGCTGATGACGCTGGTGTTAAGTGGATTAACTTCACTCAGACTGAGTGGGGTGCGAACTCTGCTAAGATTTTCCCTGTAGTATGGGATAGAAACTCTGAGACCGGTGTATGGCCTTGGGTTTATGCTGCTGATGATGCTATTCACGGAAAGAAGGAATGGGTTTTAATTACCTTAGTTTCTACCGGTTCTACTTATAACTATGCGGAAGACGGACTTGACAGAGTTGCTTGTCAGTTATACTTAGATGGCGTTTTAGCATATGACGCTGTAGAAGGTTCTTACGGCGGACTTGCTCCAAACATCATGAAGCCACACGATAACTTCGAGTGCTACTTCGGTATCAACTACTGGGATACCATCTTCAAAGGATTTGTTGATGAGTTCTACATCTTCGATGAAGCTTTAACTGCTGGTCAGGTTGCAAGCCTTTACTTAGAAGGCGACCCAACTGTTGAATCTGTAGCAGAAGCTCCAGCTGAAATCGAGGCTGAGCCTGTTGCAAACGACAACTCTGGTGTTGCTACTACTGGTACTGTTGTAGGTTCTATGGCTTGTGATACTGCTTTCTGGTCAGTATGGTCTGATACTGTTCAGGTTCCTGCTGGTGAATCTGTATCTGTTAACTTCAAGAACTACACGGATGGTCTTGCTAACTGGAATAACTTCCTTGTAATCCTTCAGAACGTTCCTGATGTACACGCTGCAGCAGACAACGCTGATTACAAAGAGTATGCAGTAATGCGTGCAGATAACTTCGGCTGGGGCGGCGGTTACGACGGAATCGCTACTGCAGAGTGTGATTGGAACTGGGATACTTTCGCTGCAGAAATGAATGGAGCAGACGTTAACCTTACCATTACCAACAATGGTGATACTGTTGATGTTGTTGCTGTTGTAACAGGATCTTCAGGTACTGTTTACAACCAGAAGTATACCGGAATCGCAGTTGATGGCGATGTTTACTACTGCTTATCATGCGAAAAGGCATTCTTAGACATTCAGTAAGAAGAATTACGGTTTATAGAGGGTCGGCTCATTTGAGCTGGCCCTTTTATATATACAAGGGTCCGCAAAAGGAGAATTATTAGCATGGAAAAAATAAACGTGCAGTTAATGAACATACCACTTCATAACAGGAAGATAGATGGCATTTTATATACACCACAAGGAGAGGGTTCCTTCCCTATAGTGATTTTCAGTCATGGATATAACGGTCATAAAAGTGATTTTGACAGCACAGCCAGATACCTTGCAGAGCATGGCATATGTGCATTTTCTTATACCTTCTGTGGAGGCTCAACCAGAGATGAGAGCGGTATGCCCACCAAAGAGATGACCTTGTTTACGGAAAAAGAGGATTTGCAGGCGGTGATTGCCTTTGTAAAGACGCTGGAGCAGGTGGATGTCAGCAATATTTTCACCTTCGGAGCAAGTCAGGGTGGTCTGGTAACAGCACTTACCGTGGATGACTTGTCAGATGAAATTAAGGGTATGATTCTTTTATTTCCTGCATTCTGCATCGCAGATAATTGGAATGAGCGTTTTCCAGAGGTAGAGGATATCCCGGAGGAAGTGGAGCTTTGGGGAATGAAGCTGGGGAGAGGATTCTTTGAGAGTATTCATGGATTTGATGTATTTGCACATGTAGGAAAGTACAACAATAATATTCTGGTAATGCATGGTGACCGGGATCCCATCGTAGCTATGGGTTACAGTGAGAGGATTGTAGAGGTATATCCCAAGGTGCGTCTGGAAGTATTTCTGGGAGAGGGACATGGATTTACCGAAGAAGGAATCCAGAGAATGACAGAAATGTTATATGAATTTGTCACATCTGTGGAATGAAAGAAGCCGGATATCCGTAAAAATAAACTCTCTTTTAGATAATTGTACATTTATCTGAAAGAGAGCTTTTATTTTATAAAAAATTAATCCATAATATCTTCTTCGTAGTATGCCTTCACGCGGATTGCCTGACTGTAGTCGCCGAAGTCTTCGCCGAATAAGGTGCAGCCGCCAACATTGGTGGTGTCCTTAGGTACTTCCACGCGGAAGGAAATATAGCTGTTGTAGTTCAGATTTAAGTCTTGAATGGTAACATCGGAAATCTTGTAGGTTCCGTCGATGAAGCAACCGTCACTGTTGATAATCAGAGTTTTTAATAAACCATACTGGTTCAAAAGCTCTGGCCACCAGCCTGGGCAGAGATATCCCTTACGGGCACCGTAATCGCCGGGACTTATCCACATTCCTAAAGGAGTTCCGTTAATAGAGAAGTGGATATCGGATGGATAATCCTCGTTATATTCTGGACATTCAGACGAGATTTCAAAAGAAATCTGTAGCTCTGTCAAGGTCTGACCTGCCTGTAAGTGGTTCGGTAGATTATACTCTACGTAACCGGAATTAAACCATAAAATACCGGCATTGAAACGATCCGGGAAGGAGAATACCTTCGGGTCATCTAAAGCACCGATAATCTCCTTTGCTGTAGCAAGACCACAGGTAGGAGTTACGTTACAGTTGGTATAGTAACCCACACGGATATCGTCGGTGTAGCAGTGACGTTCCTCCTTTTTCGGTGCAAAATCAATCATCAGTCTGCTGTAACGTGGACGGATGATCTTCATGGTTCCTCTTTTCCCAGAGGTGGTCTTAATTTTTACAAGACCGGCTTCTTCTAACTTGCTGACATGCATGGAAATCGCACCATTGGTGAGTCCAAGTGCCTCTGCAAGATCATTCATACTAAGTTGTTCGTCTTCGTAAATCATCTCCATGATTTTCAGACGCATAGGTGTGCTCAAGGCTTTAAATACATTTTCGGCCTCTGCAACAGATTTAAAATATAACATAATAATTTCCCCCAAAATACCACATAAGTATTCTTTCACTAAATACTATATCGAATTCATTAATTAAAGTCAACGCTAAAACAGTTTAAAAAGTGACGAAATTAAAGCATTTTTGAACATTGTGGAAAAGCGAGTAAAACTGCATAAAATCGGTAGTAAAAACTTGTGAAAGTTTCGGTTTTTCTTTTGTTGACATTGTAGGAAATTCATACTACTATAGAGATAGTTAAGGTAAATCTAAACTATTTTAGAATTCGTTAAAATAATAACTAAGGGGGAATTTTGGCGATGGCAAAATTATATGTGAATCCTAAAATCAAAAAGGGTCATTTAAATCCTGAGTTACAGGGACACTTTTCTGAGCATTTGGGAAGATGCATTTATGAAGGATTATATGTAGGAGAGAACTCCGATATTCCTAATACCAATGGTATGCGTAATGATGTTGTTGCAGCACTGAGAGAGATGCAGATTCCGGTACTTCGTTGGCCGGGCGGATGCTTTGCGGACGAGTATCATTGGAAGGACGGTATCGGTCCGAAGGAGACTCGTAAGAAGATGATTAACACTCATTGGGGCGGTGTTGTGGAGGATAACAGCTTCGGTACCCATGAATTTATGGAGCTTTGCAGACAGCTTGGCTGTAAGAATTACATCAATGGTAATGTGGGCAGCGGAACCGTTCAGGAGATGAGTGAGTGGGTGGAATATATGACCTTCGACGGCGTTTCTCCTATGGCAGACCTTAGAGCAAAGAACGGACACGAGGAAAGCTGGAAGGTAGATTACTTTGGTGTAGGTAATGAGAACTGGGGCTGCGGTGGCAACATGACTCCAGAGCATTACGGTAATCTGTATCGTCAGTTCCAGACCTATGTGCGTAATTACAAGCCGGATGCACCGATTTATAAGATTGCCTGCGGTGCTAATGTTGCAGACTATTTCTGGACCAAGGGCGTACTTGAGACCACTCATAAGAATGCACCTGCACATCTTCACGGCTTTATGAACGGATTGTCCTTACATTACTATACTCATCCGGGCGGATGGGAGAACAAGGGTAGTGCAACCGAATTTGATGAGGAAGAGTACTACAAGACCTTAAATAAGACCTTATACATGGATACTTTGATTAAGAATCATGGTGCAATCATGGATGAGTTTGACCCGGAAAAGAAGATTGGAATGATTGTAGATGAGTGGGGAACCTGGTACAATGTAGAGCCGGGCACCAATCCGGGCTTCTTATATCAGCAGAACACCATGCGTGATGCGCTGGTTGCCGGTATCAACTTAAATATCTTCAACAAGCACTGTGACCGTGTGAAGATGGCGAATATCGCACAGATGGTAAACGTTCTTCAGGCAGTAATCCTGACGGAGGGCGAAAAGATGGTTCTCACCCCTACCTATCATGTATTTAACATGTACAAGTATCATCAGGATGCAGAATTATTAGACAGCTATATCGAAACTGAGGAAATTGGCAAGGGTGAGTGGAAGGTTCCGAACCTCCATGAGTCCGTATCTATGGGCAAGGATGGCAAGATTCATGTAACCATCAATAACTTATCCGTAACAGAGAGTTATGATATTGATGCAGTATTTACTGAGACTGCGATCAAGGCTGTAGAGGCTACCATTTTGACAAATGAGATGCATGCACACAATACCTTCGACAATCCAGATGTAGTTCATCCTGAGAAGTTTGATGGCGTGAGCGTAGACGGCAATAGCGTGAAATTCACCATGCCTCCATGCAGCGTAATGCATTTAGCGTTAGAAGTATAGGAAAAGAGAGAGAAAAAGAATGGCAGAAGCAAAGATTAATGGTGTAATTACAGAATATAATGAGGCATTTATTTTACAGCGTGCAGACCCATATGTATTAAAGGCAGAGGACGGCAGCTATTACTTTACTGCTTCGGTACCGGCATATGACAAGATTATTCTTCGTCACAGCGATACATTGATGGGACTTAAAGAGGCTGAGGAAGTAACTGTCTGGACCAGACATGAGAATGGTCCTATGAGTAAGCATATCTGGGCTCCGGAGATTCACAATGTATTCGGAAAGTGGTATATCTACTTTGCAGCAGGTGAGCAGGAGGATATGTGGAAAATCAGACCTTACGTGCTGGAGTGTCAGGGACAGAACCCTATGACTGATGAATGGGTAGAGCTTGGCAAGATGCAGAGAGCGGATGAGGATGAATTCTCCTTTGAAGCATTCTCCTTAGATGCAACCATTTTTGAGAATAAGGGCGAGTACTATTATGTATGGGCGGAAAAGGTAGGCGTGGGTCCTCAGATTTCCAACCTTTATATTGCAAAGCTGGAGACGGCTAACAAGCTGGCAACTGTACAGGTGCTTTTAACCACTCCGGACTATGATTGGGAGAGAATCGGTTTCTGGGTAGATGAGGGACCCGCAGTGATTAAGAGAAATGGTAAGATTTATCTGACCTTCTCTTCCTCTGCAACCGGCGCATGCTACTGTATGGGCATGCTTTCCACCACAGAGGATATGGATTTACTTGACCCTCAGAGCTGGAAGAAGGAGCGTTATCCGGTAGTAACAACTGACGAGGAGAAAGGCATTTACGGACCGGGGCACAACAGCTTTACCAAGGACGAGAACGGCAACGACATCTGTGTATTCCACGCACGTACATATCCTGAAATTGTAGGAGACCCTTTATATGACCCGAATCGTCATGCGATGCTGATGAAGGTGGAATGGGACGGGAACGACAGACCGATTTTTAAGTATAATAAAACAGCAGACTTTTCGTAAGAGGGTATTTTAAAAGAATCCATAGACAATTCCTGTCCGGTGTTGTCTATGGATTTTTGTTTGAAATAATTCGGTGTAAGTTGTATACTAATAGTATCCATGAAAAAGGGAAGGAACATATCCATATATGGGGGATTGGTTTTACGAAGGATATAAGCGTAGATTGGCTGCTACGGAGAAAAGGAAGGAAGAACTGCGCGGAGGAAAGATAGGTCTTTTAGGTGGAAGTGCACTGGTAGTGGCTGCATTATTTATGATACCCTATCATGCTGTTAAATCAAGCGAAATATCCGGTCGCGAGCTGCAGGCGGGAGATGCCTGTTATATGGAGCAACTGGAAATTCGTGATGTGAGAGTGGACGATGATGGAGATATCTATTGTGTGGCAGCATTCCGGGATATGAATGAGAAGGAATGGATTATTTCCTTTCATCCCGGGGACGATGACCATCTGATAAGGCGGATGGAAATAGGTGCAAGTCTTGGGACATTCTCCGATATCAAGATTGATGGATATGTTTATCTGTATCAATTAACCGGAAATTCGGAAACCTACTATTCCTTGCGTAGTAAGAAGTATGCGGAGTCTGATGGTAGTAATATTATTAGATTGGATGCGGATTATCTGTGTGATATATATGGAAATTATACACTGGAGGTGTTGCTTCGCCCCAGTGAGGCAAAGAGGGCATTTTTTGTAGGTGGTTTTGGTATGATACATGGTATTTTTTTGCTGCTTCGGAATCTCAAAAAGAGAGAGGTATAAGCGGTCTATATAAATACAAGAGAGAAGGGAAGAAAAGAAAGGTGGAAAAATTATGATAGCATCAGCGGAAAACAAGATTTATCAGAAGCTGCTTAAAAAGGGAAATGGAAGCATTTTAAAGGCAATCCGCTTGGATAAGGGAGCGGGAAGGGGCATGATTGCAGGGGGCATAGTAATTTTTGCTTTTGGTCTTATGTTCGGGCTGCTGGAAATCCTGCTACTGCCAGCAATTTTGCTGATAGCTCCCGGTATTATTTTAAAGAGAAAGAGGGCCGCAGAGTGGCTATCCTTTTATCAGAAGGAGTATGGCTATACAGAGATGGAGCTGTTACAGGCAGATAAGGAGCTGGCGTCTCCGTCCGTAAAGCTAGTGCTTTGCAGAAGACCCGGTTCTATGAAGGAGGACTATATATTCTGTTTTCTGACAGAGAATTATGTGCTTGTGAACGGTGTATCGCCTTATCTAAAGAGACTAGAGGACTTCATTGCCGTTGCGTACTCTGACAGTACAGACCAGTGGTGTATGGTCAGCCTTACAAAGCAGGATGAGACTACGATGGAAATTTCCTTATTTACCGATGCGGAAAGAAAAGAAGCTCTTTGCGTAGAGGTAATGCAGGAGTTATACCGCCACAATCCGAATATTCTATGTGGTCAGCAAATTCTCTGTGAGGACAAAGTCTACATATTAGAACGTGACGGTGAACAGCTCCTTCGTTTGTATAAGGAAGGACGTAAGCTGGAACTTATAAATTAAAATGAACGACAAGAGCTATTTAGAAAAAATCTAAATAGCTCTTGCTTTTTGTGGAAAAAGGGTATATTATGAATTTAGAAAATTTTCTAAATAGGTTGTAACTAATCCATATCTGAGCGAAAGGAAAGCCTCGTAGAGGCGATTCTGCGAAGCTGGCTCTGATAGCTACATAAGAATAAATATAACGATAGGAGGCGTATGCGTGGGATTTGCGGAAACCTTTAAAGCCTTGTCGGACCCTATAAGGCGGGAGATATTGGAGATGCTTAAAAAGGGGCAATTATCTGCGGGAGAGATTGGTAGTCATTTTGATATGACCGGTGCCACCATATCCTACCATTTAAGCATTCTGAAAAAGGCAGGGTTAATTAAAGAGAATAAGAACAAGAACTTTATCTATTATGAGCTGAATGCGTCAGTAGTGGAGGAGGTACTTCTCTGGCTCAGCGATTTAAAAGGAGGGAGTGAAAATAATGAAGATTAGTAAGAGAACGATTATTATAACAAGTATTTTAATCTTATTACCGATGGTGTTTGGTTTGGTGATGTGGGACAAGCTACCTAACCCCATGCCTACCCATTTTGGAGCAGCTGGAGAAGTGAATGGATGGAGTGATAAGAGCTTTGCAGTGTTTGGACTGCCACTGATTCTTCTTGGTGCACACCTTCTTTGCATTTTTGTTTCTAAGACGGACCCCAAGAGTAGAAATTATTCAGAGAAGCTGTTTGCGCTGATTATATGGCTTATGCCCATATTATCCATTCTAGTGAATGGTGCAATGTATGCTTATGCATTAGGTACTTCCATCGATGTCACTATGTTGATAATGGTTTTTGTATCCGTGTTGTTCATCATTATTGGCAACTATTTGCCAAAGTGCAGACACAATTATACTATGGGTGTGAAGTTTCCATGGACGCTGGCAGATGAGAACAACTGGAACGCCACCCATCGTCTGGCAGGCTATGTGTGGATGCTTGGTGGAGTGGTATTGCTGGTAAATGCGTTCTTCTTTAATATGGTAGTATTTCTTGTGGTAGTGTTTGCCATGGTGCTGATTCCATCGGTATATTCTTATATGTATTACCGTAAGCATGAGGTGGCGAAGAAAGAGGAGGAGTAGTTATGGTACAGACAGGTACGATTGCAGCAATCTGGGTAACCTTGTTTATCAGTTTGTTTTTACCGGGGATTCTGCTGATTGTGTATGCGTTGATAAACCGTAAGATGGGTGTTGTGTCTGCTTGGTTTATCGGAGCAGCAGGTTTTTTTGTGACACAGATTATCGTAAGATTACCGATTTTAAGTGTGCTTGGCACGAAGCAGTGGTTTCTTGATTTTTCTCGAAATCATCAAGTGCTCTACGTGCTTCTCCTGGGCTTTACTGCCGGTTTATTTGAAGTGGTGGGCAGATATGCGGCGGCGAAGATTCTCAGTAAAAATCTGACCTTTAAGCGAGGCTTTGCAGCAGGCTTGGGTCACGGTGGTATCGAGGCTATAGTGCTTATCGGTATGACTTATGTGTCCAATTTGCTTTATGTAGGCATGATTAATGGCGGAACATTTGATATGGTGGTAGAGCAGACAGCAGCTCTGGGAGTAGATACTTCTGCGCTTCTGCTTGTGAAGGAACAGCTGGTAAGTGCATCTCCGGTATTATTTTACTGTGCTGGCTATGAAAGACTTCTTACCATGATTTGTCATACGGCGATGACGCTTATTGTATTCTATGCAATGTGGAAGAAGCAGGAGGTGAAAGGGATTCTGGCTTGTCTTGCCCTGCACACATTCTTAGATACAGGCTCCGGTATCATCATGGGGGTAATGGGTTCGTTGGATATTAGTGTAGCCTATGGAGCGATATATGGTTTTCTGACTGTGATGGCAGTGATTTCGGGAGTGATTATCTGGAAGATTAAGAAAAACTGGATGCATTAGCTTATCACAAATGGCATACTGCCATTCGTGTCTCGGCGCGTGTTAGACCGATGGACGTATTTGTTCCGCATAAGGCGGATTCCTC
>F42_Fallow_Deer__coassemble_322_pt1 | contig 42581 bp, 37 predicted proteins | sample F42_Fallow_Deer__metabat2_low_PE_003 | metagenome-assembled genome bin F42_Fallow_Deer
GCAGTAAACTTCGATTTTTAACATTTTACGCCTCCTTTTTCTAATGATTTTGGGACAAAAATATCATCTTTTTTCATATACATTACATTCTCATCAAAATGGCACTCCAAATAAAGCTATTTTCTATACTTTTTTCCTAAAAATGGGATGTAAATAGGAAATTTTTCTGTATACATCCCATTACGCTTTCAACTATTGTTTTACCCCATTAAACTTTTTCTTGCTTTATTGTGACTTTTCGTTATACAATGTCTGTACTAATAAAAAGGAGGATTTTACATTATGCTATATGACACTATGCTTTCTAAAAGCCAAGAGCTTGCGTCTGAAATCAAGTCTCTACAGGCTAGACTCACCGAGCTCCCCGGTGACAGATTCTTTTGTACATGCAGCAATGGAAGATATAAGTGGTATCGGAATGATGGGCAAAAACAAATCTACATTCCCAAAAAAGAACGTGCACTTGCTGAGCAGCTGGCAATGAAAAAATACCTTTCTCTTCGCCTAGAAGAACTTCTTCAAGAAAAACGTGCCATCGACTTTTACCTACGTCATCACAATGTATCTGAATCCCCCTCCAAACAACTTCTTGCCCATCCCGCGTATCAAGAACTTCTCACCCCTTCCTTTTCTCTAACTGACGAACTCTCGTCTTGGATGAATGCTCCCTATGACACCAATCCTCTACATCCCGAACACCGAATCCACAAAACGATCTCCGGTCATCTTGTCCGTTCAAAATCTGAAGCCATTATCGACACTTTCCTATATATGAATCGGATACCGTTCCGTTATGAATGCAGTTTACATCTAGGAGAAATCACGTTGTATCCTGACTTTACCATTCTACACCCTTTAACAGGCACGATTTTCTATTGGGAGCATTTCGGATTAATAGATCAATCCGACTACCGTGACCACACCGCTGCAAAACTCCAACACTATATCTCCCATGGCATCATTCCCACAAGCAATCTGATTATTACTTGCGAAACAAAAGGCCATCCGCTTAGTCCAGAGCTTGTTGAAAAGATGGTTAAATTGTATCTTCTATAAAAAGCAGGTGCCCACCCAAAACACCTGCTTTTTATCATCCTCTATGCTCTGCCCGTTAACTCCTTCAGTGCCATCTGAATATGGCCCGGGTGGAAAGGCTTGGTAATATACATATCTGCTCCATAAGAAATCGCAGTATCCTTCGATTTCTCCGTATCATCTGCCGTAAGCATAATGATCTTAATCTCTGGGTACTCTTTCTTCATTTTTCGCAGAATGTCTAATCCATTCATATCGGGAAGACCGATATCCAAGAATATACCGTAGGGCATTTTCTCCTCTATCAGCTTCCAAAGCAGTCCACCTTTATTGGCAGTTCTGGTATTATGAAAGCCTTCCTTTTCCAGAATATCCTTCATACAGCCCAATATAATCGGCGCATCATCGCATACGATGAACTCCTGCTTTTTCGTCCTGCCCAGCAGCTCGTCCGTGGTAACCTGATAGAAATCTGCCAATTGACATAACATTATGATATCTGGAAGTGCTTTATCATTCTCCCACTTGGAAACTGCCGCTACAGAGACTCCCATCTCAAATGCCAGAGTCTCTTGTGTTATCCCATTTTTCTTTCTTAATTCGTACAAGTATTTTCCAATATCCATATTTTCCCTCTCTCCGGTAAAATTTACATCAGCTGCTGTATGAGTATATTATAGTTCATCCCTTCCATAAAGGGTATCGATTCCTATTCAAACAAATTCAACCAAAAGGAAAAGTCTCACCACACCCCGGTATGATGAGACTTTCTTTCATTCTTACTCTGTAGTAGTACTCTCTTCCACCTCTTCAATCAAATCTTCCAAGCCGTAGCTAAAGCAGGTCACATTCACGCCGCCAACAACGTATACCGTGTTGTCGGTGTCATTCCCCCAATAGTAAACGGATGAGGTACTGTTGTAATCACCAATAAAGAAGGTATAAGTGGTATCTGCGGTGGAGAAGGTTACTTTTCTGGCACTGTCACCCAGACCATACTGTTCCTTGTCAGTAACATCGGAGATGATCTGTACCGCCTGAATTTCAGACATTCTCTCCGCCATGGTCTCCACGGTATCCTGCACGATTGCCAGAGAGATGTCACTTTCAGACACCCAGGTTTCCCCATCCTTCACAAGGGAGATATTTTCCCCTTCGTACTCATAGCTGATTTTATTAATACTGCCCTCTTCCAGCTGGGTAACATAGATTACCTGACTCTGAGCCTTTTCAGCCTCCTTCTGCTCACTCCATTCATTGTACTTAACCAGACCAAAATAACCGCCTACAAGCACAACGAGAAGTGCAACCATCAGAAGTAATTGCTTTTTCTGTTTTGCCATAAAACACCTACTTTCTTCTACGCTTAAACCAGATGACAAAGCCTACAATAAGGCAAGCCACAGGAAGCAGAATGGTGGTCACAAAAGTGAGAAGCACGATATCAGACTGGCTTAAGGTCAGATAAGACACCTCGAAGCTCTTTACAGGGATAGATACGTTTACTTCGCTTCCGCCAAAATTACTAATCACATTCACAAGCAGCTGCTGGTTCGAGCCTCCTACCATTTCACTGGCACTATCGGTAAATATCTGGCTGCAGGAGAATGCCACTAAGGTAGCGGTTCCCTCTTCTAAAGTCTTCACTGCTTCCACACCAATAGAGAATGGACCTTCCACATCTCCCTCTTCCTTCTCATAGGATTCACTGGTATATGGCTTCGCATATGCAGATTCTGAGGTTGTTATAATACTTTCATAAGTGATTGTTTCACTGTCTTCCGGTACAATTAAGCCGTTTGCATATGGTGCAAATACATAGTAACTGCCGTAAATACCATTATTATAAGAATGGGCTTCTACCTCAGGAAGCAAGTAGAATGGTACCTGATAATAATAATCTGCATTACCCTCTACTACAAATCCCTCTGTCATAGTCAGGTTCATATAGGCAAGAATCTCATTGCAATTTGTCAGAGGAGTCTCAGTACCGCCACCGATGAAGATTACATTACCACCCTGATCCAGATAAGAAATAATCTTATCCTTATCATCAGAGCTGAAATCGTTCTGTGGAGCATAAATTACAACACATGCAGCATCCTCAGGAATTACGTCCACATCCATCAAATTCAATTCTGCGGTCTCTATATTCCCCTTTTCCAAAGTGCCGCTCAAGGTGTAAGAGAAAGAGCTCTCTCCATGTCCCTGAGTCAGATATACCTTGGGAACATCATCGCTGGTCACATAATCCAGTGCTCCGGTAATCTGTCCCTCACCATCATATCCGGTGGTAGTGGACTGATAGGTGGTATAGTCATAGCTGGATTCATAGATATCTGCATAGCTTATCACCTTACTTCTCTGCTCGGAAACTACGATGATACTGTTGCTGTAAACGGAACTATTGGTGTACTGGCTTGCAAATTTCGGATTTAATACTGGATCCACATAAGTCACTGTAATATGGTCACTATAATCATCATATCTTTCCAAGGTCTGCCCCAGTGTCATATCCTGTTCTTCTTCCTTTACAAGTACATAAAGAGTAATATCCTCATCCAGGGTGTCCAAGAAGTCCTTGGTCTGATCGGTAATGGAATACAGCTGATTGCTGGTTACATCTATAGAAGTAATGGTGGTCGGAAGCTGTCCTACAATCAGATTTACAACCACTACTGCTGCCACAAAAATCGCAATAGTCACAGTACTGTATGCACCTACGCTGAAGTGCTTTACAGACACACTGTAACGTCTCTTCTGAATTACCTGGGTTGCCAAGAAAAGTGCAATGGCAATCAGGGATATAAAGTACACAACGGATGCCATATCCAACGTACCATTTAAAAGCATAGCAAACGGTGTATACATATCATACAGGCCAAGGATATTGGTAAACACGTTCCCTGTAGCGGAAATTATGCTACAGATGGATGACATCATATATCCTAAGAAAAGTGCACCAAAGGAAAGAACCGCCGCAATTACCTGACTCTCTGTCATTGCAGAAACCAGTACACCGATGGCAAGACATGCTGCACCATACAGGAAATATCCCAATATTGCAAGGTAGGCTTCCGTCAAAGGCACAGAGCCAAACCTGCTTAAAATCAACGGATACATGGAAATAATCACCGTAGGAATGGCAAAGATGGTAAGAAGTGCCAAATATTTGCCAAGAACAATCTTCCCTACGGAAATTGGTGCTGTTAAAATCAGCTGATCCGTTTTATTATGTCGTTCCTCCGCCAGTATTCGCATGGTCAGTACCGGCACAGAAATTAAAAATACAAATATTACAGATGAAATTGCGTAGGAGAAGTATGGGGAACCGTATGTTACATTATATACGGTAAAATACAAGCCTACAAAAAATAAACTGACTCCAATGAACAAAAGCCCGATAAAGGAGTGAAAATAGGATTTTAATTCTCTCTTATAAATCGCCAGCATTGTCCTGTTCCTCCTCTACAACTTCTGATAACTCCACTTCCCCGGTAGCTTCCGCCGGCTGCTCTCCGGTCAGCTCAAGGAAGATATCCTCTAAGGATTTCTGAGACAGACTCATGGAGAGAATCGGCATCTTCTTCTCTGCCAGCTTGAAGAATACTGCTTCACGGATGTCTGCGCCCTTCTCCACATTCACAAGCGCATCTACTTCCTCACCGCGAACCTGGGCAACCTCTACAGAGGCAACGCCCTCCATGGGAATCAGTGCACCCTTCACCTCGTTCTCATCACCCTTAATAGTCAGTGTAAGCTCATCTCCACCGCTCATCAGCTTGGACAGATTCTCCGTGGTTTCGCTGGCTACCAGCTTACCTCTGGAAATAATCATGATGTGGTCACATACCGCACTTACCTCGGATAAGATATGTGAGCTTAAAATAACGGTATGGTTTTCACCCAGCTTCTTAATCAGCTCACGCATTTCAATAATCTGCTTCGGGTCAAGACCTACGCTGGGCTCGTCAAGAATGATTACCTTAGGATAGCCGATAATCGCCTGTGCAAGCCCCACTCTCTGCTTATAACCCTTGGACAGATTACGGATCAGACGGTTCTTCATATCCGAAATACCGGTCATCTCCATGATTTCGGCAATCTGTTCCTTGCGGACAGACTTCTCTACCTTCTTTAATTCTGCAACAAACTGCAAATACTCATAGACAGTCATTTCCATATAAAGAGGCGGAAGCTCCGGCAAATAACCGATACATTTTTTTGCCTCCTCCGGCTCCTTTAATACATCATGTCCGTCAATCAACACCGTTCCCTCACTGGCTGCAAGATACCCTGTAATAATATTCATTGTAGTACTCTTACCAGCCCCGTTCGGTCCCAAAAAGCCATAGATTTGCCCCTCTTCCACCTTAAAGGAAAGCTTGTCTACCGCTTTGTGATTTCCATATTTTTTCGTCAAACCACTAACTTCAATCATATGGATCCTCCCTAAATTAATTCTTTTTCGATTACTAATTCTGCCATAGAAATGTGTTCAAAAAATGGGAAAATTGTGTTTTTTTTGTGAAACACAATTTCCCCATTTTTACTGAGATTGGTATAGCCATACTGTACCGGACATCAGGAAGCTCTCGGATGTAAGTACAATCGTTATTCTACAAAAACACACCGCGGAAGCGATGTGTCTTGAAAGCGTATTAATCTTTTTTCTTGAAAACAAATAATTTGCTAAGTACATAGTTCGCAATCATAACCAGTACGGAAGAGATGAATATCTTTGCAATCCAGTAGTCCATATGAATCACATTTACAGCTACTCGCATAATTACAATATCCAAAATACCTGTAGTGATTCGTCCACCGGCAAAGGATGTAAACTCCTTTAACATATTCGGATTGGTACTTTTAAACACCCACTTACGATTCGCAAAGTAGCCAAATACCACACCGGCAATCCAACCGATAACATTGATGATATCGTTCTGCCAACCGATATCCGGGTTGAGAAAAAGCTCTGCAACAAAGCACGCTCCCCAAGAAACAATAGTATTTAACACACCTACGATTAGATAAACAATGATTTCCTCATATTTAACAAGTAACGCTTTCATCTTCTCTATCATTTCCGAACCTTTCTTTACTCGTTTACAACATTTCGACTTTCGCCCCTCTGGAAAGCAGCGATATTTCGACCAACTTCCTCCACGCATCTGGTACGAGCTTCCACGCTTGCCCATGCAAGATGAGGGGTGATGATTAATTTATTGCTGTCCTTTAGTTTACTCAAAGGATTGGATAATTGCAAGGGTTCTTTTTCTACAACGTCAAGACCTGCTGCCGCAATCTCACCGGAAACAAGTGCCTCATATAAATCAGTATTATTTACTACCGGGCCGCGAGCCACATTGACAAGTACTGCAGTCTTCTTCATCTTACCGAGAGCATCCTTGTCGATAAAGTTCCGGCTAAGGTCACTGAGCGGACAGTGAAGAGATAAGAAATCGCTCTCTGCCAGAAGAGTATCCTTATCCACCTGTGGGTAGTCGGTAACAGTACTCTTACCGGTAACAGAATGAAAAATCACCTTACATCCCAACGCCGTAGCAATCTGTGCCACCTTCTTACCGATATTTCCCATACCTACGATTCCCCAAGTCTTACCGGCAAGCTCATAGAAAGGAATATCAAAATTAGAAAAACGATCCTGAGCACTGTACTCGCCGGATTTTACATAATTATCATAATGTACAAGCTTCTCCGACAATGCCAGTGCCAGTGCAAAGGTATGCTGTGCCACCATATCCGTACAGTAATCTCTTACGTTGGCTACTTTAATTCCACGACTGCTGCAATACGACAAATCCACGTTATCAAAACCGGTTGCCAGCTCACAGATCAGCTTTACATTGAGCGCATCCTTTAAGGTTTCTTCATTTAAAGGAGACTTATTTGCCACAATCACGTCTGCATCTTTTACACGCTCTATTACCTCTTCCTTCGTCGATGTATTACGATAATAGGTACAGTCACCAAGTGCGGAATAGTCCACCACAATATCTGTACCTGCACTATGTCTTTCCAAAACTACAATGTTCATAAGAGTCCTCCCGCACATCAAAATAGGTCCGTATTAACATACAGACCCATTATCGCATATCTTCTATTGAATTAAAAGTATCCATTTTGCAATGTTCCCAATATTAAGAGAATCCTAAGAAAACGTCAAAAACTCCTTTAACAATGCTTCCAGTTCAGCACTGCTTTCACTGGAGAAATGCACGATTTCCGGTCTGCGCTCTCCCAGCGGAATCAGCTCCACACTCTTTTTCTCAGCAGGCTTTGGGCCTTCAAAATTACGAATCTCTTCATCCACTCCCTGTAATCGGGAGGACATATGATTTTCCAGATAGTCCACAAGATTGATTTTCAGATTGTTCTTTTTGCCCTGTACATCCAGTACCGATGATACTGTAAAATACAGATAGATTCCGATCATACAGAACAGATAGAACGGGATTACTTCCCTCAGCACACTTCCCTTTGCCAGCTGCTTGCATGTACCAATTCCAGAAAAAACCACAGATAGCAACATGAATTGGCCTGATAAGTGATATACTGTATCAAGAGGTAATTTCCATAGAGCTAGTCGGTTCAAAAATTTATCCACAAAAACTGGAATATTCTGCATCCCATTATTCATTCTACAGCAGCCCTGAAACTTCAATTTACATTGTTTCAGCATCTTGTGATTGGTTGTGGACATATTCTCTGTTTCCTGAATCATTTCCTGATATACAAATGCCAGAACAAGTCGCACCAGGATACTGATAAGCAAGCATACAAACATTAATACTACAATAACTTTTTCCTTTTCAAACACCTCAAACATGTACCTTTCCTCCCCATTAAAAAGTGTACGTTAAATATTTACAATATTAGTATAATTCTGTATTAACGTTTTTTCAATACATGTAGAACGTTTTGCCGTCGACTTATTCTGTAAACATATACGAACATTCGACACTATCCTTAGTATTGAAGTAATTTTCAGCTTGTGATATATTCTAAATATGCAGACCCATCATTCACGAAATCGCCTCTGCGAGAATTTACTTTGGTTCTGTAATTACATATTTATATTGGAGAACAACTATGAGATATCAAACAAAAGGAACCTGTTCTTCTGCAATTGACGTAGAAGTAAACAATGGAATTATCGAATCCGTAAGCTTTACCGGTGGCTGCAACGGCAACTTAAAGGGCATTGCTGCACTTGTAAAGGGTATGGAAGTAAAGGAAGCTATCACCAGATTACAGGGCATCACCTGTGGATTTAAATCCACCTCCTGTCCTGACCAGCTTGCCAAAGCATTAGAAGCATTTTTATAAGAAGGGCGCAGCCTTATGAAAAAAATAGTATTAACCGGCGGTGGTACTGCCGGCCATGTAACCCCCAATATTGCCTTACTTCCTTCTTTATATGAAGCAGGCTTTCAGGTTTCATACATGGGCTCCTACGATGGAATTGAAAAAAAGCTGATTGAGGATTTTAATATTCCTTATAAGGGAATCTCCACCGGCAAGTTCCGTCGTTATTTTGACGTCAAAAATTTTACTGACCCATTCCGTGTACTAAAAGGATATAGCGAAGCAAAGAAATATTTAAAGGGAGAAAAGCCGGATGTGGTATTTTCCAAGGGAGGTTTTGTAAGCGTTCCTGTAGTCCGCGCTGCTGCTTCCCTAGGCATTCCCTGCATCATCCACGAATCCGATATGACGCCGGGACTTGCCAACAAGCTTTGTTTCCCGGTTGCAACCAAGGTATGCTGCAACTTCCCTGAGACTTTGAAGATGCTCCCAGAAAATAAGGGCGTCCTTACCGGCTCTCCCATCCGTGCGGAATTAAAACAGGGAAATAAGCTTGCCGGTCTGGAGATGTGTGGATTTACCGCTAACAAACCAGTCATCATGGTAATCGGTGGTTCTTTAGGTGCAGCCAATGTTAACCGCATTGTAAGAGATGCTCTTCCAAAGCTCTTGGAAGAATTTCAGGTAGTGCATCTGTGTGGCAAGGACAAAATCGACAATCTGCTCCTTACCACTCCCGGCTACAAGCAGTTCGAATATATCAAGAAGGAGCTGAAGGACTTATTTGCCATGGCAGATATCGTTATCTCCCGTGCCGGAGCAAACGCCATCTGTGAGCTTCTAGCTCTCCATAAGCCCAACATCCTGATTCCCCTTCCTGCTAGAAGCAGCCGTGGCGACCAGATTTTGAACGCCAAATCCTTCGAGGCACAAGGCTTCTCGCTGGTACTGGACGAAGATGACTTAACAGGCGAAATTCTAGCAGAAAAAGTGAAAGAATTATACTTCACCCGCCAGTCCTACTACGATACTATGAGTAAAAGCGGACAGCTGGATTCTATTGATACCATTATGGGACTTATTAAGGAAGTATGTGAATAGGAAAAGCCGACAGATGTGTCAAGTCATTTGTCGGCTTTTTGAGGATTACTACCGATTCTGCAGTCTTTTTCATTTCCGCTAGCTGCTTCGTATTACTGTCGATTCCGCAGAAGGTGATATGATGGAGATAACAATTTAGCCACAGGAGGGGCGGTAGGTATCACCCACTGCCCCTCCTTATTACCTGCTAATATCAGAAATTCAAACGGAAAATTTCCTCACCATGCTCTATTTCGCCGGTAGCTTTAAATCCTACTTTTTCATACACGTGTCTAGCTCTATAATTCTCAGGAGCACAGTCCAGAATCATAAAATCGTACTTTCCGCTTTCTCGCGCCAGTCGGACAATCAATTCAACAGCCTCTGTTCCATAGCCCTTTCCCGTGTTCTTCTCTGGAAACATGATGCGCCAAATGATAAGGCACCGTTCCTCCAAATCCTCATCCAGCATCATGAACCCAACCGGATTATCATCATCATATATGGCAAAGGGATACACATCATTATTATCACGATATAACCATGCCTGTGCCAGAGAATATGCATTGGCAGCAACAAAGTTCTCTTCTTCCGGACGCTTCATATTCATTATTACACTAAAATTATCTTCTGTAATTCTTCTAAAATTAATCATTTCCCTATCTCTCAAACCCTAAAAATCTGGTTCCTTGGAAGCTTAATCGTCCTACGTCACCTTCCACAATCATCCCATACTCATAGCCGCTTACACGAAGCTCCATACGGTCACCGCTTTCCACCTGAAAAGTGACATAATATGTAGTATCTGTGCCGGAAATACTCGCTCCGCCGCCGTGATTGTTGTGGTGATGGGACACATTGGTACGCTTAGCAACGACAGTAGCATCCACCGTAAGCCTAGGCGACTCATTATTCTTATTCCATGTGCTGATTCCTTTCACAAAGAACACAACAAACATGCCTATTACCATAAAAAACACAATTCCAAACATGGCATCAAACATAAAAAATCCCATAATAATCTCTCCTCATTTAATCTCTCGAGCACTTCTCCGCATCAATAGCAAGCACCAGCATCAGTGCAGCAAATGCGTCCTCCGGGTTCTCCACATCAATGGTGTAGGTATCCGTCCAATTAAAGAGCTCCTTGGTTACAGTGGCCACACAGTGACCACTACCATCCATAATTCGATAATCCCACTCCCAGAAATCACCTTCTACGTGCCAGCCGTTATAGTCAATGTCAAAGACAGGCTTGAAGAACGTAAACTCCTTACTGATGCAGCCCATATACTGATTATTCATATAAATCTCAAACTTAGGAAGAAAGGTAAACAGCTTCTCCTGAATCATGCCGATTTCATTGTCTCGGGCATCATAAATCTTGAGACAATGTCCCCAGGAAAGCTGGCCTTTCACTGTATAAACAGCACTGCCATACTCATCATAAATGTCATAACTATCAAACCATGAGAATAATCTTTGCTTAAACAATAATTTCATATAACCCCTGCCTTTCAAAAAAGCTTTTATTTATATGATTATTATATTGCTTTATCCCAGTAAAATATATGCTGCAATCCTGCACATTATCGGCCAAATTCGTGCATCTACATAATATCGGAATTATAATGTGCCCTCTCCCCACCGATAAATTTTGCACGGGTACGTGCACAGGTCAGATGTGCTGCACCAATCTGCGCTACAGAAATGCGTACCGGCACTGCCACATCACGAAGATGCATACCGATAAAGGTGTCGCCAATATCCATACCTGCGTGAGCCTTTACATGCTCTACTGCCACAGGGCTTTCCAAATGTGCATAGGCGGCAGTAGCAAAGCTTCCACCTGCCTTGGGCTGTGGTACCACATTGCAAAGCTCATAGCCATAGGCCTTTGCTGCCTTCTTCTCCATAATCAGTGCACGGTTTAAGTGCTCACAGCACTGTGCCACCAGATAAACTCCTACTTCGTTTGCAGCCTTATAGATTCCTTCAAATACTGCATTGGCGAGCTCCGGCTGGGAATCTGTTCCGATGACAGAACCTGCGATTTCACTGGTGGAACAGCCTACCACAAATAAATCCCCTTCCTCTACCTTTGCTTTCTCTAATAGCTCCTTGGCTGCCTCATAAGCATCCTTTGCTAATTTCTCAATTACATTTTCCATAAATTCCTCATGCCTCCTATGCGATACATTTCGTCTCGCCCGGCTTCACTTCCACGAAGCCGTCCTTTGTAGAAACCCACACGCTGAGAGCGGTAGGATTCTTCATATATTTTCCATCTGCGGAAAATTCCTGACTGCGGCATGCAGTTACATACTCGCAAATCTCAATATTTGTAGCATACCAGATATCATCCTTATTTGCCATCTTTTTGCAAAACTCCTCGATGACAGAGAAGTCTTCTTTCCAGCCAAACTCAAAGCTGTGGCCCCACACATACATGATAGGCAGCTCATTAAAGCCCGGTACATCTAAGAATCTGTCCCCGATTTCCATAAGGTTATCATCGTGATGACAGGTTGGGTGCCATGCCCTAAAGTCCGCCGGTGGGAAAAATCCATGGGTAGCATTTACCGTACGGGAATATTTTATTCCAAGAGTCTTGATCACTTCCATGATTTCCTCATTATAGCTTCCAAAAGCATAGGACATGCCCTGTACCATGCCGCCGGTCAGCTTCTCCAGTACCTTACGATCCTCCTCCAGCTCCAGCACCATCTGGTGCCTAGTTAACGTGGGAAGATTACGATGCTCCACACCGTGTACTGCTACCTCGTGCCCGGCATATACACTTGCCACCTCTTCTGCTTTTACATAATCATCATGTCCATTGTTGATTCCTAGCTTGCCGGAATTCAGGTGAAAGGTTCCCTTCATACCATATGTATTAAAAATCTCAACTAATTTCTTATCAAACGCCTGACCGTCATCATAGCTAAAGGTCAGTGCCTTACGAAGTCCCTTGGGAAATACAAATCTCATACTCTTCTTTCCTTTCCCATCCGATGAAAAACCACAGTACCATGAGAAGTACTAAGAAAACCACATTAGCCACTGTGAAATATCCAAAATATGCTCCCTTGGAGCATTTGTTCTCTTTTGCAATATATTTGTAGGATATGAGACTTGCCATAGAAGCAATCAATGTTCCTAAGCCTCCCAAATTGGTTCCTACAATGAGTCCCTCCACGTTGGCGGTAAAGCCGGACAACAACAGTGCCGCAGGTACATTACTGATAACCTGACTGGAAACAACGCTTGTCACTACCTCATTTCCGGCCACCAGCTGCTGCAATAAATTATTGAAAAAGGGTACCCTGCCCATATTTCCGATAAATACAAAGAATCCGATGAAGGTAAGAAGCAGCGCATAGTCCACTCTTTTTAACAGCGGCCTATCCCAGATAAGGAACGCAGCCAGCACGATTACCAGACAAATCACATAATTCAGCACATGCGCCACCGTCAATAAGGAAAGCGCAAAAAGCACACTATAACGAAGCAGTTCCTTCTCTCTTCCCTTTAAAGAGGTCTTCCCCGTCAGGGCTACCTCCACGGTTCCCGCACCGCTCTTTTTTCCAAGCAGCATACTACATAGCAGCAGAAGTATCAGAGAAAATACCGTATAAGGAAGCATCAAAAGCAGAAAACTAACCAAGCTCATACCGGATTTCCCATACAAATACAGGTTCTGGGGATTCCCCATGGGAGTCAGCATACTACCCAGATTGGCAGCAATGGTCTGAAATACTACCACTGGAATCATCAGACGTTTCTCCGTTTCCTCCCCCAGCATGCGGAGTACAATAAATGTGAATGGTACAAATGTTATGAGTGCCACATCATTAGTGATAAGCATACTGAAAAAGAAGCACAGTAGTACCAGAATCAATACCAACTGGGTGGTATTTTTCACCTTCACTAAAAGCTTCTCTGCGGTGAAACGGAACACACCGCTTTCCTGCATTCCCACCATAACTGCCATCAGGCAGAACAAAATACTTAAGGTTCGAAAATCAATATATCCGGCATACTCTGCGTCCGGCAGCACAATCAGCATGGACACCACCGCCAAGAATAGTGCCACGGTCAAAACCGTTTCTTTCTTAAAAAACTCAATTATCTTTTTCATTCCGGCTACATCCCTTGTGTAAATTTTTTCGCTTCGGGAGTATTGGCAATACCACCTAAAGCAGTCTCCTTTAAGGACTCATGCATTTTCTCTCCAACCTCGCGCATGGCATCAATCACCTGATCCGGAGGAATCTTACTGCATATCCCCGCCAGTGCCATATCTGCGCTGGACAGCGCATTAACAGCCCCCACTACATTGCGCTTTACACAGGGTACCTCCACCAGTCCCGCTACCGGGTCACATACAAGACCCAGGAGATTCTTAAGAGCCATAGCCGCAGCCTGGGCAATCTGCTGCTCATCGCCACCCTTTAAATAGGTCATGGCACCGGCTGCCATAGCGGATGCGGAGCCAATCTCGGCCTGACAGCCGCCGGTTGCTCCCGCAATAAATGCCCGGTACGCGATTACCTGTCCGATTCCCGCCGCCACATATAATGCCTTAATAATCTTTGCTTCGCCACACTTATTTTCTTGATAAAATGGTACCAGCACCGCAGGAAGTACTCCACAGGCTCCCGCCGTAGGTGCAGCCACGATTCGCTTCATGCAGGCATTGGATTCTCCGGTCTTTAGCGCAGTGGCCATCACTCTTGCCACAAAGTCACCGCACAGGCTATTTCCGGTAGCACCATAGGCTTCCATTTTCGCACCCATGCCTCCTACCAGACCACTTCTGGAGGTAATATCACCTTCATAATTTTCCACAGAAGCCAGCATCGCTTCCCACATTCTGCACATCTTTTTCCAGGAATCCTCCTTTGAAGCATCCCGATCATGCATATCATCTTCTAAGATAATCTCCCACAAAGGCTTTTCCTGCTCTCTGCAAAGAGCCGTCATTTCTTCTAAGCTGGTAAACGCCATTAGCCCACCTCCCCTTTGAAATAGGTTACCTTCACAACCCCTTCAATACTCTCCAGATAAGAAAGATTTTTCTTGTAAATAGGCTGATCCGTTTCGATGACCATTACTGCAAATCCACCTCTTTTGTCTCGGAAAATCTGCATGGTTGCCACATTAATATTCTTCTCCGAAAGTCTGGTGGTAACCTTCGCCACAAGACCGGGCTGATCCAGGTTGTGGATAATCAGTGTAGGTAACTCTCCGCTACAGTTTACGTCAATTCCATCGATTTTATTTATCATAATACGGCCACCGCCTATGGAAGATGCCTGTACCACCAGCTCCTTACCGTCTTCGCCCCGAAGAAATAAAAGCACTGTATTGGGGTGGGCTCCCGGAATCTGCATTTTCTCAAAGGAAAATAACAGTCCCTCTTCTCCTGCCACACGGAAGCTGTCAGGAATACGCATATCATCCGGCTTCATACCAAGAAGTCCCGCCACCAGTGCACGGTCTGTACCATGGCCCTTTCCGGTAGCAGCAAAAGAGCCGTGAAGCCCAATATCTGCACTGACCGGCTTACAGCCTAAAAGCGTTCTTGCAATATATCCAATTCTTACGGCCCCTGCGGTATGGGAACTGGATGGTCCTACCATAACCGGGCCCAAAATATCAAACAAACTCATAGCCCAATCCTCCAACCCTTATTGTACAAAAAAAGAACGCCTGAAACAAGTTCAGGCGCCCATTTTATGAAATTATTGCAACACTGTCTTTTTCGATAAGTCTTCCTTCTACTATATTGAGTCCCTTACCATGGGGCTCACCCTTAATGATCTTGGTCAATATAGATAAGGATTTTCTAGCCATCTCCCGAATATCCACCTCATAAGTCGTTATTCCGATATCACAAAGTCCGGGATACAGGTAGTTATCAAAACCTACCACGGACACGTCCTCCGGTACACGAAGTCCCCTCTGGCGGATCTGCTTAATCACCAGACTGGCTATAAAATCGCAGTTACATACAAATGCACTTGGCATCTCATCAGGAAGTACAATGGGATGCTCCGCATCCCGCAGACCGGTTTCTAAATCACGGTCGTTGATAAGAAGACTGGGATCAAAAGGATATCCATGCTCCATCAGTGCCTTGGAGTAGCCCATATAACGATCCGTCACACTATCGGTAACCATCAGCGTTCCCACATAAGCAATGCGCTTATGTCCTGCGCGAATCAGGTAATTGGTCAGCACATACGCCCCCAGATAGCTGTTGGAAATCACAGAATCAGTCTTTAACTCCGCATCGTAGAAATCCAGAAAAACCATAGGCTTTTTCACTGTTTTTTCCAGAATCTTCTCATACCCATGTCCCGGCTTTCCGATGGCAATTACACCATCTACCTTGTCTTCCTCAATCAGCTTGGGAAGATTACCCTTCAGCTCATCTTCCTCATGAAGAAGCTCCAAAAGAGTAAATGTTCCCTGAGTCATTGCCAGCCCTGCTACCTCCTGATACATTTTCCAGTAAAAGGAATCACTGTTGTCTAAGTATCGATTGGAAATCAGTACACCGATATTGTAGCTCTTTTCCTCCTGCTTCTCCTTCATCTGGCCTGTATACTTATAACCCATCTCCTGTGCCAGTGCCTTGATACGCTCACGCATCTCATCACTTACACCCTTTTGACCAGTCAAAGCCTTAGAAACCGTTACGGTACTAACATTCAGTTTTTCTGCAATATCTGCCATTTTTACTGGTTTTACAATCTTCGCCATGACTCACCTCATGTCTTATCTTAACTAGCGTCTGCCGATTTCTGTATCTGATTCTCTTACTACACTATGCTTTTTGATATAATCAACAATTTCATCAAATTTGGTAAATGCAAGTCCTACATAGCTGTCTGCAGCACCGTAGTAAATTGCAATCTTGCCACTTTCCGGATCGTGAATGGTCGCACATGGGAATACAACGTTAGGTACGAAACCTCTTTCCTCATACCACTCTTCCGGTGTAAGAAGGAAATTCTCACAACGATACTTCACGATGGAAGGATTCTCTAAATCTAAAATTGCACCGCCGATACTGTAAACGAATCCGTTACAGGTACCGCTTACACCATGATAGAATAAGAGCCAGCCTTCACTTGTTTCGATAGGAGCTGCACCGCCGCCAATCTTAACGGACTCCCACCATTCATTTCCACGTCCCATGACATGTCTGTGCTTGCCCCAGTATACAAGGTCAGGGCTTTCACTTACGAAGATATCTCCGAAAGGAGTATGTCCACTGTCAGAAGGACGGGATAACATTAAGAAGTTGCCATTCACCTTGCGGGGGAATAACACTGCATTTCTGTTGAACGGAAGGAATGGATTCTCAATTCTGGTAAAGGTCTTGAAATCGGTTGTCTTCGCCATACCGATTGCTGCGCCGTAAAAATCGCCACACCAGATGATATAATAGGTATCTTCTACCTTAACAAGCCTTGGATCATATGCATAAACCGGCATAAATGGCTCGCCGTTTTCATCCACAAAAGGAACCTTTTCCTTATCGAAATTCCAATGGATACCATCATCACTTCTTCCCAGATAAACGTAAGGAATGCCATTGGTCTGTTCCCCACGGAACACTCCGATAAATCCGTCTTCGTATGGCATTACAGCACTGTTGAAGATACGTGCCACGCCCTCTAGCGGATTACGTCCGATAATAGGGTTCTCGGTGTATCTCCAGATAGGAGCACCCACAATGCCTTCTGGCTTCTCCTGCCAAGGAACATTCTTTACAGCAGGAGCAATCATTTTAATATCGCTCATAAAATTTTTTACCTTTCTGTTAACTATTCAGAGCCTTTTCGCAAAATCGCCTCTATGAGGCTTTCCTTTTGCCAGGAACCTATGGTTCCTTTGTATGGCTTCTCGCCATATGAATTCATGATAACATCCCTTTGCAAGCAAGCTTGCTCGGTTTGTCTTCATAAATTCGCATGGCTCTGAATAGTTACAATTTATTTAAAGTAGATATCAAGAGCCTCCTGAATCTGATTCTTGTAAGTCTCCTGGAACTGAGCTGCAGTAACTTCACCCTTAATCAAGCCGTTGAAGTCATATCCAACTCCTAAGCTGTTCCATAAGTCGAAGGTTTCATTGCTACCGCAATCAAACATTACATCAAAGTTAGACTGCTGAAGGTCAGGATCCTGTGCAGTAGATGCATACCACCACCATAAGGTCTCTTCATCATCACGGATAGAGGTATCGCCTTCATACCAGTTCCACATATCAAATAATACGTTTACTACAGTCTCAGGATCTTCTACACCTGCAGGAATGATATAGAACTCACCTGCGGTAAGCTTACCAGCGTTGGTCTCAGCGTCGCCGCTAGGACCAACCGGCCAGCGAACATATACGGTATCGAAGGAAAGCATCTCTGAGCCTTCACCATTCTGGTCGTAGTCGGGACCTGCTGCTGCAATCCAAGCTGCACAAGGCCAGAAGCCGATGTTACCTTCACGGTACTGGATTCTCATGGTATCAGAGTCCTTATCTGACTCATCGTATGGGTAGCAAACCTTGTAGGTATTGTACATATCGTAGAACATCTGAAGAGCTTCACCGGTTTTAGCAGAGGTAAGAGTCTCGGTAGTACCAGCTGCTATATTTGCACCATTACTCATCATTAATTGCTCAAATACGTCATTCTTGAAGCCACAGAAGCCATACTGGTCAATCTTTCCGTCACCATCGGTATCCTGAGTCAATGCCTGACAGTACTCGATGAACTTATCCCAGGTCCATTCGCCTCTTTCCCATAATTCTCTAGGATCTTCTAAGTTGTTGTCTTCCAGCATCTGCTTGTTGAATGCTAATGGATAAGTAGCCTCTACACAAGCCTGTGCTTCGGTTCTCTTTAAGAGACAAGCCTTACCATCACCAAGATCAAGATAGGTTACATGCTCCTGATCGGTGAATAAGTCATGGTCTTCCGGTAAAACAGTCTTTAAATCGGTTGCAAGTCCATTCAGCTGAGCAGGAATACCGAAGGTAAGGTCTACTAAGTAGATATCACAATCAGGAGAACCTGCAAGGATGGAGTTGTTGATGGACTCCTGTACACCTGCGTAGGTTAAGTTCTGCCAATAGAACTCTACATTGTAGTTATCCTCAATCTTCTTAACGTTATCGAACTTCATGTACGCTGGATCATCACCTGCGAAGGAAGGGTCATCTTCAACAGAAGAATGGGAAGAATCATAATACTGTACCCACCAGGTACCGATGTTAATCTTTCTGGTCTCTCCAGAATTTGCAGCAGCATTATTATTGCTTGCTACAGGAGTCTCTACGCTTGATTCGGGAGTACTCTCTGAAGGTGTAGAAACAGCAGGGGTATCAGAACCGCCACAGCCTGCCACTCCAAGCATCATTGCGCCGGTAAGGCCAAGTGCTAAAAATCTCTTGATATTTTTCATGGTTTTAATCTCCTTATATATTATTCCTCAGTCTCAGTTACTGGACTCTGTCCGATAGTTACACTATAAACTTCCCATGCACTGTCTGACTCTGCCTGAAGCATGGTTCCCCAGGTACTCTTATCTTCACCAAGGAACTCTACAATCTGCTCATAGGTTACCTGACATACACCGTTATTTACAGCCGCTTTACCATTGTTGCCATCACCGATTCTGGTCCAATTGGTTGCCCATGGGAATACCGCCCAGAGATTACCGGTTTCACTGCTGAACTTGAAGGTAATTACGCTGCCCGGTACCAGTAAATCAATCTGTTCCTGAGTTAATTCCACACCATCCTGTGTCCATGCACCCTGTGCCTTCTGGAAGCCTTCAACCTCTACAGTATTGTTTACCATCTTCAGCTCAGATACAGTACCAATCTTTAAGCCATATACTTCCCAAGCACCATCGGACTCTGCCTGAAGCATTGCTCCCCAAGTGCTCTTGTCTTCGCCAAGGAATGCTTCTGCCTGCTCGTAAGTTACATAACACTTTCCATCATAGCAAACTGCCTGACCATTGTTACCATCACCGACTCTGGTCCAGTTAGCTGCCCATGGGAACACTGCCCAGAGTTTTCCGGTCTCACTAGAGTAAGAGAACTCAAGTGCTGTACCTGGAACGAATGCATCCCAAACCTCCTGAGGAAGCTCGATACCATTCTGGGTCCATGCACCCTCTTTTACTACGAAGTCCGCTACTTCTGTTACATTTGATAATCCATATACTGGAGCTGCCTGACCAATCTTCACGCTATAAACTTCCCAAGCACTGTCTGATTCTGCCTGAAGCATTGCTCCCCAGGTACTCTTATCTTCGCCAAGGAATTCTACAACCTGCTCATAGGTAATCTGGCAGATATTTCCGGAACCATTGATATAAGACTTACCATTGTTTCCGTCACCGATTCTGGTCCAATTCGTTGCCCATGGGAATACTACCCACATATTACCGGTTTCACTTGTATAAGAAATCTCGATAACAGAGCCGGGACCAAATGCATCCCACTGTTCCTGAGTAAGCTCCACACCATCCTGTGTCCATGCACCCTGTGCCTTCTGGAAGCCATCAATTTCTACTGCGCCTGTTAAAGCACAAAGGTTAGACATATCCACGCCGGAAGGAGCAAAGCTTTCAGGGCCAACGAATGCTACAGAAGTATCTGCGGTAATTAAGTTGCCGTCCTTATCTAAGAAACGTACATCGTCAATATAGAAGCTGCCTACGCCGTTTCCTTCGTCAGGACCGTTATCGGTATCCATCGTTACGATGATGATATTGTTTGCATCTGCTGCAAACTCTTCACCCTCATCAATCTTAGCGACTGCCTTGTTAGGGTTCTTGCTCTCCATGTAAACAGACCATGCATCCTTATATTCTACAAGGTCAGCACCTGCCCATGAGATAATGCTGCCAGAGGAAGCACTGAAGCCACCTTCATGCTCGGTAGTAATGGTCATTTCGATAGTAGCTACATTTGCTACATTTGCACCAAGTAAGGAAGCAAGGTCGAAACCAACATAAGAAACCTTTCCGTCTACGTTCTTAACGTATAATTTCTTGCTTCCGTCCTTGTCAACTACAGATAATTCACTGTTATCTGCGTTGCCAGCCTGCATATAAAGTGATACGAAATCCATCTTTCCGTCTTCGAAATCAATACTTGCAGGTAATACCTCTGGAGCAGGCTCCTCGGTAGAAGCTGGTTCTGCTGTAGGTTCTACAGGTGTTTCAACAGAGCTTTCTGCTGGTTCGGATGCAGCAGGAGTATCTGCTGAACCGCCGCAGGCTGCAAGGCCAAATACCATTGAGCCTGCTAAAAGTGTTGCTAATAATTTCTTTTTCAACTTCTTCATCCTCCTTTGATTAAAGTTGATTCGTAACTGTTCTTTTCACCATTTTCGCGAGGGTTTTTCGAAGAAAAATCCCGAGTTGTACATGCAAAAATCCCATCACCGCAGGTGATTTTTATGGATTTTTGCTCGTAACTATGAGTGCAGTGAATAGTTACGTTGATTAAAGTCAGTCCCTCTAGGACTAACCAACAATACCGCTTCGTTCTACGCCTTCAATGAAGTGTCTCTGGAGCAGACAGTATATAATTACTATCGGCAGAATTACCAGAACAATTCCGGCATCCAGATAGAGTTCCTGAATATTTGCCTCCAGAATCTTATCTACATTTGCAATCATCATCTGGAGGGAGGAAATCTTTTTACTGATAACGATATCCTCCGAAATCAGAAACAGGTTCGCAAAAAATGTATCGTTGAACTGCCATACAAGAGAGAAAACCGCAACTGTAATGACAGAAGGCATAGCGTTTGCTAACATGATACGAAAGTAGGTGTACCACACTCCCGCACCGTCTACAAAAGCTGCTTCTTCGATTTCCTTCGGAAGTCCTCGGAAGAACTGGTTAAAGATGTAGATGTAGAGACCGGAACGAACACCGCAGCCGAAGATGGTCATAATATACATCGGTATGGGTGTACCCATCAGATTAATGGGAGCTCCTGTAATGGCCGTTGCCAAACCAAGTGGGTCGAATTCCTTAAATGTCATATACAGTGGGAGCATAATACTGTGTCCCGGAATAACAATCATTACCACCACAAATCCAAACAAGAGAGATTTGAATGGGAAATTGAATCTTGCAAATCCATATCCAACCATGGAGCAGACTAAAATCTGAATCGCCATCAAGGATGCGGAATATGCCAGGTCTCTGAATATGGTAGGAAAATAATCCATACGCTCAATTACCAGCTTATATTTCTCTAAAGTAGGTTCGTGAGGTAATACATACACCATCGGATTTACCGCGTCCCTGTTGGAAGAAATAGAATTCACGATAATACCGATAATCGGAGAAAGAATAACGTAGCTTACGCCCACTAAAATGGCGATGCGCGCGATGCTGATCAGAAGATTTTTCACATCATTAAACAGGCTCTTGCGCTGGTCTTCATCCTGAAAGGTTTTTGCTACTGCATTGAAATACTGTGTCATCGATCTTTCCCCTTTCTCTTAGTTGTAATAGAAGGTCTTCTTCTGAATGAAGCCTACCACCACGACTAAAATAATACATGTAATAATGGTACTTACTAAACTGAATACAGAGCTGAGACCGTAATTGAAATCGGTAAACGCTGTTTCGTAAGCAAGCTCTACCACTTCGCTTCGTGCAAAGTTATCAATAATGGTATAAACCACGTTGGTAATGATGTGAGGCATTACCATCGGGAAGGTTACCTTCCAGAAGGTTTCATAGCCGGTAGCACCTTCAATCTTAGCTACCTCATACATGGAACCGGGAATGGACTGAAGTGCTGCGATAAAGATAATAATCTGCACGCCTGAGGCGGAAATAATATCATTAATACGTGCTACTGCAGCCATTACGTAATCCAGCAGGGAGGTCGGAATACCCAGGCTCATGAATAAGTCAATGAAGTATTCCATATCCATACCGGAGCTGGCGGCAGTGGCGTTTTCCACAACCTCTGTCGCCATGGTAGAAATACCACCGTTCATCATTGCTGCGGAAAGCTCTAATGCTGAAGTAATCGCATCCGCATTTAAGATAATCGGCAGGAAGAAGATTGCCCTGACAATGAATCTTCCCGGGAATTTCTTGTTCAGAAGCAGTGACATGAACAAGCTGAAGAAAATAATCAGCGGTACATCCACCAGCATATTCCCAATGGAGGTGGTAAGCACCTGCTTAAAGGTTGCATGCGCGCGGAAGGCATAGATAAAATTATCAAGACCTGCGAAGGTCAGGGAATATCCACCTTCTCCGGCATTCATGGTCAGCTCCGAGAATGCAAACTGTCCGGTCATTATCAGAGAACGTACATAAAAGAGTACGAATCCGATAAGCCAGGGAAGGATAAATAAATATCCGGTCCGCATACGCTTCTGGAGAAGAGATAATTTAGCTTTTTTCTTTGCCATATTTAAATCCCCTCCATTCCGTAGCTATTTGCTTTGATGGTAATACCATCAACTGTCTTGTCTTCGCTGCTGTAATTTACATAAATGATAACACCATTATCATAGGTTACTTTACGCAAATCACTTTCGATAATTTCATGATTAATCATGGTTGCGCCGGACACTTCCTTCAAGGCTGCATTCACCTGATTATAAACATCCATTGCTTCATCCTTCCAGTTCGCAAAGGTGGTAGCATAGTAGCGGTTTAAGGCTGTCTGCTTCATCTTGCTGGATTCCTCCCATGTGAATACATAGTGAGGAGCTGCACCATATTCAATCATATGCAGGATAACTTCTGTCATATCCTGCTGGTCATAGAAATTCAAAAGCTCTGTGGAGTAATTGATATTTCCGTGAATAATCATTTCATAAAGCGGAATGTCTTCATCTACGATAAAGAAATCATTCGGCATAATCGGAGCATTGATGATATCGGTAACATATCCGAAGGTATAATCATTGGCTGCAGCAGCCATCAGGTTCTTACCGGTAGCCTCTAAGGTTTCCCACTGTCCCATCACCACATCATATGCTTCTTCTCTGGTAATTACGTTGGTACGCCTCTTATCAGAGTGGAGATAGTTTCCTAAATCTCGGAGGGAGATACCTTCCACATCCATCTTGGAAATCCTCGCTGAAAACTTCTCTACATATCTCGGTAAGTACTTTGGCGAAAGAAGATCCCACATATTTTCGTAATAACCAAGGCCGGATGCTGCTGTTAAGGTAGAGGGGTTTACCAGACCAAAGCTTACTACATAGCCGGCTCCGTAATACCTTGAGCTTTCTGCTTTATAATTAAAGCCATCATCCACAAAGGATACGTTCTGGAATGCTACATCACCGTAGAAGCGTCCGCCTTTGGCTGCAACTGTCCGGTTCAAAGCCTCCAGTCCGCTTTTTCCGCCCAGCTTGGAAATCACGCGAACCTTGTCGGCAGTATCGTGATAATAACCGCCATTCATCCACCCCTGATAATTCATTACCTGATTGGTAATACCGGCTTCCGCAAATTCATTGAAGATACTTTCAGCCTCTTCAAAGGTGGTCATGGCGAAATTGTGAAGGTACTGTACCCCTAAAATATGGGAGGTCTCTTTCACACTTCCGATAATGTCGTAATAGAAAGGAATGTCTCCGCTGGTGTCGTTATCTTTTAGTCTTCCTTCTGCAAGAAGTCTGTTTCTGTAATAGTTTGCAAGTCCTGCATAGCCCTTGTTTTCCTCCGTGAGGAAGGTGTATTTTACAGTCAAATTGCAATCGTACATCTCCGTCTCAAGTACATAAACCTCTGTTGCGGAATCACCGAAATTGGAAAGGTTATCTGCGGTACGTAAGGTAAAGCTAGGATATACATAGTTGTACTCACCGTATACTCCGGATACACCGGCGGTAATCTGTGCTATAGAAGCACCATCCTCCACGGTAGCAAGTACACTGGAGTTCTCCCTACAGATACCATATAGCGGCAGCTTTACACTATCCAGATTTTCTATGGTAGTGTGGTAGGCCGCTACGGGATCCAGATCATAAATGTACTGAGAATACTGTGCTACATTTGTTTTGCCGTTGTTAAAATTAATTAAGGAACCGGAGTTGTTGGGAACTACCATGTAGCCCTCTTCTTCCATATCCGCTGCTGCCATGTAGCGGAGAAGCTGAATACGATATATGCTTCCGCCGCCAAACTCCTCAATACCGGAGGTCGGAATGGAAACATCCACGCTGTCACCATTTAAGCGATACTCTACAGGTATCGTAAAGGAGATGGGAAGCTCTACTTCCACACCTGCCAGAGCCATCTGTTCCTCGTATTGCTCATCGGTCCAGCCGATTTCATCCAGCCAGCCCTGTATCTTAGCAATAGTCTTTACATTTCGGGAAACCGCACCATTTAATTCGTACATGCCCGGTGCGACAGTACTTTCCTCACTGTAATAGCGTCCAAGACTGGTGGCATTCTCTTCGTCCATCTTGCTCTGTAATTCCGCAAGAAGCTCTGGTGTAATATAGAGCGGAATATTTCCGGTTCTGCTGGTTTCAAAATCACCTAATGTGTAGATATAACGAACACCGTTTTCAATAGATTCCACTTCTAACTGTCCCTTTTCTACAGCCATGCTGTAGGAATCAAAGGTACCGGGTTTTACGTCCGAATTGTAGTAGGAAAGAATGAACTGAGATTTCATGTAGTCTTTATTGGTACCATTGGCGATAGTATCCTCATCAGCATCCTGTGGATTAGAGTAGGTGATTTCACCGTTTCTCTTATCATAGACTGCAATTTCCGCAGTTTCGGTATTGGTGTAGAGCTTCAGCATGTCGTTTTCTGCCACCAGATCCATTCCTGCTACTTCCTTTCCGGAATCACTAAGTGTATGATAATCTGCACCCTCTTCATACTCGTAAGAGGTTAAATAATCCTCATATTTATCATAAAAGGTATACCTCGTCAGATAATAAACCAGATAGATGATACCGATTACGGCTGCAACAGCGAGGATAACAAGCAGGATTCTCTTCATCAGGCTCATAGGCTTTTCATTTTTCTTATATTTAGCTGATTTCATGCCTTGCCTCCTTATCCTCTAAATATGATTTCTGTATAAATACTCTTAAAGAATGTCACTACCTGACCGAGCATATTTGCTAAAAGCAAGGTAATGAAAATAATAATCAGCATTGCTACAAAGGTTAAGAATAAAGTAATCAGTGTCTTTCCTAATGTGTAGTTGTGCACCTGCATAATGCCAATCAGCATCATGATAAGTCCATAGGCGATACCGATACCTATCAAGATGGTATAGAAGGCCTGCTCATCATCTGCTACCGCCTGGCTCACAATGGTTCCCAGAAGCAAGGATGCTGTGATAGGCACTGTGCTGTAGCCTACCGCAATGGTAATATCCTTCATTCGCCCCTCCCCATTCATAAGACAGGTTACGGACCAGTTGCTGACACACATGAGTAAATAAAACACTAAAATACCGCATAACTCATATAAGCTATCTACAGCTCTGGGGTCTAAATCGTTTACTACAAAGCTTGCTAATAATCTGTTTGCAGAAAAGCTGAAGGAGAAGAGAATAACTGCCAGGATTGCAATGGGAACGCTACCTCTCTCCTGGTGACGAATCCAGTAAAAACCATCCACGGGATGAGAAAGTGTATAAAGCAGATAGGACCACTTCTCTTTTGAAAAATATTTACCCATTTCGTGTTTCCCCCTTCCTTCGTTTTTTCACCTGTTTATAAGCCATAATTGCTATGATAACGATTGCTCCCACTGTCAGGAATATGCTTGCATTCTCTGTGAGGATATCGTTTCTAAATCTCTTAAATGCTACGGAATAATAATCTCTCGCTCTGCCAAGCTCTAAGTATTTCAATGCCTGTTCGTAATCACCGGCGGTCAGGTAGGCTTTCCCGATACCGGTATTGGCAAGCTCGTTGTTCTCATCCAGGATGAGCACCTGCTTCCAGATTTCTACCGCTTGTGCCTCATCACCATCATATCGTAAGGAAACCGCTTCATTAATCAGCTGGCCATACTCCGTTGGCTCAAAGTAAGAGATTTCTGCCCTGGCTGCATCCAGTACTACGATATAGCCGCCTACGTCTTCGATTGCTACCGGCATGGAGAAGGTTCCCTCCTGAGTTCCTAAGCCGCCGAAGATATAGAGAAGATTGCCTTCGTGGTCGTATGTGAAGATACGTCCACGCCTTCTGTCTAAGCAGGAGTAGATACCATTGCTACGATATACCACATCCGTAAACTGGGAAGGGCCGGCATACATTGTATATCCATCATGCCATAAGTCACCGCCCAGATTCTCGTTGGCACCCTTCTTGATAACATCCTCGCCCTTTGGATTTAATCTACGAACGCCCTGGACCGCATTGGAATCGATATTAGATGCATATACGAATCCGCTGGGGTCAATATCGATACCGGTGAATTCTGTTGGAATATACAGCTGGGACTTGCTGCGCTCTTCTTTCGTCGCAATCTTTCTCCAGAACTTTTCCCATAAGGTAATGTCTACAGAAATGGTTCCGAAGAACCCTGCGAATTCATTGTCGGTCTCAAATACCATGATACCTTCGTACATCTTCTGTGCGATACAGTACACACGGTCTGCGTAATCCACTGCAACCTTCAGGGGTGTGAAGATAAATCCATCTTCCAAAGCCTCTGAGGTAGGATTTTCAATAATTCTTGCAAGAGATCCATCTTTATTAAGTACAACGATTCTCTTATTCTGGGAATCTGCAATATAAAGCTGATCGCTGTCTGACACTGCCACACCGTAAGGTGCGTTAAAGGTATCTTCTGTTCCATTGTTATCAAAGGAGGTAACAATGTTAATTACCTGCGTCATATCAGAATTCAGCACCACGATTCGGTTGTTTCCCGTATCGGCTACAAAGATATCGCCGGAGGGGGATTTACACAAATCCTGCGGATTCACAAATGCTCCGATGGATTCCCCATTGTAGGTAAGGCCTGTTCCTGATACGGAAGACCTTGGAACATAAGGTGCGGGAGTAAATACGATATCCTCCCAGTAAGTATAGTTGTAAGAAGTATATGGAAGGCTGGACGCCTCTGCCACGCTTCCTACGCCCGTCGCCAGTACCACTGCTGTAAGGAGAGCGGATACTATACGCTTTGTATACATCTTAAGCTTCATAACTCTCCTCCCTTAATCTTTCATACCGGATGTTGTCATGGTCTCTAAGACATTGCTCTGACAAATCAGGAAGAATGTGATTGGTACTGCTGCGATGATGAAGGTAACCGCCGCTGCCGCACCTGCTCTCGCCACACCACCTGCAGTAATCTGCTGGAGGGAGAACTGGAGAGGCTTAAGCTCTTCATCTCTAAGGAATAAGGAACCGGTATTGCCCCACATCTGCTGGAACTGGAAGATTGCTAAGGTAAGCCATGCCGGCTTTACGTTGGGCATAACGATTTTCCAGAAAATCTGCCACTCGTTTGCACCATCCAGTCTTGCGGATTCCATCAGGGAATCGGGGAGCTGTTCCATAAACTGCTTCATCAGATATAGTCCCATACCGAAGGACCAAGCCGGTAAAATCAGTGCGGCATAGGTATTGTTGATGTGCAGTGCCGAAATAATCAGGTACTGCGGAATCTGTGTAACCGTCCATGAGAACATCATGGAAAGCACTACCATGCCAAAAAGAATATTCTTTCCCGGAAATCTATGCTTAGCCAATGGATAAGCTGCAAGGGAAGCCACTATTACGTGTCCTACCATACCACCACCGGTAATGATGATGGTATTTAAGATGTATCTGGAGAACGGAACCCAGGAATCGTTCATCAGAACAAACAGGTCGGAGAAGTTCTCCAGAGTAGGATTTCGCACGAAGATTTTTGGTGGGAACTGATACAGCTCGTCGAGCGGCTTCAGTGCGTTGTTCACTATCATGACCAGCGGTAAAACCATGAAAATACCGCAGATGAACATGATAAAGAACAAAAGTGAGTTTCCCGCGAAGGAACGATTTAACTGCTTCTCACGCTTTCGGAAGAGTCGTTTTTTGGGTTTTGTATAATCTTTCTTTGCCAATTTACTCGCCTACCCTTCCTAATACTTTCTGAACTAATTTATTTGTACCTACCATTAACAGGAAAAGTACGGTTGCAATTGCGGATGCATAACCCATTTCAAATCTCGTGGAACCGTAGTCCAGAAGGTGGGTTACTACCGTTGCGCCGGCGTAGTTTACGGACGGGTTACCTGCCAGCTTGATGGAGATATCCGGTACCGCAAAGGACTGGGTAATCTGCATTACCGCACCGAACATCAGCTGTGGCTTCATCGCCGGAAGCGTTACATACCAAAGCTCCTGCCAGCGGTTCTTCACACCGTCTAAGGCTGCCGCCTCATATAAGCTCTTATCTACGGTCTGAAGACCTGCAATGAAGGAAAGGAAACCTGTTCCTAAGGATAACCAGAGCTGCACCACGATAAGTATGGGTAACACGTACTTTTCTGTCTGCATCCAGAGCTTAGGCTCGTTGATGATATCCAGCTCCAGTAAAATACCATTCAAGTATCCGTAACGGTCTCCGGTAAGAATTAAATTCCATACCAGATACGCATTACCACAGATAGATGGTGCATAGAAAATCAGGGTAAGGAAGGCTCTCAGCTTTCCCTTGAACTCATTGATAATCCATGCAAAGAGTAAACACAGCATGTAAGAAATCGGTCCTGTGATTACTGCAAAGAGCAAGGTGTTTTTCAGGGAAACCATGAAGATGTCATCCTCTAAAAACAGCTTGATATAATTTTTCCAGCCTACAAAGGTCGGCATTTCCAACATATTAAAGTGTGTAAATGATAAGCCTACTGACATCAGTACCGGTAATACCGTAAAGAAGAAAAACAGGATAAAGTATGGTGCCAGCATAAAGTAGGAGGCTTTATTTCTTTTTATCTGGTAGCTGAGGGTTGCCTGTTTTTTCGCAATGTCCAAGGCTTCCTGTGATACGGTCATTTCTTGTGTGTCCATGTTTTCCTCCTTTCTACTCACCGGCAAGCGGTAAGCCAAATTCTTCTCTCTTATAATCGATTTCTGCATTGATATAGAGTACCTTATCCATCAGCTCTTCCCTCGGGGTTACCACCGTTTTCCGACCGGTATCCGAAGCCGGCGTTACTACACTATAGAACGCATTATTTAAGTTACGCCATGAATAATAGCCGCCGGGTACCTGAGGGATTCCCTTCACCTGGGAATACTGCTCCATGATTTCTCTGTAATCACGGATTGGCCAGGACAGATTACCAAGGGCTTCCAGGTTGGCTGTTGCCACCCTTGCGCTGGCACCCATCAGACTCTCCATCTCCCTGCCATAGAGGGTCTGGATTTCTGCGCTGGTCCACCACTTAAGGAACTCCCAGCACTCCTGCGGGTACTTAGTGTCTGCCATAATGATATCTGCTAGGCCGGTACTGCCTGTAGCATGAAGGATGCTTCCATCCTCCTGTAATGCGCCGGGAACTACGGTAAAGTCCCAGAGTCCGGCGATATCCGGTGCAGATATCTGCAGGTTGTTGTATACGGTATAATCTGCAATAATAATCGGACATTCACCGGTACGGAATCTCTCTTCCACGCTGGTAGCTCTATCCAATTTATAATCCGTGTAGTATTCACAGTATTCCTTGAAGGTGCTTACTGCGATATCGGAATCCAGTGCTGATGCATCACCGTTTTCGGTGTAATACTCTCCACCATTCTGGAAGAGAAGCATTGCAAAAATCTGCTCACTGGGCAGCATACCGAATTCCATCTGGTTCTTGGCAAGTACGGTCATTGCCACCTTTACCTCTGACCAAGTAGTAGGAACCTCCAGTCCGATTTCCGCTAAGATGTCCTTACGATAGAACATCATAGGGAAGGTCTGGGTATCCGGCAGTGCATAGGTGGCATCGTTAAAGCTGAACGGAACCAGTGCACTTTCGGAGAATCTCTCGGTTACTTCTTCAAAATCACTAAACTGGGTTAAATCCAGTACTGCGTTACGAAGTCCATAGTTTACAGGGGTATCGTTACCGGTATTAAGTACCGCTCCGGCAATACCGTTGGTATTTGCTACCTGGATTGCCACATCCGGTCCCTCTCCTGCAAGAGTCGCACGGAGCAGGGTATTCATATCCACCAGCTGTACATTGACACTGATGCCGGTTTCGTTGGTAAATCTTTCGTCAATTAAGGCTTTGATAACATTTGCCTGGTCACGTCCGGTACCAACCCAAAGGGTTAAAATCTTGCTGTCCTCTCCCTCTTCCACTACGTTACCAATCTGGTTATAGTCAACGATGAAGGAGTAGTAAAGTCTCTGAACCTCATAGCCTGCTCTGGACAACCAGCTGTCACCTTCGATAACTGCCTTGCTGTCCGGTGAGTAAACCATGATTCTGTCAATCTGCAGTGGCTGGGGAAGTACCTGTGTAATCCAGTTACCGCAGGCTCTTACGTTAATCTTGTAAGAAGTGATAACCTCCGTAAAACGCTCCTGATCTTCAATCAGCTCTTCTAACTGGTCAATCATGGTACGAAGAACTGTCAGCTTATCGGAATTGTTGCCTGCGGTAATCTCAAGTGCCGCAATTGCATTGTCCAGCATTGTCTTTGCTTCGATAAGCTGTGCTTCCAATCCCGGAAGAGTTGCTTCAATCTGATAGTCACGATACTTATCCGGCGCAACACCGGTGATATAGATAACCTGGCGATATATACTGTTCAGCTGCTGTACCGCCTCCTGAACAGTGCTGATAATCTCAGCCATATCGCCCAGTACTACTTCCATGCGAAGTGTGTGCTGTCCTGCTTCTAAGTAGAAGCTGTAAGGATTGCCGCTTTCATCCTGAAGGGGTTCTTCTCTCCAGTTCTGCTCGTAGGAGAAACCATAATCATTTAATTCCTCAAAGGGAACCTGACCATCAATACTGATTCTTCTGCAAACATCAATACCTCTTACGAAGTTCTGCTTACAAAACATCGAGATATTGTAATAACCACTCTGAGGTACTTCGAATTCCCACTCAATCCACTTTCCCGCCTCCTGCCATGAGGTGCCGCCGATAGTGTTGTTTAAGAGCACCTTGGGGCTGGATGGATATACCGCCGGTGAAGACTGATCCTGTCTTGGGTATAGCATCTGAGAGGAGGTTTTCACCGCAGTCTCTGCCTCAATACGAATGTTTGCGCCAGTGGTGTCCTTAGCTCCTGTGGCATCTGCCGCTGCCTTGTAGGAAGCGTAGTCTACGACTGCCTCTGTATTATTAAAGATAATCTGGTGGAGCAGCATTGGTTCTCTCTGAGAAACAATGCTAAGGGTGTGCACACCCTTCTCCAGATAGACGTTCAGCGGCGTCACTATGTATCCGTTGCTGTCATAGAGGTAGCTCACTACCCACTCCGGAATCTCTAAGGTTCCCGGCTTTACATCATTGCCTTGATTATCCTTTTCCCAATTCTTTACAGTAATTCCGTTTTCATCAGTCACCAGCTCTGACACGGAATTGGTCCAGACACGGTTAAATTCAATCAGGGAAAGCTCTCCATAGGGAAGCTCCCCATCAATGAAGAAAGCTCTTTGAATCTCGGAATTCTTACCCTCGATTGGATAGTAGAGAAGGGAAATATCATAGAATCCGCTTTCTTCTACGGTAAACTCATATTCAATAAGTGCCTCTTCCGAGGTATATACGCTTTTCCCACTACCTGCTCCACCGCCCGGTACATTCTCATAATCCTCATACATTATCGGGGAGGCAGCCACGCCGCCTTCTTCATATCTCACATAATCCTGTGCCCAAATGCAAATATCCTTATCCGGATATACTGCCGGATAAGAAGCTACATACTCGTTATACCCCGGAACAGAAGCATCGATAGAATAGGTACCGATTAACTCCTCATACTCCTCCATGGTGGTATCCGTCTTTGCCCATGCCGGCATACTCTGTACCATGGAAAGAGCAAATGCAGCAGATAAACATATGCTTATTACTTTTTTGATACTCTTTTTTTTCATTCTAACCCCTACTCTTCTCTTAAAGGATAATTCTTCAAATCCGGAAGCTCATCTCGTGTGATAACGTGCTCATGCTCATAGACCTTCTTTACCATTGCTTCTTCTGTATACTGCTCTGACAAGAACATAAGAGTAGAAGATTCGCTGATAAACTCACCGCCCCATGTTGCGAAGGAGCCCCACATTGCGCCATCTCTGATGGCTAAATCCGGATCAAACATACATCCGTTTTCCGAGAGAATAATCATCTTCTTCGCATCTGTATAATCCAGAACCTCTAAGTATTTAGCGGTCTGTGGTGTGTACACCTTTTCGCCGGGATAAATATCCTCACCAATAATATCTACATATTCATCACCGGGGTACCATTCCTTGTCCTGACCGTTCCATACCCAAATCAGATTATTTAATCCATATTCATTCGTAAGTTTGTCATATAACAGCACATACAACTCTTTGTAAGCCTCCGCTCCGGCATTGCCCCACCAGAACCAGCCCCCGCTTGCCTCGTGAAGAGGTCTCCACAGAACGGGAACATCTGCTTCCTGAAGCCTCAGGAGCTGCTGTGCAATGGCATCGATGTCTTCCATAAGAAGGTCGTAGCCCTCCTGATCTTCTCCGTTCATGATTTTCGCCAAGTCGATATTGGTATGCTCTTTATAAAATGCAGAATACCACTTTCCAGTGATGTACTTCTCCGGCGCATTCCAGTGCCAGCAGAAGGTAACGATTCCGCCTTCCTCCCAACACTCGATAGCGTGTTCCACTGCCTGTGAGCTGCTACCGTTGGCAACTCGGGAAGGTGTGTACTCAATCATATCCAGACCCAGAATTGCAGGATACTTACCTCCCGTAGTTTTCCAGATTACAGCATTTTCGTTACCATACATACCGGTGTCACAATACTGCCCGGATAAAATATCGGTTCCATAAATATCACAAAGGTAAGTCATCAGACGCTTCGCTGACTCCGTAGCACCCGGATTTACCAGCACCGGCTCAATATCAAATCTGGAATCGTCCAGCTCATCGGACATCTTTACTTCCAGCTTATCTACTGCAATCCAGCCCCAGTAAGCCTCAATCTTTACATCATGCTCTCCAGCTTCCATATATACGCGCTGCAAGATAGAATCTGTGAACTTATTCCCCTCTACTGCAACCGTTCCCAGCTTTTCTTCATCCACATAAATGTAATTCTCCTTGTAATTACCATCCACAGACTTGCTGGATACGTTAATATCGTAAAACCCGGTTTTTTCAATATTTATCTTTACTGTTAAGGTATCTTCTCCAGCTTTCTCAAAGCCTTCCACGATTCCCTTGTTAATTTTTACATTACCAACCATGATTCCGTCTTCTGCCTGATAAACCATTGCATCCTCCCAGCCATAAACCTTTGGTACTTCGGTGGCCACAGGCTCCTGCACTTCCCCCGAACAGCCAGTTAATAAGATTGCTAATGCAACTAAACCTGCTTTACTTATAAACTTTCTCATTAATCTTCTCTTTCTTTCATTTAAGTAAATTTAAGTTAAATTAACCTTAATTGAATATTACTACACGAAATGTGATTTTGCAACCTTTTTTATGCACTTTGTCAAAAACCTCTCCTCATTCTTTGTTAGTATCGTCAAATTGCACACGGTACTATGGTACTATCCTCTAGTACTATAAATACATTATTTTGTTTTTAATTTAACTAGATATTGTATTTAACCAACTTAAAAAAGTTTTTAAGTTAAGTTCTTTTAGCTTTTGCTTTTATATTTTAGTTTTCGCTAAAATAAATTTTCGCTTTTTTGCACAAAAAAACATTTGACACTTTATTAAGCATCAAATGTTTTTCAATCAACTAACTACTCTCAATCCACTATGCATTGTTCCGCCGCCTTCTCCCAATTTCAGATAATAACAACACGCCTGAAAACGGTCAACATCATTACAATATATACCACATCCGAGCACATTAACAATATCCCAATTGCGGAATTTTCATCTTTCGCTTGATTAAAGCCATTATGAAATCAACAACCTAAGCACCGTAAATAAATCCGCCGTTGACTCCGGGTTCTTCTTTATCTCAATGGTATGAAGGGCAGGTTCATCGGACACATACACCTCTACCGATTCAATGGCACTTCCCCAGCCATTCTTGAAATCACCATCCAAGGTCTTAACCAGCTCTCCATCCACATATACATCATACTGCCCATAGGTGCCGTCCGTGGTCCGCTGGAAACAGATACCGATGTTGGCAGCCTCCACATTTTCGAAAATAATGGATTCCTCTCCGGTAGATGTATGCCAGCTCTTGGTAAAATAGGTATTTACCCTTGCTTCCTTAAAGCTTCCCAGCTGCGCCGGAGTAATTTCGTCCGGGCCAAGCATATCTGCATTCAGATAGCTTTCCTTGGTTAAAGAAGTATAATCAAAGAGTGTAATCTCCTCCGGGATTTCATCCAGTCTGCTGTACACATCATTTAAATATGTATAAAGCAGCTCACCGATAATGGCGTGTCCCATATCATTGGGGTGCACATTGTCTGGAGAGATGTCATCCCAGGTAAACTCATCATTCTCAATAGATGGCAGCACTGCATTACCATAGCTTATCATGGGTAATCTGTATTTAAATCCAATCAGAGAATCATTCTCTTGAGCATTGGTTCCATCCTCCTGCGTAGTAAAAAGAAGAAGTACCGCCGGATTATTCTCGGACATCATGATCTTACGCACCAGATTATCGTAGCTCTTTTTATAGAAATTATCCGCACCATCATTTACAGAGAATTCCACGATAACCACATCTGGATTCTCGTCCAGCACCTGCTGTTTCACTCTGTGAACACCAAGATAGGACGGCGTACCGCCGATACCTGCATTGATGTAATTCACCTTAGTATCCGGGAAGCAGCTCTCCCACCAGCTATAAAAAATCGTTGCATAGCAGTTTCCAAAAGTACTGGAGCTGTAGCCCTCTGTAATGGAGCCCCCAATGGTGGCAACCGTAATCTCTTCTCCGGCCTGAGCCTTACGCATAGCCGCTGCCAGTCTGGTCAAATCTCCCTCCAGAAAAGCTGTGGCACGCTCGTACATCTCTTCCGTAACATAATCTGTTTTTAATGGCACCCCTACAAATTCCGGCTCAGCCTCTATGGGTGCTTCCGTAATTACCGGAGCTTCCCCTGTCTGCGTACTCTCTTCTGCCGAAGCCCCAGCAGGCGCACTGCTGCCACAGCCTGTTAATAATGCACAGCATAATAGTATAGATAACAGCTTATGTTTCATCATTAATAATTCCCTCTCTTCATCCACATTTATAGCTCTTCTGTCTTAAACGTGGTATACCCCTCATAATAATAGCTATGGTCAATTCCCTTCATATACATCTCACGGCTATGAATCTCATCCGTAAGTGCTGCTTTTAGGACATGCTTGATTTCAATATCTCTCACGGGACTTCTTTCCATAGCCAGCAGATAATCCTCTTTATCCACTTTACTCCAATCCACCACTTGTCCAATTTCTTTCTTTAGCATTAAGTCAAGCCAAATCCTGGTACTTCTTCCATTTCCTTCTCGAAAAGGATGTGCAATATTCATCTCCACATACTTCTCTACAATCTCATCAAAGGTGGACTGTGGCATTTTGTCGATATTAGCAAGTGCTGCATCCAAATACATAAGTGGTGCGAAACGGAAATTTCCTTTTGCAACATTCACCTTACGGATTTGTCCTGCGAAATCATAAATGTCTTCAAATAGATACTTATGAATTGCTTGTAACGCAGAAAACTTTCCGGCTTCCATTTGATCTAGCGTGCCGCTTTCAAATAAATCCAATGCTTTTCTCTTACTGATTCGCTCTTCCTCGCGGGCAAGCTCTGCCGAATTATCAATTCCCAATTTGTTTTCAAGTACCATACACGCCTCCCTGCTTCCCCACAACGCATCCACTAATATAAAGTGATTATGCCATTAAACTAGTTGAAAAGCAATGATGCAGAGAAATTTTGTATTTCCAAACATTGTAGCACTGATAGGTCTGATTCATCAGATAAGTCATAAAGACAGAGACGAGATACGCTTTGCGAATCTCGTCTCTGATTAGCAGTCGTCAAATGACATTCATGCAAGCACGATGCCATTTTCCTCGTCGCCATAACAAAAAATAAACCGCCCTGAGCCTGGAAACTTAGACGGTTTATTTTCTAGTTATTCAGTTGCAAGGGGGGGTACAACCAAGTACCACTCCCTCTTCGTTCAAAGCAGTGTCCCTATTTAATAATAAAGGAACAAGCTTCTGCATCCGTACCATCTGTCAGACTTGCTTTGCCGCCCGTCAGTGTCAGATACATGCCCTCATACGCTACAGATTCAAAAGAAACGCCTTCTCCGGCTAAGCCTTCCACAGTCTTAAAGGTCTGTATATCTGCCATCTTTCCTGTAGAATCCTGAGTCAGGCTTACCGCTCCTTCCGAAGCAGTGATATACAAGCCCGGTTTATTGTAGGATTCAATAGAGACATAATACACATTTTCTTCATCTGCCTTGCCCTGAACGATTTCCCAATAGGTATCATTTTCTGTAATCTTATCCAAGTTACTTCCCAGTTCCACATCCTTATATGGATACGAAGCGTCTGCGGCAGAATTATTAAACCATGCATGGGCAAGCACCTCGCCATTCACTGCGGTCAAGGTGGACTTCACACCGCTGATGCCGGTGGCAGTCTCCTGTGTATACAGCACATAGCCGTCCTCGTCGAACACGATTTCCTCTATACAAGCCACTCTTCGGTAACCATTTCCATTTGGCAGAGAGCCGTTATGATAAATCATGTAGGTCTTTCCCTGGAAATCAAAGACTGCCGGGTGATTGGTATTGGATGTAGCAGTAGGATCCATTACATAGTCTCCGAATACCCATCTACCCTTCATCAGATTACCAGTAACCGCATAAGCCAGCTGCTCTCTCCACCCGTAGGCATAAAATAGATAATAATCACCGTAGTAGTTTCCATCTTCATCCTGTCTTCTATAAATCCATGCAGCTTCCGTAAAGGAGGTAGGCACTCCCTGACTTATCACGTCATTACCAAATACGATTTCTCCGTCGCCGTCATAATCCTTCACAGATACCATGTCTTCATTCAGCTCACACATATACAGCTTCGAATTTCCCCAGCAAAGATATCTATGCTCTTCACCGGTTTCATCCGTTTCAATCCAAACTGTGGGGTCAATATCATTCCATGCAGAAGTTTCATCTGTGGTAAACGAACCCTTTACCAGTGCTTCACCCATATCTACAAAAGGTCCTGTTGGGCTTTCGGATACCGCCACACCGATAGACTGCTTACCTTTGTCCGTCTTGTCCCAAGAGCAGAAGTAGAAATAATACATATCCTTGCCGGCTTCTGCATCATAATGCTTCGCCACCTGTCCTGCCCATGCAGCATTTCTATCCGCCCAAGTAACATCAGAAACGCTAAGAACTACTCCTTCATAAGTCCAATTCACCAAATCCTTGGTAGAATAGCACTGATAATCTGGAATCAAATATGCATCACCAACTGCCGTATCACGACCTGTATAAAGATATACCGTGTCTCCATCCACCAGCACGGAAGGGTCTCCGCCATAGGTAAGTGTCCCCTCTGCATTAAAGCCGCCAATCGGATTACCCAATTCACTCTTGGCAATCTCCATAGGCTCCGCACTTATCTTCTCCGGCTCAGCCTCCACATTTTCTGCGGAACTACTTTCCACTACCTGACTCTCCGCCGGAGCATCACTTGTCACTTCGCCACCACAACCAAATAAAGATACCGTCATGGCACTTGCCATTAATAAGCATATCAGTTTCTTTTTCATAGCTTTTTTATCCTTTGTCCTTTAATATTTACTATAATATTTTAGATTATATCAAAACTCTTTCATGAAAGGAAGCCCCTATGATATTACTCCACATACCCCACCATTATCATCTTACTCTCATCAATCTCCGGTACGGACAGTGCTGCCTCAGCCAATGGTATCTTGCAGCCTTTTCGAATAAACAGCGGCACTTCATTCAGAGCCACATCCACATAATGATGTCCCTTCTCCAGCACTTTGCCCTCAATGCTTCCATCCGGCATAAACTTCACGAACATCATCTCCTCCGGCAGATATACATAGCGTCCCGTTGCATTCTGGGTGTATACCGGTGCAATCATTACTTCTTCAGAAAGTATCAACTGGTCTTCCACCTGTGTGCAGTGCTTGTCCTCTGGATATACGAATGCCAGAGGCTTAAAAAGCATATCATTTCCTTTTGCCGCCTTGAGATAAGCATTATAGAGGTATGGAACCAATCGATAGCGCACACTGATAACATGGCGAAAGTCTTCGATTTCCTCAAATCTATACGCCTCCTGATCCCGTGTACCAATTGCCGCATGATTACGCATCAATGGTGTAAACACACCCAGTGCCAGCCAGCGCAGCAGTAAATCTCTGGTGGTATTGTCACCAAAGCCGCCCAAATCTGCACCGCAGTACAAGAAGCCACACATATTTAAGGAAGGCAGCATCTTTAAATTCAATAAAATATGACTCCACCAGGACTTATTATCTCCGGTCCAGATGCCGCCATAACGATGCATTCCGATATAGGACGCCCGGGAGAACATGAGAATCTCCTTGTCCGGTGCAATTTTAGAAAATGCCTCCCCTGCCGCACGAGTCATATTGTAGCCGTAGATATTATGCACCTTGTCGTGACGCACCATCTTACCATTTACATTATGATAAAAACGCTGGTAATCCTTATGGTTGTTCTGCAGCTTATTAAAATGCTCCTCCAGCTCGCCCGGCTTTGCATCCAGCTTCGCCTTGGCAGTTTCTTTTACGCACTCATCCAGTGCATCAATTCCCTCTCTACTATAGAAAATGGCAGGCTCATTCATATCATTCCAGAAACCATCAATTCCTTGGTCAATCAGCACCTTGTACTTGCTTCCGAACCATTCTCTGGCATCCTTATTCAGGAAATCCGGGAAATGAGTCCAGCCCGGCCATACGCAGGCTTCGAAATCACTGCCATCCTCTCTCTTACAAAAATACCCCTTATCACGACCCTCTTCATAGATATCGTAACCATCTTCAATCTTCACACCCGCATCAATGATGGGAATCAAGTGAATATTCTGGGCTCTTTTCTCAGCAACATATTTCTTAAAGTCTGGGAAACGCTCTGGATTCACAGTGAAATCCTTGTAGTCCACCATATAATCAATATCCATGTACACCATATCAATGGGAATGTTATTGCCACGATATCCTTCAATGACACTATCGATATCCTCTGCATTCATATACCCCCAGCGGCTCTGTCCGAATCCGAAAGCATACTTTGGTGGAATGTAGCTGGCTCCGATGATTTCACGGAACTGCTTTACCACATCCAGTGCTCCTACGCCGGTAATCACATACACATACAGCTCCGCCTCATCACAAGACACAGTCAGCGTATCCTGGCGCGTATATCCGATATCGAAGGTCATCCTTGCCGGATAATCGAAGAAAAGTCCTATCTGCTTTTCCCCGGAAAGGAGAATGAAATTGTGGGCACCGTATAAAGACAGCTTGTCCTCGGTATGATTAAAATCGTCGCTGCACAGACTTACATATTTATAGCCTCTTTTATTGATACCGCGATTGGCCTCACCCAGACCGTAAACGACCAAATCGCTTGCCATTTTATAGGTAAAGGAAAATCCCTTCTCCAATGAGATTTCTCCTATCTCCGGTTTCCCTGCTTCAAAGGGGATGTCTTTTATCACTGCCTCTGTTTCAAAAGGGGTTCCGAATTTATATTTTTTCACCATATCTATGCCTCCCAAAGAAAAAGATTTTTTCTTTATTTTTCCCATTAATGATGATACCATGTATGTATGAGAATTAGCAAGAAACGTAACTATTCAGAGCCCACATTCGCAAAACCGCCTCTTCGAGACTTACCTTTTGCTCATGTGTGCTTCTCGCCATATGAATTTATGAACACTGCCCTCTGTAAGCAAGCTTACTCAGTCTGTTTTCATAAATTCACGTGGCTCTGAATAGTTACCAAGAAATTACGAATGGAGGTTCAAAAATTATGATTTCAAATGACAAAATCTGGATTGGTCAGGCGGGAACAGAGAAGGTATATATCTATCCGTCCATGGCTAACCGTCATGGTATGATTGCAGGTGCTACCGGTACCGGTAAGACCGTGACCTTAAAGGTTATGGCTGAAAGCTTCAGCGACCTGGGCGTTCCTGTATTTTTAGCAGATATTAAGGGAGATTTATCCGGTATGGTTGCCAATGGTACACCCACCAAGACCGTTTCTGCTAAGATTGAAGAGCTTTCCCTTGATAAAGAGGGCTTCGAGTACACCAGCTACCCTACTACCTTCTGGGATGTATACGGGGAAATGGGGATTCCTCTTCGTGCCACCATCTCCGAGATGGGACCTCTGCTTCTTGCCAGAATCCTTGATTTAAACGATATTCAGACAGATATTCTCTCCGTAATCTTTAAGATTGCAGATGATGAGAATTTACTTTTAGTAGATACCAAGGACTTACGCTCCATGATTAGTTATGTCAGTGAGAACTCCAAGGAATTTTCCCTGACCTACGGTAATATGTCCAAGCAGAGTCTTGCTGCGATTATCCGCGCCATTATCTCTCTGGAAAGTCAGGGCGGCGACCTATTCTTCGGTGAGCCCGCATTAAACGTACAGGACTGGTTCCAGACTATCGGCGGCAAGGGTATGATTAATATCCTAGAGTGTGAAAAGCTCTTTAATAATCCTACCATGTACTCCACCTTCCTTCTCTGGATGCTGTCCGAGCTCTTTGAGATTCTTCCGGAGGCAGGCGATTTAGATAAGCCAAAGATGGTATTCTTCTTTGACGAGGCGCACATTCTTTTTGACAATGCCTCTAAAGAATTATTAGAAAAGATTGAACAGGTTGTAAAATTGATTCGTTCCAAGGGTGTGGGTGTATACTTCATCACCCAGAACCCGAAGGACATCCCGGGCGGTGTACTGGCTCAGCTGGGAAATAAAGTACAGCATGCGCTCCGTGCATATACTCCTTCAGAGCAAAAGGGCGTTAAGACTGCTGCAGATTCCTTCCGCCCGAACCCGGAATTTGACACCTACGAAGCAATCACTTCTCTGGGAATCGGTGAAGCATTAGTTTCTGTGCTGGACGAAGATGGTATTCCTACTGTAGTACAGAAAACCTCCATCCTTCCTCCCCAGAGCCAGATGGGTCCTATCGACCAGAACCTGCGAAGCGAAGAAATCCGCTACAGCAAGCTTTATGCAAAATATGCTGACCCTATCGATGATGAAACTGCTCACGAATTCTTACAGCGTAAAGCAATTGCCGATGCAGAAGCAGAAGCTGCCGAGAAAGAAGCTGCCGCTGCCAAGAAAGCTGCTGAAAAAGAGGCCGCTGCCAGACAGAAACAGATTAAGCGTGCCACTAAAAATGTTGCAAGCTCCGCTGCCGGCACTATTGGACGGGAAATCGGTAACACCTTAGGCAAATCCGTAGGTGGTTCCTTTGGCAAAAAGCTGGGCGGTAATGTAGGTGCTTCTCTGGCAAGAAACATTATCGGTACCCTTTTTAAATTCTAACTTTAATAAATCTCATCAATAAAAAACTGCCCTGCCAAACAGAAACACTTTGGTTTCCATTAGACAGAACAGTTTTTTATTGTTTGAGCAATAGTAGATTTAAACAACCTCACTATTCCGTTTTCATGTTTACCATAACGGAATCATATCCATTATCCAGTTTCCATCATCAACTCCATTCACATTGCCACACATTTTAAAAACAACTACTACAATGACAACAGAAAAAAGTAATGCACATATAAATGACAACAGCTTCTTTTTCTTCATTCACTTTTCCTCCCTATACATGTCGGTAGTGTCAAGTTTACTACCTATTTTTTCCTTAAAAACCTTTATTTTCGG
>F42_Fallow_Deer__coassemble_324_pt1 | contig 41486 bp, 38 predicted proteins | sample F42_Fallow_Deer__metabat2_low_PE_003 | metagenome-assembled genome bin F42_Fallow_Deer
ATATTGAGGAAAATGGGAAAATAACTCCAAAGGAATCAGAAGAAGTTTGTGGAAAATCTACAGCAACCGTGCGTAGGTATTTGAAAATGTTAGCTCAGACAGGATATATAAAAGCAGAAGGAAGTACAAACAATACAATATATAAAACTATTGATAGAAAAGAAGAATAGATTGCTTGTATATCAAGATATAAGGGGACTATAAAGGTGACCGAAAAGGTGACTGAATGGGTTACTGTAATTGATATGTCATATAACAATTTATTTTCCTACATCCTCATATCGGTGCAATTTCTCCATTGAAAGGAGGTAGCACCAATATGAGCGGCAACATTAAAACAACCATATATCAGTCCCTATCTGGCAGAAGACTACGCTGACGATACGTGAGGCAGCGGAGTATTCCAACATTGGAATTAAAAAAATTGAAAACTTAATCAATGGTCCCAATTGTGACTTCGTTCTCTACGTTGGCAGGAAGAGACTCATTAAGCGGAAACAATTTGAGCAGTTCATTGAAAGACACCTTGAGATATAGCGAAAATGAACTGTTTCAGATTTCTTCACAAAAAGCGTGGGAAATATTGAAAAAAGAGCCTATTTGTGATACACTTATTGAGTTGTATTAGGCTCTTTTTCTAGTTAGAGAAGGAGTGATAATATGGGCAAAGATTTAAAAGGCAAGAAATTACCTGCAGGAATTTGTCAGAGAAAGGACGGATTATATTCGGCACGATTTACCAGCAAAACAGGTCGAAGAGTAGAGAAATTCTTCAAAAAGCCTAACGAAGCGAAGAAGTGGTTGGAGGATGCCAAGTACGAGGACAAGCACAACAATATCGGTGCTTCCTCTCAAATGATGGTGGATGCGTGGTTTGATTATTGGATTACGGAGATTAAGGCTCCGACGGTTCGGTTTAATACAGTGCGGAATTATACGGAGCGATACAATATAAACATCAAGCAATATTTTGGAAGTATGATTATTTCCGAAGTGAAAGCAAAGCACTGTCAGAACGTGCTTAACGCCATGGCAGAGAAATACAAGGGCTCCACCATTGAGCAGTGCCGGATTACCATGTGCAGTATGTTCTATTATGCCATGATAAGAAAGTGGAAAAGAAGGTTCGGTTTCTGACTGTGGAAGAGCAAAACAAGTTTCTGCAACAGGCGGGAGGGTCGGTGTATTATTATCAATTTCTATTGGTGTTGCAGACCGGGCTTCGTACCGGGGAACTCGTTGGGCTGAAATGGGAAGACCTGGATTTTGAAAATCGCAAGATTACTGTCAGCCGGAGCATGGAGTTTCGTTATGGGTATCAGGAATTTAAAATAGGAGAACCGAAGTCAAAGCATGGTTATCGTACCATTCCCATGACGCAGACAGCTTATGAAATCTTAAAGCTGAAAGAGTCGCAGAAAGATACACGATATGTATGTGATGAGAAATATGCAGACTTCGTATTTCTGTGCAGAAAAGGCTCTCCGGTAAAGAATTCTACATACGATACAGCACTTTACAAACTGACTGAAAAAGCTGGTATCGATCATATTTCAATGCATACTCTTAGGCATACCTTTGCGACAAGATGTATAGAAGGCGGTATGCGACCAAAAACTTTGCAAATTATTTTAGGACATTCTAATGTAGGTATCACAATGAATCTTTATGTCCATGTGACAGAAGATGAGAAGGTAAAAGAGGTTGAAAGAATCGAAAAAGCCTTGAAAATTGTGTAGCAAATTGTGTAGTAGAAATATAGGAGAAAGGCGAAAGTGCTTGAAATAAGGGCATTTTCGGATAGGTAAAGATAAATATGAAATTAGGCATAGTAGGACTTCCGAACGTAGGAAAGAGTACCCTTTTTAACTCGCTGACCAAGGCGGGGGCAGAATCTGCGAATTACCCATTCTGTACCATCGATCCGAATGTGGGTATTGTAATGGTTCCGGATGAGAGATTAAAGCTTTTAGGGGATATGTATCAGTCTAAGAAGGTTACCCCTGCGGTAATCGAGTTCGTGGATATTGCAGGTCTTGTAAAGGGGGCATCCAAGGGCGAAGGTCTTGGAAACCAGTTCTTAAGTAACATTCGTGAAGTGGATGCGATTGTGCATGTAGTTCGTTGTTTTGAGGATACTAATGTTATTCACGTGGATGGCTGTATCAATCCTATGAGAGATATTGAGACCATCAATTTCGAATTGATTTTCTCAGACCTTGAAATCTTAGAGAGAAGATATGCTAAGGTTGTGAAGGCAGCAAGAATGGACAAGACTCTTGCCAAGGAGCAGGCATTAATCGAGCAGCTGAAAGAACACTTAGAATCGGGAAAGCTTGCTAAGAGCTTTGTGACTGAGGACGAGGATGAGCTTGCATTATTGAAGGAATATAACCTGTTAACCTATAAGCCGGTTATCTATGCGGCAAACGTTGCAGAGGATGATCTTGCAGATGATGGTGCTGCCAACGAAGGAGTACAGGCAGTTCGTGAATTTGCTAAGACGGAGAATAGTGAAGTATTCGTAATCTGTGCTCAGATTGAGCAGGAGATTTCGGAGCTGGATGATGATGAAAAGGCAATGTTCCTTGAAGACCTTGGGCTTTCTGAGTCAGGTCTGGAGAAGCTTATCAAGGCAAGCTATTCTTTACTTGGTTTAATCAGCTATTTAACAGCAGGTGAGGATGAGACTCGCGCATGGACCATCAAGGTAGGAACCAAGGCTCCGCAGGCAGCAGGTAAGATTCATTCAGACTTTGAGAGAGGCTTTATTAAGGCTGAGGTTGTGAACTACAAGGATTTATTAGAGAATGGTTCCCTTGCGGCTGCAAGAGAAAAGGGTCTTGTAGGTATGGAAGGCAAAGAATATGTAGTTAAGGACGGAGATGTTATTTTATTCCGTTTTAATGTTTAATTTGGAGTAGTTATGAAAGATATAATGGGTTTAAAGGATATTGCATTCCCCAACTTGGGAATCTATCTGGAGGATTTACCACAGGGCTTTTATGTGGGAGAATTCTTTATTTACTTTTATGGTTGTCTTATAGCACTGGGAGTGCTCGCTGGAGTATATATGGCTGCTCATATAGGGAAGAAAACCGGGCAGAATCCTGACTTGTACTGGGATTTCTTTCCGTATGCACTGATTTTCTCAGTGCTGGGAGCCAGAATCTATTATGTGGTGTTTCAGTGGAAGGAATTTGAAGGTGACATTTTAAGTATTTTTAATATGCGCCGCGGTGGAATCGCCATCTATGGTGCGGTCATCGGTGCATTTATTACACTGGCTATTTTTTGTAAGGTGAAGAAGCAGAATGCGCTTCTGATGGGAGATACTGCTGTTCCGGGACTAATTTTAGGACAGGTTATCGGACGCTGGGGGAATTTCTTCAATCGCGAGGTATTCGGTGGCTACACAGCTTCTCTGTTTGCTATGAGAATCCCTGTAAGTGCAGTGCGAGACCCGGGAGATATCACAGCGGAGATTAGTGCTCATATTGCTGAGGGCACCAATTATATTCAGGTGCACCCTACTTTTTTATATGAAAGCGCACTGAATCTGGTAGTATTTATCATTATGTTGCTTTATACCAGGCATAAAAAGTTTGATGGTGAAATCTGTCTTCTTTATTTAGGAGGCTATGGAATCATCCGTTTCTTCATTGAAGGTATGCGTACAGACCAGCTTATGATTTCCGGCACCAATATTCCGGTTTCCCAGCTTGTGGGAATTGTATGCTTTGTGGGAGCAGTGGTGGCGGATGTGGTGATTCGCATTGTATTAAAGAAGAAAAAAGTGGGGGATTTTCCCAAAATCAAAGAGAACTAGATATAGTAACATTCGAAAAACGAACACTAGATGTTGGTGATGACGTCTTGCCTTTGCGGCAAGGCGTTCTTTTTTTGTCAAAATATAGGATAAAGGTCACAAAAAATCTCTTGCATTATTCATAAAAGTAGCGTAGAATAACTTAAAAGTGGTGGAAAGTGGATGAAAGTGGTATCAAAGTGGTACGAAGTGGTAGATTTTAAGAAAAGAGCTCATCCATAGCACACTTTTAAGGTGGTGATTGCGAGATGTTCATGAGTCAGTACAATCATACAGTGGATACGAAAGGCAGGTTGATTGTTCCTTCCAAATTCAGAGACCAGTTAGGAGACGAATTTGTTGTGACAAAGGGAATGGATGGCTGCTTATTTGTGTACGCCAATGAGGATTGGGCTGCCTTTGAAAAGAAGCTCGCTGAGTTACCGATGTCCAATAAGGACGCCAGAATGTTTACCCGTTTCTTCCTTGCAGGTGCTGCACAGGTGGAAGTGGACAAGCAGGGAAGAATTTTACTTCCGGCTCCATTACGAGAGTTTGCACAGCTGGAAAAGGATGTTGTGCTGGTAGGCGTGGGAACGCGAATTGAAATCTGGAGTAAAGAAAACTGGGAGAGCATGGATGCAGACAAGGATATGGATGATATTGCCGCAGCCATGGAAGCTTTAGGATTATCCATCTAAGGAGAAGTACGTTATGGAGTTTAACCACTATTCCGTTTTATTACAGGAGACCATTGAAAATCTGAATATTAAGCCTGATGGAATCTATGTAGACGGAACATTAGGCGGTGGCGGACATGCTTATGAGGTTTGTAAGCGGTTATCTGGAGGCAAGTTTTATGGTATAGACCAGGATGATGCAGCAATTCAGGCTGCAAGTGAGAGATTGTCAGTATATGGCCAGATGGTAACTGTGATTCGTAATAATTACTGTAATGCAAAGGCTGCTTTAGCAGAGAAGGGTGTAGATAAGGTGGATGGCATCGTTCTCGACCTTGGTGTCTCTTCTTATCAGTTAGATACCGGGGAGAGGGGCTTTTCTTATCGCTATGACGCACCCCTTGACATGCGAATGGACAGAAGGCAGACCTTAACTGCAAAGGATATTGTAAATACATATTCAGAAATGGACTTATTCCGTATCATACGTGACTACGGTGAGGATAAATTCGCCAAGAATATTGCAAAACATATTGTGGCTGCAAGGCACAAAAAAGAGATTGAAACAACCGGGGAGCTGAACGAAATTATCAAAGCAGCAATTCCGGCAAAGATGAGACAAAACGGACACCCATCCAAGCAGACCTATCAGGCTATCCGCATTGAGTGTAACAGAGAGCTTGAGGTACTTAAAAATGCTTTGGATGATTTGATTGACCTTCTAAATCCGGGGGGACGTCTTTGTATCATCACCTTCCATTCTTTGGAAGACAGAATAGTAAAAACAGCATATAAAAATAAAGAAAACCCGTGTACCTGCCCGCCGGAATTCCCGGTGTGTGTGTGTGGAAGGACACCCATGGGAAAGGTAATATCAAAGAAACCTATTTTACCGAGCGAGGAGGAGCTGGAGGTCAATAGCAGATCCAAGAGTGCTAAGCTTCGGGTTTTCGAGAAGAGTTAGAACACTTTATGCTAGAAAGTTAGGTTTTATGATGAATAATTATAATTATGGTAGTACTGCAAGAAAAATTAATATACAGCGTGAGTTAGAGGCTCCTGCACGTAAGCAGCAGAGCCATACTACCAGAAAGAATCGTGAAAGAGCGAAGCATATGAGCTTTGGTTACGTGCTCTTTCTTGTGGCGACCTTTATGGTGGCTGGCGTAGTGTTGATTGGTTACGTGAAGCTTCAGGCGGATATCGTTGCTTTGACGGAACAAGTGGCATCTAGGGAGAAATTTTTGAACAATCTGAAGGTTGCCAACGACGAGAACTTGTGTAGAATAGAAAGCAGCATAGATATAGAAGAGATTAAGCGTGTAGCAATCGGTGAGCTTGGTATGACTTATCCTGAGGAAGGCCAGATCATCATGTTCGAGAGCTCAGGCTATGACTATGTGCGCAAAGTAGACGACGGCAACTAAGGGAGTGGGCAGTTGAAGAAAGAGGAGAAAAGGAAAGACGCTAAGAAAATAGAGAAACATATGAAAGAGAAGCTGGTAGTATCTTTTGCAGTGATACTACTGGCTTTTGTGGGGTTAGCCCTCAGACTGGTAAAGATTACCACAGAGGACGGAGCCCGTTATACAAAACAGGTATTGTCCCAGCAGGAGTATGATTCCACTACACTTCCTTTCCGAAGGGGAGATATTGTGGACGCTCAGGGAACAAAGCTTGCGGTCAGTGAAAAGGTATATAATCTTGTTATTGATTCCAAGGTTATTATGAGTGAAGTGCAGGGAAAGACTCCTTATTTTGAACCTACCATGGCTGCTCTGGAAGAGTATTTTGAGCTGGACATGAATGCTATCAGGGAGTATGTACAGACCCATAAAGAAACGTCCTCTTATTATGTGCCTTTAAAGCAGCTTACTTATGATGAAAAAAGTGGTTTTGAGGCGGCAAAGGAAGCCAGCGATGTCATCAAGGGAGTGTGGTTTGAAGAGGAGTACAAGCGCGTATATCCTATGGGAAGCCTTGCAGCAGATGTAATCGGATTTACCGGGAAGGACAATACCGGAACCTATGGTCTGGAAGAATATTATAATGAGATTTTAAACGGTACCACCGGCAGAGAGTATGGTTATCTGAATGATGACTCTTCTCTGGAGAGAACCATTAAGCCGGCGGTGGATGGATATACCATTCATACCACTATCGATGTTAATATTCAGGGTATGATTGAAGATGCTCTGTATAAGTTTAATGAAACCAACAAGAATAAGGTCAGAACCGGCAATGGTGCAGAGAATGTGGGCTGTATTATTATGGAGGTAGATACCGGTAATATTCTTGGTATGGCCAGCTATCCTACCTTTGACCTGAATAATCCAAGAGATACATCCGCGCTTCTGGGAAATGTTCTGGTGGATGAAATCGGGAACAAGGTAAAGCCTACCACATATATTACAGAGGATATATTGGCAACCTTAGAGGGAGACCATTTATATCAGAATTACAATTACCTGTGGAAGAATTTCTGTATTGCCGATACCTACGAACCCGGGTCCGTGGCAAAGCCCTTTACCGTGGCTACCGCTTTGGAGACCGGTGCGATTACCGGTAACGAAGTGTATGTTTGTAATGGTAAGCTTCATATTGGTGGACATGATATTTCCTGTCACTCCACCTGGGGAGATGGTAATGTGACGGTAGAGGATTCTATTGCATGGTCCTGCAACGTGGCACTTATGGAGATTGCCCAGGCTGCCGGAAAGGCTAATTTTGCAAAGTTTCAGCAGATTTTTAACTTCGGGTTAAAAACGAATATTGATTCTGCCGGAGAGGCGAGAACCGCAGGGCTTTTGTACGATGCCAATATGGGGGATGCAGACCTTGCAACCAACTCCTTCGGACAGAACTTTAATACAACCATGATTCAGGTAATTACTGGATTCTGTTCCCTGATTAACGGCGGCAATTATTATGAGCCACATCTGGTGGATAAAATTACCACATCCGGCGGGGCAACTGTGGAAAATATTGAGCCCAGAGTGCTGAGACAGACTGTTTCGGAGTCTACCTCAGAGAAGATTGTTCAATATTGTAATGCGGTAGTAATGCGCCAGAATGACAATAAGATTACCGGTAGAACCGCCAGACCGGCAGGATATGCCATCGGTGGTAAGACTGGTACTGCGGAGACGCTTCCACGAGATAATGATGAATATGTAGTATCCTTTATCGGATATGCGCCTGCGGACGACCCACAGATTGCCATTTATGTGGTTGTGGACAGACCCAATGCAGAAGATCAGGATGACGCGAAGTTTGCAACACGCATTGTGAGAGATGTTTTGACGGAGGTACTTCCGTATCTGAATATTTTTATGACCGAAGAGCTTAGCGAAAAAGAGCAGCAGGAGCTTGCAGACCGTAAAGCAGAGCTTACGAATATGTATGCACCGACTCCAGCTCCGGGAGAGGTGACCGGGGAAGTGAGTCCAGAGAGTGCTACTGCATCACCAGCACCCTAGTAGAGCGAATAACCTCATGGTATGAAACATAGAATAATATGAAGGGTTCATACTATGAGGTTTTTATGTCCAATATACGAAATACCACTACACATCGGAAGAAAATCAAATTTTTCATCTGGGCCTGTACCGCAATATTTGTGGGATTGGCGGCAAGACTGGGATTTTTGATGGTTGTGGAGGGGGAGTATTATGCCGCTAAAGCTACCCAGCTTCATGAAAGGGAGCGAAATATAAAGGCATCCAGGGGCTTGATTCTGGACCGGAATGGTACGGTACTAGCAGGAAATATATCGGTATGTACCATTTCCGTAATACATAATCAAATTACAGAACCGGAGAAGGTGGTGCAGATACTCAGTCAGGAACTGGATATGTCTGCAGACAGTATTCGGAAGAGTGTAGAAAAGTATACCTCCATTGAACGAATTAAAAGCAATGTGGATAAAGAGACCGGAGACCGTATCAGAGCTTATGATTTGGACGGTGTCAAGGTGGACGAAGATTATAAAAGATATTATCCCTATGGGGAATTGGCTAGTAAGGTGCTTGGTTTTACCGGAGCGGATAATCAGGGAATCATTGGTTTGGAGGTAAAATACGATGAGTATCTTCAGGGAGAGCCGGGGCAGATTCTGACCATGACAGATGCCAGAGGAATTGAGTATTCTTTGGCAGGCGAGCGGCGGGATGAGCCGGTGGCGGGAAATAACCTGATTACCACGTTAGATATTAATATACAGTCCTATGCTACCCAGTTGGCTTATAGTGCCATGGAAAGCAAGGAAGCAGAGAGTGTTTCGATTATTGTAATGAACCCTAAGAATGGCGAAATCTATGCCATGGTAAGTGTACCGGAATTTAATCCCAATGAACCTTTTTCACTGCCGGAGGAACAAAATAATCTTACCGGAGAAGCCAGACAGGACGCATTGAATCAGATGTGGCGTAATGGATGCGTAAACGATACCTATGAACCGGGTTCTACCTTCAAGGTAATTACCGGTGCGGCAGGTCTGGAAGCGGGTGTGGTTACCAAGGAAACAGGATTTTCCTGTCCGGGATATATTATTGTGGAAGACCGCAAAATTAAGTGTCATAAGGTTGGTGGTCATGGAAGTCTTACCTTTGAAGGAGCTACCATGGCTTCGTGTAATCCAAGTTATATTAATGTGGGACTTCGGCTAGGTATTGAAAAGTATTATGATTATTTTGAAAAGTTTGGTCTGTTTCATAAGACCGGAATAGATTTGCCCGGTGAAGCGGGAACGATTATGCATAAAGAAGAAAATATGGGACTTGTGGAGCTTGCCTGCGTGGCTTTTGGGCAGTCCTTTCAGATTACGCCCATTCAGCTTCTGACCACGATTTCCTCTATTATAAATGGTGGAACACGGATTACACCACATTTTGGCAATTATATTGCAGATCAAAATGGTGTGGCGGCTCAGCAGCTGGTTTTTCCCGAGGTCAGTGGGATTGTATCTGAGAAGACCAGTGCCACCATGCGGGAGATGCTGGAGAAGGTAGTATCCGAGGGAGGCGGCAGTAATGGTAAGGTGGAGGGATTTTCCGTAGGAGGAAAGACAGCCACCAGTCAGACACTTCCACGAGGAACCGGAAGATATATTTCATCCTTTGTGGGATTTGCGCCTGCTGAGGATCCCCAGGTGATTGCCATTGCCATTGTGACAAATCCGAAGGGGCTTTACTATGGTGGTCTGGTGGCGGCACCTATCATCCGGCAATTGTATGAAAATATACTGCCGTATCTGGGCATTGAGGGAAATTAACTTATTTCCTTGCGGCGAGATGTGGCTTCGATTATAATCATAGAGAATATAGTTTACATATGGAAGGAAAAATCATGTTAGAAGGAAAGCGATGTTTGGTAGTCGGCTGTGGTATCAGTGGAATCGGAGCCGTTACTTTATTAGATAAAATGAATGCAGAGATTATTCTTTTTGATGGGAATAAGGAGATGACGGCTATACAGCTTGCGGAGAAGGTGCCAGAAGGGATTTCTGCGATCTGTTATACGGGTGAGCTCCCCGAGGAGGTTTACGAGACCATTCAGGTAGTAGTTTTAAGTCCCGGTGTGCCTACGGATATTCCTATGGTAAATAAGTTTCGGGAGATGGGAGCTTCCATTATCGGCGAGATTGAGCTTGGGTATATGGTGGAGCAGGGCAAGGTAGTCGCTATTACCGGTACCAATGGTAAGACCACCACCACTACCTTGGTGGGTGAGATTATGAAAGCTCATGTGGGAGAAGAGAAGACCTTTGTGGTAGGCAATATTGGCTATCCATATACTTTGGAGGCTTTGAAGACCTCTAAGGATTCTGTGACGGTTGGAGAGCTTAGCAGCTTCCAGCTAGAGACCGTACAGACCTTCCATCCGGCAGTATCTGCGATTTTGAATGTTACACCGGATCATCTGAATCGTCACTATACTATGGAAGCTTATGCAGGGGCAAAGGAGCGCATTGCTATGTTCCAGACGCCGGATGAGACCTGCGTACTCAATTATGAAAATGAATACACAAAGGCTTTCGGCGAAAAGTGTAAGGCTAAAGTGGTATATTTCTCTTCTGCAAGAAGACTGGAAAATGGGTTCTTTTTGGATAGGGAGATGATTTGGCAGGCAGTAAATGGTAATGTGACACCGGTTCTGAATATCCATACAGACATGAACCTGGTGGGTATCTGTAATGTGGAAAATGTTATGGCAGCTATTGCCATCGCACAGGCCATGGATGTGCCGATGGAGACTATTTTAGCGGTAATCAAAGCTTTTCATGCAGTAGAGCATCGTATTGAATTTGTGGCGACCAAAGGAGGGGTAGATTATTACAATGACTCCAAGGGAACCAATCCAGATGCGGCTATCCAGGGAATTAAGGCCATGAGTAAGCCCACCATCTTAATCGGAGGAGGTTATGACAAGCACAGTGAATACGATGAGTGGATTGAGAGCTTTGATAATAAAGTGAAATGGCTGGTGCTTATCGGGCAGACCAGAGAGAAGATTGCACAGTGTGCAAGAGAGCATGGTTTTGAGAATATTAAAATGGCAGATACCTTTGAGGAGTGTCTTGCACTTTGCACGCAGCTTGCAGAATCGGGAGATGCGGTATTGCTTTCCCCTGCCTGTGCCAGTTGGGGAATGTTCCCCAATTATGAGGTGAGGGGCAAATTATTTAAGGATTATGTGAATGGTCTTAAGGAGTGATGTTGGTGAAAAAAAAGAAAAAGAACCGTACGGAATACTATTTTGATTACAGTCTTTTGTTTATTGTACTGTTTTTGGTAGGATTCGGACTTATGATGATTTATTCCGTGAGCTCTTATGAGGCATACACCAAGTATGGGAGTGAGTCCTTCTTTTTAGTGAAGCAGCTGATATCTGTAGGCATAGGTCTGGGTGGTATGCTGATAGTAACATTCGTACCCTATCATTGGTATGAAAAGCTGTATGGTTGGGGGTATGTGATTACTTTTGGTCTTCTTGCACTTGTACCAATCATCGGAAAAGAGTCCCATGGTGTAAAAAGGTGGCTTCCGCTTCCTGGTGGTCAGCAGTTTCAACCGGCAGAGCTTGCTAAGATTGCTGTAATTCTGTTCTGTGCCACCATGATATGTAAGATGGGAAAGAGTGCCAGAAAGCTGGGAGGAAATTTGATTCTTCTGGCTGCCAGTGGTGCAATGGCACTTGGTGTATATTTGCTGACCAGTAATCTGAGCTCCGCAATCATCGTATTAGGAATCGGTGTGGTAATGATTTTTATTGAGAATCGTAATTACAGCGTATTTGTGATATTTGCAATTATTGCGGTGGTTGCCGTAGTGGCTTTTGTTATGTATATGAAGAATTTGGGCATGGAGGATGGCCTGAGCTGGCGATTTGAACGTATCGTCGCTTGGCTTGACCCGGAGGCGCACGCTCAGGGCAAAGGATTCCAGACGGTACAGGCATTATATGCCATTGGTTCCGGCGGTATCTGGGGCAAGGGGCTTGGTCAAAGTATGCAGAAGCTGGGATTTATACCGGAAGCCCAGAATGATATGATTTTCTCCGTAATATGTGAGGAGCTTGGCTTGTTCGGAGGAATTCTGATTATTGTACTGTTTCTTATTTTGCTCTGGCGAATGGTAATTATTGCAATCAATGCTCAAGACTTGTTCGGGTCACAGCTTGTTATCGGTGTGGCGGCACAGATAGCCATACAGGTGATTTTGAATATTGCCGTTGTAACCAATACCATTCCCAATACGGGTATTTCCCTGCCGTTTATCAGCTATGGCGGAACCTCCGTTATTTTCCTCCTATTGGAGATTGGAGTTGTCATGAGTGTTGCCAGAAGTATTAAATTAGTGGAGTAGCTAGGAGTTGACTTGTGTATAAAAAAAGGCGAAAGAACGTTGGATTAAAAATACTGCTTTTCCTGATGTTTGTAGCCGTGATTTTAGGAGTGGGATTCTTCCTTCTCAACCATTATAGTGTCACCACCGTGTATGTGGAAGGTAATCTTCATTATTCCACGGAGGAGATTCAGGAAATGGTGATGGAAGGACCGCTGGGACACAATTCCCTATATCTGAACTTTAAGTACAAGGATAAGGGGGTGGAAGATATTCCCTTTGTGGATGTCATGGATGTGGATATTCTTGCACCGGACACCATAAAAATCACGGTATATGAAAAATCTTTGGCAGGCTATGTGGAATTTATGGATACATACATGTATTTTGATAAGGACGGCTATGTGACAGAAAGCTCTAATGTGAAAACCATAGGAGTTCCCCAGATTACCGGCCTTTCCTTTGACCATGTAGTACTGGGAGAGCGTCTTCCAGTAAAGGATGAATCACTTTTTGAAAGTATTATGAATATTACCAAGCTGTTAGGAAAATATGAACTGCTGGTGGAGAAGATACATTATAAGAGTACTTCAGAAATTACCTTGGTTTTTGATAATATTAAGGTAGCTCTGGGAAGTAATGACAAGCTGGAAGAGAAAATTATGGATTTGCCCGTTTTTCTTCAGGATTTACAGGGGAAAAGCGGAACGCTGCGTTTGGAAAATTACTCCGAGGATGAAAAAATGGTTGTTTTTGAAGGGGACAATTTAGAAGATTAGTGCGATAAAAATCTTTTCAAATGTGGAAAAAATGTGTTGCTTATTTTAGAATTTAATTATATGATAAAATATATGGAATTTATGCGAGGATGAAGGAGGACAAACCTTTGTTGGAAATTAAGACAAACGAAGCAGAAGCTGCTGCAAAGATTATCGTTGTAGGTGTCGGCGGAGCGGGCAATAATGCTGTTAATAGAATGATAGATGAGAAAATTGACGGTGTAGAATTTATTGGAATCAATACAGATAAGCAGGCTCTTACTTTATGTAAGGCACCAAAGCACATCCAGATTGGTGAAAAGCTGACCAAGGGACTTGGTGCTGGAGCGAAGCCCGAGGTTGGTGAGAAGGCTGCAGAAGAGAGTGTAGAAGATATTGCAGAAGCATTAAAGGGCGCAGATATGGTATTTGTTACCTGTGGTATGGGTGGCGGTACCGGTACCGGTGCAGCACCTGTTGTAGCCAGAGTTGCTAAAGAGATGGGCATTTTAACTGTTGGTGTTGTGACAAAGCCTTTCCGTTTTGAAGCAAAGACACGAATGGTAAATGCTTTAAGCGGTATCGAGAGAATTAAAGAAAATGTGGATACATTAATTGTAATTCCTAATGATAAGTTATTGGAGATTGTAGACCGCAGAACGACCATGCCGGAAGCACTTAAGAAGGCTGACGAGGTTCTTCAGCAGGCAGTACAGGGTATTACAGACCTGATTAATGTACCTTCTATTATCAATCTTGACTTTGCGGATGTTCAGACCGTAATGAAGGACAAGGGTATTGCTCACATTGGTATCGGTGATGGTAAGGGTGATGATAAGGCACTTGAGGCTGTGAAGATGGCAGTAGAGTCTCCACTTTTAGAGACTACTATTTCCGGTGCTACCCATGTTATTATCAATGTATCCGGTGATATTACTCTTGCGGATGCATCCGATGCAGTTGGATATGTTCAGGAGCTTGCTGGGGATGATGTTAATATTATCTTTGGTGCAATGTATGATGAGTCTAAGTCAGATACCTGTTCGATTACCGTGATTGCAACCGGTCTGGAGGGTACAACCCCTACTCTTTCCGGACGTGTGGGTGCAGGACTTGCTTATGTGAACCCTACAACTCATGTAACAACTCCTACCATGAAGGGATTAAATATTCCGTCCTCTGTACTTAAGCCAAATCCTTCCACTACGGTACCTACAGGTACGGCTCCGATTAAACCGATTATCGGTATCAATAAGCCGGCAGATATCCGTAGCAATGTAGAGGAGAAATCCTTAAAGATTCCTGACTTCTTGCAGAAAAAATAAAATATTGCGTGAATAATGAGCCAAGTGCCAGCTTGCTGGCATCATACAAAAGACCCTACCGATATGCTTTGCATAATCGGCGGGGTCTTTTTGCATGATGTAGCACGTAAGTGCTAGTGTTTGGCGAATATCGCAGCAATGAGTAAGCGAAGCTTACGAATCTGAAATGCATTTCAAAATTATGACATTTTTTCCCACTTAAGAAAGAGTATGATGCTTAAGGAAAGGGTGATGCCATGCAGATTGCAGTTTATTTAGATGTTTTATTTCTGATTCATATGGCTTTGAATTTATATTTACTATATCTGCTACAGAAGACCATGCTCTTACAAGCAACAATAGGGAGAATTTTCATAGGGGCTCTGCTGGGAGCCGGAATAGGGTTATTTCCTTATCTGACAGGACTTGGAAGGGTGGGGAAGCTTCTGTTTATCGGGATATCCTTTCTGGGAATGATTCGCATTACCTTTGGACATCAAAGCAGAAAGGGATTTTGGCAGATTATTAAGCAGATGAGTTTGCTGACACTTATTCTGGGGGGCGGAATTATTGTGTTGCAGCCACCTTTCCGAAGGGCTGGGCTGGGAGGTGCTCTTGGAGGAATTGGCGGCGGAGCTATATGTATGGCCCTTGCCATGGGGTATCTTAGAGAGGAAATGAAGGATGAGCCAATTGGTGTGACGCTGATTGCCGGAGGGAACAGATTACAACTGCCGGGACTATTGGATAGTGGAAATTCACTGATAGAGCCGCTTAGTGAGTCACCGGTATGTGTTCTTGGAAAAGCGTATTTTGAGATGCTTTTCCGTAGTAGAAAGCCATCGGGGATGCGGGCGATTCCGTATACAAGTGTGGGGAACAAAAGGGGAATTATGGAAGGCTATCGTATTCCCATGATGTATCTTGAGAAAAAGGGAATTTATTATAGGTTCTTTAATGTTTATGTTGCAGTCAGCGAAGAAATATCTGAAGAAAGTGACTATGGGATGATTATTCATCCCGGAATCTTTCAGCAAAGTAAGAAAAGTGCATGGAGGGGAAAAAATATGGTTTGGAAAGTTGTAATGCCGGGAATGGCAAGATGGAAGGTATCCTACAAAGAGAACGGAGTATTTCGCAAAAAGAGAGGGGAGATTCATTATATTGGGGGAAGTGAGGTTTTGCCACCACCCTTAAATCAAGCGGAAGAAACTCAGATTCTTCAGGATTTGGGCACCGAAAGCGATGGAGAAGCGAAGGCCATTTTGATTGAAAGAAATCTGAGACTGGTAGTTTATATTGCAAAGAAATTTGATAATACCGGTGTGGGAGTGGAGGATTTGATTTCTATCGGAACGATTGGTCTGATTAAGTCCATCAATACATATAAGCCGGATAAGAATATTAAGCTGGCTACTTACGCATCCAGATGCATTGAGAATGAAATCTTAATGTATCTTAGAAAAAATAATAAAACCAGAATGGAGGTTTCCATTGATGAGCCATTAAATGTAGACTGGGATGGGAACGAGCTTCTTTTGTCGGACATTCTGGGAACAGAGGAGGATACCACCTATCGGGGGATTGAGAGTGAGGTAGAGCGAAATGTTCTTAAAAAGGCGATTGAGAAATTATCAGAAAGAGAACAGACCATTATCAATCTGAGATTTGGACTATGCGATGCTGAGGAGCGGGAAATGACCCAGAAGGAGGTTGCAGATCTTTTGGGAATCTCACAGTCCTATATATCCAGATTGGAGAAAAAAATTATGAAGAGACTTAAGCGCGAGATGATTAGTATAAATTAACCATTCAGAAAACCTTTTCAAAAACGGAAAAGTTGTATATACTTAAACTATGTAAAGAAATAGAGGATTGTGCATCGTGATTAATAGAGAAGACATTTTGTCGATGGAATATTTAAAGAAAACAGAATACACCGGTTGTCATCAGGGAATGCGGTATCGATTGGAAGGTGCTATGAGGGAAGAGGAGAAGGTGCTGAAGGTTACGGTATGGCCGGAACCCTTTAACTATCTTAACACCAGACCTGAGGACAAGACGGAGAACTATTTTTCCTTTGATGAGGATGGCATTTTGGATGCCATTCGCTGGATGAATCAGAGATTGTTTGAAGATAAGGAAAAATGGGAACGCGCCTCAGAGCGTTGGAGAGAGTATGCTCAGTTATCTAATTAATGATATCGGAGATATGTTCCTGTACCTGCCCTATCTTGGGATAGCGGCATTTGCCATGATGCTCATTACAATGGCAGGCAATATTGGCCGTAAGGCCATGGGAAAGCAGCCAAGGCCTGTGATTGTCACTACTCTGTTTCGCACATATGTGGTTGCTATATTAATCATTACTTTTTTATCCAGAGAGTCAGGCACCAGACAGGGATTTGACCTTGAAATTGGCTCGACCTGGGCGATTAACAATCGTAATAAAGCATTGGTACTGGAGAATGTGATTTTATTTGTGCCCTTTGGTCTTTTGGCGGCATGGAGCATTCCGGCGATGCGGAATCTGTTCACCAGTCTGGTCTGGGGCACCCTATTTAGCTGGGGCATTGAGTGTTTGCAGCTTGTTACCCAAAGAGGCTATTTTCAGATTGATGACATTATTACCAATGCGCTTGGTACATTGATTGGGCTTGTAATCTATACCATAGCGCACGGCATAATGAAAATAATAAAGTAAGATTATCATGCGGTTAAATATGACCGCATGATTTTTAATGCATTTTTTTCAAGGCGGGAAACCTGTGCCTGAGAGATACCGATAAGTGCGGCTACCTCCGTCTGGGTTTTTCCTTCAAAAAAGCGAAGTGTGATAATCTCTTTTTCTCTGGGGGAAAGTCGGTTAATGGCATCGCCGATGGATAGCTGCTCCACCCAGTTTTCTTCGCTGCTTTTTTTGTCACTGATCTGATCCATCACATACAAGGTATCGCCACCATCAGTATAAATGGGTTCATATAAGCTCATGGGGCTTTGCATGGCGTCCATGGCATATACGATATCCTCAGGAGATATGCCGATTTCCGCAGCAATTTCCTCAATGGTAGGCTCCTTTAAGTTCTTCTTTGTCATCTGTTCTCTGGTATAGATTACCTTGTAGGCAGTATCCTTTAAGGAGCGCGATACCCGGATGCTGCTTCCATTGTCGCGCAGATATCGTTTGATTTCCCCCATAATCATGGGTACTGCATAGGTGGAGAACTGTACCATTAAGGAGGAATCAAAGTGGTCGATTGCCTTAATCAGACCGATACATCCGATTTGGAATAAATCGTCTACATTTTCGTTACTGGAAGAGAAGCGTTTGATAATGCTCAGTACCAGTCTTAAGTTACCCTCAATATATCGGTTTCTTGCCTCCTGATCACCTTCCTCTATTTTGGCAAATAATTGTTCTTTTTCTTCCTGCTTTAGTAAGGGCAATTTGGCAGTATTTACACCGCAAATCTCAACTTTTCCGATAGCCATATGTTTTACCCTCCGCATTCTTTTGAAGGTAGTATTGTCTACTTATTGGAAAAATATTCATATGATATAAAAAGGGGGAATGAAAATGTTGTTTCGGGAATTTAAATGCAAGGAAGTTATTAATATCAGAGATTGCAAAAATCTTGGGCGGGTAGTGGATTTTGAGTTTGACGAATGCAGAGGATGTATCTGCAAGTTATTTGTAAGGGAGAAATTGAACTGTTGTAATCTTTTTAAGTCAGAAGCGCAGGTGACGGTGAATTATAACGAAATTAAGCAAATTGGTCCAGATATTATTTTGGTTGACGTAAAATGTTAGATTTTATATAATAAAGTAAGTAATATAGGGGGAAGTACAGATGAAATGTCCTTTTTGCAATCATGAAAATACAAGAGTAATTGATTCCAGACCGGCGGAGGATAATAATTCTATCAGAAGACGCCGCGTGTGTGACGAATGTGGTAAGCGTTTTACCACTTATGAGAAGATTGAGACCATTCCACTGATTATTATTAAGAAGGATAATAATCGTGAGACCTATGAGCGTTCCAAAATCGAGGGCGGTGTGCTGAGAGCATGTCATAAGAGACCGGTAAGTGCCCAGCAGATTACCCAGCTTGTGGATGAGGTAGAGAATGAAATCTTCAATATGGAAGAGAAGGAAATCCCAAGTCAGGTGATTGGTGAACTTTTAATGAATAAGCTTAAGGACTTAGACCCGGTTGCCTATGTTCGTTTTGCGTCTGTGTATCGTGAATTTAAGGATGTAAATACCTTTATGGACGAGCTGAAAAAGGTATTACAGTAGGAGTTGATATGGCACAGATACAGCAGGATACGTAAATAGATAAGGCACTTAAGAGAGTAAAGGTTGCAGAGAAGTTCAGAACAGTGCTTGTAGTTATTGCGCTTCTTTTTGTTCTTTATGATTTTGCTTATGCTTTTATCCACAATGTGTAGAATGGCATTGGTGGCAAAGTATAATGCACTTGTGAAAAAGAAAAAATAGAGTTTATACGAATACTTGAGGCCGGAACCAGAAGTGTTTCGGCTTATCTTTTGGAAAGGTTTATTATGCTAGAATGTTTTTATCCCGATGTAGAGGCGGATTCTACATATGACATTGATTTTGAAGGACTGTATTCCAAAGGCTACCGGGGAGTTATTTTCGATGTAGATAATACTCTGGTACCTCATGGTGCACCGGCGGATGAAAAGGCCATTGCTTTTTTTCGAAAACTTAGAGAGATTGGGTTTGACACCTGCACTTTATCCAATAATAAGGAACCAAGAGTAAAAAGCTTTGCTGATGCAGTGGGCTCTAAATATATTTTCAAGGCAGACAAGCCATCCCGCAAGGGATATCAGAAGGCCATGGAGATGATGAAGACGGATAAGGATACTACCGTTTTTGTGGGGGACCAGCTCTTTACGGATGTATGGGGAGCTAAGCGAACCGGGATTTTATCTTATCTGGTAAAGCCCATCCACCCCAAGGAGGAAATCCAGATTGTTTTAAAGAGAAGACTGGAGTGGGTGGTACTTTATTTTTATCACAAGAACAAAAGAGGGAAAGAAGGAAAAGAGAGATGATATATAATGGGCATACAAGAACTTGTGGGTTAATCGGTAATCCGGTAGAGCATACCATGTCTCCGTTAATCCAAAATCATATGGCGCAGGAGACCGGAAGGAATATGGTTTATGTGCCATTTCATGTGCAGACGGGAAGCTTAGAGGCAGCAGTGAAAGGAGCGTATGCACTGAATCTTCTGGGATGTAATGTGACGGTTCCTTATAAAAGTGATGTGCTGGAATATCTGGTGGATATTGATCCGCTGGCAAAGCGTATCGGTGCAGTGAATACCTTGGTGCGCGCGGATGGTGGCTATAAAGGCTATAATACGGATATGCCCGGTCTTTATCGGGCTATGGTTCATGATGGAGTTGATATTACAGGGAAAACAGTAGTTATTCTGGGAGCCGGGGGCGTGGCGAGAGCAGTTGCTGTTATGTTGTATGACAAGGGTGCGGCAGGTGTGATTTTATTAAATCGCACTGTGGAAAGGGCACAGGCTATTGCGGAGGAAGTGAATTCCTTTGCAGGAAAATTATTTGCGAGGGCATATGCACTGGCTGATTATGCGGAGGCTCTTACCGATGAGAAATATATCGTTATTCAGGCAACCAACGTGGGAATGCATCCCAAGGTAGACGATGTAGTAATTGAGGATGACGTTTTCTATGAAAAGGCAGCGGTGGGGTATGACCTGATCTTTAACCCTGCAAATACGAAGTTTATGCAGATGGTTGCTGCTTACGGCGGAAAGGCATACAATGGTATAAAGATGCTGGCATATCAGGGCGTTATTGCATTTGAGCTTTGGAATGATGTCAGTGTTTCCAGAGAGATTGCAGAGGAATGTATCAGACAGATGGAAGAGGCATTGAAGTAGCATGAAGAAGAACAATGTAATACTTATCGGATTTATGGGATGCGGAAAGACTACGATAGGCATCCGTTTGTCGTACCGTATGCGCAGAATCTTTGAGGATACGGATAAATTGATAGAGAAAAAGCAGCAGAGGGAGATTAAAGACATCTTTGCAGCAGAGGGGGAAAGCTTTTTCAGGGAGCTGGAGACACAGATGCTTTCCGAACTGGAAAGTACGGTTACTAACAGAGTGATTTCCGTAGGAGGCGGAACTCCCATCAGGGAAGAGAACAGGGAGATATTAAAGCGTCTCGGAACCGTTTGTTATCTACGAATCAGGCCGGAGACCGTGTATGAGAGATTGAAGAATGATACTACCAGACCACTCCTTCAGGGAGATAATCCGAAAGAGAAGATTCATCGTCTGATGGAAAGCCGCAAGGAAGCCTATGAAAGCTGTGCGGATATGATTTTGGATGTGGACGAGTTATCTATTGAAGAGATTTTAGAGAATATTGTAAGTGAAGTAGGGGAGGAATAAAGGAATGAAGATTCTGGTAATTAACGGACCTAATTTGAATTTTCTGGGGATTCGTGATAAGGCTGTTTATGGTGCACAGGATTATGATTATCTGCTTAATATGATTGCAGAGAAAGCCAAGGAGACCGGAAACGAAATCGAGGTGTTCCAGAGTAATCATGAAGGTGCAATTATTGACCGTATTCAGGATTCTTATTTTGACGGAACAGATGGTATTGTAATTAACCCGGGTGCATATACTCATTACAGTTATGCAATCCATGATGCGTTAGAGAGTATTGTAGTGCCAAAATGTGAGATTCATATTTCGGACATTACGAAGAGAGAAGCGTTTCGTAAAATCTCTGTTACAGCCCCCGCTTGTGATAATCAGATTTATGGACAGGGGCTAAATGGATATTTAGTGGCTATAGATTATGTAATTTCACAAAAAAAGAGTTGAAATTTGTCCATGCATAGTGTAGACTATTAGAGAATTACTATTGCGATTTTTAATTAGGAGGAATATAAGAACATGATTTCTGCAGGCGATTTTAGAAATGGCATTACTATTGAGTTGGACAATGCTATTTTCCAGATAATTGAGTTCCAGCATGTAAAACCGGGAAAGGGTGCAGCGTTTGTTAGAACAAAGCTGAAAAACGTTATTTCCGGTGGCGTTATTGAAAGAACCTTCAGACCTACTGAGAAGTGTCCTCAGGCTCGTATCGATAGAAAGGATATGCAGTATTTATATTCTGATGGTGATTTATACCACTTCATGGATGTTGAAACTTACGATCAGGTTGCTTTAAATGAAGAGACCGTTGGTGATGCTCTTAAGTTCGTTAAAGAGAACGATATGTGTAAGGTATGTTCTCACAACGGCAATGTATTTTCTGTTGAGCCACCTTTATTTGTAGAACTTGAGATTACTGATACTGAGCCAGGTTTCAAGGGCGATACCGCTACTGGTGCTACCAAACCTGCTACCGTTGAGACCGGTGCTACCGTTTCTGTACCTTTATTTGTTAACCTTGGTGACAAGATTAAGATTGATACCAGAACTGGTGAGTATTTATCAAGAGTTTAATCTATTTTTGAAAGCTTGTAAGACAGTGAGCGTAATGTTCGCTGTCTTTTTATTTTATGCTGGCCTCCTTTTAGAAAGGAGAACAAATGATTTTTACAGCTTTTATTAATGAAATTAGAGACAGAGTGCAGAAAAGACTGGGAGACAGTGCAGAAGTAAAGATAAGGAGTGTTTTGAAGAATAATGGTGTTCGTTTCTGGGGGCTGATTATAACGCAGCAGGAAATGAATATTTCACCTACCATATATTTGGAGAATTTCTATGAGGCATATGTGAGAGGGATTTCTTTAGACGTGATTGCGGAGTCAATTGTGGACAGTTATCAGAATGTTCCTCAGGAAATGAATGTGAGCATGGAGTTTTTCAGGGATTTTGAAAAGGTGAAGGGAAGAGTTGCGTATCGTCTTGTAAATCTGGAAAAAAATAAGGAGTTCCTTGCGGATGTACCTTTTATCCCCTATCTGGATCTGGCAATCTGTTTCTATTATGCTTTTGGAGATATGAAGCTGGGAGAGGGGGCTATCCTTATTCAGCAAAATCATATGGAAATGTGGAATACGGATGTGAAGGAGTTGTTTGCGCTGGCACAGGAAAACACAGCGAAGCTGTATCCTATAGAGATTATGCGGATGCGGACAATGATGGAGCAGCTTCTGGATGGAGAAGAGCTGGAAGGCTTGGAGGATTTAGAACCATCCACCATGTATGTTCTTACGAATAAGAAAAAAATCCAGGGAGCGGCAGTGATACTCTATCCAGAGCTACTGGATAATATTGCCCGCAGGCTGGGCGTAGGATTTTACATTATTCCCAGTTCTGTTCACGAAGTAATAGTGGTTCCTTTTCATAAGGAAATCAGTGTAGAATCTATGAAAGGCATGATTCAGGAAGTGAACAGCACACAGGTGGAACCGGAAGATGTTCTTTCTGATAGCTTGTATGCATATGATATGAAAGATAAAAGAATTATAAAATTATAACTTTTTCATAGACATCTATTTTCTTTTATGGTATTATACACAAGGTGATGTAACAATTTTGTAATATTTGCATCCGTAGTCTAATGGATAGAACGGAGGCCTCCGACGCCTTTAATGCAGGTTCGATTCCTGTCGGATGCATTTTACATCACCTTGTGTAACCAGAAACCTAATAGGAGTGAATAGTATGTTGAAAGAGAAATTTAAGAAGATTGCTTTACTTGTTTTAAAGCATAGCAAAATCGTCTTCCCTATCATCATTATTGCTGCTGTAGCGTTGACTGTTTCCCTTGCTTTAGATGCAAGTGAGGAGAGAGAAATCGAAGATGTTGTTAGTTCTTCGGAAGAAGTGGAAAGTTCAGAGGAGGAAGTGGTTAATACAGAACCTCCCATTGTGTCATTAGAAAAAAATGAAACCGGAGAGATATATACTCTGGTGGCGACTTATTATAACGCATACGCTACAGGTGATGTGGAAACGATTAAATCGATTTCCAACTACATGAGTGAAACCGATGAGATTAAGATTCAGGAGATGAGTGAATATATTGAAACTTATCCCTTATTGGAGATTTATACCAAGCCGGGACCAATAGATGGTTCTTGTCTGGCATATGTGTATTTCCAGATGACTGTGAAGGATTTTGCCGATGTCATTTCCGGTATGGAGACCTTCTATGTGTGTATGAATGAGGATGGTTCCTATTATTTAAATGAAGGTGATGTAAGTGAAGAAGAGCTGGAGTACATTCGTGAAGTAAATCTTCAGGATGATGTAGTAGAGCTTTACAATCGTGTAAATGTGGAATGTAGCGAGACCTTCCTTAATAATGCAGATTTATTCTATTTTATTCAGGAAATTGTAAGTGATGTACAGAAGTCAACCGGAGAGGCTTTAGCGGCACAGGTTGCGGCAAACGAAGAAGGTGGCGAAGGTGAAGGAACCGCAGAAATCGATACCACAGAAGGGACACCGGCAGAGGGTGGTGAGACTGTACCAGCAGAGGCCACAGAGCCACAGGTTGTCTATGCGACAGCTACTACTACCGTAAATGTGCGTAGTTCTGATAGTGAGCAGGCAACAAAGCTTTCTAAGATTAGTACCGGCACCAAGGTACAAGTACTGGAGCAGCGTCCTAACGGATGGAGTAAGATTATCGTAGATGGTGAGGAAGGCTTCGTTAAGTCGGAGTATCTCGCTGTTGCAGAAGTAGTAGATTCCAGTCAGTTTATCGGCAAAGTAACAGCTACTACCACGATTAATGTTCGTTCACAGGCATCTACAGAATCTACAAGACTTGGTTTTTTGGCAAGTGGCGATAGTGCTGATCTTATTGCAAATGAAGGCGAATGGTGCAAAATTGCTTATGATGGTCAGGTAGGTTATGTGAAAGCAGAGTACGTTACTCAGTAATTTGTGCAAATTTACTAAAAAAAAGAAATAAACTTTTAAAGTTTAGTGAGATAAAGTGTTTGCAAAATATGGAAATACGTATTATAATACAACATAGAGAAAAGCAGTGACAAAGGGGTCGCAGGATGGGTAGTCCTGCGATTTTTTTTACAGAAATAGCTTTTCGCAAATAATGAATGAATACATATAGGGAGGATATGAAAATGTCATACGTTGATGAGGTTTATGAGTTAGTAGTAGCGAAGAACCCAGCGCAGCCAGAGTTCCATCAGGCAGTTAAGGAGGTTTTAGAGTCACTTCGTGTTGTTATCGAGGCTAACGAGGAAAAGTATAAGAAGGATGCTCTTCTTGAGAGAATTGTTAATCCTGAGAGACAGATTATTTTCCGTGTTCCTTGGGTAGATGATAATGGTCAGGTACAGGTAAATACCGGATATCGTGTACAGTTCAATTCAGCAATTGGTCCTTACAAGGGAGGTCTTCGTCTTCATCCTTCCGTTAACTTAGGTATTATTAAGTTCTTAGGTTTCGAGCAGATTTTCAAGAACTCTTTAACCGGACTTCCAATCGGTGGTGGTAAAGGTGGTTCTGACTTCGATCCTAAGGGCAAGTCAGACAGAGAGGTAATGGCATTCTGCCAGAGCTTTATCACTGAGCTTTACAAGTACATTGGTGCAGATACTGACGTTCCAGCAGGTGATATCGGTACTGGTGCTAGAGAAATCGGTTATATGTATGGGCAGTACAAGAGATTAACCGGATTATATGAAGGTGTATTAACTGGTAAGGGACTTTCTTACGGCGGTTCTTTAGCTAGAACCCAGGCTACCGGTTATGGTTTATTATATTTAACTGCTGAAATGTTAAAGTGCAATAACAGCGACATCGTTGGCAAGACTGTTGCGGTATCTGGTTCTGGTAACGTAGCTATCTACGCTATCGAGAAGGCTCAGCAGTTAGGTGCAAAGGTTGTTACCTGCTCTGATTCTACCGGTTGGGTATATGATCCGGAAGGAATCGATGTAGCACTTCTTAAGGAAGTAAAGGAAGTGAAGCGTGCAAGATTAACTGAGTACGCAGCAGCAAGACCAAGTGCACAGTACCATGACAAGGCTACCGAAGGAACCAATCAGTGGTCTGTAAAGGTAGACATCGCTCTTCCTTGTGCAACGCAGAACGAGCTTAACTTAGACGACGCTAAGGCTCTTGTTGCTAACGGCGTTATGGCAGTCGCAGAAGGTGCTAACATGCCTACCACTATGGAAGCTACCGAGTACTTCCAGTCAAACGGCGTATTATTCTGCCCTGGTAAGGCTTCTAACGCAGGTGGCGTTGCTACTTCTGCATTAGAGATGAGCCAGAACAGCGAAAGACTTAGCTGGACCTTCGAAGAGGTTGATTCTAAGCTTCAGACCATCATGGTTAACATCTTCCACAACCTTGATGCAGCTGCTAAGAAGTATGGTATGGAAGGCAACTACGTTGCAGGTGCTAATATCGCAGGCTTCTTGAAGGTTGCTGAGGCTATGACAGCACAGGGAATTGTATAGTCTGTTTTGAAAATATATATAAAATGTGAAATGCCGAATTAGGTCAGAAATGGCTTGATTCGGCATTTTTGGGTTTGGATATTTTTTGTTTTCTAAAGTACCCTGAAAAATGTAGCCCCTCAAAAACTTTTGACATATCAGGCGGAAGCATGTTTTATGTGTATATGAGGGAAACACAAATGGAGCACTACAAGGGGGATGGTATGGTCACAAAAACAGGCAAAATGTGTGGAAAAAGAGAAGGTAATGTGATATAGTATATACACTAGGCATAGTTTACCCATGACACATATTTGAATTAAGTACCTTGATTTGATGTGTGCATGATATAAGAGAGCGGGAAGGTCTTTCAAAGAGGAAGGAGTGAGCTTATGTTTGATTTTGAAATTGCATTTTTTTTATATAAGATGGCGAAGATTCATAGTATTTTCTTTGATAGTAAGTATAAGGCACAGGCATATTACTCTGCAGCAATGGCGTTAGATGCACATGATGTTTATGTAAGGCGAATGTATGAAGAGCATAAGCTACAGGATATTCCGTATGTAGGGAAAAAAATCGAAAAGTGTATAATTGAGATTATGGAAAGTGGGGAACTGATAGAGTTGAAAGAGTATGAGGAGCGGTTCCAGATTAAAGATTATACTTTGCTGTTAAGTTCCGGTTTGTCGGATGTATTAATAAAGAAGCTATGGGATATGTCCATACACAGTGCAGAGGATTTGTTGAATCCCCAATATAATCAGCAGTATAGGGATATTCTAACGAAGGGTGAGCTTGCGAAGGTTGACAATTTTGCTGCTTCGTATGTCCGATTAAAGGGGAAATATCTGCATGCATATGGAGATTGTCTGGGAAAAGAATTAATAGAGGTTATGAGAGGAATCAGAGGGGTGCAGTTCGCCAAATCCTGTGGGGAAATAGCATCTGCGTGTGAGAAAATACAAGAAATTGAAATTGAATTTTGGTATGAGGGGAATTGGGACTACCTAATGAAAAAGCTCCGTAGTGGGAAAAGGGTAGCTGATGTAAGTGGGAAACGTTTTATAGAGATTTTGGGAAAAACCAAGTTTGGTATACCATTTCGTTTTCTGTATAGAGGGAATTGTCTAGATGCGAATGAGGAAATCGAATCAAAGGGAGATGATACAATTATCAGCACCAAGGCTCTGCATGGGGATTTGCATGCTCATACAAACTGGACAGATGGAATCCACACCATTGAGCAAATGTGCGAGGAGGCAGTGCGAAGAGGGTATGAATATATTGCCATTACAGATCATAGTGTCTCCATGCGTGTGGCACATGGACTTTCGGATAGTCAGGCGTTAAGCCAGATACAGGAAATTAGGAAATGTGAGAAGAAGTTTCCGCTTAGAATACTGGCCGGAATCGAGGTTGATATTTTACAGGATGGAAGCCTTGATTATAGTGATGAAGTTTTATGTCAGTTTGATTTTGTAATAGCTGCCATCCATAGTCATATGAATCAGTCTGCATTAGAGATGGAGGAGCGATTGCGAAAAGCACTGGCGAATCCATATGTAAATATTTTGGCACATCCAACTGGACGTTTATTAGGGCGTCCTGGCGTATATTTTTCTGACAGAAAAGCATTTGATATAGGTGTTTTGAAAATAATTGAGCTTTGTAAGGAATACCAGGTAGTATTAGAGGTGAACTGTTTTCCGGAACGTCTTGATTTGGATGCGAAAAGTGCGATTCTTGCTACAGAAAAAGGGTTAAAGCTTTCCTTGGGAACAGATGCTCATTCTGCGGCACATTTGCGTAATATAGAATATGGCCTAGGGATATTACAGGAAGCTGGGATTAAAGCCGATATGGTTTTAAATACATATTCCTATGAGCAGCTAGTGGATTTTTTTAAGGGTCAAAGGCCAAAATCAGCAATGGAATATAAGCCTGCTGTTCCCCAAAATAAAAAGGATTTTTATTATTATTTTAATAATAATCCGGACATTTGTGAGGGTAAAAAGCGTATAATCGGAATTGACTTAACTGGCAGCGAGGATAAGGAAAGTGGTTGGGCACATATGGTTGGTGACTCTGTAGAATGCCGGCGTATTAAAACCGATGCAGAGCTAATTCGCACCGTTATAGATTTAAAACCGGATGTTGTGTCGATTGATTCCCCATTAGCGTATCCTAAAGGACGTTGTTGTTTTCAAAAGGATTGTGAATGTAGCAAGTATGGAATTATGAGAAAGAGCGAAAGGTTGCTTCGGCATTTTGGGATTACAGTATATCCCTGCCTGATTGATTCCATGGTGAATCTGACTACAAGGGGGATGAAATTGGCAAAGACATTGCGCGAGATGGGGTATACTGTTATTGAGAGTTATCCCGGTGTAGCGCAGGATGTGCTTAAGATTCCAAGAAAAGGGAAAACACAGGAGCAGTTTGTACACCTGAAGCAAGGGCTGGCTAGTTTCGGAATTCGTGGTGATTTGCTTACCAATATGGATATTTCCCATGATGAGGTAGATGCTATTACATCTGCGTTAGTGGGATATTTTTATCTGAATAATCAATATATCGGTCTGGGAAATCCTGATGAAGATTATTTAATTGTTCCTCGTATACAGGAAGAATTGTTGCAAAAACGTATCGTGATTGGTTTAAGTGGAGAGACGGGTGCTGGAAAGACAACCGTAGCAGAGTATTTGCGTTTCAAATATGGATTGAAATATTTTAGGTATAGTCAGATTATAGCAGAAAAATATAAGATTCAGGATAAAAGGGAATTGCAGAAGGTTGGAGCAAAAATAGCACAGGATGAAAAGGAACAAAGAGAGCTTACACGATATATGATTAGCAAAATGGATTCTGCCAGTGGCTATGTAATTGATGGCTTGAGACATGCGGAGGATTATGATGAACTGAGAAGGTATTTTGGTAGTGATTTTATATTTATATATATTGACTGTAAGTACAAAATGCGATGTGCGCGTTATCAAAAGCTAAATTACAATCAGGTGACAGCAGAGGAATTTAGGAGTATTAATGACCATATAGCAGAAAGTGAAATTGTTTTTTTACAGATGAGGGCAGATTATTGCGTGAATAATAATAGTAGCTTTAAGGATTTATGGAATCAGATTGATAATATAGTAAAAGAAGAAAGCGGAGGAAATATGTAATATGGCTGTGTCAATTGTTGTTGGAGGACAGTATGGTTCAGAAGGAAAGGGTAAGGTCGCATACTATTGGGCCAATAAGATGAATGCGGCAGCAGTGGTACGTGTAGGCGGTAGCAATTCAGGGCATACTGTATATGAAACGAGTGACAGTCCACATGCCTTGCGTATGTTGCCTACGGCGAGTATTTCAAAGCAGATTACATCTGTTTTGCCAGCGGGCTCCTATATTGATATTCCGGTATTGATGAAAGAGATTGAGGAAACAGGCTTAGAAGGTGAGCGTTTAAAAATCGACCCCAATGCTATGGTAATATCAGAAGGACATAGAAATGGAGAGCTGGCGTTAAATCTGCAGGAGGAAATTGGTTCTACGCTGAGTGGAACAGGGGCTGCAGTGATGGAGCGTGTGAAACGAGGTAAAAATGTTCTTTTGGCAAAAAATATACCGGAATTATCTCCATTTCTGGCAGATACGAAGGAATACCTGCGCTTTTTGCTGGATAGAGGGGAGCATGTTGTCATAGAGGGAACACAGGGATATGGACTTTCTAATTATCATGGGAAGGCATACCCATATGTAACCAGTAGGGATACGACAGCAGCAGGCTTTTTAGCAGAAACGGGACTGAGTCCTTTTGATGTGGAGCATGTGGTAATGGTAATCCGTGCATTTCCCATTCGTGTTGCGGGAAATTCCGGCCCCTTGGAGGAGGAAATAGATTGGAAGAAGGTATCGCAGGAATCGGGGGCAGAGGAATACTTTGAGGAAAAAACGACTGTAACACATCGTGTCCGCAGGGTGGCGCGCTTTACCCCTGATATAGTAAAAGAAGCAATTTTAGTGAATCAGCCTGATGTAATTGTTTTAAATCACATGGATTACATTGATTTTTCAAATAAAGGTGAAAATTATCTTTCCAAGAAGCAGGAAGAATTTCTTGAAAAAGTAGAGAAAATGATAGGGAGAAAGGTTTCCTACTGTGGAAATGGAGAGATGAGTGTTTTACCAATGGAGGAAATTTCTTAATGACGGATAGGGAAATCAAAGAAAGGAAAGATAAAGAATGGGAAGCTGACCAGGAGCGTAAAAGGAGCATTTTTTCTTTAGATGCTGTAGCCCAGGCGAGGTATGAAAAATATTATTCAAAAGACCCATTCCCTGATATACAGTCGGCATTGTTAAACTCTGCGGATATATATAATTATGTTGCGGCAACAGGAATGATTTTTCCATTCTATCCTGAAAAGCTGTCCGGTGCCTCGTATGAGGTGGCCATTGGTGAGAAGGTGGTTTGGTGGGATGAACAGAAGCAGGAGGTACATGAGGAGGACCTTTCAAAGCCGGGCTCCTTCTTTAAGCTAGAGCCCAATTCCATTGCTTTTGTCATGCTGGAGCCTACATTTAGAATTCCTGATTATATGGCATTGCGTTTTAATTTAAAGATAGTACATGTTTATAAGGGGCTTTTGCTAGGAACAGGACCATTGGTAGACCCAGGGTTTGTGGGAAAGCTGTCGATACCATTACATAATCTGACTGCTAATACCTACACTTTTAAGCATGGGGATAGTCTCATCCAGATGGAATTTACAAAGCTAAGTCCCAATGCGGTATGGAAGAATGATGATGCGGGAAGGCAGCTAATAAAGGATAGCCTATATAAAAGAAAGTGGATTAGGAAGGATAGAACAATATATGACTATATCAACAGGGCCTTGGGGGAGAGTGGTGATGTAATGGTCAGAAGCGCGATTCCCAATAATCTAAAGAAGGTTAAGGATATTGCAGAAAAGGCGCAGGAAAGTATTACAGAAGCCAGGAGGGAATTAGACCAAAGGGTTCAAAGTATTCAAGTAATTACAATTCTCTCATTAATACCTGTATTAGCATTTGCATGTACGGCAATATATCAATTGGGAAGTGCCAATACCGTTAAAAAGGAAGAGCTTTTTAAGCTTCAAATGCAATATAGTGAGTTGGATGAGCAATATAATCAGCTGCAATCGGATTATGATGAGCTAATATTGAGAATTGAGCAAATAGAAGGGGTGACGGATGAAAGGGAGAAGAAGGATTGAAATATGTGGTGCCATAGCGGCAGGGAAGAGTACGCTGGCCAGACTATTAGAGTTAAATGGCTATACTGCAATATATGAACGCTTTGAGGATAACCCCTTCTTAAAACAGTTTTATCAAAATACAGGTCAGGATAATACATTTGAGACCGAGCTGGTTTTTGCACTGTTACATTATAATCAAATGAAGCATAGACAAGAGGATTTGCTTGTCAGCGATTATTCCATGCTACAGGATTATTGTTATGCATTGCAGAATCTCACCGAGACAGAGAAAGGCTTGTTTATAAATATCTATGAATATTTGTTGAGCCGCTTAATGCCGATTGATTTAATTATTTACTTAAGGTGTGGGGTTGATTGTTTACAGGAGCGAATTCGTGAGCGAAGTCGGGATATGGAATCGACTATTTCAAGAGAGTATTTGCAGCGACACATAGAGGTTCTGGAAAAAGAATTGGAAAAGGCAGAAAATGTTTTGATAATTGATTCTGAAAAATATGATTTTAGAGGTGCGGATAGAGAGGTGGTACTTGAATTGATAGACGGAAAACTTTCTGAAAATGACTTTGAGATTGACAATAAAGAAAAAGTACCTAGTATAGTAATACGCACTTAATATACATAAAAGCCTTGTAAACAGAGCATATGCATTGTTTACAAGGCTTTTATGGTTCTAATAAATCATAAATGGATACCCCTAAAATTGGGGAAAATACAAGTAATTCATAGTCGGTAACGAAGTTCCTGTTTTTCAATTCTATTGATTACTTTCTGAGAAATCTCGACATTGCTAAGCTGCATTTTGGCAGCTAATTCTTCTTGAGACAGCTTTTGCTGTTTTCGCAATTCATAAATTCTTTTGCCAACGATATTGGCTTTTCCTTCATAATCGTAGATTTTCACAAGAGTCTCCTCGATGATTTTACCATAAAGATAGGTAACTTTTATTGACAATAACACATGGCAAGGAATATATCTGTGGAGCTGTATTCACCGGATGTGGTAGATATTATAGTTACCTTTGAGGAGGAATTCGGTATGGAAATTCCAGAACGTAAGATGATGGGGATAGTTACGGTGGGGATGTGATGAAATTTGTGCAGTGCAAAAGAATAGAGAGCAGAACTAAATAAGTACAACAAAATTACCGATACAAATAATAAGCTAAGGATAGCGTTATGATTTCATGGATGAGCAATATCGGTGGAAACATAGCGTTATTTTTATGCGCATTACAATAGATGATGGAGGAGGAAGAATACTTATGAATACAAATTATTATACGTCCATACACACGGATATATCGTATGAGAGAACGGTTCAGACAACGAGCAGACAGTTGGAAGATAGAGAGAAGATAGAACAGGCGCGGGAAAGAGCAATTCGGCAAAAGAGGGCATTGGCAATTCTCATGGGTGGGAATGCCCAGCGGCTTGCAGGCAAGGCAGATACTTATACTCCCCATGTAGAGTCTCCATATATGCTCTATGGGAAGGTGAATCAGGTAACTGTGACTACAAAGACGGAGATGGAGTATCTGGATAATTCCGGTCCCTGCACTGCAAACACGGAAGTGGATTCCGTAATAGATGTAGATGCCTATATTTGTGCAGCCAAGCAGAAGAATTATGAGACAATTAGTAATTCTGGAGATGAGCTTACCTTTTATAACCTAGAAAATTATGAAAGCGTAGGAGATGCCTATTTTAAAGCTTTGGAAGAAAAATACACGATTCTGCATAATGAGGCAATGCAGCATGCGGATCCGGCACGGTATATAGAAGATAAATATAACAATCCGGAATCTCCATTCTATGCGTCGGAGCTGACATGGTATGAGAGAGACATTGCTTATCGTTATGAAAAGCAGATGCTCAAGGATGGAAAGATTCACGGAGTGCATTATCAGGATTCCCTGTTTCGAGATAAGGTACAGAATGGTTTGCAAGGTGTAGGGGATGAGAGGCGTTACAATCGCAAGGTTATGAATCAGCAGCTTTCAAATATCTTGCAAAAGTATGGAATTGCAGTACCGGAAGGCGTTCATTTACGCTGTACGGTTGATCCGGTTACTTGCCACATTAAGATAGAAGACGCAGCTGGAGATGGAATAGACAGAGGATATTTATGTAGCAGAGTAGAAAATGCTCTTAATGTCAAAGAAAATGGTTTGAATTTGTATCAGCACATTATGTTGTCCAGCTATTCCGCAGTAGAGGTTGGCAGTACGCAGTATTATTATGCCGGAAGAATTAAATTTCAGTATCGTCATAATACGGATGGAACCAGCGGAGGAATGGATGGAGATTATAACCAGAAATTTATTGCGTATTGTGAAAAGTATTATTCAGCCTATGTTGAAAAGGCAAAGGAAGTAGGCTTTGACGGCTTCCCGGATATGTATCTTTCCATAGATATTACATCAAATGGATTTGAGGATGTTTATCAGGATGTGAATTGGTGTGATGATGCGGATGAAACCATAGTAGAATGGTTGGGGAAGTCTGCTTATACGACGCTTTAGAGTGACCAACGCTAATATATAGGAAAACGATAACCGGGATAAAGAAGGTTCTATGAAACTTGCTAAGTCCCGGTTTTATGTTTCTGCTGGTATATTGGGTCCTACAAACATGTGTTGTGGGGCTTATTTTTTTCGGGGCATCATCCGATACAATCTATAGATGGTATCAACGGATACATGGATGTATCTTTTTAGTCAAAAGGATGTGAGAATATGAAGATTTCGGAAGCAAGACAGATTTACAACAGCCAGATAAGGGCTTATCATGAGCAGCAGGTGATTCTTTCCAAGCAGAAGAAGGAGCTGGAGGCGAAGATGAATGCGACTTTGGATGGGAAGAGTATCTATGCCAATGAAGCGGCAGTGCTTGAGCTCACCTTAAAGGCTGTGGATGAAAAGCAAAATGAGTATATGAATTATATGGAAAAGCTCATGGGGCAGTGGGCTGCTACGGCAAACATGGTTTCAGCGGAGCAGCAGGGCGAGGCCATGGAAGATTACGTGACAGACATGGGAAAAATCATGGAGGTTGCCCGGAGGCTTATGAAAGGTGCAGTAGTGCCGGCAAGTGATGAACGGAAGCTGATGGAGTACAGTATGGAGCTGTATCAGGCGGCTAAGAATATGGGGGCTCTGGCGAAGCAGAAAGAGAAGGAAGAATATGATTCGCTTTGGGGAGATGAGGAAGAGAAGGTATACGAAGACCCCACGGAGGTAGCGGATAATACAGAAGCTTTTGCTGCCGGACCGGCAGTTGTGGATGTGGCAGATACGATGGCATCTGTGGAGGCAGTTGAATAGTTTAAAAGGTAGGCAGTGGTTTGTGTAAAAACAAATCGCTGCTTTATTTTTGCCAATTTATAAGTATATTATATTTTTTTGGAAAAGCAGCATACTAAATGATAATAAAATCTATAGCCATTTTCATGGCAGAAGGTGAGGATGTATGCAGAATCATTTGAAGAATCAAACAAGTCCCTATTTATTACAGCATGCGGACAATCCGGTGAATTGGTATCCATGGTGCAAGGAAGCATTTGAGCGTGCAAAGCAGGAGGATAAGCCGGTATTTTTGAGTATCGGTTACAGTACCTGTCACTGGTGTCATGTAATGGCCCATGAGAGCTTTGAGGATATGCAGGTAGCTGAGATTTTGAATCAACACTTTATTTCTATTAAGGTGGACAAGGAAGAGAGACCGGATATTGACAGTATTTACATGTCGGTATGTCAGGCATTTACCGGAAGCGGAGGGTGGCCTGCCACCATCTTTCTTACCCCGGAGCAGAAGCCTTTCTTTGCGGGAACCTATTTTCCAAAGACGGCAAAATATGGACAAATCGGATTGCTGGATCTATTGCAGGCTGTCCATAGAGAGTGGAAAACGGATAGGGAGGAGTTACTAAAATCTGCGGAAGAGGTGATAGCTTTTCTGGAAAAGCGGGAAGTTTTAAAGAGTGGCAGTGGAGATTATGCGAGCGGTAACAATGTAATGGAGCATACCGATGCCGGTACAGAGCTGGATTTACAGCTGCTAAACGAGGCATTCCGCATCTATGGGCGTATTTTTGATGAAAAATATGGTGGCTTTGGAAGAGCACCCAAATTTCCAACACCCCACAATTTGCTCTTTTTGATGCAGTATTATGAGAAGAATAAGGATGCAGATGCTTTGAAAATGGTGGAAAAAACATTGCTTCAGATGTATCGTGGAGGAATTTTCGACCATATTGGCGGGGGTTTTAGCAGGTACTCTACGGACGCATTTTTTCTGGTGCCCCATTTTGAGAAAATGCTTTACGACAATGCATTGCTGATTATGGCGTATTGTAGAGCTTATCAGCAAACGAAAAAGTCGATTTACCGGGAGGTTGCGGAAAAGGTAGCTTCGTACATTTCACGGGAATTGACCTCACCGGAAGGCGGCTTTTATTGTGCACAGGATGCAGATAGTGAAGGTGTGGAGGGAAGATATTATTTATTCGATGCTTCCGAAATTGTTAGCGTGTTGGGAGAAGCTGGTGGAGAAGAGTTTAATCTGCATTTTGATATCACCGGGGAAGGGAATTTTGAAGGGAAGAATATTCCCAATCTTTTGAAGAATGATTGTGTGGAAGAGGAGCAGGCGGAAACTGCTCGGTGCGATAATATGCAAAGTTATATTGGAAAGGTATACAAGTATCGTAAGAGTCGGTACGCCTTACATCTGGATGACAAGATTCTCACAAGCTGGAATGGTCTTATGATTACCGCAATGTGTCATCTATACAGAGTTACCGGTAACAGGAATTATCTGGAAGCAGCGGAACGGGGGCAGGAATTTATCCAAAGCAGCTTGTGTGAGGAAGATACTCTGTTCATTAGTTATCGCGCAGGGCAGTGTAGCGGAAAAGGACTTTTGGATGATTACGCCAATGAGATTATGGCATTACTTGCTTTGTATGAAGCTACCCTGAAGTCTTTCTATCTGGAAAAGGCAGTGGACTTTTGTCAAAAGGCCATCACTGACTTTTATGATGAAGCGCAGGGTGGATTTTTTCTATATGGCAGGGAAAATGAGCAGCTGATTTTATGCCCCAAGGAAACCTATGATGGAGCGATGCCCAGTGGGAATTCGGTGATGGCATATAACCTTGTTCGTCTTTATCTTCTTTGCGGAGAAGAGCGTTTTGGAGAATATGCAAAGAGGCAGCTTGCCTTTATGAGTGGAGAGGCCAAGGGGTATCCTGCCGGGCATGCCATGTTTCTGCTGGCGTTGTCAGACGATTTGCTACCGCCGGAAAAAGTAACCGTTGTAGTTAAGGATGCTCAGGAGCTGGAGGCATTGTCTTGCAGGATTCCATTGGAGGCCGTGCTAAATGCAGTTGTGGGTGAATCCAGGGAATATCCGCTGAAAAATGATAAAACCACTTTTTATATATGTCACGGGCGAACTTGTTATCCGCCGGTGAATCGTTATGATGATTTGTATAATATTTTCAAAGATGCAGACACTACAAAATAGAGTGGGATTGTAGTGGAGGGAAGGACGATGACGATTACAAGTGATATTCAGTATGTGGGTGTAAATGACCATAAAGTGGATCTGTTTGAGGGAATGTATAAGGTACCCCAAGGGATGTCCTACAATTCTTATGTGATTCTGGATAAGAAGATTGCGGTGATGGATACTGTGGATAAGGAGTTTGCAGAGGAGTGGCTGGAGCATTTGCAGCAGGTTTTGGGGCAGCGGAAGCCGGACTATCTGATTATTCAGCATATGGAGCCGGATCATTCTGCCAATATTTTGTGTCTTTTGCAGACGTATCCAGAGATTACGTTAGTTGGCTCTGCCAAAGCGTTTGAAATGATGAAGAATTATTTTGGCACAGAATTTGAGAATCGGCGCATGGTAGTAGCGGATGAGGATAAGCTTTCTCTGGGACGGCATAAGCTGGTATTTATTGGTGCGCCCATGGTGCACTGGCCGGAGGTGATGCTTACCTATGATATGACGGATAATGTCTTATTTTCAGCGGATGCCTTTGGGAGATTTGGAGCGTTGGATTATGCGCAGGAGTGGGTAGAGGAAGCAAGGCGTTATTATTTTGGCATTGTGGGGAAATATGGTCTGTTTGTTCAAAAGCTTCTTCATAAGGTGGCAGAGTATGATGTGCAGCGAATCTGTCCCCTGCATGGTCCGGTGCTGAGTCAAAATATAGAGTATTATGTGGGGATTTATGACAAATGGTCCCGCTATGAACCAGAGGAGGAGGGCGTATTGCTGGCATATACTTCGGTGTATGGAAATACAAAAAATGCAGTACTTCTTTTGGAGAAATGTTTAAAGGCACGGGGCTGTAAGGTGGAGGTTCGCGACCTTGCCAGATGTGATATGGCAGAGGCGGTAGCTCAGGCATTTCGGTATAGTAAGCTGGTTCTTGCTACTACTACTTATAATGCAGGCATCTTTCCATTTATGCGGGAGTATATCAATTGGCTGACAGAGCGGTATTTTTGTAACCGGGTAATCGGATTTATAGAAAATGGCGGTTGGTCTATCATTGCGGCAAAGATAATGAGAGAGATGCTGGAAAAGAGTAAGGGGCTGGACTTTGCAGATCCTACAGTAAGAGTTGTTTCTTCGGTAAAAGAAGAGAACATGCAACAATTGGAAATGCTGGCAGATGTATTATGTAACAATTAATCAGAGTAAAGGAAGGTAAGTATTATGAGATATGTATGTGATGTATGTGGATGGATTTATGACGAGGAAGAAGGAGCTCCGGAGATGGGAATAGCACCGGGCACGAGGTTTGAAGATCTTCCAAAGGATTTTGTATGTCCGCTCTGCCTTGTGGGAATGGATATGTTTAGTGAGGAAAATGCATAATGGAGCAGGTCATGGATAACGTAAAAGGTTTGGCAGAGACCCTGGAGTCCGGCAAAGACTATTATGAAATACGTCTGGAAAGTATTGGTGGCTTAGGTGCAAATCTATGCGGAAAGATGCTGGGGGAGTTAGGAGTAAAATATCTTGATTTAAACAGTAGCAATTTTTCAAGTTATGGTTCTGAAAAAACAGGTACACCGGTAAAGGGTTATATAAGATATTGCAAGAAAGAAAAGGAAATTAGAGTGCATTTTCCGGTAGTAGTGCCGGATTTACTTGTGGTATTTCATCAGGCACTTTTACAGGATAAATCCGTCTGGAAAGGCTGCAGTCAGGAGACAGCAGTGATTATTGCCATGGAGCCGGGACAGGAAGCGATTAAGGGGCTGCGTGGTAGCTGCTTTGGATTAGAAGCTCAGAGGATTGCTATGGAAACACACTCCAGAATCAATGTAGTCATGCTGGGTGCCGTATTAAAGGTGATGGGGATAGAGAACCCACAGGTAGGGGAACAGATCTGTAAAGATACTCTCGGAAAGAAGTACCCCGATGCTTTAGAAGGGAATCTGCAAGGTCTGCGTAGAGGGTATGAGGAAGTCCGAAGATTAGATATCACAGAGGAATCTGGGCAGGCAGGTGAAGATGCAGACAGTAACGGACATCAGGAATGGGGCTATGTGACGGCACCCATCGGTGGCATCAATCCCAGATTTGGAAGCTCCGTAATTGCAGATTTGTCACCCTCCAGACAAGGGTACATTCCACTTTTTATCAAGGAAAGATGTATCAACTGTGGCCTGTGTCATTCTACATGCCCGGATATGGTATTCCAGTTTGCCAAGGGCGAATATAAAGGCAGAGAGATGATGGTGAATCAGGGACTGGATTATTACCATTGCAAGGGGTGCCTGCGTTGCGTGGATGTGTGTCCGGTGAATGCACTGGTAAGAGGTGTGGAAGCGGAGCACCCGAATAAAGAGTATTTTCTTGTCAATCAGGAGCTGTTGCGTAGGCCGGATTACTATGAAGAGTCAGGGGCAGATGGTTATATTACGTCGGAATCTTATTTGACAGAACAGAGAATGGAAGGGGGAGAGGTGTAATGAAAAAGCAGGTCATGGAATATGCTTCCGGAAATGAAATGGCGGCATTAGCCATTAAGCAGATTGGGTATGATTTGATGGGCTATTATCCCATTACACCTTCCACCCAGATTGCAGAGAACTTGGATATCATGCGTGCCAATGGGGAAACGGACATGGTAATGGTAGCTGCGGAGGGAGAGCATAGTGCCGCAGGCATCTGCTATGGGGCGTCCGTAGCCGGAGGAAGAGTAGTGAATGCAACCAGTGCCAACGGACTTCTTTATGCCATTGAGCAGCTTCCGGTACAATCCGGTACCAGATACCCCATGGTGATGAATGTGGTATGCAGAACTGTTTCCGGTCCCCTTTCCATCAAAGGCGACCACAGTGATATTATGTATATCCTAAATGCAGGCTGGCCTATTCTTTTTGCCAGCACGGTGCAGCAGGTGTATGATTTTAATATCATTGCCCTAAAGCTTGCGGAACAGGTGAGACTTCCTGTGGTAGTGGCTTATGATGGTTTCTTTACCAGCCATCAGAAGGGACGCTGTTACCGCTTTGCAGAGGATGAGGTAGTAAGAGAATATATTGGGGCGAAGCAGGAGAAATATCCTTTTCTGGATTTGGAACATCCCATTACGGTAGGCTCTTACATGAATGAGCCGGATATTATCAATAATAGGTATCAGCTTCATTTGGCAATGGAAGAGGCAGAACGTATACTGCCGGAGCTATTCGCTTCTTTCGGGGAGCTTTCTGGAAGAGCCTATGGGAAGGTGGAAGGCGTCTGCTGTGAGGATGCAGAATGTCTGCTGGTGCTTCTGGGCTCTTCCTATGATACATCCATGGAGGCTATCGAAGAGATGCGGGAAGAAGGAAAGAAGGTGGGTGCGGCTACGTTACATGTACTTCGACCATTCCCGGGAAAAGAGCTGCATGGTCTGCTGGGTAATGCAACGAATATTATGGTAGCGGACAGGCAGGACAGCTACGGTGCAGGTGGCGGCAACCTTTCCTTGGAGGTGCGTGCTGCTATGCAGAGATTTGGCAGTGATGCAAAGGTAAAAAGTCTGGTTTATGGTCTGGGGGGCAAGGATTTCTTTAAAGAGGATGCGCGGAAAATGCTGGAAAGAGCAGCAGATGCTTCCATGCCGGATTTTGATTATTACGGAATTACACCGGGAGAAGAAAAAGCAGTAGAGGATGAGCCATTATTTGCTCCGGTTACCGGAGAAAAGGTGGACATCGGTGCCACCAAGGTAGAGAAGGCTTCAGAAGCAGAGCCGGCCAAGGTGAAAGGTGGAATGTTAAATGATGTTACTGCCATGCCGGGGCGCATTGCACCGGGGCATGGTGCATGTCCGGGCTGTGGTATTCCGGTAAACCTAAATCTGCTTCTTCGTGGAAACGAAGATCCGGTAGAGTTCCTGTTCCAGACAGGCTGTGCCATGATTGTAACTACCGCATATCCCAGAACCAGCTTTAAGGTACCCTATGTGCACAATCTGTTCCAGAATGGTGCAGCCACTTTAAGTGGTATAGCGGAGGAGTGCTATCGCAAGCAGCAGAAAGGGGAGATTCCACCCGGGGACATTATCTTTGTCATGGTCAGTGGTGACGGCGGTATGGATATCGGTATGGGATCTGCACTTGGAACTGCCCTACGCGGACACAGGCTCTTAATCTTTGAATATGATAATGGCGGCTATATGAATACAGGCTACCAGCTTTCTTATTCTACTCCTTTGGGAGCCAGAAGCTCTACCTCTCATGTAGGCAAGGAGCAGTATGGTAAGACCTTCTTCCACAAGGATATGCCGAAGATTATGGCTGCTACAGGGATTCCTTACGTGGCTACCGTGGCAGAATCTAATCCTACGGATTTTATAAAGAAGGCAGCTAAGGCGGCCTATTATGCAAAGACTACTGGCACTGCTTATGTAAAGGCAATTTCTGCCTGTCCTTTAAACTGGAACGACAAGCCTGCTACGGAACGGAGAGTGATTGAAGCTGCGGTAAACTGCTGCTATTTTCCTCTATATGAAGTGGAGCAGGGGGTAACCAGACTTTCCTATGATCCGGAAAAAACAGGCAAGAAGATACCAGTACTAGACTGGCTGTCCATGATGGGTAGAACGGGGCACTTGCAGAAGGAAGAGTATAGGGATGTGGTAGAGAGGATGCAGGGGGAGATTGATAGGAGATTTGCGGAACTGAAGAAGAGGGCAGAGTTGATATAAATATTATAAAATGAAAAGGTTGTCCAAGGGAGCCAATGTCATTTAGCTTAAGAAGAATTCTGTAACGAAGGGCGCATATCACAAATGGCATACTGCTCCCGGGGGAACACCTCCCCTGCGAGACCCTACTGCGAACTGCAGGG